>WNFL01022195.1_pt1 | contig 12087 bp, 11 predicted proteins | sample 5400361 | NCBI WGS metagenome assembly WNFL01 (sample SAMN13153351, study PRJNA577476) | soil metagenome | isolation source: 40 cm soil on Douglas fir-dominated hillslope | place: USA:California | collected 2013-09-17
CTATGTGGCAACCGCCAAGGATGTCGAAAATGAGTTGAAGCGTATCGGTCACACCCTGTCGCCGCTGGAGATCGTCGTGGTCAATACCAGCGCCGGGGCCAAATACGGCCGGCAGGATTATGTCAATTCCGGCTGTGGCATGGGCTACGAGGCGACGATGTATCTGCTCGAGCGCGGCGTTCGACTGACCGGCATCGACGGCTGGAGCTGGGATGCGCCGTTCGTCTATACCGCGAAAAAGTTCGCCGAGACCAAGGATGCCAGCCTGATCTGGGAGGGCCACAAGGCCGGACGCCACATCGGCTATTGCCACATCGAAAAGCTGCACAATCTGGAACTTTTGCCGCCGACAGGCTTCACCGTGTCGTGCTTTCCGGTCAAGATCGAGCGCGCCTCGGCGGGCTGGACCCGGGCGGTGGCGATCATTGACGGCTAGAACGGCGCACCGGGAAAAGGCCGCCTAAACTCGTACCGAACGCGGCGCAACGTCGCATTCGGACAGACCGGCAGACTCAATAGGCCTTGACGGTCCTGATTACCGAGCCCGGCTGCGCGAGTCCCGTCGGGGCGGCATCCGACGCCAGATAGGTATCTACAAACTCAGCCTGCACAGCCTCCGATATCCAGATCGACACGACCGGATGGGTTATCGCCAATCCAATCACCGTGATCACGAGAAGTGCAGGTAACACAAAAAATCCAATGCTCCAGCTCCGGGAAATACGGTTGTTGCTTTCGCCTGATCTGTCGAACGAGCCGTGCATGCTTGCCTCCATTGTGCGGATGTGCAGCCACGTACTAGTTCAGTGCACACCAAGCGAATGTGAAGCGCATCACACATGCCCCGATAAAACACTTGGAAGATGTGTCGCCAACCGTCTCAGCGCGTCATGGCTTCAAGCGCACCACCACGCGCCCGAGTCTTATCCAGTTTTGCTGAATCAGACTTCTCGGGTTCTTGCCCTAATCGCCTTCGCTTCCCGATCCGGTTTCGGCCAGCGCCTGAAGCGGCTCGGCATCCAGCACGACGATGGCCCCATGTTCGAGACGAACCCAGTTGCGGGTGGCCCAAACCCGCAACTGCTTGTTGATGCTTTCGCGGGTCATGCCGACCATCTCGCTGATCTCCTGCTGGGTAACCGCGATGGTCCGGCCCCCGGGCGCGAGTTCCTGTTTCTCGGCCAGACGAATCAGCGCACTGGCGAGACGGCCGGGCAGGTTCTGAAGGATGACCTGTTCGACCTGGTCGCTGGTCCACCGCAGCCTCGCGCAAAGCAGCTCGATGAACTTCATCGCGAGCTCCGGATGGCTTCGCACAAAAGGAAGAAATTCGCGGCGATCGATGACAAAAATCTCGCAATTCGTATTTGCCGTGGCGTCCGCCGACCGCGCTTGCCCATCGAGCACCGACATTTCACCGAAGATCTCGCCGGCGCCGATAAGATTGAAAATCGCGCTGCGGCCGTCGGGAGAGGAGATGCTCATTTTCACGGTGCCGCTGATCACCGCAAAAAGGCTGTTGCCGGGGTCGCCTTTGGCAAAGATCGTGGCTCCCCGCTTCAGCGTGGAGTGCTTGGCGTAGCGGCAGAGCTGGTCGAAGGCCTCAGGTTCAAGATCGCAAAAAATCGGATGCTTGCGCAGCATTGCCAATTTGTCGTTCGCAAACGACCGACGCCCGCTTTTTTTGTCCTGGAGCACTTCGGTCATAACCATCTGAATAACTTCGTTTGCGTATCGTAGACGGACCACGCTGCACAAAAGTCCCGGCAAGGACGATTAATCCGTCCCGCTGCGCTGCATTATACTCCCGCAGAGTTCCTACAGCAAGAAAACCCCGGGTGTCCCACGACCGCAGCCGACGGGGTTTTGGCAATGATTTTGGTCAATTGCACTCGATAAAGCGGAAGTAGTCGATGGTGAGCGCATCCAGAGGATGTGCCCTGGCCCCGCTCGCCCGCATAACGGGTTCCGGCACCGCCGAGGTCGGTCCCTGGCGGCCGGCTGTCTCATTCATTCGCGATGCCCATTTCCTTGATCACGCGCGCATATTTGGCGAGCTGATCGCGCGTCATGACACGAAGCTCCTCGGACGAACTGCCGCGCACCGCGAAACCCAATTCTTCGAGCTTGCGCCGAATCTCGGGATCGCCGACCGCCTTTTGAACTTCGGCATTCAGCCGGGCGATGATGTCCTTCGGTGTGCCGGCAGGCGCCAGGATCGCGAACCAGGAATTGAAGAAGAACCCGGGCAGACCGGATTCCGAAACCGTGGGCACATCGGGAAATTGCGGCAATCTCCTCTCGGTGGTCACCCCGATCAGTCTAACCTGGCCACCGCGCACCAGCGGCGCGACGGTTCCGAGGCCCTGAAAGCCGACGGGGATCTGGCCGGCGGCCACATCGGTCGCGGCTTGGGTAGCGCCCTTGTAGGGAACATGGGTCAGCGATATCTGGGCGTTCGATGCAAACATCGCCATCGCCAGATGCTGCGGACTGCCCGGGCCGCCGGAGCCATAATCGATCTTGCCGGGCGCCGCCTTTGCAGCGGCAATCAGATCCGCTGCCGTCTTGTAGCTGGTCTGGTTGTTGGCGATGAGGCCCCACTCCACCGTGGCAACGAGCGACACCGGCTCGAAATCCTTCAAGATGTCCCATCGCATTTTTGACTGCAGGTTCGGCACCATGGTCATGATGCTGTCGTTGAACCCACCAATCGTGTAGCCGTCCGGCTCGGCTCTCGCCACCTGCTCGGCGCCGATCAGGCCGGACGCGCCCGGCTGGTTCATGATCACGAATTGCTGGCCCATGTTGTCGGCCATTTTCTGCGTCACGATCCGCGCGGCGACATCGACCGCACTCGCTGCCGCCAATGGGACGATCATCCGGATGGGCCGGTCGGGATAGACCGTCTGCGCGATCGCATGGGAGCTGGCAAGGAGCGCGAGCGCCGGGACCAGCGAATGAAGCAGGCGCATACCCAATCTCTCCCCGTGAATTGGATCGCGTTTCCATTTAACCTGCCGCAATCCTTGCACGAAAGATTGCTCCCCCGCTTCCGGCTTGGCAATGTGTCCGACGAAGAAATAAAGTAAGGCCAGCGCCTCAATCGACCGGCCAACAGAAAACGCCGGCATCGAGGGAGGCAATCAACGACCACCCGCAAGAATTTTTTGAAGGGCGCCGCCGCGACGGGAGTCGCTTTTTGCGGTTGCGGCCTGCTGGACCCCGCCCGCGCGCCACAATGTCGATGATCTCCGACTCATCAAATGGTCCCCACGCTTCGTGGCGAGTGGACCCGAGGTCGGAGGATGCCTCAAAAGGCTCGGCGCTTTTGCGGATTTGCATCGGCCTTTAGCCGCGCTGGCCGCGTCTGAAAGTCACCCCAGATCAGCACGCCCGCGAACACCACAAACATAGACACCACCGCTGCGCTCACCAGTATTGCATCGAAAGACATGACGACCTCCTCTTGAACTGGAGGCATTATGCTCGCTGAGGGATAACGGTCCTTGATGAGTATCAAATCGCGAAAACGGCATTGAAGGAGAGCGCGGGCCCTCTAGGCCGGCCAGCGCCTCGGCGCGCGATCGCATCTTGGCGGATCGCCCATCCGCCTGTTGATGCAGATCAAGGACGACCGAGTTCGCCGCACTATCAAGGCGTGTCGGGTACGGCCGCAAGCCAAGGAGACCGATCCGCAATACTGGCACCAGCCCTGCGCCAGACCCTGGTCATGCTGATGCTGACAACCCCGGCGCTGGCCGCCTCGCCTGCCGAACAGCGCGGCAAGACGTTCGCGCTAACCAATTGCGCGCGGTGTCACTCCATCGGTCGAGTGCCCCAAAGCCCGCTCAAGATCGCGCCTCCGTTCCGGATCCTGCACAACCGCTACCCGGTCGAAACCCTCGGCGAGGCTCTCGCCGAAGGCATCGAAACCGGTCATCCGACAACGCCGGCGTTCCAGCTCGATCCCGACCAGATTCATGATCTGCTGTCGTACTTGAAAACCCTCGAATAAATTTACCACCGCAACGTCTTGCTCCGGGAATACGGCGCTGTCACAGCGCCTGCGCCGACCAGGCGATCATATCCTTGGCAATCCGGCCGAACGCATCGTTGAAGGCGTCGACCGCTGGCTGCGGTTCGACCTTGTCGAATTTCTGGCTGCCCTCAAACAGCCGCGACGCGATGACCTTTCCGCTCTTGTCGAGAATGCGCGCCGACAATCCGACCTCAGCCGTCGGCTCTGAATCCACCTCAATCCGGAAGCGCCTGACATCTACCAGAAGCTGGTAATCCGCCTGTCCGATATCGGCGTTGCGCAACGGCGCATGGGCCATATCGTAATTTTCAAAGCTCTCGATCAATCTGGCCTGCAGCAGTTTTGGAATGCTGTCGGCCCAGAGAAAATCCGCAAATCCCGGATAGTCCTTGGCCGGCGAGAACAGCATTCGCTGCGTCTCAAGCATCGCAACCGCGGTGGGTTCCGGAACCGCCAATTGTCCCTTGACGGTTTTGCTCGCTGGTCCGATCCACCATCCGCTCAACGGCGTGCTGCCTCTGCTGATTGTGCCGCTGATCACGATCATCATCAAGGGCCTGAAGAAACCGGCAGCAGCCGCGGCGCCCGCCACGGCAGAGCAGAAATAATCGCTGGTCCGCAGCACTGGCCAAGCCCGCGCCCGGAATGACGCGATCTATTCAAGCGCGAGTTTCACGTTACAAATGCCGTGCTCGACGGGATCCGCCTTCACCTGGAAACCGAGGCTGCGGCACATCTCCAGCATGACCGCGTTTTCCGTAAGGACTTCCCCCGCGATAGCTTTGAGTCCTTCGGATTTCGCGTATTCGATAATCAGCTGCATCAGCGCCCAGCCGAGCCCCCTGCCCTTGAGATCGGATCTGAGCAGGATCGCGTATTCGCCGCTCTCGTAGATCGAATCCGAGTGAATCCGGACCACGCCGACAACCTCATTGGTGGCTTCGTCGAGCGCGACAAAGGCCATCGCCCGGGCATAGTCGAGCTGGGTCAAGCGGGCGATGAACTCGTGGGTAAATTCCTTGATCGGCGCGAAGAACCGCAAGCGCAGATCATGGCTGGTGACGTGCCGCAACAATTCATGGATCAGGGGTTCGTCCTCGGGGCGGATCGGGCGCACAAAGACCCGCCAGCCGTCCTTGACTTCAAGGTGCCGCTGCCATTGCGACGGATATGGCCGCACCGCGAAGTTTGCAGGGCCTGAGCCTGCGAACTTTCGCTCGGCCTGCCCGACGGCGACGCGCGCATCGACGGCCAGCACGCCAGCCTGATCCGCCAGCAACGGATTGATGTCGAGTTCGCGGATCTCCGGAATATCTGCCGCCATCTGCGCCAGCTTGACCAGAACCGTCGCGACAGCGTCCGGCTTGACCGCCGGCACGTCCCGGTAGGCGCGCAATAGCCGGGAAACGCGGGTACGCTCGATCAGGTCGCGGGCCAGTTGCAGATCGAGCGGCGGAAGCGCCAGCGCCTTGTCGTTGATGATCTCTACCGCCGTACCGCCGCGGCCGAACACGATGACGGTGCCAAAAGTCGGATCGTCAGCGAGGCCGAGGATCAGTTCGTGCGCCTTCGGCCGCACCATCATCGCCTGCACCATGACGCCGGATATCCGCGCCTGCGGACGAAGCGCCTTCGCCCGAGCGAGGATGTCGGCGGCAGCCGCGCGCACGGCTTCGGTGGTGGTGAGATTGAGGACGACGCCACCGACGTCGGACTTGTGCACGATGTCTCGCGACATGATCTTGAGAACTACGGTCGCGCCTTGCGCGAACAGTGTCGAGGCGTGAGCGACGGCTTGCTCGGCGTCAGCGGCCGCAAACGTCGGCACCATCGCGATCTGATAGGCCTCAAGCAGCCGCTTGATCTCGACCGGGTCAAGCCATTGCCGGCCATCGGCAAGCGCTGCCGTAACGATTCCGCGCGCGGCTGTGGTATCCGGCGCAAATTCGTCCGGCATGGCGGGCGGGACCTGCGCGAGCGCGGCCACCACTTCGCGATGCTGCACCAGATGCATGAAGCCGCGCACCGCGTCATCTTCGGTGGGGTAGTTGGGAATTCCGCTGCTGCTCAGCAAATCGCCGATCTTCTGGTCCGCGCCGACCCAAACCGCGAGCACCGGCTTGGCCTGCTGACGGTACTTGCGGACCACGCCGGTCACAGTAGCGGCGATGTCGTCGGCCGAGGCGATTGCAGTCTGAACATTCGTCACCAGGATGGCATCGTTGCTCGCGTCGGCCAGTAATACTTCAAGCGCTGCCGCGTAACGCGCGGGGTCGGCATCGCCGACGATGTCGACGGGATTTGATCCCGACCACGTCGACGGCAAGACCGCATCAAGCTTCTGGCGCGTGGCGGGCGTGATGGCAGCGGGGGTTCCTCCCAGTTCGACCAGCCGATCGACCGCGAGAACACCTATGCCGCCGCCATTGGTCAGGATCGCCAGTCGCTTTCCCGGAGGTGATACGACACGTCCCAACGTCTCAGCGCAGTCGAACAATTCGCGAAGATCCGAAACCCGCAGGATACCGGCGCGACGGAACGCGGCATCGTAGACCGCGTCCGAACCGGCCAGCGCGCCGGTCGCGGCGGCCTTCGCGCCTTGCGCCATGCGACCGGATTTGACAACGACGACGGGCTTGATCCTCGCGGCGGCGCGCGCCGCGGACATGAACTTACGGGCGTCCTTGATCGCTTCGACATAGAGCAGGATCGCTCGGGTCTTGCTATCAAGCGCAAAGTAATCGAGCAGATCGGCGATATCGACGTCGAGCTGATCGCCGATGGAAACAATTCCGGAAAAACCGACCGCGCGCTGCGCCGCCCAATCCACCATGCCAGCGGCAATAGCGCCCGATTGAGAGATCAGCGCCAGATTTCCTGCAACAGGCATATGCGCAGAGAAACTTGCATTGAGGTTCGCCCCCGGCATCATGATACCGAGACAATTGGGCCCTATCAGCCTCATTCCATATTGATCCGCGGCGCGTTCGACCGCCTCGGCCATCGAGCCCGCGCCATGGCCGAGGCCGGCGGAGACAATGAGAGCGCCCGCCGCGCCCTGCTTTCCTGCCTCATCGACGATACCAGCGACTGCCGTTGCCGGCGCCGTGATCACCACGAGTTCGGGCACAAACGATAATTTGCCGAGGCTGCCGACGGTGGCAGTGCCGTCGATCTCGGCATAACGCGAGTTTACCAGTCCAAATTCGCCCTTGAATTTCGCCTTGTGGATATTCCCGAGAACGGCCCGTCCGACGGATCCCTGGCGCGGGCTGGCCCCGACCAACGCGACGGAACGGGGCGAAAGCAGATTTTTCAAACGATAGGTCGACATCAGTTCAATTGCCCGGCTGGCGCCGGCCTGGCTGTTATGAATCTCGACGCGATTTGTGCCTGATCGGGAACGCCTAGCGCGACATCATAACCCAGCACGGCGGCCGGCCAATAATCGTCTTGGTCGCGCCGCCCCAGACGAATTCATTCAGTCGGGAATGACGGTAGGCCCCCATGATCAGGAGGTCGATGGCGTTGGCCTTCACATATGCCTCAAACACCTTTCCGATCGAGCTGCCGTTGATTTCCACCGTTTCAAAAGCAGCCTTGATTCCGTGCTGCGCGAGATGGCTTACAAGGGCAGCCCCGGACTCCAGTTCCGCCGGCGTTTTTTGATCAGTTGCCGTGATGATGCGCACATTCGTAGCCGCCTGAAGCATTGGCAATGCGTCGGCTACAGCTCTCGCGGCCGGTGCGGTATGATCCCACGCGATCGTGACTTGATCGAATACCACCGCCAGTTCGCCAGCGAATTCCTCCGGACACATCAGGATCGGCCTGCCCGATCCGAATATCAGCCGCTCGACAATCTTCTCCGATCGGTCATCATGTGGCTTGACTGGGACGATCGACAGATCCTTGATCCGGGCACACACTGCAACATTCGTGGCAATGTCTGCCGCGGCAAGCCGGCTAAGCTTTTGCTCGTTGCGGACGGCAAAGCGAGTAGCCGCCGCGTCGAAAGCCTTCAGTAGGCCGCGCGCGTTCGATACGCTGCGTACTTGCTCGGTTGCCGCCGCATTGTCCAGATCGGTCGAGATCGTCACTTTCGGCCGGACTAGAATGTCCTCTTCAACTGCCATCGCGGTGACCCTTGCGCCGAGATCTCCAGCCATCTCCACGCATTTGTCGATGGCGGCAATCGCGGCCGCGTCTGGTTCACCGACAAGCGGCAACAGGATATCCTTGATCGGCATCCGCGCTCTCCTTTGGCCCGACAATAGGCGCTCGCGCGCAACCTGTATTGATCTTCCTCAAGACGACCAACTGATAGGATATCCCGCAAAAGTGCATTTGATTAAGGTCAAGGGCTCGCGGGATCCCGGCGGGATGCGGTATTCTGTCCACCGTAAGGGCTGGTTGCGGAGAAACAGATGCGTGCGATGGTGCTGTCGGCCCCGGGGGCGCCTCTCCAGATGCAAGAACGCGCGGACCCTGAGCCCGGCGACGGACAGATTCGCGTCAAGGTCAGCGCGTGCGGGGTTTGCCGGACCGACCTTCACGTCGTCGATGCGGAGCTTCCCGGCATCAAATATCCGGTTATTCCCGGTCATGAAATCGTCGGCCGCGTCGACCTTGTCGGCGGCAATGTCACGACCCACCGGATCGGTGACCGCGTCGGAATCCCCTGGCTCGGATACACCTGCGGCGTCTGCCGGTTCTGCAAGGAGGGCATGGAGAATCTCTGTGACCGCCCGCTTTTCACCGGCTACACGCAGGACGGCGGTTTTGCAACGCACACCATTGCCGATGCGCGCTATGCTTTCCCGCTCGGCGAAGACGGCGACGATGTTTCGATCGCGCCGCTGTTGTGCGCCGGCCTGATCGGCTGGCGGTCGCTGGTAATGGCGGGGAATGCGGACCGGCTCGGGATCTATGGCTTCGGCGCAGCCGGCCACATCGTCGCCCAGGTGGCGCGCTGGCAGGGCCGATCGGTCTATGCCTTCACCCGACCCGATGACATTGCGGCGCAGGATTTTGCCCGTCGGCTCGGCGCGGTGTGGGCCGGAGCGTCGGACCAGCGGCCTAAAAACCCGCTCGATGCTGCCATCATCTACGCGCCCGCCGGAGAACTGGTGCCGGCGGCGCTGCGCGCGGTACGCAAGGGCGGCAAGGTGGTATGCGCAGGCATCCACATGAGTGATATTCCGAGCTTTCCTTACAATCTGCTTTGGGAGGAAAGACAGCTGGTGTCGGTTGCCAATCTCACACGCCAGGACGGACTGGACTTCCTTAAGATTGCCCCGCAGGCGGGAATCCGCACCCAAACCACGGCGTTTCCGCTTGTTGAGGCCAACGAAGTTCTTACAAAACTGCGCACGGGACAAATCCTGGGCGCTGCGGTGCTCAAACCCTAGGGTTCAACGGCGAATGACCGCTTCGACGTCAGCCGACTGCCGGATGCAGGAGAGCGTCTTCGCGTTCCTGATGGACCCCGCAGTGCACCCGCTTGTCCGTCGGATCGATACCCATGCGGCGTCGGTTTTTCTCGAAGGCGACCGAGCGCTGAAGATCAAGAGCGCCGTCCGTTTCCCCTTCCTGGATTATTCGACGCTTGAGAAGCGGAAAGCCGCCTGCGATGAAGAAATAAAGATAAACCGCCCATTCGCGCCGCAAATCTACCGTCGCGTCGTCCCGATCACGCAACGCAGCGATGGATCGCTTGATATCGACGGAGACGGCACATCGGTCGAGTTCGCGATTGAAATGATGCGCTTCGACGAGCGCCAGACCATAGACCATCTGGCAGAGGCCGGTCCGCCGAATCCGGATCTGATCGAAGCTATCGGCGACGCGATCACGGCCTCTCACGCCGTCGCGCCGCGCGCGGCGGCTGAACCCTGGATCGAGTCGATCCCGGCATTCATCGAAGGCAACACCACCGCGTTCCGAACCGCAGCCTGCTTTCCCGAAAGGGATATCGATGCTCTCAACTCAGCGTCTCAGTCGGCATTTCTGGGGATCCGCGAGTTGCTGCAGCAGCGTGGCAGAGAGGGATATGTGCGGCGCTGCCATGGCGACTTGCATCTGGCGAATATTGTACTGATCGAGGGCAAGCCCGTCTTGTTCGACGCGATCGAATTCGATCCGACCATTGCGTCGGTCGATGTATTCTACGACCTTGCGTTCCCAATCATGGACTTAATTCGCTACGACCGGCATGCGGCTGCGAACGCCCTGCTCAACAGATACCTTGGAATGACGCCGGTTGAAAATCTTGATGCGCTCGCAGCGCTTCCTCTATTTATGTCGCTGCGCGCCGCTATCCGTGCCAATGTACTGCTTGCCCGTCTCGGCCGGGCTTGCGACGACAAGACTGATGTCATGCAGTCGGCCCGGGCCTATTTCGAACTGGCGCACCTGATGATCCATCCTCCGGCGCCGAAGCTTGTCGCTGTCGGCGGGCTGTCCGGAACCGGGAAATCCGTTTTGGCGCGCGCGCTCGCGCCCGGCGTCGCGCCGCTGCCGGGAGCTGTGGTGTTGCGCACCGACATTCTGCGAAAGCAACGATTTCAGGTCGCTGAAACGGACAAGCTGCCGGCGAGCGCGTATCGGCCGGAGATCACCCAGCACATTTACGAAATTCTTGCGCAACGCGCTGCGCAGATAATTTCGCAAGGTCATTCCATCGTTGTCGACGCGGTGTTCGCGCATGAAACGGAGCGAACCGCGATCTGCGCTGCCGCGCGCAAGCTCAATATCCGGTTCATCGGGTTCTTTCTCGTGACTGACCTTGCGACCAGGCTGAGCCGGGTCGGCCGCCGTGAACGCGATGCATCTGATGCAACGCCTGAAATCGCCGGACTGCAGGAGAAATATGACATTGGCGCGATCGATTGGGTCGTCATCGATGCATCCGGAACACCTGAGCAAACCCTGAAACAATGCCAAACCCAGATCGCTTACAGTGATCCAGCTTGAGGGCCGAGAGCGCGAAACGGCAATGACGGCATCCCTTAAATCAGAACGTAAAGCCGCACCTCTCGCCGAACCGACGCAGCGGCGAGGCCGCAATGCAATTTCGCGACTTGATCCAATGATGGCCTGCGACGCCGCATTTCGGATCGCAGCGCGCCGCTGCTTTGAGGATTTGACCGCAAATCATGAGGCGACATGCGGAGGCAACCCCGCAGCCCTGCATCAGATGCGCATTGCACTCACCCGCTTGCGCACCGTCATATTGTTTTTCTCTCCGATGGTTGCCGACACTGAACAGGCACGAATTAAGGGTGAACTGAAGTGGCTGCACGGCCATCTCGGCATCGTGCGGGATCTGGACGTCGCGATCGAGCGGCTGAGGGCGGCCAGGCGAGCGCAAGCGATACCGGATTATCAGCGCTGGAATGTGAAGCGCGCGGACAGCCATCGCCGTCTGGCCCGAGCGCTTCGGTCAACGAGGTATCGGCGTCTGGTCAAAAGCCTATCCGATTGGATCGAGAATGGACCCTGGTCCATCAAGCAAGGAAAGCAGGCGACCAACGAACGCACTTGTTCGATCGCCTCCTATAGCGCGGGCAAACTGGCGCGGTGGCAGCAAAAACTTCTGAAGAACAGCCGCAAGCTCATGAGGATGAACACGAAGAAACGACACCGGCTGCGTCTGCTGAACAAGAAGCTGGGCTATTCGATCGAATTCTTCGAAGACTTTCCCGACAAAAGATTTTCGAGGAACCAGGCTGCGCTGAAATATCTGCGCAAAGCGCAAAAGTCCCTCGGGCAGTTGAACGACGACGCGAACAGCCAATCTCTGGCGGCCGCTCTGCAACGAGACGGCGTCCGCACGCCCTTGCAGTTTCTCGGCCCGAAACGTGAAAAGAAACTGATACGGACAGCGGCAACGGCCTATCGGAAGCTGGCTGCGTTGAAGCCGTTTCGGATTTAGAGGGTTGCTGAAGTCATTGGCGGACATAATCCCCGGCGCGTCGGGCAAACTCGTGCCCCTTTGACCTGAGTCAAATCGCGGCGCACCGGTTGGAATAATCTGCCAAGCA
>WNFL01140139.1_pt4 | contig 12087 bp, 7 predicted proteins | sample 5400361 | NCBI WGS metagenome assembly WNFL01 (sample SAMN13153351, study PRJNA577476) | soil metagenome | isolation source: 40 cm soil on Douglas fir-dominated hillslope | place: USA:California | collected 2013-09-17
GAAAAAAAATTATTAGAGTACCTACATCAAATTGATATCATCGAGGTTTATAATGGTAGGATGATTTTAAAAAAAAGTAATATGGAAACAGTTGAATTTGCGGATAAATATAATGCTATTCAGGCGGCAAGCAGTGATGCGCATGGGGTAAATGGTATTGGATATACATATACAGAGGTTAATGATTTTTCGTCAGCTAAATCCTTTAGAAATGCATTAAAAAATTCCAAGCTTATATATAGTAGACCTCCGTTAAAATCATTTCTCGCCCCTATAGTGAATAGAATAAAAAATATTTAAATGGATAAGAAAATACTTTATGTGCTTAATCCTAAAGCCAATGATGGGCAAGCAGTTTTTCAGTGGAAGACTGCACAGAATAGATTCCCAACTCTACCTAAGACCCCTTTGGATATAACTAGAGTAGGAGATTTAACTGCACATATTAAAGAATATGATCCGGATATTATTGCAATAGCAGGAGGGGACGGGACTATAAATGCAATTTGCAGAGCAATTATTGGCTTAAAGAAAAAACCTTTTTTATCTATTCTTCCTTTGGGACATGGGAATGGGTTATCTTATTGTTTTGGTGTTGAAACTTTTGGAAAAGCAATAGAGGTATTAAATGGAAAATCAGAACCCATTGCAATAGACATTATGAAAACAAATGATATAACTTATCCTTACGGTGTATTTAACATAAGTGTTGGATTTGATGCAAAAGTTATTCATAATAGCGTGAATCATAGATATATTGGTGTCAAATCTTACGTTCTTTCTCTTATTAGAAGTGTAATAGATCATCAGGAAAATGAAATCAAGTTTACAATAGACCATTCAATAGCTCTCAACGCAACTGCTTCGTCACTAGTTATTGCGAATTGTCCTATTATCCCCGTATTTCCTGTTGGAAATTTGGGAAAAGATTATGTAATTTCTCAATATGCAAAATTGAATGATGGATTCTTGGACTGCACGCTTTTTTCCTCAAAGTATGCCTATATGAGTAATCTTAGGTTTAAAGGATTTAAGCATCCTTTATATTCTGAAAGAGGTAAAGTGCATTTTAAAGCAAAGCATATAAAAATAGAAGGTGAACCTTTTGTCCAAATAGATGGAGATCCAGTTTTGCAAAAAGAGGGATTGGAAATAGAAGCTTTACCTAGTGCCGTTACATTTCTCCGTAGTAAAAATATCAGAAAAGATTATTTGCCATTTATAGCATAGCAATAAAACGATTTAAGATTTACGATTCAAGATTCAAGAATGGGGCCAATTATTCTTAAATCATAAATCCTGAATCATGAATCAATAATAATACAATGAATACTTTCTTCTTTTCTTTTTGGTTTTTTTTGCCGGCAGGAATTGCAAATGTAGCGCCAGTATTTGCCAGTAAATTGCCAATTCTCAGAGAATATTGTTATCCCTTAGATTTTAAAAAACAATTTTTAGGTAAAAGAATATTAGGAGATAATAAAACAATTAGAGGCTTATCATCAGGTATTATTATTGGAATTATTGTCTGTATCATTCAAGAAAATTTATATAATTCATCAATATTTATTCAAAATCTTGTTGGACATGATTACATGAATGGACATCCAGAATTACTTGGTTTTCTTCTTTCTTTTGGAGCATTAGCAGGGGATAGTTTTAAAAGTTTTTTCAAAAGACAAATAAATATTTTATCCGGAAGATCTTGGTTTCCATTTGATCAAATGGATTATATTTTGGGTGGTATTATTTCTAGCATATTTTTTATAAAATTACCTTTTATTATTTATGTTACTATATTTATCATCTATTTTATTTTGCACCTCGTTTTATCATATGTAGGGTTTTTATTTAAATTTAAAAAGACTCCCATTTAATATAAGCAATAAGATTAATCGCCATTTCGAACTGAATGCATGAGAAATGAGTGAGCATATCAGGGGGATTCCTCGTCCGCAATACGGATCGAGGAAGGGGTGAAATCCCCCGATCATGTGAGAGAATTTCGAAAGCATGAAGTGAGACTATGGCAGGAGTTTTTGGTATCTTTTGTCGGCACAAAAGTACAATATAAATATGAAAAAAAGATTAAAGATAAAGGATAAAAAGTTGAAGGAAGTATTTAAAAAAGGAGGACGCAAAGGTGCAAGAAAAGATTTCTTTGAACTACTTAACCGCGCAACAGGTAAATCGGATTATTCATTATGAGCTGATTGTTTTTGGACCACTTTAAATTCAAATTTATTGAAGAATGTCCACCTGATTACCTCTTCTGATTTAGTAAGTAAGTCTGCATTATTTAGTTTCATTAGGTCTTTCAGTAAGTGTGACATTCTCCAAGCTGTCTTATATGTTACTCCCAATTCTTTTTGTAATTTTCTAATTGAAATATCACCTCTTGTGTGAGTCATGATAAACATAGTATAAAACCAAAGCCTAAGGGGAGTAGTTGTTTTTTCAAAGATTGTGTTTTTAAGCGGGTAAATTTGATATCTGCAAAACTCACAAGAGTAAGAAGTTCTATTTTTAATTTTATAATATGTGGTAATCCTCCCACAAGATAAGCATTCGGTATTAGAAGGAAATTGTTTTCTTTTAATTTCTTCAAGACATTCCTCATCAGTAGGGAATTTACTCCTGAATTGTGAAAACGAAAATTCTTGAATCATTAATCAATTATAATGAAGCTAATTACGTGTTGTCAAGGGATATAGTGATAAATTACCTATTGACGCATATTAGTAATATTGATTACTATTATTAAGTTAATTCGAAAACACTTTTTCTTATCATTAATTATTTATGAAACATAATCTAGCTGGGTACTTGGATAATGTTATTTCACTAATTCTTTTAGGAGTTGCTGCTGTAACGCCTCTTATTGTCTTTAATCAAACGACTGAATTTTTTGATACACCCAAAATGATTTTCCTAATTGTTGCGACATTAGTGCTATTAGGGCTTTGGATTTTTTCTTGGATTGTTAAGGGGAAAGTAGTTATTACAAGAACACCTCTAGATATTCCTTTACTTCTTCTACTAGGAGTTGTATTAATATCTACATTTTTTAGTACTGCTAGATATGCATCTATTTATGGCAATTTTCCTTCAGTCCATGGCTCTGCTGTATCTTGGGTAGTATATATATTATTGTATTTTGTTACTGTCTCTCATTTGAAATCATGGAATCAAATTAAAATGTTTCTATACGCATTATATGGGAGTGGAGTAATACTATCTCTTATTAGCCTTATGTCATTCTTCCATGCATTCTTACCAATTGCATTGGCACAAGCAGTTAACTTTACTACAACAGGTTCATCTTTCTCAACCATAGCATTACTTCTATTGTTATTGCCTTTACCTTTGCTGTCACTTCTTAATCCAAATAAATATTTACCGGTCCCAGCTAGCATTGCGCTTGCTTCTTTATTTGGAGTCACAATTGTTCTAATAGGTTCTCCAGCTATTTATATTGCTCTTTTGATAGCAGTTGCGCTAACTCTATTTGTCGCAAAAGCTGATAGAGTAAAGCAAAACGTTATGTTTTTTGCCATCCCGATTGGGCTTATGGGCTTAGCGCTTATCTTGGCATATCTTCCTTTACCTGCAAATAAATTACAGCAAATGGAAGCTAACTTTCCAAAAGAAATTCAGTTGCCTTTTGATATCTCTTGGAAAGTTAGTGCGTCTGCTTTCAGAGATTCATTCTTCATAGGGACAGGTCCATCAACATACCTATTTAATTTCACTACCTATAAGCCAGCTGAATTTAATACTAAGAATTTCTGGAGCTTCTCTTTTGACACCGCATATAATGAATTCCTTCAAACATTAGGTACTCTTGGATTCTTAGGATTTGGCGCACTTGTCCTATTATGTTTGGTGATCTTTACCAGCAGTTGGAAGAATTTGGCACTTGGAACAGCTGAATCACATCAAGATGTTTCACATATTGTATCTCCTGCGCTTGCAATCAGTGGATTATTAACATTAGTGTTATTTGCAATCCATGCAACTACACTTGTATCAATTACTGCAACATTTTTTGTACTTGCTGCGCTTATGATGTCCCAAAAGGGCGTTAGAGAAAAGGTTATGGAATTTTCTATGGGTATTAAAGCATCAACGTCTGATAATAAGCAGTTTGACCTATTCCCAATAATATTATTTGTAGTCTTCCTGGTTGCCTCAGCACCAGTGCTTTTCAGAATGTACACTATGGTTGCGGCAGATTATTACCATAGACAAGCTTTAGTGCAGGCCTCTAAAAATGGAACATTAACCTATACATACCTGCAAAAAGCTGAAAATCTAAATAATAATGTAGATCTATATAGAGTAGATATGGCCCAAACCAACTTCGCCTTGGCAAATGCTATCGCAGCTCAAAAAGGTCCTACCAAAGATAATCCACAAGGCACATTAACAGCACAGGATAAGCAAACCATCCAGACGCTTTTATCTCAGTCAATCAATGAAGGAAGAGCAGCAGTTGTCCTAAATCCAAGATCAGCACGTAACTGGGCAGTACTAGCATCTATATATAATAATATTACCGGTGTAGCACAAAACGCGGCAGCATTCTCACTAGATTCATACAGTAATGCAATCCAGAGAGATCCATTGAATCCAGTCCTTAGACTTAATGTTGGAGGAATCTATTACGCAGCAAAAAATTATGATCTAGCTATTAGATTCTTCACTGATGCTGCAAATCTTAAGCCTGACTATGCAAATGCATACTTCAACCTGGCAATTGCCTTAAGAGATAAAGGAGATTTGCAAAACGCCATAGCTGTAGCACAGCAACTCCAGACAGTTCTCAAAGATCCATCAACACCTGATTACAAAACAGCAACACAGTTAGTAGATGAACTAAAGGCAAAGGTTGCAGCTGGAACGCCAGCAACCACACAGCCAACTGCTAATGGTCAACCCTCTGCATTACAAAACCCTATCTCTAATGTGGATGTGAAGAATGTAACTAATACAAATCCTCCATCTGTAACACCAGTTCCTTCAATAAAGCCTAATCCAAATGCAAATATCCCACAGGTAACCGCAGCCCCAACCAAGACCCCTTAGTCAGCGAATAGCCATTAGGCAGTAGTGATTTAATTCAGAGTTCAAGAGTAACAGTATTTAGTATTTAACAAATGCTGATTGAGGAATAATTTTCAATTTAACAATTTACAATTTTCAATTAATGTTTATTATTGTGGCCATTTGAGGTAATCTCCTGTCTTATCTGTAGCTTTGTTTCTTTTTCTCCTACAAATAGAGAAGAATCTTATTATTGACAAGTGGATAAGCAACAATATAGAGTATAAGTATTCTTAATGAAAAATCTATTTAAGTATCTTCTTGGTTGTTTTGTTATCCTTTTTTGTTTTCTTGAATCCCCTCAGTTAATTAATACGCAAGCTCAGGCTTCAACAGGAAGACTATTAGGATATGAACAAATTCGTAATAGTTACAACAATACCACCACAACACTTGTAAGTATCGATCAGACAACTGGAGTGACCACTGCTATTGGAGGACCAGTAGAAAACTCTACCGCACCAGGCCTTAGTTTTAATTCAAGCACGACGGCACTAGATCCAGCAAATCATAGAATATTCTTTTGGACACAGTATTTTGGAGGCTCGCTTAATGGCCAAAACTTTATGGTAGTACAAGATACTCAAACAGGCGCAGTACTTGCACAACTACCTACTGATGATAATTTTCAGCAAAATTATCAATATGAAACAATTACTGAGATTCCTCCATCACTTGTCTCGGCAATTAACGCTGGGGGAGATACTCAAGGTGCTTATGTTGCAGACATCAACTATTCAGATGGTGCTTCATATTCCTCTTCAAATACAGTAGATATAAGTGGAATAACTAATCCTTCGCCCCAAGCAGTCTACCAAACCGTTAGATATGGCAATACCTTTGCATACACAATTCCTAACCTTACCGCAAATAGTGCATACACAGTAAGACTTCATTTTAACGAGCTTTATTGGGGAACCTCTCTCTCTGGAAACAGTGGAGGTGTAGGTAGCAGAATCTTTAATGTCTCAATAAATAATACACCTGTCCTTACCAACTTTGATATTGCTGCAACAGCAGGAGCTTCCAACAAAGCAATAGTTGAACAATTCCCAATAACAACAGATAGCAATGGTAATGTGACCATTGCATTTTCAACAGTGACAGATAATGCGATGGTGAATGGAATAGACATATACAGTGGGACGCTCCCATCTCCAACACCAACTCCTACCCCAACGCCTGTATCCTCAGTTGCACTAAATCCAGGAGGAGATACAGAGGGGAGTTTCCTTTCTGACCAAGATTATTCAGGAGGCACATCCTATACATCTACAGCAAGTGTGGATACCAGTAATGTCACTAATCCTGCACCACAATCTGTCTATCAATCAGTAAGATATGGCAATTCCACCTATACAATACCTAATCTCTTCCCAAATAGTACTTACACAGTGAAGTTGCACTTTAATGAACTGTATTGGGGAACACCTCTTTCAGGAAACAGCGGTGGAGTAGGGAGTAGAGTATTCAATGCCTCGATTAATGAACAGCAAGTATTAACTAATTATGATATTTTCCAAGATGCTGGAGGAGCAAATAAAGCCGTTGCCAAAACTTTTACTACAACATCTGATACTAATGGAAAAATAACAATCCAATTTTCAACAGTTGCTGACAATGCTATGGTGAATGGAATAGAAGTCTCACAGTAAAAATAGCCTCAGTTAAGTATGAGAAATTGATAATTTCCTCCAGACTAACTTTATCAAAGCCATCTATTTTAGCATCCCTTATGTCTCCCTTAAGTTCTTCTAGTGACGCCTGAGAGTATCCGAGAAATTGTAAGTATTCAGATGTTGTTGGTCTTTTCCAGCCTTTTTCGACATTCCGTTTTTGAGATCTGGCGCAGTCATCCATCTGGGCTTTTAAGCGTTTTTCCCAAAGAGGTAAAGTAAGGGTAAATTTTCTGACAAGTACCCTAAGGAGTGCAGCATTCTGCCAGACTCCGAGGTATTGATAGCCACTTGGGTCTTGCCAGATACGAGATTTTTGTAAGGGTCTGTCGGGAGTATTTAATTCTTGAAGGGTTGCATCTACAAGGGTTGAGACAATATCATCTTGTGGCATAATTTAATGGTAACATAAGGGTTAAGAAGAGTAAATTGATCCCCGATTTAATCGGGGTCAATTTACTATCCACCAGTTGAATTTGGCGTTGCGGGCAACTGGAAGATCCAGTTTTACTGTAAATGAGGTGTTAGCAATCTTACTATCTATCCAATATCTAGTAGCAGGACTGTAGTCTCCACTAAATGTTATGTAGATAAGAGACTTATTTGTTACTGCAGTGGTTGGAATAGTAACACTATCTGTACCAGCAGTGATAGTTGTGACTCCAGCTGATGCTGATAATACAGCAGATGTAGACGCTGCATTATCAGTTGTAACTATATTAAGTTTTTGGGTATTAACTACTTTAGCTGTTACAGATTCCAGTACATTTACATTTCCACTTGTATCTATAGTTACTTTTCCAGAAAGGATATTAAGTCCACCTATGCCTTCATCTTGAAGCTTTAGGTCGCCTGATAGCGTATTAATACTGGCTGTACCATCATCATTTAATCCTCTTATAGTTAAGACACCAGCTAATACGTCTCCTGTTATTCCAAGATCTCTAACGGTTGTTCTGCCTGCAACAGTTAGGTTGCCAGAAATTGTCCCGTTATTAAGCGCAAAGTCCGTATCAAGATTTAGCTCTCCTGAAGTAGATGCAGTAAATGGATTTGTAAACATGAATGCTGTTGGAGTAACAACTGGAGTTGCACTTGTACTGCTGGTTATATTTAGTAATAAGTCTGCAAATCTCTTACTTAGTGAATTTAGACTGTCACTTGTATTTGCTGCTATAGACGCAACAGTTGCGCTTAGAGAGGACGTACCGGCAAGCGCTTGCTTTGCCAAGTCATTTGTCTTTGATATTTCATTAGTATTTTCAGCAAGTGTGGCTTCGGAGGACGCAGCAGTTGCTTCAAGATTACTTATCCTTGTCCCAAGACTATCTACTTTCTGGTTAAGTCCCAGTAGAGACACTTGGAGAAGGCCAATATTTGAAGAAGCATTAGTTATGCCTTGAGCTGTTGCAGCCAGTGCATCATTTAGATTTCCATTAATAGCATTTCCATTAATCATAAAGTTAGAGTCAAGAGAAATTGATTTGGCACTTTGTGACGCAATAATTACTTTGCCTTCTCCATCCAAAGATATTTGAGAAAGAATATTATTTGGATCAACATAGCTAACATTTATTGAAGTCATGATTTTTCCAGTGCAACCAGTTGCAAGTGGGGAACTGGTCTCAGTTGAAGTGACACAGTTAAAGTCTTCTAGCGCTTTACCCAAAACTTCTCCAGCACTCGTTGCTTTCATAGCAACTCCTGGAGTTGAAGATGAAGTTATGTAATCGCCTTTGTGAATAGGTCCATTTTCATCATTAACCTTGACTAATGCACGTCCTGCAATAGCAACTGGTACAACTTTTTCAGATTTATTAGCTTGAGATAGTTTCAAACCAGATTTGTCAGAATAAATACCTAGTACTGCTTTATCATATGAATTCTTTGATTTAGCTACATTTCCGGTCAGGACTTGATCTATAGACAAGACATCTCCTACTTCAAGAGAAGTGTCTGATGTTGGGTAATCCTGGGCTAAATTTTCTCCCGTTGCATTAAGGGATCCTGAGAGCGTTGCATTACCTGTACTTCCAATATTAAATATTGGCTGGTTAAGTGCATTATTAAATGAAAGTATCCCTGAAGGAGTACCGCTTATTGTAAATCCGCCCAGATTAATATCTTTAGCGTTAATAAATGCGCTGTTTATAGAATCAACTTGAAGATTACCAAATGTCCCATTTGCAGATGTAACACTTGAGAATGATGAATTATTAGTCAAAATGTTATTTGATTCATCAACTAAGAAGTATTTATTTGCATTTTCCAAATCAGAAAGTCCAATCTGGTTTCCTTGTTTTACGGCAGCTTTTTCTGCTGAATTACCTGTAAAGATATCAGGAGTATTATATACATTTTCAACTTTCATCATGACTTTTCCAACATATACATATGGCTTAGTGTAGGTAGAAGGAACACCAGGCACATTCTTGGTTGGTATTGCAAAACATGTGTGGTCACTATTTGCTCCTGTTGTATCTAATGGCCAGCGGGCATTTGCGTCATCAAGACTGTTAACCACTGTGCAGCTATTTGCATCCCAGTTGCTAACAGACTCTATAACTCTTCCAACTATTTTTCCTGGTTGAGTCTGTTTCATACCAACGCCTTGTAAATAGCTACTTGTAATTGGATCACCAACATTTAGTGGCCCATTAAGACTGGTTACTTTGACCGGAACACGGCCGGAAAGAGCAACAAGTGTTGCATTCATACCGCTTGGAATATCAGCTCCTCCTATAATTTGTCCTGGTTTCGTGGATACAACCCCCATTGCTGCTGAATCATTTGCAACTGTAGATTTCATGACACCACTTGTTAAATTTGAATCGGAAGTAACGATATCCCCCATATGGATATCAGTCTGAAGTGTTGGGTAAATTTCCGCCAAATCGGAGGTACTTACTTCCTGAAGTTGGATATCAATTCGGTCAACAGTTCCGGTTCCTCCAGATCCGACTTCTGAACAAATAGCAAAAGCAGCGGTGGTTGTTCCAGGGGCCGCGACCAAGCTAAAAGCATACGTAAACGGAGCACCGTTAGCTGAACCGCCTAAATTACCTCCTACTTTTGAATTGGCGCCAGTACCAGCACAGGTAGGTAGTGCACCGGCTGTATTAATCCATAATGACATTGAAATAGGTTTGTTGGTGGAAGTATTTTGTCCCACGATTGTACCCTGGATTAACACTGAATTTAAAGAACTACTTAAGGTAGCGATTGGGGTGTTGCCGTCCCAATAATTGGTTCCTGTTGCGCTTACGACGGTATTCTGGGTTGAGTCAATATATGATTTAATCGTGGCGGCATTTGCTACACAGGCAAATTGCTTGATGGTACCATTATAAGTCAGTCTTTTGTTCTGGGATTCGCACTCAGCAAGGCCTGCGCCTTCAACGCCCCATTGGTCATCAAGATGGAGAAGTCCACTGATAGTTGCAGAAGGAACGGTATTTGAATTCAAGCTTTGATTACCAATCTTAATAGTGCCGGTAGTTGAGTTGCCTATCTGTAAAGTTTGTTTATTTGTTGTTGCAATGAGCCCATTTCCCTGTACGTAAGTTGCTCCAGTTGCTGCTGTCCCCGCAGAAATAGATGCTGTGGGTGTTCCGGCACCAATGTTATTTATAAATGCGAATTTTGCAGACGTAGTGGCTAGGCCTCCTAATAGAAGGTCATCTGTAATATGGTTTGGTGCAACTATTCCAGTACTTGATGGTTGTTGCCAGTATTGAGTATTGCCAGGGCAGGACGCAGCGCTATTGTTTACGATACCGCTAGTTACATTGAAGCAGGAGACGCCACTTGATGTCAGGCCAATGTTACTTCCAACTCTAATATTTTTACCCGCTGCAAGATTAAAGTTGACATCTCCTGTTGCAGCTCCTCCAAGAGTTAGGGTATTGAAATCAAGAGTCTGTACATTGCCAGAAGAATCAATTGATAATGCAGGTCCTCCCGTAGTTTGGGCTGAAATAGTAGCGGTTGGTGTACCTGTGTTGTTATTAATAAATCCAAATTTTGCACTGGCAGTTGAAGTTCCTCCAATGAATAGATCAAGTGTTGCAATAGTTGGGTTAATTGTTCCAGGATTACTGCTTGTCCACCAATTAGTTGGGTCACCAAAACTACAACTACCCCATGACGGTGCACCTGTTGCGCCTGAAGTAAGACATTGATTGATTTGTCCTTGATTGCTAAGGCCTAGTACTCCGGTACCACTCGTGTAAAGGACTGCGCCGGCTGTATTCAAATTTCCTAATACTATATTTCCTGTATTTGAATCTCCTAAGGTTAGGCTTTGTTTTGAAGTTGTTGCCAATTTACCAGTAGCAGTTAGATAAACTCCGGCACCATTAAGACCAGATGAAACAGAAGCTGTTGGCGTACCAGCGCCAGTCACATTATAGAAAGCAAATTTTGCTGAGGCCGTAGAAGTTGAACCAAGCAACAAATCATCAGTTACATTTGTTGGTTCTAGCGCTCCGCCATTTCTTTGAAGCCATCCAACTGTACCCACTGTTCCTGTCTCAATCAGTCCGCCGTCTACAAAAAGGTTACCATTAACTTCAAATTTACCAGAGACAAAAAGATCAGCAGAAGTAGTGAGTCCATTATTTGATGTTAATGTTCCAGTCCTGTTATATGCAATAGGTACTCCGCCTCCTGATTGGAATACTCCGGCAAGATTTAAATTACCGCCACTGTTAACATAGCTTGAACTATTAAATAGATTTATATTGCCTGTATTTGAATCTCCTAAGGTTAGGCTTTGTTTTGAAGTTGTTGCTAGTGTTCCATTAGAACTTAGATATGCACCAACGCCATTCAGTCCTCCTGAGATAGAAGCAACTGGAGTGCCGGTACTAAGATTTAGGACTGCAAATTTTGCACTTGTTGTTGCTTGTCCTCCAATAAGTAAATCTGTTGTTGAATTGATAGGGAAGAGTGCACCGTTACTAACTGACCACCAATTGGTTGAATCTCCAAATGTACAGTTACCCCAAGACGGAGCACCAGTTAATCCTGTTGTTAGGCATTGTCCGGCAAAAGTTCCTGCTGATGAAACTGCTAATTGTCCACCACTTGCTCCAGCATATAGAATTCCACCTGGGGTATTCAGTCCCGGCACCAGAACATTTCCATTACTTTGGATAGTAAATCTAGTAGTAGCACCAGCTGATGCGGTGAATAGATCACCACTTCCTTGATTTTTGATTATGAGAGATGCTTGACCACCAGCATTTGGTTGGATTTGGACTGTTCCATTACCTGTTGACTGTCCAAGAACTATATTACTTGA
>WNFL01058127.1_pt2 | contig 12084 bp, 15 predicted proteins | sample 5400361 | NCBI WGS metagenome assembly WNFL01 (sample SAMN13153351, study PRJNA577476) | soil metagenome | isolation source: 40 cm soil on Douglas fir-dominated hillslope | place: USA:California | collected 2013-09-17
GCCATCACTGAAATTCTTCCCAGAAGGAATCACATCCTCCGGCAGTCTGTAAAAAAAACAGGGCACTCGAATATACTTGCTGCAAATATTGATCAGGCTGTCGTGATTGCAACAGTGAAACAGCCGCGAACATCACTTGGATTTATCGACCGGTTTTTAGTATCAGCTGAAGCGTTTCGTATTCCGCAGGTGTTGGTGTTCAATAAAATTGATCTGCTCGACAGTGATGATCTAACTCGAGTACATGAACTCAGAAGAACCTATGAAGGTGTTGGAACACAAGTCTTGCTCCTATCCGCTTTGAAGAATGAAGGTGTAGAAAAATTCAAAGAAATTCTTTTCGCAAAAATTTCCCTGGTTGCCGGCCACTCGGGCGTGGGTAAATCCACTTTATTAAATCAGGTTTCTCCAGCGATCAAGCAAGCGACCGGGGAGATTTCCTCATTCAATGAAAAAGGAACACATACCACTACCTTTGCCGAGATGTTTGCTCTTGATGAAAAAACTTTTGTAATCGATACGCCCGGGATCAAAGAGTGGGGTTTGGTGGATATGACCCCACAGGAGATCTCGGATTATTTCCCGGAAATGCGTGACTTACGGTTGCAATGTAAATTTGGTTCCAAGTGCTTGCACCTTCATGAGCCCGGATGTGTTATACTAAGCGCTGTAGAGCGCGGAGAAATAGCAATGAGTCGGTACGAAAGTTATGTGGCAATGGCGGAGGGAAAAGATAATAGGAAATGAAATTAGATCTTAGGTCTTAGGCAGTAGTAGATGAAATATAAAATCAATAAAAAGGAAATTAGTTATCGGGCGGAAGGTGAAAAGACCAAAGGAGATGATACCGTCCTCCTTCACCATGCCATTGATTTAACTTTTGGAAGAAAATGGGGCGAAGATGGATTCACAACGGAAAAACTTTTTGAGGAAGGCGTTCACCAAGATTTCAAAACAAAAACAAAAGCGCTGGTAATTTCTTTATGGCAAATTGCAGGGCTCGATATTTCAGATAATTTTGACCTCAGCCAATATCATTTAGTAGCTGCTAACAAAAATTTACACTTGGCGGCGGTAGAAAAAACAAAACTCCTTTCGATAAATGAGTTTCCCGTTCCCATTTGCTTAGTTGAAAAGAGGATTTCAGAAATCTGTCAGACGACATTAATTGCAAAAAATCCTTTTGATGGGCAATCTATCTTTCATTTTAGAGTAGTGCGGCCAAATTCACTTGACAATAATCCGCTTCATCGGGATGTTTGGCTGGAAGATTATGCTAACTGTATTAACCTTTATATTCCTATTGCAGGAAGCAATTCTAACTCATCATTGGCAGTAATTCCCGGAAGTCACCATTGGCCCGAAAGTAAAACAGAGAGAACTGAGGAAGGCGCAATAATTGAAAATATGAAATTCAATGTGCCAGCAGTTACTTCCATCAAAGGCGATTACGAAATCGTTCGACCCGACCCAAAAGAAAATGAGGTTTTGATTTTTTCACCTTATTTAATTCATGGCGGTTCTGTAAATCTCAACCAGGATCAAACACGAATTTCCATCGAACTTCGTCTTTGGAAGAAATCCTAGCTGTAGAGTATTCGGTGATATATTTTTCTTATTCGAGACCACCGCAACGGTATCCATGAAAGAAAATTGAATACGTAAAATTGCCAGTTGTGTTTGTCAAGTTCATTCTCGAGTTGTCCGAATAATCGAGCTTCAGTTTTGTTTCCTGAAAAGATTGCTTGCTTAAATTCATAGCGAACGCGTTTTAACAATGCTCTGTTATCCTCTCTATCCTTACAAAGTGAAATAGCCTTTTGGCAAACCAAAAAAGTAGAATGAAGCTGTCTATCGCCTTGTTCATACCAACCCGATGACATCGAATCACCTGTGCGTCTCACCTTTGTGAGCACTTCGTCTAAATAAGCATATTTAAAAATTCTGGAGGACCGTACCCAAAAATCAAAATCTTCATAAGCAAGGCTTTCGTCATACCCGTTCATCTCATCTAAAACTTCTTTACGGATCATCATTGTAGGACTGCAAATAAAATAGCGAATGAGAACTTCTCGAAAAATCCATCCCTCCGGAATTTTTAAAATGAGATTCTTATTCAACAAGTGCTTGGTGTGATTTCTAAAAACTCCTCCATTCGAATCAATGTAATCTGCATTGCTGAAAATAACACCATAAGATTTATCCAATCGCTGAAAATGCTGTACTTGCCTTTCAATACGATCAGGAAGCATTACATCATCCGTTGCAAAATCAATCACAAAATCTCCTTTCGTCAATGCAAGCCCTTTGTTGAAAGCCGCACAATTACCAATATTTTTTTTGAGGGCTAAGAAGGAGATTCCCGGATTTTGTTTTTCTAAAAGTTGAATGATTGATACGCTACCATCCGAACTGCAATCGTCCACAATTATCAACTGAATATTGGAGTACGTTTGATTCAATACCGATTCGATTGCCTCTTGAACAAACCTCTGGTGATTGTAGCACAAACAAACAACGGAAACAAGTGGGTTCATCAAAGTTCTTTTTCAAAAGTCAGTTTCATTGAAGGAACGCATCCTACCTGAGTCTTAAAGTTCAGCAAACTGAAATTAGTCTTGCTTCCCAGGGAGGAAGTCCCAAGATCTAAAAATCGATATCCATTTTGCCTGCAATACAAATATTGATTATCAAGTAAAAATACAATTGGACTGAGATTATCAGAAGACTTTTGATGAGCATGATAAAAATTGTATAAAACGGTACCACTCACTCTTACGGAAATAGAAGAAGCGATCAGTTTATTTTTTCGAAATACACCAAAAAGCAAAAAATCGTTCGGACACATTTCGGCTGTGCGTTTCAATGACGTGTATGTCATGCTCAACTCAGCACCTCGTTCACGCCTGCATTCTTCAATAAAACGATAAACTTTTTCTAACTCCAGAAGCCTGATTTCCTGAAAAGAGAGGTTCTCCTTTTCACACCGTTTTAATCGTTTAAATTCAGGCTCAGAAATTTTATTCTTCCATAAAACTTCGTCAACAATTATGGAAGAATTAATTTCAGACTTAATGACTTTGAAATTCAGATCAAAAAACAAAACTGTAAGAATCGCTGCATGACTAGGCCGAAACAAATGTGGCATATCCTTTATTAGAATTCTCTTTGCGCCCTTCTTTTTCAGGTTATTCTCAATATCAATTAAAAATTCGCAAAGTGTTTCAGCCGACAAAGTTTCGGCAAATTCTATGGATCCAAACGGAGCGTTTAATGGACTTAAAGCAATTCCATCTTCAATACAAAAATGAATTTGAGCAACAATTTTTTGTCCGCCCTCATCGATTAAAGAAAATGTATTCCATCCGTTTGCCGACTGAGAAAGTCGATGTCGCTCTTCGTTGAAAAGAAAACGTTCAAAAGAGGTTTTGAAATTTTCTGCTGGATGGCCTTCGTGGAAAATGTATTTGCTCAATCAGTAAGGGATTCCCAATCGCTTGTAAATAAAGTGCATAAGCCATGCCGGACCGATTAATAAAAATTGTAAGTCTTTCAAGAAGGATGGTTTTTTGCCTTCCACCTTGTGCCCGTAAAATTGACCAACCCATGCAACAACAAAGATGATTATGCAAACCAGCCACAAAGGTGCCACCACGGAAATGCTATTGGCCAAGTACAAGCAAAATGATGCAAACAAACCCATGCCTATGCTGAGCGGAATCGAAAGAGATATATAATAAATCAAAACCAAAATCATAACAATAGTTGCCCAATTGGCATAAGCCCCAAACCAATTTTGCATGAACCCTGAAGGAATGGATGCGATCAACCCAACCACGCTAAAAAAAATCAGAGGCACACAGATCCAATGAATGGTTTTGTTGGTAACATTTTGATGGCTCTCGCCATATTCAGAAAGGAGTTGATCTATTTTGCGCATATAAAATCGATTACAGTTTGGTCATTAATTAGGCTTCTTGCGCGGCTTTTTTAATTCTTACTTCGAAAAGGTTCAACTTTAAAAAGCACCTTTTTTGTTTTTCCATTCATAACTAAAAAAGTTTGCATATTTTTCACTTCTCGAAAAGGCATTCTCAAGAGTTCAGAAACAGTTAAGGTTTTCATACACAAATTTATCAAAACTTATCAAGCTTTTGTCTTCACTTTCTTCCAGTCCTTCAATTGCCAATAAACAGTAGCGGTTGTCAGGTGATTGCCCTGGGTGTCAAAAATTTTTACCTGGCACGGAACGAGTACGGAGTCATTACTTTGGAGAGGTTTTATTATTTTTTGATCAAGCCAATCTTCATCAACTAAAAATTCGGCTACGCCATCCATCTTTCCTTGATAGTGAAAATCGATTTCCAACTTTTGAAGAATTAACCGATATCGGTCCATTCCCAGTCGGCTAATCAAAAGGAACCCGGTGGTGAATTCACTCAGCGTAGCAAGTGCACAAGCATGAAGCCCGCGCACATGATTCAGGTTTTTGCGTTTGTACGGGAGTCGGGTTTTGATCCCGCCATCAGAAATCATGGTGACTTCAAAACCATGAGGAAGATTGAAAGGAATCATTCGGCTCAATGCCATATTCAAAACCCAGAGATAAAAGCGTGAATGTTTTGCTTTTTCAATTAACTTGGCGGGATTCATTGGCAGCTATTCGTTAGTAGTAATTCGAAATTGATTTATTAACAAATAACGGCCAACAATCAACGATTAACAAATAACCCCGTCTGTGGGACTAACGATTCAAGAATGAAGAAAAAAATCATTGTACTCGGTGCGGGCCTCGTGGGCCATGTGATGGCCAAAGATTTAGCTAAAGATTTTGATGTGACCGCAGCTGACATTAATGAAGATGCGCTTAAAGCAGTGGGAACTCATGGAATTAAAACTTTGAAAGCTGATCTCTCAGATCGTGATAATTTGATTTCGCTTATCCAACCCTTCGATTTGGTTGTTGGATCAGTGCCTGGGTTTATGGGACTGAAAAACGCACAAGCCGTGATCGAAGCGGGAAAAAATATGGTTGACATTTCTTTCTTTCCTGAAGATCCTTTTCAATTGGACGAGGCAGCTAAGAAAAAAAATGTGACGATTGTTACTGACTGCGGTGTTGCACCGGGGATGGGTAACATTATTCTTAGCTTTCATGACAAACGCATGAAGATTGACTCCTACGAATGCCTCGTTGGCGGACTTCCTGCTGTTCGCGAATGGCCTTATGAATACAAAGCAGTCTTCTCTCCTATCGATGTCATTGAAGAATACATTCGCCCCGCCCGCTATGTTCAAAATCATACGATGATCACAAAAGAAGCACTCTCTGATCCGGAGTTGATTCACTTCGATGGAGTTGGTACGCTTGAATCATGGAATTCAGACGGATTGAGATCACTCATCAAAACCATGCCGCACATTCCCAATATGATCGAAAAGACTTTACGTTATCCCGGATGCATTGAATACCTGCGTGTTCTTCGAGAGACAGGATTCTTTTCGCATGAAGAAATTGAAGTAAAAGGAATAAAGATCAAACCTGTTGATGTCACTGCAAAGCTTCTTTTTCCAAAATGGAAGTTGAAACCGGGCGAAGAAGAATTTACGGTAATGCGCATTAGAATGGAAGGAAAGGAGGATGGTAAAGCAAAAAAATACGAATACAATTTGCTGGACCGAACTGAAAAATCATCAGGCACTTTGTCAATGGCACGAACCACTGGCTACACGTGCACCGCAGTCTCCAATTTGGTATTGAACGGGCAGTTCAACCGCAAAGGAATTTGCCCTCCGGAATATGTTGGAGAAAAGGAATCGGATTTCGATTTTGTGGTAAAATACCTGGCCGACCGTGGAGTGTTTTACAAAAAGAAAGAGAGTTAGCCGATGCATCAGCGTTTTCAAAAGACAGCAATAACTAACGAGGAAATCAACGCGCTGCCTTTAGGTGCTTTTGAAGGAAAAGTTTTTGTGATCGATCAGGCTGACGATCTCTCAAAAATCTTTTCTGAGATAGAACATCATTCCGTAGTTGGCTTTGATACCGAAACAAAACCTGTCTTTGTGCGTGGCCACCAAAACAAAGTGGCGCTCATGCAAGTGGCTTTGCCTGACAAAGTATTTTTAATTAGGATCAATAAAACAGGAGTTCAAGCCGAGGTCCTCTATTTTTTAGAAAATGAAAATATCCTGAAAGCGGGAGTGGCTCTTCGCGATGATATCAAAGCGCTGCAGCGTTTAAAAAAGTTTTCGCCAAAAGGTGTTACCGAACTTGCCGACATGGCAAAGAAAGCTGGACTTATGGAGGAAGGTGTTAAAAAACTTACGGGACTCTTGCTCGGATTTCGAGTTTCAAAAACTGCGCAGACAAGCAATTGGGAAGCCGTGGTATTGAATGAAAAGCAAATCAGTTATGCAGCTACTGATGCCTGGGTTTGCCTCGAGATTTATAACAAGCTCATATCGATCGACAAGTACTAATTCACTTTCTTTTCTTGACAGGCTTTCCAAATTTCTTGAAACCGCGCTCCACAATCATATCGATGGTTCGCTCACCTTCAGGCCCGACCACATCGGCAACTGAGTTAATCCGCCAGACCAAAAAGTTACTCTTGTTATTCAAATCAATGATTAAACTGGTTTGATTGTAGTTGCGAGACCAGGTGGTGGCTGTCGATCCCGGTGTTTGCCCCAACGGCCCAATCGCCTGCATGTCAGAGCGCGCCATAGTGCCAACGGCATAAGTCACCACTAAATCTGCCGCGGTATCGACTCTTTTTAGTCCTTTGAATTCCAGTTCGCGCGTCACTCCGTTTTTTATCCATTTATCAACCGTTGCATCGGTCACTTGCTTTTGATCTTGAGGCGTGATCACCTGGCTTTCACCAAATGAAAAAGTCTTGTACTTGCTGAAGTCGTGCTTCTTATCATACTCCACTTTTATTCCCTGGCTGAAGGCTGGAATGGAGACACTGAGCAAAGCAATAAGTAAAAATTTCATATCTAAAGGTATTCCAAAAGAAGGCATTAGGCAATAGGTATTAGGCATTAGACAATAGGCATTAGACAATAGGCATTAGGCAATAGGTATTGAGGCTTAGTTAGGAATATAGTCAACTGTCTAAGCCTAAGACCTAAGACCTAATGCCTAATTCCTGATGCCCAATTGCCTAAGCTCGCGGATGAAACTCTTGGATCACTTGTCGCAAATAATCACGGTCAAGGTGCGTGTAAATTTCGGTGGTGGTGATCGATGCATGGCCTAGCATTTCTTGAACAGCACGAAGGTCAGCCCCGCCCTCGATCAAATGAGTAGCAAATGAATGTCGAAAAGTATGCGGGCTTATCGTTTTCTTCAATCCAATTTTTTCTGCGAGGGATTTGATAATCAAAAAAACCATTACGCGCGAAAGTTTGTGACCCCTGCGATTGAGAAACGCATAATTTTCAAAACCTTTTTGAACCGGAATGTGTACACGGACTTCTTCCACATAGATTTTCAAATATTTCAGCGCGTCTCTGCCGATAGGTACTAAACGCTCTTTGTTTCCTTTGCCCAACACGCGCAGAAATCCGATGTCAAAATAAACATTCGACAAACGAAGATCTACCAATTCACTTACGCGAAGCCCTGAGCTGTAAAGCGTTTCGAGCATCGCGCGGTTGCGTGCACCTTCAGGTAATGAAAGATCAATAGCTTCCAATAACTTCTCGATGTCGTGATATTCCAGTGTATCAGGAAGTTTACGCCCGATCTTTGGACCTTCAAGCAATGCAGCAGGATTATTGTCAATTAGTTCTTCGAAAGCCAGGTATTTATAAAATGCTTTTATGCCCGACAGAATTCGCGCTTGCGAGTAAGCGCTCATCCCAAGCTCATTGATGTAATGAATAAATTTTTGGAGTTCTTTGGTTGTGATTTTAAGAGGCGTTGATTTCGAACCTGACAACTCGATGTATTGCTTTAATTTCTCTACATCGCGCAAATACGCATCTATGGAGTTTTGCGACAGTGATCTCTCCAATTTCAGATACTGGCCGAATTGCTTGATGTAAATATTCCAATTCAAAATATGATCCGGTTGATGAAGTGATCTGTTCGTGTTAATTTGCAAATTACAACATGAATATGAAAATCCAGATCATCAATGGACCTAACCTCAACTTGCTGGGCAAGCGCGAGACTGATGTTTATGGCAATGAGCCTTTTGAAAAATATTTTGAAAAACTGAAACAACGTTTTCCCTCTGCTGAATTATATTATTATCAGTCGAACGTGGAAGGTGAAATTATCAATCAGCTGCAGAAAGTTGGATTTGATTATCATGGAATTGTTTTGAATGCAGGAGCGTACACGCATACCTCCGTTGCAATTCACGATGCCATCGCGGCCATCAAAACTCCTGTGGTGGAAGTGCATATCAGTAACATCCACGCACGTGAAGAGTTTCGCCACTTAAGTCTGATCACCTCCAAATGTGCCGGGTTGATTACTGGTTTTGGTCTTGAAGGCTACGCCATGGCACTGAGCTATCTTGTCGAGAGACGATAGTCAAGGGTTGATTGCAGTGACTCAAGAGCTTGATGAATAAGAAATCCTATTTTAAAAGAAGCACACTTCAGATCTTTCAATCTTTTGCCTTAGCTATTTTCATTCTGCCATTGGTATTTTTTGCATGGGAGTTCTTCGTAAGATGGAATATGCCTTATAATGAAGAAGGAAGGTATTTCGATGAGAAAATCGGTGTTGTATATCACGAACAGGCTCAAGAGGTTTATGGCTTTATTTCTACTGCACTTCTACTAATTGTAATCTTACTCCTGAGGTGGATCCTAAAAACTCGGAAGCTGAATTCAGGAATATGAGTCAACCCATCAATGGACAATAGCCCTTAGTCGATTGAATTTTAACTATCGACTATGGACCATCGACCATGGACTAACTAAGAGCTAAGAGGACCTATACGCCATCTCGTAAACCGACTTCACATGCGGACCAAGGAACACGCGCGCATAAATGCGGATAATTGCCAAGCCATCCAAAATGAAACTGAGTGAAGTAAACAGCGCCAGAATGGCTTGGTCTTCATGAATATGTGTGAACACTAAGTCCTCCCCGATGAACGTGGGAGAAATCGGAAAACCGGAAACTCCAAGACAACAAATCAAAAATGCGAACGAGATTTTTGGATGTCGGTAAGCGTGACCATGAAATTGATTGAGGTTGATATTGCCTTCAAATCGTTTCAGCCTTCTCAGGCACAAATACCCGATGATTCCGAAAAACATGATCCCACTGAGATACAAGAATGGCTGACCGTATTTAAAATTCTCATTAAAAGAAACAGCGAGGGCTACCCACAAGTGGTTCATGATGATGAGTAGCCAACTCAATCGCGAAATCTTTCTTTCCGTGAAAGCCTTTAATACCATGAGCAATGCGATGAGAGAAAATAATATTGGCAAACGTTCGACAATTTCAGGTCGAATCACTTCTTTGTTCATGAAACTAAATAATCCGATTAAGTAAGCTGGGACGAAAAAAACAATCACACCATCCACTGTTAAGAAATTCAATCTATTTCCCAACCATTTCAATGGATTCCACATATAGCGATACATCATCGAATCGAGGTTCCATTCTTTCACACACAAAATGTAAAGTGTGTTTCTGATTTTCTCCGGATAGAAGCGCTCAATAGAGCTGGCCCTTGGAGAGAAGTTATAAAACTGTTCACGGATAAGATAAGTCACCACCGAAGGAGAAACCAGCAACTGGTAGGTGCGCAAAAAAGCATTCCCGGCAAAGTGAATAAGGGCAAGCGTTTCAAACCCGGCAGCAAGTTCAATAAAGATCAAACCGATCTGTCCAGCTGAAGCATACGCAATCTGGCTCTTCACCGAAGATTGTACTCGTGCAATTCCAGTGGTAATAAAAGCAGTGAGGCCCCCGATTACAGCAATAAGTATGCGCACGGAAGTTTGCTGCTCCCAAAACGGAAATGTTCTTAGTAAAAGAAAAACTCCAAGATGCACTGCAAGCGATCCGTAAAAAATGGCGCTCGAAGGAGTCGGCCCTTCCATCGCGCGGGGCAGCCACGATGAGAATGGAAGCTGTGCCGACTTGGCTACAGCAGAAATCAAAATCATCAATGAAATAAATACGCCAATGAGTGAGTGCGTCTGCAAGTGCTGATGTACTACGGTGTAGTTACTAAGTTCGGCAAACGTTACATTCTCATGCCACAAGTGGTGGCTCATCCACATCGCAAGGATCAAACCGACATCGGCCACACGATAAATCGAAAAAACTTTAACAGCATTTTTTACGGGCAAGTATCATCAGCAGGAACGAAGAGATACCGAGTATCTCCCATCCGATGAACAGCGTTTCAAGATTGCCTGATAAGACCGCAACGTTGTAACCGAGATAGAAAAATAAAATGGTATTGAAGAAGCGCTTGTACCCTACCTCTCGATGCAAGTAGTAGCGGCTATAAATCGTAACCAGAAACGTAAGGAAAGATCCTACAAAAAGATAAACCGCAGTGATCCTATCAAAATACAAATCGATGAAAAATTCATAATCAGCAGTTTGATAAAGCGTCAAATATTTATGATCAAATGTAGGGCGGCCCACGATCAACCAATAAATAATAAAGGCACTGATGCTAAACCAATGCAAACCAACCGTTAAATAAGAAGCGGCCGATAAAGCATCTTCATTTTTCTTGGGGATCATTAAGCTGATGGCAAACCCAAAAAAAGGAATCAGTATAAAAATTTCTACAATCGTTGCTATTTCCATTGAAAACATAATTAGGCGAGTTCGTAAACAGGTAAGTTATCTTCATGCTCTTCGAAAAGCGGCATCACATCAGCCACTTTATCGATTTCTTTAGTAAGTGGTTCATAACTGTAGAATTGCCCATTTTTGAAAACAGATAATTCGTACGTCTCCGGATTGACCGCAATCAAATGCACCCACTCGTTGATAAACCATTCATAGGTTTCAGGCGAACGTTGAATCGTTTCTAAAACAACATTCGGAAAATGTTCTACAATCATTAACAACCTAACAGGATCGTGCACTTCAATCATTTGGCTGGGCAAGCCAGGACGTAAGTCTCCGTCAATCCCGTTAGCCACCCCGAAAAGCCCCATTACGTTGTGCGGCAGTTTTGTTCCGGCTCCCAATTTTTGATTGTCAACACGAGAGAAAAAATACTCGAGATTGATACCTCCGCACACTGGCGCGGCAGGTCTTAAAATGTTCAATAGGTATTTTCCATCGGGGTCAATCGCATAATTGTAAGAATTATGAAATGCCCTTCTGTCTAAAAATAAGTTTTTAGACAGCGATCTGCGCGCAACAATGCACAATGCGTTCGTGGCATGGTTAAGTTCGGGGCGAGGTTCAAATAATGAGACCGAGCGCTTCTTCACTTCTTCATGAACCTTAGCCGGGCTCAATTTTGAATCGAGCAGCACAAATCTTCTCGACCTTTCTTTTGAATTATTGTCAAGAGCAGAATGGAATAATTTTTCATTGCGATGATGAAGTTCACGGTTGGTGGCAGTCAGCAAGTCTTCATCATAGAACATAACTTCATCGCGAGTAGTGTCATGCAGGCCACCCATAAACTGGGTTGTCGATGGAATGACAATCCCCTTCGATGCAAGAATCTTTCTTACTTCAGGGTGATTAGCCATGTAGCAAGCAACGCGTGCATTCACTGAGCCTGGCCTTCCTGAACATGCACCACAATCGTATGCTGCATAGTGTGGATTGTTAACGCTACTCGAACCGTGACCGACCAAATAAACGATTGGTGCAAAATCTTTTACAAGACCAATGCTCATCAGCATGCCTTCGAGGCGTTGCGCCATCTCCGGTACAGTGAAACCGATTTGCAAGCCGTTTTCTTTGTCATCCGGACTCTTGTTCTCAATAGTGAGATGAGAAAATTTATCATGATGCTGAAACGACAAGGCCGTAGCTGGGCTTATTGATGGCCTAAAAATATTGATGGCCAGTTTTAATGCAGACCAGAAGCCAAGTACCTGAGAGAAAATAAATCC
>WNFL01036473.1_pt3 | contig 12083 bp, 13 predicted proteins | sample 5400361 | NCBI WGS metagenome assembly WNFL01 (sample SAMN13153351, study PRJNA577476) | soil metagenome | isolation source: 40 cm soil on Douglas fir-dominated hillslope | place: USA:California | collected 2013-09-17
TGACGCGGCTCGTGTAGACCTGGTCGGCCATCGCGGCCTCCTCTCGGGGAACTCTACAACCGCTTGCGCCGGACGGATGGATTTCACCTCCCCTCGGTTCGCTCCTTCGATGCCCTCCGTCAGGTTCCCTTTCCTGGAACGCGGCTCACCCGACGCGGACGTCTCGGAAGAAGCCGCTCCCGATCCATTCCGAGGTCCAGGACGACACCAGCTCCGGCGCCAGTCCGCGCGCCCTGCCGCGCAGCCTCGCGGCGGCATCTCCGAGCGGACGCCCGGCGAGGACATCTGCGAGGAAGGCCAGCTCCGCGTGCGAGACGGCCCTGCGGCGAACTCCGTACTCGCGCCGGTAGACGACCGCGCACGAGCGGACCTTCGGCGCCGCGCCCGCGTCATCGCCGCGCCGGAGCGCCTCGAAGACGGCGAGCGCGTTCGTGGAGAGCGGCACGAGCCGCAGCGCCGCGATCCCCTGGAGCCGGGCCCCCGGCCACGTCTCGGGGGCGACGCGTGCGAGCGCCTCGGCGACGAGCGGCGGCGTCTCCTCCTCGTCGAAGACCTCTGTCATCGCGAGCTCGAGGCGCGCGAGGTCGGGTCGGAGGGCGCGTCCCCTGCGCGGACCCCAGCTCCCGAGGAACGCGGGAAGACGGTCGCCGAGTCGGTTCAGCGTGTAGCTCCTCGACGGGAACGCTTGCACGTAGGCGCGCACGAGCTCCGAGAAGCGCTCCTCGCCGAGAAGCGCGAGGAGCATCGGGTAATCCGTCGCGAGCGCGTCGCGCATGCGAGGGAGGTGCATCTCCTGGTAGATCCCGAGGCGCTCGGCGGCCGTCAGGCCGCCGCGACTCTTCACGAGGAGCGGCGCGTCGTCGGCCGGGTGGTGGAGGAGCGCCTCGGGCGAGACGAGTCCGTCTTTCGCGCAGCAGGGATGCGTGATCACCGCCTGGATCCAGCCCTGGAGCCGCGCGAGGCCCGTTTCAGGCATAGGTCAGGTCCTCCGCCCACGCGCGCACCGCGGCGTCGCGGGCCTTCGTCGCCTCGCCGTTCACGACGGAGAGATCGGGGATCGCCTCGTCCCACTCGACGAGCGTGGCCTGCGGCCCCGTGCGGCGGATCGCGTATTCGAAGAGCCGCCAGACCTCGTCCTTGACGAACGTGGAGTGCGTGTCGAGGAGGTGCGTGCCCTTGTCCGTGTGCCCCGCGACGTGGAACTGGACGATGCGGTCCTTCGGGATCGCGTCGAGGTATTCCCGCGCGTCGAAGCCGTGGTTCACGCTCGAGACGTACACGTTGTTGACGTCGAGGAGGAGTCCGCAGTCTGCCTCCTCGGCGAGGCGCGCGAGGAACTCGGCTTCCGACATCGTGGAGAGCTCGAACTCCAGGTACGTGGACGGGTTTTCGAGGACGAGCGGACGCTCGAGGTAGTCCGACACGGCGCGTACGCGCCGCACAACGTGCTCGAGGCTCTCCTCGTTCAGCGGCATCGGGAGGAGGTCGTGCGTGTTGCGGCCGGCGACTCCCGTCCAGCAGAGGTGGTCCGAAACCCAAGCGGCCCGCGTCCGCTCCGCGAGCGCCTTCAGCTTCGCGAGATACCCGAAGTCTAGCGGGTCGGCACTCCCGATCGAGAGCGAGACGCCGTGCATCACCACCGGGTAGCGCTCGACGACTCGGTCCAGGACCCACGACGGTCGTCCGCCCGTGTCGAGGAAGTTCTCCGAGAGGATCTCGAAGAAGTCGACCGCAGGCCAGGCCGACAGGATCTCCGGGAAATGCGTCGTGCGAAGCCCGATGCCGTACCCGAGATGCGGCAGGCCGAACCGGTTACTCATGGGGGACCTCCGAAAACGGGGGACGCGCCGTCTCCGGCGCGTCCCCCCGTGAACATCAGCCTTCAGCCTTCGGCGGGATGGCGCAGCCGCCCTTCCCCTTGCACGAGTTCTTCGCGGCGCAGCCGTTGTCGCCGCTCTTGCAGCCGCCCATGCCCTTGCACGCGTTGTGGCCCTTGCACTCGTGCTTCGCGGCGGCGGCGGCGCAGCCGCCGTGCCCCTTGCAGGAGTTCTTGCCGGCGCAGCCGTTGTCGCCTGACTTGCAGCCGCCCTTCCCCTTGCACGCGTTGTGGCCTTTACAGACGTGCTTGTCGGTCTTGTCGGCGCTGTCCTCGGCCTTCGGCTTGTCCGCGCTCTTCGTCTGCGCGGCGGCGGTGCCGGCCGCGAGGAGCGAGGAGCCCGCCATGAGGCCCGCGACGGTGGCGCCGAGATAGGTGTTCCACTGACGACGATTCATTCGCATTCTCTCCTTTGTCCGCTGGTACTTTTTTCCGGGAGCTCGCGTGAGGCCTCGAGCGTTAGATGACGGCCGCGGCGCCGCTATTCCCGATCGCCGTCACGGCCTCGATCACCTGCGCCACGCTCCACGCCTGCGCGAAGCATCCGCCGGCGCGCTGCGGCGCGTCGCCGTCGAAGATCTCGGGGAGCTGCCCGAGCCCCGGCCCGAGCGCCCACGCGATCAGGGGACGCAGCAGCTCGGCGGCCTTCAGGCTCGCGCCGCCGTTCGACTTCACGAGGGCGAGGACGAAAGGCCCGAGGAGCCACGGCCAGACGGTGCCCTGGTGGTACGCGCCGTCGCGCTCTTCCGGTCCGCCTTCGTAGCGGCCCACGTAGCGCGGGTCGGAGTGCGAGAGAGTGCGGAGGCCGTAAGGGGTGAGGAGCTCGCGCTCGACAGTCGCGAGGACGCACGCCGCGCGCTCCCCCGTCACGAGCGGATAAGCGAGGCTCAGTGCCAGCACCTGATTCGGCCGGATCGAGGCGTCCTTCGTCTCGCCGTCCACGACGTCGTAGAGGCAGCCCGCCTCCTCGTTCCAGAAGAGCGCGTCGAAGGACGCCCTCGCCCGCTCGGCCATCGTCGCGAGGTGCGCGGCGCGAGCCGCGTCGCCGCTCTCCGCCGTGAGAGACGCCAGGAACGAGAGCGCGTTGAACCAGAGCGCCTGGATCTCCACGGGCTTGCCGCGCCGTGGCGTGACGACCCGGTCGCCGACGCGCGCGTCCATCCAGGTGAGCTGCACGCCGTCGGCTCCAGAGGAGAGGAGTCCGTCGACGTCGGCGCGAATGCCGTAGCGCGTGCCGCGCTCGTGCGCGTCGACGATCGCGAGGAGGACCGGAAGGAGCTCGCGCACGAACTCCTCGTCGCCCGTCGCCGCGCGGTACGCACGCACCGCCTCCACGAACCAGAGCGTCGCGTCGACGGTGTTGTACTCGGGCTCCTCGCCGGCATCCGGGAAGCGGTTCGGAATTATCCCGGCGTCCACGTGCTTCGCGAACGTGGCGAGAATCCTCTTCGCGACGTCGGGCCGGCCCGTGACGAGCGCGAGCCCAGGGAGCGCGATCATCGTGTCGCGTCCCCAGTCGGTGAACCACGGATAGCCCGCGATGACGGTCGAGGGCTCGGGGTCGTCTCCCCGCGCCACGAGGAACTGGTCCGCGGCGCGCCGGAACGCGCGTAAGGCCGCGGCATCCTCGGGGCGTCCCGCGATGCGCGCGCGCCGGGCCTCTTCTCGCGCCTGGAGCTCGTCCGCGTCGGAGGCCGTCCGCTCCCGCGTCGAGGCGACGAGGACCGCGTGCTTCATCGTCCCGAGCGCGTAGACGAGGCGGAACGGGCCGAAGAGATCCTCGGTGAAATCGAAGCCGCGCTCTCGCTCCCGCTCGTACTCGAAATGCCGGTACCAGAAACCCGACGTGTCGAGCTCGGCGGCGTCGTGCGCGAGGCCGAGCGCCGGCATCGCGGCGTACGGACGCACCGTGACGCGCCCCGGCTCGAGGCCGAGCCTCGTGTCCCAGTCGCCGTTCTCGTGCCCGAGCGCGTGGTAGTCGCGGAACGCGAGGAGCGGCCGCACCTCGAGACGCACGTCGCGGCCTTCGGCGCCTTCGAGAGACCACCGGATGACGGCCGTGTTCTCGCCGTGCGCGAGGAAGAGCGTCCTCGTGAGCGTCACGCCGGCCGCCTCGTACGTCCACGTCGGGAAAGGATCGGGCCGGAATGCACGCAGGAAGCGATCGCCCTCGGGGCTGATCACGCCGGGATACGCGTTCATCGAGAGCTCGAAGCGCTCTCCCGCCACTACGAGCGTCTCCTCCAGCTTCGAGAGGAGGACGGAACGTCCGACGGGAGGCTTCGTCGCGGCGACGAGAAGGCCGTGGTAGCGGCGTGTGTTCAGCCCCGGAAGCGTCGACGAGGCATACCCGCCGAGTCCGTTCGTCTCGAGCCATTCGGACGCGAGCGACGCCTCGCGACCCGTCCAGAAGCCTTCACCGCTGCGGTACACGTTTTCCCCCGTGTCTCTCGGATGCCGAGCCGGCGCCGCCGTTTCCCGCTAGAGTCGGCCGATGCCGCCCCGCGTCGAGGTCGTCGTCTCAGGCCGCAACCTCCACACTCCGCACCCGGGCGAGGCGTATCCCGGAATCCGCTCGATCCGGCCCGGGCCGGGCTGGCCGGTGACGATCCTCTGTCCGCGCGACGGTGAGGCCTTCACCGCTCTGGGCGGCGAGCACAACTACGCGTACGAGACGCCGGACGGCGCCAGGGCGGAAGCGCTTTCCCTCTCGGCGGGTGATCGCGCGACGCTCGTGCGCACCGACCTCCCGGGCCTCCTCGGCGAGTGGCGCGTGGAGAGCGGCGTCTGACTACTCCGGCTTCTTGATCGTCGCGAGGATCGCCTCGACGAGCTCGTCCGGCACGTCGTCGGGCAGCGGCTCGTCCGTCGCCTCGAAGGCGGCCTTCCCCAGCTCCACGGTCTTCTGGTAGCTCTTCATGTAGGCGACGCACGAGGGACAGCCCGAGAGGTGGTACTCGAACTCCGCGCGCTGCGCGTCCGTCACCTCGGACGAGAGGTACGCCCAGAGGAAATCGAGGAACTCGCGACACGTCATCCAGCGGGTCATGCGCAAGCTCCTCTCAGGTGCGGGTCGAGCAGCGTCCGCAGCGCCTGACGCGCGCGGTGGAGGCGGATCTTCACGGCGTTGTCGGTGATGCCGAGGAGCTGCGCGGTCTCTCCGGTGTCCAGCTCCTCGATGTCGCGCAGCAGGATCACGGTGCGCATGGTCTCCGGCAGCTCGTCGATGAGTTTTCGCACAAGGGCACAGACTTCCTTCCGCTCGAGCTCGTGCGCCGGGCCGTCGTCCCAGTCGGAGCACGGTTCCGCCGCATGCCCGTCGTCGAGGAAGCGCGGCAGGAGGTCGTCGAACGACTCCTCTGGGTGGCGGCGCCGGCTGCGGAGCTTCATCAGGCACGACGTGACGAGGATCCGGTGCACCCAGGTCGAGACACGCGAGCCGCCCCGAAACGACGAGAACGAGCGGTGCGCCTTCAGAAACGCCTCCTGGACGGCGTCTCGCGCGTCCTCCTCGTTCCTCATGAAGCGCCGCGCGGCCGCGAGGAGCGGCCCTCCGCAGGAGCGGACGAGCCGTGTGAACGCCTCCTCGTCCCCCGCCCGGAGCCGCGCGACGAGCTCGCGCTCGCCGTAGTCAGGGGCGGGGTCGAGCCTCTGAACGGACACTTCACCGAAAACTACCACGCGACCCGCGCGCGCTCAGGCCGCGCGCTCCGCGCGCCGCAGACCTTCGGGCGCGCAATCGGGTGTCTCGAAGAAGCGCCACCAGAGGAGCCGGTCGAGGGAGAGCGGCCCCGCGCCTCCGACGCCGAGGTACACGAGCAGCAGGATGTAGAGGTACTCGGCGATGCCGTAGAGGTCGGACACGCTGTCCAGGTCCGCTTTCTTGGCGGTCGCGATCGCCACGGTCATGACGACGATCAAGGGGACCGCCGCGAGGCGCGTGAAGAGCCCCACCAGGATCAAGGTGCCGCACGTGAACTCCGTCGCGGATGCGAACGGAGCCTGGAACTCTGGCGCCGGGATCCCGAGACTCCTGAAGTACTCGGTGATCTGGTCGAGATTGTGGAGCTTGGCCCAGCCGTTCGTCATGAAGAGCCATCCCACGCAGAGGCGCGCGAGCGTGGGGGCCAGCCAGCCGAGCTTGCCCGTGATCTTCACGATCAGGTTGCGCGCGTTCACGATCAGCTTCTTCATCGGGCGGTCCTCCTCGCTACTGCTTCGATGCCACGGCGTCGCTCGTGGTTTCAGGGCCTCACACCCTCGACGCCGAGACGCACGCGATAAAGCCCGGTCTGGGCGCAGAGGTAGAGGGTCTTTCCGTCGGCATCGCCGAACGTGAAATTGTGCGGGTGCTCCGGGCCCTGAAGCGTCCCGAGGTGCCTCCCCTCGGGAGAGAAGATCCAGAGGCCCCCCGGCCCCGAGACGTAGACATTCCCGCTCACGTCGACCTTCAGGCCGTCGATGGCGTCCTCGCCCGGCGCGGAGGTCATGTCGAAGAAGAGCGAGCCGTTCTCGAGCGTGCCGTCCTTCCGCACCTCGTAACGCATGACGACCTTCTTCTTCTCGTCCCAGTCGCCGACATAGAGGTATTTCTCGTCGGGCGAGAACGCGAGGCCGTTCGGCCCGGTGAAGTCCTTCGAGACGAGCTTCAGCTCGCCGCCGATCAGGCAGAAGACGCCGCTGAAGTCGAGCTCTTTCCTCGAGTCGGCGAAGACCTTCGGGCGCGCAATCGGGTGTCTCGAAGAAGCGCCACCAGAGGAGCCGGTCGAGGGAGAGCGGCCCCGCGCCTCCGACGCCGAGGTACACGAGCTCGAGGCGCACCACTCGCCGGTTGCCGTGCTGGTCGATCGTGAGGCGGCTCTCTCGATCGAGCGTGAGGCCGTTCGAGCCGGGTTGGCCGTATTCGCCGACGTCGACTCCCGAATAGCCGGACTTCGGACGGTAGATGGACACCTGCCCGTCGGGACTCCAGCAATAGATCGTGTTCGCGTTCGGGTCGCTGAAGAGGAGGTAGCCGCCGTCGCGAACCCAGACCGGCCCCTCGGTGAAGAGGAAGCCGCTCGCGAGCTTCTCGATCTTCGTGCCCGGCGCGAGGACCGCGTCGAGCGCGGGGTCGCGCCGGTCGACATGCGTCTCGACGGGCGCGCCGACCCTCCACACCCTGTAGAAGTCCAGCGTCGCGGACCTGACCCAGATGAAGTTGTCGGGGCTCTTCGAGATCGGCCCGTTCATGCCGAAGACCGCGAGCTCGAACGTCTGGCCCGGTTTCGCGTCGCGCGTGAGGATCACGCGGTTCGGGGCATTGAAGCCCTTCACCGCCTGGCCGCCCGCTTGTCCGAGCATGAGCGGGAGCTTCCCGTCGACCCACACCTCGGCGTAGTCGTCGATCACGATCTCGAACGCGATGGTCGAGCCTGCGGTCTCGAACGTGCCCACCTTCTCCGGGATCGTCACCTTGACCCGGTACCAGCCGAAGGAGACCTTGCCCTGCCCCCGCCGTTTCTCGAGCGAGGCCGCGTCGATCGCCTCCCACCCGGAGTCGTCGAAGCCGGGCGCGCCCGCCTTCGGCGTGTAGTCGTAGGTCTTCACCGGCACGCCGCTCGGCTTGAGGTCGGTGCCGGGGGTCTTCGCGTCGACCTCCACGATCTTCACATCGCCGAAGCGCCACTGGCCTCTCACGAGGCCCGCGCCTTCGCGCGTGGCGAGGTCCACGATCGCGTCGGGACGGCCGGCCGGCGGGTCCAGAGCGAGACTCGCCTGCGCGGCTCCGCGCGCTGAATGGAGCGCTATGAGCGCGAGGAAGGCGGCCGGGATCGCGCGCGCCTTCATCGCGTCGCCTTCACGACGAAGTAGGTCATCGGCGCGGAGACGCGCTTGAACCAGTGCGGGACGCCCGCGGGCACGACGACGATGTCGCCCGGCACGATCTCTCGCGTCTCGCCGCCGGCGATCTCCTTGCCACGCATCTCGTCCTGCGCGGTCGTCTTGGCGTCCACGACGCCGCCGCCCGTGACGAACGTCGCCGAGCCGGAGAGGACGTAGATGATGTCCGTGTCGCGCAGGTGTACCTCGGCCATCCCCGCGCCCTCGCGGCGGCTCGCGTGGATCTTGTAGTCGGCCGTCTCGTGGAGCGGGACGCCCTTCGCGAACGCGGCGGCCACCCTCTCCTTTGGGAGGTACGTGACCGCGAGCGCCTTCTTCTCTGCGACCTGGGCTTCGGAGCGGAAGGCCGCGGCCGCGAGGAGCGCGGCGGCGAGTGCAGCTATGGAGTGACGGAGCATGGACGACCTCCTGTCGGCCGCGAGGGCCGAGACGTTTCCGTTCGTTCGTGGAACGCCGGGTTCACCCGTTTCGATGCCCGCGGCGCCGCTCCGTTTCGCGGCGCCGGCGGGGTCAGCGCGGGGAGAGGGGGGTGACGAGCGCCTGGCGCGCCCGCTGGAGCCGCGTGTCCAGCTCCGAAGCGGGCACGGCATCACGCGCGACAGAGAGTGATGAGTTTCACGCGGCGGATCGCTTCGCCTCGCTCCGTTCGTCCAGAGCGTCCAGTCGAGCGCCACGCGCACCTTCTTCTCGAAGCGGGGCAGCTTCGATAGGTAGATCGAGCGCCAGAGCCACCAGGCAAAGAAGCCGGAGAAGCTGACGCCGAGGATCGACGCGACGCCGGAGCGCCGGCCGAGCGACGCGAGCTGCCCGAGCGTCTTGAACCGGAACGGGCGCGCCTCGGCACCGTCGAGGGACGCGAGGACGTTCCTCGCGAGCGTCTTGCCCTGCCGCAGCGCGTGCTGCGCGGTGGGAGGGTGGAAGCCCCCCTTGCCGTCGGGCACCGTGGCGCAGTCGCCGAGAGACCAGACTCCGTTCTCTCCCTCGACGCGGAGACACTCGTCGACCTTCAGGCGTCCTCTCTCCTTCGCGCACGGCAGGCCCGCGAGCATCGGGCTCGGCGAGGTGCCCGCCGTCCAGACGAGCGTGCGCGCAGGGACCTCGGTGCCGTCCGTGAGGAGGACGCCCGAGGCGGTGAGCGCCTTCACACGAGTCCCGAGGCGGACCTCGACGCCGCGCTTCGCCAGGAGCTCCGCGGTGTAGCGCCCGAGCTTCTCGGACAGCTCCGGCAGGAGGACGCTGCCCGGGTGCACGACGACCATCCGCACCGCCGACTCGGGCACGTGCGGGTAGAAGCGGAGAGACTCGCGTACGAAGTCGTTCACGGCCGCGATCGTCTCGACGCCGGCGAAGCCGCCCCCCGCGACGACGACCGTCAGAAGGGGGCTGCGCATCCCGGCGGCGCACTCCGTGTCCGCTTCCTCCAGGTGCTCGATGAGGCGGTTACGGAGGTCGATCGCGTCGCCGAGCGTCCTCATCGTGAGCGCCCGCTCGGCCAGGCCGGGAATGCCGAAGAAGTTCGTCGTGGAGCCGAGCGCGACGACGAGGTGGTCGTAAGGGAGCGTGTGCGTGTGCGCGTCGCCGCCGTGCGCGAAGAGGACCTCCTTCTTCGCCAGGTCGACCCCACAGACCTCGGCGTGGAGGAAGTCGACCTTCCTCAGGAGCTTCCGCACCGGATTCACGATGTGCGTCATGTCGAGGTCCGAGGCGGCGACCTCGTGGAGCATCGGGGTGAACGTGATGAAGTTCTCGCGCGAGACCATCGTCACCTTCACGCCGCGCCGCGGAAGGAGCTTCTCGAAGGCGAGGGCCGCCGCCACGCCGCCGAAGCCTCCGCCGAGGATGACGACCTTCACGTCGCCGCCGGCCGCATGGTCGTGCGCGTTCACGCCGCGATCTCCGCGACCGCGCAGAAGACCTTGATCGCCCCTTTCGTCGTCGTGAGCGTCTGAAAGAGCGTCTCGAAGTTCTCGAGGCCCGAGACCTTGTGCGTCAGGAGGCGCGAGAGCCAGCCAGGCCACGAGGCCTCGGCGTGCGCCATGTCCCTCACGCCCATCTCGAAGTACTCGCGGTTCGCGTTGACCGTCCCGACCATCACCTTGTTGCCGAGAACGAACTCGAGGTTGATGCGGTCGGCCGGCACCTCGACCTTCCGATCGCCGCCGGTGACCGAGGAGAGGACGAGCACGCCGTTCTTTCCGAGGGCGAGGAGACTCTCGAAGACGATGGGCGAGAAGCCGGTCGCCTCGAAGATGACGTCGAACGGACCGTGCTTCTTCGCGCCGTCGGCGACCGGCAGCTCGTCGGTCGAGATGTAGCGCGCGCCGAGCGCCTCGACGAGGTCGGAGTTCTGATAGGGCCGCTTCGTCTTCCCGAAGACCGTCACGTCGAGCCCGCGGAGCCGGAGGGCCATCGTGGCGAGGAGGCCGATGGTGCCCGCACCCATCACCGCCGCCTTCCGCGGGCGCCAGACGCGGAGCCGCCGTTGGATCTCGTACGCCTGCGCGATCCCCTTCTCCACGACGGTCGTCGGCTCGAGGAGCACGCCCACCTCTCGCAGCCCGACCGGCACCTTCACCACGAACTCGGCGTCGTCCACGTAGTACTCGGTGAGGTAGCCGTGGCGCAGGTTGATGCCGCGCTCGTAATACGTGTCGTCCGTGGTCATGTCGTTCGTGCCGATCGCGTCGTAGATCGAGGTGCCGGGCCGCCGCACCGTCGCGACCACGTAGTCACCGGGCGCGAGCTCCGTCACGTTCTCTCCGACGGCCTCCACCTGCCCGAAGCTCTCGTGGCCCAGCACCAGGAACGCGCAGCCCGGAGGGGCCGCGCCGTATTCGGCGGCGTTGATCTCCTTGTCGGTGCCGTCGACGCCGACGCGAAGCACCTTGACGAGGACCCCACGGCCGTTCGGGACGTCGTCCACCGAGGGCTTCGGGAGCTCGGCGAGGTGAACAGAGCCGGGTTGGCCGGGAAGCACAGCGATGGCTTTCATGCGTCCACTCCTGATGCGTCTTGGATGCCGCTCTCGCGCCGCGGTTCCGTCTCCGCGTCCGAGAGCGGCTCCGCGAGGCTCGCCCCGGCCTGCTGGATCAGCTTGGCGACGAGGCCCGTCCACCCCGTCTGGTGGCTCGCCCCGATCCCCGCTCCGTTGTCGCCGTGGAAGTACTCGTGGAAGAGGACGTGATCGCCCCAGCGCGCGTCGCGCTGGAACGTCTCGGCGCCGCCATAGCAGGGGCGCCGCCCGTCGGCGCCGCGCAGGAAGATCGCGATCATCCGCCGCGAGAGCTCGGCCGCGACCTCGGAGAGAGGCAGCATCTGCCCACTCTCCTTCGGGCATTCGACCTTGTACGCGTCGCCCAGGTAGAAGCCGAACTTCTGGAGCGACTCGATGATCAGGTAGTTCACCGGGAACCAGATCGGCCCGCGCCAGTTCGAGTTGCCGCCGAAGAGTCCCGTGGACGACTCCGCCGGCTCGTAGTCGACGCGGTGCTCGCTCCCCTCCACGTGGAGAACGTACGGGTGCTGCTCGTGGAAGCGCGAGACCGCGCGGATGCCGTATTGCGAGAGGAACTCGCCCTCGTCGAGCAGGTAGCCGAGGACCCGCTTCAGCCGCTCGCGGCTCACGAGGGAGAGGAAGCGCTGCACCCCTTCGCCGTTCGTGCGCGTCTCGACGTGCGCGCGGAGCTCCGGCCTGTTGTCGAGAAACCATTGCATGCGTCGCTTGAAGCCGGGGAGCGCGTCGACGATCGAGGAGTCGAGCGTCTCGACCGCGAAGAGCGGGATGAGCCCGACCATCGAGCGGATCCGGAGCGGCATCGGCTTCATCCCATCCACGTGGAGGACGTCGTAGAAGAAGCCGTCCTTCTGGTCCCAGAGCTCGATCCCCTCGCCCGCGATGTTGTTCATCGCCCTGCAGATGTAGACGAAGTGCTCGAAGAACTTGGAGGCCACGTCTTCGTACGCGTGGTTCTCCCTCGCGAGCTCGAGCGCGATCGTCAGCATGTTGAGGCAGTACATTCCCATCCAGCTCGTGCCATCGGATTGCTCGATGTGGCCACCGGTCGGCAGCTTCGCGCTCCGGTCGAAGACCCCGATGTTGTCGAGCCCGAGGAAGCCGCCCTGGAAGATGTTCTTTCCTTCCGCGTCCTTCCGGTTCACCCACCAGGTGAAGTTGAGGAGCAGCTTCTGGAAGACGCGCTCTAAGAAGACTCTGTCACTTTTCCCTGTCCGCTTCTTCTCGATCTTGTAGACGCGCCAGGCGGCCCACGCGTGGACGGGCGGGTTCACGTCCGAGAAGTTCCATTCGTAGGCCGGGAGCTGGCCG
>WNFL01293523.1_pt1 | contig 12083 bp, 12 predicted proteins | sample 5400361 | NCBI WGS metagenome assembly WNFL01 (sample SAMN13153351, study PRJNA577476) | soil metagenome | isolation source: 40 cm soil on Douglas fir-dominated hillslope | place: USA:California | collected 2013-09-17
CGTTGCTTGAGACAGTTCGTTTAACAACCTCTTCCGCGGGCGTTGCAGGCTGCGCAGGCGACTGCGACCTTACTTCTGTCATTAGCGGCCTTAGCTTTCGCCGTAACGCTTCTTGGGCCTTCTCGGCTCGATGCGCATCGATTGAGGCCTCACAGAATCCTGGCTTCGTTGGCCTGGGGGCACTGGACGGCGTAACCCGCCTCTATCGAGATGAGCAACAAACCCAGGGCCTTGACGCCGTTGGGTACAATACGCTGCGTACATTCCCAGGAAGTATTTCTTCAGGCACGGGTCTACCTGGGTTCTTTATTACCGATGGACATACCCTATCGGCTACTACCAGCGATTATTACCGCCTAATGAATGCCAGGGTAATTGATCGCGCCTGCACTATTGCCAGGTCAACTGCGTTACCTTTGGTTAATAGCAAAATTCCGACTACTACTAAGAATGGTCTCGCCGGCGTTATTACAGAGAAGAAGGCTCAAAACATTGATGCACGCCTTACCAGTGCACTGCTCACTGGTCTGGTTAATACTGAGCCGCAGGACGCAGTTGGGGCAAAGGCTCAAACCAATAGAACCCACAACGTGTTGGGTGATGGTAACCTGATCATTGCCGTTGCGGTTCAGCCGTTTGGGTATTCCAGGACTATCACGCTCAATGTCGGGATGTCGGTCGCCGTTTAATCAAGGAGAACTGACGTGGCTCAACAAACACAGATCAACGGAAATCGTTACAGCTTTACGAATATTACGATCTCTACAGTCAACTATGCTTTTGGACAAGCCGTACTGGGCGGTGGACTTGATCAGCCTCGCGGTGTTTTTAAATCCATCAATTACGACGCAATGCTAGACCCTGGCCTGGTTCAGGGCAATCAGGTCACGCCGGTTGGACGTACGCAGGGATATGGATCTAGCACTGGTTCTTTTGAAATGCTTCTTTCTGAACTGGACGATTTCTATGAGGACCTAACATTCGGTGGTCAATTTCCTATCATGGGCGTTGATTTCGATATTATTGTCCAATACTCGGTTAATGACGTAGATGTTCGTATTGACTTGCTAAGAGGCTGCCGTATCACTAAACTTGGCTCAGCCAATCAGCAAGGAAACGATGCGTCTACTGGTACTTGTGAACTGTCAATTATGCAGATTCAAAAGAACGGCATTGACGCGTACGCTGATCCGGCCTTCTAACAGAGGTGGACAATGGACGAGCCAAGCGACGCCGACATAAATCGAGTCAAGGCTGAATTTCCAAATCGAGAAGTAGAAAAATGTTCTCTGACCGATAGGTCCGGAGAGTATTGGTTCTTGTTGACTTCTCCCAATGCGGCCGAATGGGATAAGTTCCAAACGGAGCTTTCTACCTGCAAAGAAAACGATATAACGGCAAAAAATAAGGCCGTTTACAAGCTTGCGCTGGCACAAATTAGGCAGCCAGATCGCAAGACTGTAATCGAATTGTTCGATAAGAAGCCTGGGTTCCCGCTTAATTTAATCGTCCCATTGCGCGAGATGGCAGGCGCTGACGCAGAGGCTCATCTAAAAAAATAGAGGCTGCCTTTAAACAGACCCTGACCGATATACGCAGCCAGGGCATTGAAGGCAGCACTCCGAGGAGCAGAGGCAGTGAAAGAAAAGCTGACAGTAGAAGAAGAAGTCGGCTTTCTTTTATTGGCCGATGCTATCTACTGCCTACAACACCTTCGCGAAGCTCATTCTAGCGGTCAAGGATAATGGAACGCCTTGAAATAGAGCTCGAGCTCCTTGATAAAGTAGGCGGTCCTGCCAAGAAAGCCGCCGATGCGCTAAGAAAAATAGAAGACAACGCACGCGGAGCTGCTTCTGCTTTAAACTTTTCCAAAGAACTAGATAGAACCTCTGGCCAGCTAGCCAAGATGCGCTTTGATCCTAAGGGTTACAAAGAGCTACTCAAAAAACAACGAGAGCTAAACGAACTTCAGAAGAAGGCCGGTAAGCCAGGCTGGCTAGAATCAGGCGCCGAAGAATTCGCACATAAACTTCGCAATGCTGTAGCTGCTGCTGCAATAGGAGAAGTGATTCTTTCTGGCCTAGAAAAGATCTTTGACATCTTTAAAGAAGGTGTCACGGAGGCATTTAAGTCATCTGCTGCGAACGAAAGACGAGGTGTTGCGGCAAAGATGATCCTGAAGCAAGACCCGACCGAATTCCTTGAGTCTGCAGAGCGTATGTCCAAGGCAATGGACATTTCTGCCGGCGCTACAAAGGATTTCTTGCTTGATCTTACAAAGGTTGGGTACTCGCTTAAGGATGCATCCAGCCTGTTGGCAACGGCTGCAGATATCCAGGCCCTATCTCAGGGCAAATTCAGCGCCGAATCTGCCATTGATATGTTTAAGCGGATCAATGCTAAAGAAGGCATCACCGCTAAACAGTTGACTACGCTGGGTGCCGGCGTTGGCTTTAAATTGCCAGATTTTTATAAAGAAATCGGTAAGAAATTAGGAGTCAGCCCAAAGGCAGCAGAAGAGCAAGTTGGGAAATCAGGAAAGGTAGATCCAACACTTATTTTGGAAACAATCCAAAGCGTAGTAGCTAAGCAAGCAGGAGGAGCTCCGGGAACTGCATCGCAAGCAATGCGCAATACGCTCGGTGGACAATTCACTAAGGTTCAAGAATTACCAGAAAGATATCTCGAAAATATGTACAAATCTCCTGCCTGGGAAAAAATCAAGGGTAGGATGGAAGAGGTTCTTACAAAACTAGATCCTGAGAGTGACCAAGGAAAGAAAATATCAGCCTCTCTTTTGGGCGTTTTCGACAGACTTGGCAAGTCTATCTCTGATGCTTTGTCGCCCAAAAACATAGAAGCATTTGCATCAGGCGCAGAAAGAGCAGTCAACGCACTAAAGCTGATTCCATCCATTCTGGATGCTTCTATGAAGATATTGGGCCCCATGGTCAAATCGGTTCTCTTTCTGGCCGAACACATGCCAGGAGGAGATGCCGACATCAATAAGGTTAAGGCAAAATACAAAGTAACGACACCGGAAGAAGAAGGTCTAGAAAAACGAGAAGTAAAAACCTGGTACGGTGGAACACGGACTGAATGGGTTCCTTCAAAACAAAACGGAAACGCTCAGTCAAATAATACAAACATCGCCCCAAAGATCGAAGTTCACGTTCATGGCAATGCTTCAACTGAAACCGTAAATCACATTAAACAGGGCATGCAACAAAGCAGTGAAGAAATGATGTCATACATCGGCGAGAGAACCTCTCAGATGAGTGGTGGTCAGTGAGCAAGTTCACTCCCGAATTAATACCAAAATTCTCGCATCCAGGCGCATGGGAGCTGACGCCTCAGTCGCCTTTCGGTTTCTGGGGCAGTCCAGTCTTGAAGGATAGCGAAGGTAAGCTGTTTTGTCCTGGGTTTACAGAATATTTCACAAGCAGAAATGAATGGGATGTTTGCTTTATAGGAGACATACCAACCCCCGGACTATGCGAAGTATCTGTGTATAAAGAAAGATTACTTGATAAAAAAAAGGTCAGTGGCACTGATGATACGAGACTAACCTTCACTGGAATAGAACCAGCGGTAGTGGATATTAAGATTACAATTTGGACACCGCAGCAACTGAGCGATTTGAACGATATGTGGAATAGCATTTTTCCGACTAACTCGCAACGATCAAGGAAGTTGATAGGAGAGGAAAAAAATACCTCTTTTCCACTGAATCCAAATCAAGCATGGTCAGCCGAACATCCAGCATTGTTCACTCAGGGGGTTTCTCAGATTATATTGCTAGGAGGCAGAGGGCCGCTTCCTGGGTCGGTCTCTAGGACCAGGGTTTTTGAGATTAGAGCATTAGAGTACATACCAATCACTCGTGTAGATACGGTAAGTACCATTGTCAAGGCGCAAAGGAAGGGTCATCTCAAGAAACCAATTAATGATGTCTCAAAAAACATAAAGCCGGGCGATTCGGCAAAGAATACAGGTCCATGATGGCACTTGTAAGTGCAAATGATGTTGCGGTTCTAAACGGTACGATCATGATGCCGCTCATCGGTGTGTGGGTTGCAGATTTCGTTTTAGATCAACCAGACGGAACTGGCTTTGATGCTGGAACAAAGGTGACTATCGCATCCGAAAATGGCTTTGAACTAAAGGGAACTGTGGCACCCAATCGTACGGGTGATTACCTTGACGCAGTACATGTGCGCATACTGGGCGGATCAGGGAATCTAGGCGCCGATGCAAAACCAAGATCGTTTGTTCAGCCAGGCGCATTTGTTCGCGATGTTCTCAATGGAATCGTAAAAGATTCCGGTGATACACTATCCAGTACCGTCGACGCTGGGTTCCTCGGTTCCAACCTGACAGCCTGGTCGGTATCTAAGATGCCTTGCTCTAGAGCAATGCTGGCACTTCTGGATATCGTCGGACCAGATCTCGACTGGAGGATCCTAAGCGATGGAACCCTGTGGATCGGCTCTGAAACATGGGATTTAAGTAGTCAAGAATTTCAAATACTCAATAAGGATCCAGTTAACGGATCGGCCGACATAGGATCAGAAGCGCCGTTTGTTGTTCCGGGAATAGAGCTAGACGGCATTGGCAAGATTAACCGCGTAGAGCATCACATTATGCCAAACACATTCAGATCTCGTGTTTGGACAAACATAGACACAGAACGAGGATTGCAATCGGCTATCTCTACGATCGCAAAACAAGCTATCCCGGGTATAGACTATTTCGCGCTATATGATGCCAATGTCAACTCTCAGTCAACCGATAAGACAACCGTAGACGTCACGCCGGGCGATCCTAGGCTCCCTGGAATGCAGAGAGTGCCGTTGCGGCACGGTGTCCCTGGCCTGTCGGCACAAGTGGTTCCTGGGTCTAAGCTACGGATTGGATGGGACCGTGGTAATCCTCAGCTACCATTCGCCGCCCTATGGGACGGCGGAGAGACCGTCCTATCCCTTTCTATTGGCTCATCTGCTGACAATGTCCTTACAAAGACCGATATGACTAACCTGATTTCTGCAATTGTTACGATGGCATCGACAGGAAACTCGGGTGGACCGCTTACGTTTGTAGCTCCGGTTCTATATGGTTCTACGACAATTTCGGTGCAAAGATGAGCACCTTCTATGGTAGCGATACATCCTGCGTGACCGATCTTGGCCTGATTGACCAACAGATTACCAATCCACAGGTTCTCGTTGGACAGCGCATTGCCAGGAGGCTGACAACCCCGCATGGGGCCCTAGCGGCCATTAACGATGACCCAGATTTTGGGTTTGATATACGTCAGTTCATGAATGGCAAAGTCTCACCTAAATCACTGTCCTTGGCCAAGATTGCCATACAGGCAGAATGTCTCAAAGATGAAACCGTTTCAAGTGCCGATGTGACCGTTAATATGTCTAACTCTGACATGGTAGTGAATATAGCCCTGGACGGCGCTGCCGGACCATTTGCTTTGACGCTAAATATCGATAAACTAAAGACAGAGTTGGTTTTTGTCTTTGGCCAATAGGTGGTAAATGGCTGACGCCCTATCGACATTACTGGCCCAACAAACTGCTGAGCAGATTTTCAGCATCCTGTTAGGCGTATACCAGGCCAACGGCTTTCCAGTTCAATCGTGGCAAGTCGGAGGCACAGAGCGCACTAGGCTTATGGCCATGTCGACCGCGTTGGCAGAAATTAGCGGGAAATATATTCCCGCAATCGCCGCAGGTGGCTTCGTGGATTATGCCACCGGAGACTGGCTCAAGCTTCTTGCAAAGGAAATGTATGCCATTGATTTCAATCCGGCAACATTCACTACAGGGAATATTACACTAACGACTGCCTCTGGTTCTGGCCCGTACGTGTCTGGGGCTGGAAGCCTGATTGCTGTCTTTGCTGCAACTGGAAATAGATACATAAATTCCAATGCCTGCACGATACCTGCAAGCGGAAGTCTAACAACATCGTTTAAAGCAGAATTCGCAGGCGCTTCATATCATGACCCTTCAAACAGTGGAAGCATATCTCTTGTCACGGCTTTACCCGGTGTTACGCTGGTTAATAGCGCAGGGACTTTCTCGGCAGTCTCTCATGTGGGATCTGGTACTGGGACTCTTACTGTCGGCGGATCGCCTTCTATACCGCATCAAATCTACATCCAAATAGACGCAACGGGCGAAAGCGGAGATGCGTACTGGTCGGCGTCAAAGGATGGCTCTCCGTTTGTGTCACAGGGACACGTATCCAGCGTGTCAAATCTACTGTCTACCGCGATTAGTATTACACTAACAAACGGCGCAACCGGAACCGCAAGCTTTGTTCTGGGAGATATCTATAGTTTCAGTACACCTGGAACGTGGATTACGGCGCAAGGGGCAGACGAAGAGACCAGCTCTCCTGCTAGCACTAGTTCACTTGCGACAAGATGTCGCGATCGGTGGTCTTCTTTATCGCCTATACCGACCAATAACTTTTATGACCTATTGGCCAAAAGCACTCCTTCGGTTGGGTCTCAGGTAACCCAGGTCTTGATTATTCAAGATTCGGTTATAAACAACAAGGTCAATATCGTGGTTGCAGGACCAGAAGGTCCACTGCCAAATGCCGTTGTAGCAGCCATACAGAGTTATGTTGATTTGCGGGTTCCAATTACAGATCTTCCGTTTGTTGTCACGCCCTCTACGACCAATGTCACGCTGGCTGGAACTATCACGGTCGCAAATGCCCAACTAGCCACTGCGCAGACAGCTATCGGCGTTGCAATGAGCAATTACATCGCTGCGGTTGGCATAAACGGAACCGTACGGCTATCTAAGATCACCGAACTAATCATGGAAGTATCCGGAGTTCTTGATATATCATCTCTGACGGTTAATGCTGCTGCTTCAAACCTTACCCTAGGATCTAGTACAACGTTCTATCTCGCATCGTTGCAAGCGCTTGGATTCAATTATGTCACTTACTAAGCAATGTCAAAAATGCGGAACCGTTGGACCAGCCGAGGGATTTACATATCAAGGTTGCCATAGAAACGTATGTAAGAAATGCAAGAATAGGGCCAGTGTTCAATACAAAAACAAAAGAAATCTAGGCATAACAGCAGAAGAATATGATCAAATGTGGTTTGACCAAGATGGTCTTTGTGCTATTTGTGGCAGGGATAATAAGAAGGACGAAGAGCTTATGACGGATCATTGCCATAAGAGCAATACGGTCCGTGGTCTTCTATGCCGTAAATGCAATATGGGACTTGGATATTTTGACGACAATGTATCAATTCTTGCGACTGCCATACGATATATAGACGGTCATCTTAATGGCCGTTAATAACATCACCGAATGGCTACAACAACTGCCAATACCATGGCTTGTAGGTGGGACACATGGGAATGCTGACGTTACTTCTTATGGAACAGTGTTGGATTCTCAGGTTGCACAGCTGAAAGAAGCAACTAAGGCAAGGATGCCGTTTCAGGCGCCCTCCGACGCCTTGGCACATATCGGCGGCGATCGTGGCTTGATCCAAGGTCCAACGGAATCAAATGCCAACTTTGAAACTAGGCTGAACCTGGCATGGAACGCCTGGGAAGATGCCGGCACAGCGGGAGAATTGCTATTACAGCTGTACTACTATGGATTTCGCGGCGCTGTGCTTGTCACGCAAAATGGTCTCGGTTATTATCTAGATGAATCTTCGACCATTCCACCCAATGCAAACCAAATAAATTATGTGATTTCATTCGAGTTATCGGCGGCACCGGTAGCGATTACTTGCTCTACCAATACTACAAGGTCTATTCCTGCCAATACCCCGTGGTGGTTCTTTGATGCCAACACTGACTTCACTTCCAGGTTTGCAATTATATTCACTAATCCACTGTCAGACGTGTTCATCACACATGGAACCGCTTCCTTTGTTGCGTCCAATACAGCTACGGTTACGTGGAACAATTCTTTTTCTGATGGTAACTACAGCGTTTTAATAAACCCACCGACATTTAACACGGGGACAGCCCCAGCGCTTGCAGTTCAGTCTGGGTCCAAGATGGCCCTAAACGCGGTATTAGCATCTAGCATCACATTCACCGGGGCAGCTGACGTGGTTGCCTTTCCGGTAGGGGCGAATCCGTTTGCCAACCTGCATGACCTTGGGCTGAGCGTATTCAGGACGATAGTTAATCGCTGGAAACCGCAGTGCCATTATTTTGCAACATGGAAACCTGTGGGGATATCCGTTGCAAAACTGGGGTGGCATAGGTCTTGATTGGGGCATTTCAACGTCGGCAGTTATATCAATTTAAGGAGCTACAGTGAGCAGCACATACGTCGGCGATCCTACTGCCAGTCAAAGTCCGGGCGCCCAGCCTAACTTCGGCGTCTACCCGCAGGCGTCATTGCCAGCGGACGGAGATCCACTTGTTGCTGCATCGGTTGCCCAGATGGCACGAGAGGCGATGGACTATATCGCCTTTATCCAGCAGATGCTAGGAGGAAACTTTATCCAAGAGCCATGGAACTATAGTCTATCCAACGTAACTGCTACTGCCAATCCGCTCACTAATGCAGAGCACTGGCACCTGGTTGCAACGTCTTCTCGAATGGACGTCTTTGGATCTAATGTTAACTTTAACGCTGGGTTTATGGAACTGACCACTGCGGCAACCTCAGCGGTTGCGTCCATGACTACGCCGAGCCAGCTGATTTTTCCTGGAACAGGAAGACACGTAAACATGAAGTGGCAAGCAGGCCATAACGGCGCTTCGTTTCCAACCAGTACGGCCCATCAGTCGGTGATGGGCTTCATGGACAATGCCTCCTCTCCTGGGGCGTCTGCTAATTATGCCTGGTTTGAAGCAAACACCGTTACTAGCGGCAGTGCTAACTGGGTAGCAAAATGTGCCGCTAGCTCTACAGCCACTAGCGTTGGAACCGGAGTTGCAGTGGGAACGGCAGATACGTACCCAACACAAACGTTCCAGATCGTTTTCAATGGCATTACCAGTATCCAGTACTACATAAATTCCAATCTTGTCACTACAATTACAACCAATATTCCTGCGACTGGTATGTATTCAGGATTCGCGATGGTCTCTGGATCGTACGCGTCAACCGTGAAGCTAGACATAGGTCCTATGCTAATGACATGGAACGGATAACATGATAGCGACGTCTACATGCACGATTGCGAATGCTGCAACCGGAACTTTCACGATGATCATAGACTCAACCCCTAAGATCATCGCATCCGGCATTCAGTCGATCTCTGGAAATGTACCAAAGGCATTCGAATATACGGCAGTCAGTTATTCCAGCGGGACTCTCACCGGTAGTATCACGCTTGCCAGTTCAACGACTGCCGCCGTTATTGTACTAGTTGGATCTACCGACATAGATGTAGACGAGAATGATATCCAGATCCTAACCGCTATCATTGCCAGCGGAGCAGCAACGCAGGGCTTCTCTTTTCTAAAGCCTACCAATACATACCTGAAAATGTCTTGCATGATCACATCGGGCGGAATCTCGCCGTACGGCTTTGACGCAGATGTTCCGGCTACAACCACTGTGGTCGGCGCAGTAGACCGTGGGTCTACGCCTGCATATGATGAGAAAATACAAATTGCGATTGTGCCAATACGATGAGTACCATCAAACAAATAGACCTCACTCTTTATGGGCAAACGATAGACCCGATTGAAATACCAATCGGTGAAACCGTTCAATGGAATTTATCCATTAGAGACCCCGACAACCAAGAGGTACCGATAAATCTAACCGGGACCGCCGTTGTCATGTCTCTGTGTGCACTGGACGCTGGACGCCCAGTCCAGCCTCCGATTATTGCCAGAGAAGCAACCGTAACGGATGCCGCTAACGGCGAGTGTTATGTGCCGTGGGCAGACGGTGATACCGTGCCTTCCGGAGTGCCCGTAACAAACGGCCTATATGTTGCTGACGTTTGGATTACTGACGCTTCCGGGAATCGGCTTCGGATGCTAGGCACTATTCAGATACGCCTGTTGTCAGCGGCTACACTTCCTGCCACCGTGGTTACTCCGCTTCCTTCTCAGCCTCCGCTAGGATTGCCTGCTGCATATGGATCCGCTACTACTATCGCTCTTACAGAATCAGGCGGCGCGACTGCTTCATACTCTCGCGGTGATCATGTACATGCAGATCGGATTACTTCGGTTACTGCCGGAACATATACCTCTGCAGACATCATTGTTGATGCAACCGGAAGATTGACCTATGCGGCTAGCGGCGGATCAGAAACAGATTATTACCAATACGTAGCCAACAACGGTACAACCCTAACCCAACGATCCCTACTTAACGCATCCTCTAGGTTGTCAGCCACAGACGCAACCAGTGCGACGTTGCTTGATCTGGCCATGTCTGGGGCTACTTCTGGAAGCTATGGAACAGCATCAAGCGTCCCAACAATCGGAATAGACTCCTATGGAAGATCCACTTCGGCCACGAATACTGCTATTGCTATTGCCGAGTCTCAAGTAACATCGCTTACTGCCGATCTAGCGACCAAGCTAAGCCAGGCTTATCAATATGTGTCCAATTCCGGAACTACGTTAACTCAGCGGTCCGCGCTCAATGCCAGCGCAAGATTATCTGCCACTGATGCCACTAGCAATACATTATTGGATCTTGCCGCATCCGGGGCTACGTCTGGTTCATACGGAACTGCATCTAGTGTACCGACGGTATCCGTTGATACTTACGGTAGAACCACGGCGGCTACCAATACGGCGATAGCCATTGCAGAATCCCAGGTGACTTCGCTAACGGCAGACCTAGCGACAAAACTGAGTCAGGCATATCAGTACGTTGCAAATAGCGGAACCACGCTTACGCAACGTTCACTGGTTAATGTCAGTGCCAGACTCAGTGCCACCGATGCTACTTCCAATACTTTGCTAGATCTCGCAACTTCGGGCGCTACTTCTGGATCTTATACCAACGTATCTGCCACTGTAGATACATATGGCAGAGTAACCGGAATCACAACCGGGTCGGCCGGCCTATCACAGGCGTACCAGTATGTGGCCAATAGTGGCACTACACTAACACAACGCTCGTTGGTAAACGTCAGCGCAAGGTTGAGCGCTACAGACGCAACCTCTAATACTCTTTTAGATCTGGCTACCTCTGGGGCTACATCGGCAAACTATCCATTTGCAAACGTTACCGTCAATCAATACGGAATCATTACCACCGCTACCAGCGGCGGAAACTGTGCCTCTGGACAGGTCCTCTATGGAAGTGGAACCAACGCCCATACAAGCTCGTCTGGAATGACCTTTGATGGCACTACATTTGGCCTCTCTGCAGGTGTTACGTTTACAAAGGAAACTAGTCATACTGTACAAGTTGCAGATTCAACAACCAATGCAACGGCGGGCGGCGATTTTATAATCGGTGGTTCTCGCGGATCTGCGGCGGCATCGGGTGTCAGCGCGGGAGCAGGCGGCCTCATGGAAATGCTTGCTCGCACGGGAGGCGCCGGAGCGGCAACACAGGTGGGAGGAGTAGGCGGAGCGCTGACGCTGCTTAGCGGCCTAGGAGGCGCCGGGGCTGGATCAAACGGCGGTGCGGGAGGATTGTTAACCCTGCAAGGCGGAACCGGCGGAACGGATACAACCGGAACGGGAGGCAGCGGTGGTACTGTAAATATTCTGGGTGGTACAGCTGGTAATTTTATTACCTCTGGCAATTCAGGAAACGGTGGCCCTGTCTATATTACCGGAGGATCATGCACACAGGCCGGTGCCGGCGTCAATGGAAATGTTTACATTGATGGTAGTGGACATTCGGGGAAAACGCCTTCTGGGAATCTGTATCTCGGTGTTGGCATAGAGAGCGGATCGTTTGAGGGCCGAACTGATACGGTTTTCATAGGTAGAACAGCCGGCGACTCTACCATATCTTTCAATACAAATCTTCTGACCAGTGTAAAAGATCCGTCAAACGCCCAGGATGCTGCAACAAAGAACTACGTCGATGGTCGCAGTGTTACCATTACCGGCGGTACCCGCGTAACCGTTTCT
>WNFL01071113.1_pt1 | contig 12081 bp, 10 predicted proteins | sample 5400361 | NCBI WGS metagenome assembly WNFL01 (sample SAMN13153351, study PRJNA577476) | soil metagenome | isolation source: 40 cm soil on Douglas fir-dominated hillslope | place: USA:California | collected 2013-09-17
AAAGAAAAATAAAAAACGATGACCGCACGATTAAGTTTGTTGGTGAACGGATTTTTTCAAGGGATATTACAATTGCTCTTCCACAAAAGTGGCAAAAAAACTTTGTACCTTTAATTAATGGAAACACTATTGCACCCGCCCCGGACGATGATGGAAGTGTTTGATATGCTGCCCGAAGGAACTTTGGCCGAACTGATCGATAACCGCTTGTATATGTCGCCTGCACCATTTTTCAATCATCAAAAAACAGTTAAAGTAATTTGCAGGCAACTTGATATATTAATCGAAGATTCTGGAAGAGGAACTGTCATCCTTGCCCCGTTCGATGTAAAGCTTGACGAGTCAAAAAATGCTGTACAACCTGACATTGTTGTTATCCTGAAAACTAATCCCAATCAAATCAGGAATGGTCGTTACTCTGGTGTGCCCGATTTACTGGTAGAAATTCTATCGTCTGGTAACAAAGATCATGACCTTATCACCAAAAAAGATTTGTACGAAAAATTTGGTGTGAAAGAATATTGGGTGATTGACCCTGATACAAAGTTAGCTTTGGGCTTTTCTCTGAACAATGGGCATTATAATAAAGTCAGCGAATCGATCGGCAAAATTCAGTCCCAGCTTCTTCAGGCTGATTTCGAATTTTAAATTCCACATTTTTTTATTTGTGTTGAAACCTTAAGTGGTACATTTTTGTACTCTTATCCAATTCATGCCTTCTACATCAGCCAAAAAAAATATCGACTACTCAGGCCACGAATCGATCGAGGTGATCGGAGCGAGAGAGCACAACCTGAAAAACATCAGCGTAGCCCTGCCCCGTAATCAGTTCATTGTAATTACAGGAATCAGCGGAAGCGGTAAATCATCCTTAGCTTTTGACACCATCTATGCTGAAGGTCAGCGGAGGTATATGGAGAGTTTCTCTGCCTATGCCAGAAGCTTTATTGGCAACCTGGAACGACCAGATGTCGACAAAATCAATGGGCTGAGCCCGGTTATTTCCATTGAGCAAAAAACTACTTCGCGCAATCCCCGCTCAACGGTTGGCACCGTCACTGAGATTTATGACTTCATGCGGTTGCTTTTTGCCCGCGCTGGAGAAGCTTTCTCATACCTGACGGGCGAGCGAATGATTCGCCAGTCGGAAGACCAGATTCTTGATTCCATCATTTCGAATTTCGCAGGAAAAAAATTAACGCTGCTCGCCCCTGTTGTGAAAGGTCGTAAAGGTCATTACCGCGAGTTGTTTGTACAGATCAGGAAGCAGGGCTACTCCAAGGTGCGTGTGGATGGAACCGTGCAAGACATTGTGGCCAAGATGCAAGTGGATCGTTTTAAAATCCACGACATCGAAATAGTGATCGATCGAATTGTTCCCGATTCAAAAGACAGACATCGCATTGGACAATCCCTAACTACGGCATTGAAAGAAGGCAAAGGTGTAATCATTGCTTTGGAAGAAAACGGAAAAACACATCACTTCTCCAAATTTTTGATGGACCCCAAAACGGGTTTGTCTTACGATGAACCCGCCCCGAATAATTTTTCTTTCAATTCTCCTTATGGTGCTTGTCCGGTTTGCACAGGCTTGGGTGTAATCGAAGAAATCACGGAAGAGTCGATCATTCCCGATAAAAAACTAAGCATCAGTCGCGGTGGAATTTTGCCATTGGGCGAATACCGCGACATCTGGATTTTTAAAAAAGTGGAAGCCATTCTCAAGCGATACAAACTCACGCTCACCACGCCTATTAAAGAAATTCCCAAGGAAGTAATGCACATTTTGCTGTATGGTGATGACGTGCCCGTAGCTGTGCCATCGGTGAAATACCCGGGCACGGAATGGAACACCAAATTTGAAGGCATCATCAGCTTCCTTCAAAAATTAAAAGAAGAGAGCACGGAGAACATGAAAAGATGGGTGGAGGATTTTACTGTCACCAAAGTTTGCCCTGAATGCCATGGGGCAAGATTGAAAAAAGAATCACTTCATTTTAAAATCGATGATAAGAATATCGCCCAGCTTGCTGAACTAAACATCGATGCGCTTAAAAAATGGTTTGACGGGTTAGAGAAACGCCTCAATGAAAAGCAAAAAGTAATAGCCGCTGAAATTTTGAAAGAGATTCGAAAGCGAATTGGTTTTTTGCTGGATGTTGGATTGGATTATCTGCATCTTAATCGACCATTAAGAACGCTGAGTGGGGGCGAAGCGCAGCGCATCCGGCTTGCAACTCAAATTGGAACGCAGCTAGTGGGTGTTCTTTATATTTTAGATGAACCGAGCATCGGCCTTCATGCCCGCGACAATGTAAAACTGATCAAGGCTTTGAAAGACTTGCGAGATCTCGGTAATTCTGTAATCGTAGTAGAACACGATAAAGAGATGATGCTCGAGTGCGACTACCTTATTGATGTTGGTCCTGGTGCGGGTCGTCATGGAGGAAATATTGTTGCAGCAGGATCGCCAAAAGATTTTTTAAAGAATAAAAGCACTACTGCAAAATACCTCAACGGTGAACTTTCGATTAATTATTCCAAAGAGCGTAGAAAGGGAAGTGGAGAGAAACTTTCGCTCCATGGGGCAAACGGTAATAATTTAAAAAACGTTGACCTCGAGATTTCTTTAGGTGCCCTCACGTGTATCACAGGAGTTTCAGGAAGCGGAAAGTCAACGCTGATCCACGAAACTCTTTTCCCCATTTTAAATCAGCATTTTTTCAACTCAAGAACAGAACCGCTCCCTTACAAAAAAATTGACGGACTAAAACTGATCGACAAAGTGATTGAGGTTGATCAATCGCCTATTGGCAGAACGCCAAGGTCAAACCCTGCCACTTACACGGGTGTGTTCACCGACATCCGCGATCTGTTTGCTCAAATGCCCGAAGCAAAAATTCGCGGATACAAAACAGGACGATTCTCTTTTAATGTGAAAGGCGGCCGCTGCGAGACGTGCGAAGGCGCAGGCTTGCGTTTGATTGAAATGGAATTTTTACCCGATGTTTATGTGCCTTGCGAAACATGCAAAGGCAAACGCTACAACCGCGAAACCCTGGAGGTTCGATTCAAGGGAAAATCCATCAGCGATGTGCTCGACATGACCGTTGAAGAGGCGGTTACTTTTTTTGAAAATCAACCGAAGATTTTACGCAAGATTGAAACGCTCAATGAAGTTGGGCTCGGTTACATTTCACTTGGACAACATGCCACAACGCTCTCCGGGGGTGAAGCGCAGCGTGTAAAACTTGCTACCGAACTAAGCAAACGCGACACCGGAAAAACATTGTATATCCTCGATGAACCAACTACAGGTTTGCATTTTCAAGACATCAGCCATTTGCTGGATGTGCTCCAAAAATTAGTCAACAAGGGCAACACTGTGCTCGTGATCGAGCACAATATGGACGTAATCAAATCTGCCGACCATATCATTGACCTGGGTCCGGAAGGTGGAGCCGGTGGGGGAAGAATTATTGCAACAGGTACACCTGAACAAGTTTCGAAAAACCCAGCGAGTTATACGGGCAAGTTTTTGAAAATGGAGCTTTAGTCAATTCTTCCCTCTCCTTTCGGTATTTTCTCATGATTCGGTTAATTGTTCCGTCCTGATGCAGGTAATCTTCGTACTTGAAGCCCCAATCAAAATTACTTTCATCTCTATTGCTCGTAGCATTGTCTATTAGTCAGTGCATAGCGCAAGTCACGACACCTCGTACACCGAGTCCGGCAGCGGTGGCATCACAAACAGTAGGAATCTCCACCATAACAGTGAAGTATTCGCGGCCCTCTGTTAAAAACAGAAAAGTATGGGGTGAGCTCGTTCCTTATGGCTGGAATGTGCAGTCATTTGGCCCGGGCAACTCGGCTCCCTGGCGCGCAGGTGCAAATGAAAACACAACGATTACGTTCTCTCATGACGCTAAAGTGGAAGGCACTAATGTTCCGGCTGGAACCTATGCGTTGTTCTTTGTGATCAATCAAGACAACAGTGGTGAAGTAATTCTATCAAAAAACAGCCGATCGTGGGGAAGCTTTTTCTACAATCAAGCTGAAGATCAACTGAGAGCAAAAATTCAGATCAGGGACAATTCTTATTCTACGGAATTACTCTCTTATGATTTTATCAACCTCACGAAAAATTCTTCCGAGCTGGTTTTGAACTGGGAGAAAAAACAATTCCCGGTGAAAATTGAATTTGCTGTTGATGAAATAGTAATGGCAAATGCAAAAGAAGAGTTGAGAGGAACCACTGGATTCAATGTTCAAGGACCTATTAGCGCTGCCCGGTATTCTCTTGCCAACAACATCGATTTAGAACAAGGCTTGAAGTGGATTGATCAGGCAATTGCTACGGCTCCAAATAATTTTAATGCGTTACAAGTAAAATCTGGTATTCTCACTAAGATGGGTAAAACAGCCGAAGCCGATAAAATGATGAAAGATGCGTTGGCAGCAGCTCCGGAGGCTGATATAAATAATTACGGATACCAATTGCTAGGCAACGGACAGCATGACAAAGCCATCCAGATTTTACTCACTAACACGGAGCGTTTTCCGAAGAGCGCAAACGCCTGGGATAGCCTTGGCGAAGCCTATGCAACGAAAGGTGACAAAGAAAATGCAATCAAGAGTTTTAAAAAATCGTTGAGCCTTAACCCTCCCGCTGCCACAAAAGCCAACTCCGAAAAATTCTTAAAGCAGTTCGGAGCGATTTAAATTTAATTTGAAGATGAGTTGATTTGAAGATTTGAAAATGAATATTCGATAATTTTTAATTTTCAAATTGACTCATTTTCGAATCTTCAAATTTGTTTTCGGTTTGCGCGCATCATCTCAGTAAACCCTTGCTTCCTGGAAAAGGCGGTCAGGGCCATCACGATGCGTTTCGTTTTTGTTTGCATGGTCTTAGCGTCATCAATCCACTTGCTGTAATAGCGTTGATGCGACCCGGGTAGCGATTTGAAGAATTTCATTGCCAAGGGGTCTTCTTTTAGGCAAGCCAAAAAATCGGCCGAGGGTGTGATTTGACGGTTGTCCAATTCTATTTCAACGGAGAGCTTATCCCCCATCTTTTTGCCTATCGCCTTGCGGGTTTTTCCGTTAAGAGGAATGATAAACCCGCCTTCCCCCATGGGCAGCATCGCCAATTTTTCAAATGAAAATTGATCAAACCTGCCCTTTACCCGATAGGAAACCTTTACCCCCGGATTTATCTTTTTAGCCTGAGCAGCGCTGATTTCAATGTACGTCCAGCCCGTTTTCTCGCCTTGTTTATCAAATTTTAAAATTGTGGTATTAAACTTGATCATCCCGGATAGCTATCGGGATCAAATCTACAAATTGAGATCAAATTCAGAATTGCCTGTAACCCATTTTTCGATTTCATTTGCAAAGAAAACTTTGCGCTCTGAAATTCCGTTTAGTCTTTACTTATAGAAAACTTTGCGCTCTGAAATTCCGTTTAGTCTTTACTTATACCGTTTAGAAAACCATGGATCAACCTAAAAATTCGAAGTATCAGATCGGCCTCCCTTTGATTTTGTGCATTGGGCTAGCTGCGGGCCTTCTGATAGGGGCAAATATCAATTCGAAATCTTCACACTCCAACGATAATTCTGAAATTGAGAAACTGCGCGAAGTACTGTCGCTAGTCCAACACGAATATGTAGACAAAGGGAAAACGGATGCTGTAGTTGAGGATGCGATCAACCATATTCTGGGAAAACTCGATCCGCACTCGGCATACATACCGGCTCGTGAAAAAATTGAAGCGAATGAAGACCTCAAAGGAAACTTTGAAGGTATCGGCATTGAGTTCAGTATTTTTCATGACACCCTCGTGGTTGTAGCAGCGTTGAGCGGTGGGCCTTCTGAGTCCGTTGGCCTTCGTCCCGGTGATAAAATCGTTAAAGTAGACGGCAAAGTCATCGCCAATACCAAGCTCACCAATTTTGATGTTCAGAAATATTTAAAGGGACCTAAGGGAACAGAAGTAAAAATTGAAGTGCTTCGCAAAAGGGTAAAATCACCAATAGCGTTCACCATCATCCGCGATAAAATTCCACAGACTTCAGTAGATGCATCTTATATGATCGATTCGGAAATCGGTTACATCAAAATAAGCCGGTTTTCACAGACTACTTACGAAGAATTCAAAAAGGCTCTGGATGAGTTGAAGAAAGATGGGATGAAGAAATTAGTTCTCGATTTGCAAGGCAATCCCGGTGGCTATATGGATCAGGCAATTGATGTAGCAGATGAATTTTTGCCGAAAGGAGAGAAAATTGTTTTCACCCAAGGGCAAGAAACGCGCTACAATGAAAATGCGTTGGCTACAGACAAGGGCGATTTTGAAAAAGGTGATTTAATTGTTTTGGTAAATGAGGGCAGCGCCTCGGCTTCAGAAATTGTTAGCGGTGCATTGCAAGATAATGACCGCGCATTCGTAGTCGGTCGGAGGTCGTATGGCAAGGGACTGGTGCAACGGCCGTTTGATTTGAACGATGGCTCCGAAATAAGGCTTACTATCTCACGCTACTATACACCGAGTGGCCGCTCTATTCAAAAACCATATGGAGACATGGATGCCTACGATAAAGACATTGTTAAACGGTACAAACACGGAGAATTCTTTCATGCAGACAGTATTCACTTCAACGACTCTCTAAAATACCATACCCTTAACGGTCGCACAGTTTACGGTGGTGGCGGTATTATGCCGGATTATTTTGTTCCGTTAGATACTTCGCACTCAAGCAAATATTTTAATGAGCTTTTTGCAGTCAATACCATCCGGGAGTTAGCTTTCAATTATGCCGAGGAAAATAAGGCCCGCCTTGAGAAAATGACTTTTAATGGATTTAAAGAAAAATTTGTTGTCGATGACCGGATGCTATCACGAATGGTAGCTATGGGAGTAAAAGAAAAAGTAAAACCCAATCCTTCGGACCTCGCTCGTAATAAAAGCGTTTTCCAAAATTATTTGAAAGCAGAAATAGCAAGAAGAGTTTGGGGTAACTCCAATTTCTTTACCGTTTTCAATGAAAGTAACGAGGTGTTGCAGCAGGTAATCAAAAACAAATTATTTGATCGAATACCTGAATTGGATCGCAGTAAGTTCTGACTGTCTGAACCTTGATGGAGGCAGAGTCAAAGCGATGTACCTTAGTAGTTGACTTGTTTCTTCTTCAGGACAAAGTGATTGATTGATTCCCCTCATGTCTTTCTCAAAGAGCTTTCTGCATAGAAATTATCGGAATCAAATAAATCAGTAGCTTAGACCCAGGAAGCGAAATTATATTTTTCTACAGTCTTGAGTTGACCCGTCATCAGAGTTCCAGACATGCTCTATAAAACAAACGGAATCGTTTTTCGACTGACAAATTATAGCGAGTCCTCGATCATAGTAAATATTTTCACAAGCTCCTTCGGGTTGCAATCGTACATTGTGAATGGTGTTCGTGGCCGATCTAAGAAAACAAATCTAGCTCTTTACCAACCCCTCACCCTGCTTGATCTTGTGGTGTACCATCGAGAGAATGCATCGATCATGCGAATTAAGGATGTGAAGTGCATACATCCCTACCAAAACATTTCTCACGATTTTCGTAAGTCAACGATTGCTTTATTCCTCAATGAAATTGTGAACCGAACGGTGAAGGAGCAATCGCATGCAGCGGAGTTATGTGAGTTTTTGATCCAATCTTTTATCAGCCTTGACTTGCTTCAATCGAATGTGGAGAATTTTCATTTGGTATTTTTGGTTAGGCTGAGTCAGCATTTGGGATTTCGCCCATCCGAGGTAGCAGAACTTTCTGGCGGATGGATGACCGACAAAGAGGAAGAAGTAATTCTTTCTAAATTGCTCACCGCAAATTATACCGAACCCATTGTCATGAATCACATCCAACGAAAAAATATTCTGGATCTGCTCCTTCGATTTTATGTTTTGCATTCCGCAAATTTTGGCGAACTGAAATCGCTGGCTGTGATTCGGGAAATAATTCAATAATGCATGGAAAACTTTTCACTGCCAATTCAAATTCGCTGGTCAGACATTGACCAGAATCGTCATCTCCGTCATTCCGCTTACTATGACTACGGAGCAATGGTGCGCATTACTTGCTTTGTAGAGCAAGGCCTCACCACCATGAAGTTGGAAGAACTTAATATTGGGCCCATCCTTTTTCGCGAAGAGGCTATTTTCAAACGTGAAATCAAATACGAAGACAAGATCTCAGTTGATCTTCAATTGTTGAAATCCCTGCCTGATTTCTCTCGATGGAGTATTCGCCACAATTTTTATAAAGACGACAAAACCCTTGCGGCTATAATCAATCTGGACGGTGCGTGGATTGACATTGCGAAAAGAAAATTGGCCGTGCCTGATCCTTTCATTCAAAAAATATTTGCCGACTTCCCTAAGTCGGAAAGTTTTGAATGGGTTGATCCATTGAAAAAGTAGACAGTCTGCGCAGGCAATATACTAAGCACACCATTTTTCAACAATTCTCGGATAATGCTCATGCTCTAGTTGTAAAACTTTTTCTGCTACTGCCTTGGCGTCATCTGTTGGCAAAACAGAGCACTTAAATTGAGCCAGAATTTTTCCTTCATCGTAATGCGCATTTACCAAATGGATGGTGATGCCCGTTTCTTTTTCCCGTGCTGCAATAACAGCTTCATGCACCTTCATTCCATACATTCCTTTGCCACCGTATTTGGGAAGCAAAGCAGGATGGATATTAATGATTCTGTTTGGAAAAGCACTGATTAATTTCTCCGGAATCAAAAGAAGAAAACCCGCAAGAACAATGTGACTGATTTTGTTTTCGTTCAGCCACTTGATAACCTCTTCGCATTCGCTGAATTGATTTTTATCGAAAACTTTTGAAGGCACTTGAAATTTCTTTGCACGCTCTATCACAAATGCATCGGCATTATTGCTCACCAAAGCGGCTACCTCAATTCTTGGATGGTCCTGAAAATAGTCCATGATTGCTTCTGCATTGGAACCATTGCTTGAAGCAAAAATGGCGAGCCTTGATTTTTCCATTACGCAAAACTAAATGAAAACCATACTCACGATACCGAGCAGCACAATTACTTTGCACCATTGGCTCAGGTAGTAGAAATCCTTTTTGGTGTCAGCTCGCACCAATCTGGCAAAAAGAAAAACCAAGGGAACAAATAGAAAAGCAAAAAAATAAAGCAGTGGCAATTGCTTGTAGAGTTCGTTAATGTAAATAACAGAGCCAAAGAGAATGGCCATCAAAAGGTAAAGTAAAAATTTCGTTTTGCGCATTCCCCAAATGATCGGCAAGGTTTTGCAGCCAAAAGTATTATCACCTTTTAAGTCCTCCATGTCCTTAACAACCTCACGAATGAGGGTCATGGCAAAAGCAAAAATGGAATAAATGCCCACCAAAGGTTGATAGGTGTGATAAAGGATATTGACCATGAAAATGGAAATGCTGGTGAGTAATGCCACTACAAAATTGCCTATGAAAGGTTGGCGCTTGAGATCATTGGAATACCACCACAAAAGAAAAGCACAGAAAAAATTGATGACTCCGATTTTCCAGTTTAGCAAAAATCCGAGGGCAACCCCGATAATTGAAAGAACCGAATGGAATAGCAACGCATACCTCCTCGCCACTTCTTTTCCAATGACTACACGCTCTGGTTTGTTAATCAAATCAATCTTGACATCATAATAATCATTGATAATATAGCCTGCGGCTGCAATGATCATGGTCGAGGCTGAAAGAAGGAAAAGTTTCGGGTCCCAAATTTTTTCGGTTCCGATTAGAAAAGCTGCAGTAAAATATTGCGCTAAGGCGATAATGAGTAAATTCCAGAAGCGAGTGAGTTTGATAAAACCCTTAACTGAAAATTGCTGCGAAGCCATAGCAGCAAAGATATGCTTGATTCTGGATTCTAGATTATGGTGAGAAACCAAAATCTAGAATCCAGTTTCAAAATTTAATCTATTTCTTCTTTCCGCTTGGAGCGGGAGCAGGCATTGGCATGCTTGAATTCCACATATCACGATAAAGTTTCCATTGACCATTATCATCCTTCCACAGCTCAATGTATTTGCCTTTATCCATCGTTGTTCCGTCTTTGCCCTTCAGGTCATACGTGCCAACGGCTACAATGAGGTCTTGGTCACCCCATATCTCGGTTGTTTGCAAAGCGATCCCGCTGACTCCGTATTTAAAACTGTTGTAGGCAAATGATACCAATTTCTCTCGCCCGGTAATCGGTTCCATATTAGGTGGAAATACAATGGCCTGACTGTGCATAATCGAGGAGTAGCCAATAGAATCCGATTTTGAGAGGGCAACGGTAAACTTTTGTTGCTCTTCACTGATGGCAGTCTTTGCCTTCTCCAAATCAAATGTAGAGGCAGCTTGCTCGGAAGGTTTGTTGCATGCAGCGAAAATAAAACTGAATGCAATCCATGTTGCGAGTTTTCTTTTCATAGGTGGTAGGGGTTTTGTTTGTCTACAAAAGGTAAACAAAATCAGGTGAAGTATCAACAAAAGGTAAACAAAATCAGGTGAAGTATCAACGGGTTTACGTCCAGGGTCCAGGTCTTGTCAAACCTGGAACCTGAAACCAATTACATTTAAAACCTCATCGCCACCATCAACAGATAATTCCTTCCGGCTTGCGGGTAGTAGTAGTTCTGTCTTGCTTCAGTGCCTCCACCGAGGTATCCCCAGGTGTACCCATTGCTTGAGTACTTAACATCTGTGAAATTGTTCAACAATAAGCTCACCGAAAACTCGCGCATCCAATTTGGTTTGACTGAATAGCTCAGTCGTAAATCATTTATAAAATAGGGATCAATCGATCGAGATTTATCGGATGAGTTATCCAAATACTGAAGTCCAACATACTTGGTCAGCAATCCGAGTTCGATATTCTTTATTGGGCGATATAAGAAAACAGAACCTGCAATTACATTGGGCGAAAATGCGATGTCCGTGTTTTTATGCTGACGATCTACTTCATTATACTGATCGTAGTTTACACCGTAATCATATAGCACCTCCGTAAAATCTTGAATCTTGTTCTGACTTAAGGTAAGGTTAGCGTTCCAGGTGAAATGTTCATTGAAACGAATACCTCCATCAACTTCAATTCCTGTTCGATAACTCGAAGCGGCATTTGTTCGAATAGGACGGCATTTGTTCGAATAGGAGAACCAACATTATTGAGCTTGCCTGTAAGCACCAGTTGGTTTTTGTAATCCATGAAATAATAATTGACATTCAAAGACAGCTTGTTTTTTCGCAAACGCCAGCCCGCCTCGACATCACACAATGTTTCATTTTGCGGCTGTTGGCCAGCGATCGCCTGAACAAAATCACTGCGCACGGGCTCACGATTACCGATACTATACGACCCGTAAACTTGCTGACCAGGAGCAATAGAATAAGTCAACCCAACTTTGGGGTTAAAGAAATTATAGTTCACGTTAAAATCAACGTTCACGCCTCCATCTTCGAGGCCTTTGGCATTATAATCAACTCGTCTGTATTGCAAATCGACAAAACCAAAAAGCTTATCAGCCAACTCCAGACTGTTCTTCCAAAAAACATTGAAGTCTGTTTTTTTCCCGTTGTTGAAATAGTATCGATAGAAGGGAGGAATGGTGGTAGCCACTTGCGCCCAGATCACTTCACCATAGTGATCTCCATCGTACGTGTTGAGTGCACCGCCCAAAACTGAATTCCATTTTTCCTTTTGATAATTCAACGACCAGGTCATTCCGTAAAATCGATTGTCCAACCAAAGTCTGCGAACCAAATCCGATGTCTTAACTGTGTCGTTTGTAAAGATTGGATTCGCGATTCCGTAATCAGCGAGAGTCCGATTGTATTTGTATTCCTCATAATATCCACGACCGTAAGTATAGTGCAAAGCTGCATTAGCAGTCAGGTGGCTATTCACTTGATGGGACAGATGCAGTTGATAGTGATCTTGAGCATAATTGTCAATTTGGTTCGGATATGTGTAAGCATTGAATGTGCGACCGCTGCTGAAAAGGTTCTGTGCTTGTTG
>WNFL01140473.1_pt1 | contig 12081 bp, 18 predicted proteins | sample 5400361 | NCBI WGS metagenome assembly WNFL01 (sample SAMN13153351, study PRJNA577476) | soil metagenome | isolation source: 40 cm soil on Douglas fir-dominated hillslope | place: USA:California | collected 2013-09-17
AAGAGTTGGATCAGCGATGATAAACGCCCCTTCTTCCTGGTACTGGTCGGAGAAGAGAAGGAAATGCCCAGTCATCACGAGATGGTTGATGAAGGGCTCAAGTGGAACGTCTTCCATGCTATACTCCGCCGAGTTGCTGAATCGACCCGTCATAACCCTATTTTGTCAAGAGTTAGTGCACCCTCTTTGGATCTCCCGAAGAGAAAGGTGTACTTCGTGAAGTTTCGCAACCGTCGATATCGGACACGGACGTTGTCCAGAAGGCGAGCATACCAACCAACTATGTCGCCTTGCCCGCCCTCGCCGTCAGTACTGGTGGTGCGGACTCTCGTGACAGCATGCATGGCAGAGGAAGGCTCTGGCACCGGATTATTGACAAGCTTCTCAAAGTTTTCTGTTACCCGAACGATCAAGCGGTGAAGGACCATGCTAATGAGGGGTCAGCTAACAGCGACTCCTCCCATAAAACCACACTTTCCATAATTGTTCCGCAACCAAAATCGATCCTCCATCTATTGCTGCAGCGACATCATTTAGGAGATCGGACTGGGCCTCCAAGAACTCAGTCTCCTTGAAATGCGTGCCGCGTATGCCATCCACGCTCTTCAATTTTCTTTGCAATAAACCAAAGAACGTGGTGACAGCTTCTAGGACGATGTCGTCGTAATCGGCACGTAGACAATGCTGCAGGATGGAGCTACCGAGTATGAGGCCTTCGTACTCGAACTTGCGCTTGCACGCCTCTTGGATGGATATTGTGAAATCGTCCAACATTTGGTCGATTCGTAAGAGGTCCATATCCTTGACTTTATTGGCGTAGTCGAGTCGGACACGTAAGGAGGCGTGCATCAGGGTGGTTGGGAAGACCAGAAGCTCCCGGAGCAGATCAATCCCAGCGGAAAGGTTCATAGCCTTATACAGGTGGCCGTAAATGCTATAGTTTTCGTTGGAACGACTGATGATGTGACCAATGTCCACAAGCGTTCGCTTCTTGAAAATTTGTACCAAAGAGTCCTCCTTGAGTATTCTCTCGACAAACGTAGTCGCATCTACCATATCGCAATCGTTGGGACCTCGCCGAGCGTAATTGGCTCGGGCAACAAGTGGCAGTTCGGCGTTGGTATTCGGGGCAATGACGTCCAAGGTCTGGCTACCTGTCCATTTCTGCAGCAGCGCATAGTGATGCCGGATCATGCCTGCAAGGTTGACCCAGCTAATCATAGCGTCGATTCGTTTCCAAAATTCCACCTCAGCATATGCCGGCTTGTCCAAAAGCATCGCTTTGATGCTCGGATAGAATGCCTCGACCGCATCAAGGCGACGGAGGAGACTGTTGACTTGCTCTTTTGGGGGCCCGAGACCTTCGTCATACTTGAAGGCGAGAACATCCCTAACAAGGCCTTCTCCCACTCGGAGACGGCGGTGCTCTACGCGCTTCCGCTCCTCTTCTATATTTCTGCAACGTATTCTCGCGCGTGCGCCGAGCCATATGTCTGCAACAGGAAAGTTCTTTCTGTAATCTGCGCCGTGATCGTCGCGGGTTGTACTATCAATACCAATACGGGTCTTTTCTGCACTGAGGACGTCTCCATCGAGGACTGAGCGGAGCATCGTTTGCCACTCAAGCCGTTCTCTCTCCTCCTTCGTTGCTGGTATGATCTGGTCAAACTCGGCCATCTCCTGCTCATATTGTGATGTATCGTCATCCGAAGACGTTCCTTCGTCCTCTTGGTAGTAGGAGGTGGGGTGCTGCTCAAGGGGAGGAGGAATGAGTGTGCTACCCGTCATCGGGTTGCGGGTCGATGAGCCTGGGAGGAGCTGGGTCGGTGGTGGATATGACCACATTGATGTTGGCTGAATACGCTGCTGGTGATTGTAGCGCTCTATCGGGTATGAGTGTTGTCGCACAACCCCTCCCGACGACGTTGACGGCCCCTCGTACTCATCGCCTCCCAGTTCATCCTCCATGTGCGGCTGCAGTGTTGGTAGGTGCTTTAGCGCAGACCGTGGGTGTCCCACCACACTTGACATCCCGACCAATGTGATAGGGTCCAAAGGGCAACACACAAGTTACACCCACTATAAATTCACAGGAACGTTGTCTATCTCTACATCTAGTCCCGCTCTTTTCATCACGGATGTTAGTGTCCCTCCCGAGTCGTCCGTGGACCGCAGAAAACGTAAAAGGTCCTTGGCAATTGCCCATTCCTGCTCTTCGATTGCTCGCGTCAGCAATCGAACAGCATCGTCGTATGTTTCGTCCAACTGTTCCATGTTGTGCAAGACGAGTAGGTAGGACGCGGCACATGCGAGCCTTTTCGACTCGAGGCAGGTCTATGAAGTGGTTAAGGAGCAACCTCCATCATAACGAAGGCATATTCTCACCTCGAAGAGCATCTTAGGATTCCCCACAGCGTCGAAAAGCCTCTGCCACCTTGCCATCTCCGTCTTCCGAGCGCAACCTACAACGACGTCCAGACAAGCATCAAAGTGATCCAAAAATTCGACTGTGGTAGGCAGTAGGCTTTCAGTTCCCCCTTCTCTATCATCTTCGCTTTCGAGAATTGTGTGGAGCAGAATCTCAAGTGCATGCGCGAAGAAGACCAAGTGTTGATAGTGAGAGGCGAACGCGACAGCCTCAGTAACTTGTTTGTGGCCAAGGTGATACCTCAAAACATGTTGAAGGAACAGATGCGACTACAATACTGTTAGCTAGTCTCAGTTCGGGGGCGGAGTTGACGAACACTGGAGGTGAATCGGAACATGGCAAAAGGTAACGAGGAGCGCAACACATGATCTTGTTCTGCTCCAATAATGATGCCCTTGTCCATCAATACCGCTACTCGAGAAGGGTCAGCAGCGCCGTACGATTGATCCCCATGAGAACTTACACAGCGGATAAAAGTCCAGGGTCATGGATACGCTCTCGGGGACAGTAGTTCGTTCCTCCGTCTCGGGCATATCGATATTGAGCGCATCCAACCAGACGCGGAGAGTCCCCCCATCGTATCCCCACAAAGAGTTCTCCAGGGAGCCAATCCCTCTTAGATGTATCCAACAGAATTCGATATGATCCGCCAGAATCTGCATGTCATACTTGAGCTCCTGGGTGCTGCCCTGGTACCACTGTCAGTAAGGGGTCGCAGGTCAAGGCCGGCTGACCTTGCGTGGTCGCAACAGAACCAGTTGACCCCCCACTAGTAGCAGTATCGTCGCTACCACCAAATCATCCTCCGGATTACCAAAATCTATCAACCAATTTAGCCAGTGAAGGTGCAACATCATGTAACTTGCTCTTGTGGGAAGAAGGGATCATCCAACTCATACAACGCACCAAACCAGGCGCAGCAACCACACCTTCGAAGGAAATGCTCCCGCACATATGCAATTTGATGGTTTCGGCTGTCGGAATGACTAAGAAATGGTAGAGCGAGTTGTCCGCCGTGTAAACAAGAAGAGAGTTGTCCACGAGCGATAGGAGGACCACGGCTGACGGGAAGACCTCGGTGTGAAGGACATTTTGCACGGTTAAGTCCAAATCACGCGAGTACAAGCGGACCTGTCGGTAGTTAGCGCTATGTCCTCCATCGAAGTAGCTATAAATGCACCTGAAAAGTCCTCGAAACCTCTATTGCTGCGATCAAAACATGATGAAACCAAATCATGCCACCACGGACAATGAAGCTTTGCTCCACTGCCGGGTCATTGAACAACTTCCAGCGTCCAGATGCTGTGCTATAGTGTATCAGGCCCCTCCTACCAGCTACAGCTACTAGCCTGCCGTCGCTGCTAATCGTAGCATGCCGCATGGGCCAATTAGTGGCCATGTACGCGAGCGGAGTCTTGATATGCTGCCAAACATCAGACTCAGGATTGATTACGGACATGTCCGGTTGGTCGGCGCCGCGGTAGATTAGGACACGGTCATCCATCTGGAGGAAAGCGTAGCGAGTGTTGTCCTAGAGAGATTAGATCGCTGGCAGCAGATCGACGAGGTAAGACATACTGGCGCTTGTTGACTCGTGGTGGCACTTTTGGCGAAAGGAAGAACGAATAGCTGCGCTTTGGGTCTTGGTGGCCCAGCCTGCGACGCGAGCAAATAGAGTTCGAAATTTCCAGGACCCCAGAACTGGCAAGACTCAATATACGGGCCCTCAGAGGTAATAAGAGCGTACCAAACCTCTAATGCCGAGCATGTACGCATCCTGAAAGCTAAAAAGAATGCCTCTTTAGCCGGCTGAACCTCAAAGACACGAGAAAGACGTCACCTAGGTGACACATGCTCCATAGTGCCCACAGTAAACGCCAAGAACCGTCCTCCGACACTTATGACAGCCCATCCGTGTTCCCATCCAATTGCCACGGCGTATCCATCCGACGTCCATTCCATCGCAGTGACGTTACCGGTCTTGCCTCTAGCCATCACGTCCGGCACTACAAGATGCTGCTGCTGGTCTGGAGGCTTTCCGTGTAATGGAAAGTTGGACAGTCGTACTGCTCCGCCCTCTAAACCAATGGCAATAATCGAGAACCTGACGTTGATAGCTATGCACACGGCCTTCGATACCAATTCTCCCCCTGTGGTTGGTTTCTGTAGTGGGTGGATGCATGTGCCAGACCATTGCCCCTCGACCTCCTCTGATCCCGAGGAACTCGCCGTGGCCTGGCTGTTCAGGTCCTCAGAGAGTCTAGAGGCTTTTTGTTCGTGGAAACGGACGAGATAGGCTTTGCCGTCGCTCGTCACCCACCCTTCGACCGCACTTCCTCGAGCGTGATAAATGTAATTTAAGTTCACTGGTACTGTTAGTTGGGGCCTTCGTGGGTAAATGAAGGCTGACCTTCATCTCCTTCCAGCCAAGGCAGTATGGTACCATTGAGGAGCCATGTTTCGTGCCCCAACCAATGACCCGATGCTGCTTCGGTGCCTGGCCATGGTATTCTCTGCACCGCCGAAGGATTCGTTGTTGAGAACAGGAGGTGCGTCATTCGAGGAGATATACTGCTCTTGGTAGGTACAGCAGCTCCAGTGATTGAAATCTTGCTTACCATTGAAGTTGACCATCGATTTGGATAACGCCCTCTAGTTTGAGGCTTACGCCATGCTGAGTAGTACCCTCTCCGGGCCCAGGAAGAAAACGGCGTTGGATATCAGGGCTCAGCCCTTCTATCGAGTTCGGTTCTCGGCCAGGAGAATAAATTACAGAGACGAGCACGATGTGCGACACCGCCGTCTGTGCGTCATGCAGTCACTTTCGCAGTCATTTCTGTAGCGTATACTCACCTTTATGATAAGACGATGGCCGTCGTTGGACCACCGCACGTCGACATTTTCGCCATGCAATTCAACTGACACCGTGGTGCGAGCCAGAAGAGCCAGCTGTGTTGGCGGCTAGAAGAATGCCTTGAGGACCCGCCTTAGAGGAACTCGTGTTGAAGCAACGCATGACTCACTCGTAAACACCATACCGCGACAGCGCGGGCGGTGAGCGTGCAGAAGAGCGACCGACGACTATTGGTTGCAACGGCGAGCAGAGGTTCCTCTGGGAGGTTGGGTCCTGGCGGTGCAGAAACCAGAGCGCGAGCTGCCCCGCTCGCGAAATACATGGGACTGGTTGAGTTCAACAACTTGATGCCGACCCTGTCTATCGATCGTTTGAACGTCGACCCGACGACGCTCTCGGTAAATCCAGGCACGTTGAGAATAGCCAGCTCCACGATCCCTGGTGCGGGGCTCAGCTGTTACGCGACCAGAGACCTATCCGCTTCGACCAATGTCCTTGATATCCAATGCAGCCCAATCGCAGGTGTCATTTGCCACCCTTTCCGCAAGGAAGTGTGTGCTTGGTGTTTCTCGTACAACAGAGGAAATATTCTGAGACATAAATTCGAAACTGGCGGTAAAAATAGTCGTGGTGTAGCATGGTTCTGCCATATATCCTGCATGGAAGCCTGGAGGAACGAAGTGACAGATGAAGGTATTAGGGCAACCACCGCTGCTGAGGAGGCTTTGACACGCCTCCATCTAACAGCCCCAGGAGGGGACGAAGATTCACCATGTCCGGCGAATGATATTGATTCAGCATGGGAGGAAGCCTTATCGATGTCGGAGAAGATCCTCAAAGACAGGAAACGAAAGCCACAAGCTCGCTTCGTTCTCCGACCTGCTTGTTTCGACATTGATGACTTCCGCTTCATTCTTTCGGGGCTCATCTCCTTTCATCGCAATAAAGAGGCTATATCTGAAGTTCTACAGCTTGGGCTTAGCTGGTTTTTGTATCTCACCTCGAGATCAAAGTTGGCTCAGCATATCGATATTCTCTATTTCTTGACATCCACCCTGCCTCTCGACTCTCCCATCCTCGCCTGCGTAACACCATCCTGTATCACCGCTCTAATTACCCGGGATTCTGGGAACTCATTCGGGATATGGGATCTTCAATTGGCGGGACAAGAACTATTCGGATATGCGATGTATCCCTGTGCAAGCTACTTCAACCATTCTTGCTCACCGAACTTACAAAAAAGGAGAATCGGTAGGTTCTACGAATTCACTACCTGTCGCGAAGTAGCAGAAGGAGAGGAGCTTTGCATAAGTTATTTGGGAGGGACAGAAAGGGAGTTGGACAAACAGTCACGGCAGAAGAGGTTAAAGGAGGGATGGTTCTTCAATTGTTCCTGTAGTAGGTGCCAAGAGCACGAAACGTAATTATTCATTCTTGGTGGTTGCCTCTTGTACTCCGTCAAATTTCGATCATCAGTTCGATAGTCTACAACGCGAAGCACAGCAATCATGGGTATCCTTGAGAAGGTCGGTTGGATGCTCTCCGCTGTGCTACTAAGCTCTTAACGCGTCGGTGCGTGCAGATCAAGGCCATCGAAGGCGAGTACTCCCAAAGAAGATTCGAATGCATAGATTCGAGATTCTGAATATCATGACTGATTAGAGGAGATGGCAAGGAGTACGTTGTACTCTTCAAATGTCCATTACCTGTCATCCTGATACCAGTTTACAGCCCAGAAGAACAAGGTCTGGCAAACATACCCTGCTCTGCGATCAGTTGTGCTTAACTTCAATGTAGGCGACGGAGTACCACCTTGGCCTTCTGAAAGCGAAGCTTGCTAAGTACCGGGCGCAACTGCTTGAACCAACTGCAAAGTCAAGTGGTGGTGGAACAGGCCGGTCTCGGTTCTCTTTACACTCGTACAATGGCTCAAGGGGTCTCTCCAGGCTTCGATGTCCAGAAATCAGGTGATGCACGAGTCGTCATGATAGGTGCGGTCCCTCCTACCCCATCGTAATAGCGCTGAATGTATCTTAGGGTTCCCATCTGTCGGAAAATCTACACGTGAGGGACGAGCGATAATATATTATTGATCATTAATCCGTCTAGTCTTATCCAAGGTCACAAATACAGCAAGTGAAGCTGCGGCGTACGAATTCACAACCTTGACCGCAATCCCAGGTGTACTGGAATACAAGGGTAACGTGCTATCTACCCAGGAATATGTCTTGTTGAGAGATGAAGTAACAGGTGTGCGCATCCAGTTACTCGATCTCCCAGGCATTGTCGAAGGCGCGGCACAGGGGCGAGGAAGAGGGCGACAAGTTGTTGCAGGTAGGGGATGTCTAACCTGTAATAATTGGTTATTCCTGAGCGTTATGAAGTGGCGAAGACTGCCGACCTTATTCTCATAATACTGGATGCCACCAAGTCCGTGGAGCAGCGACGGCTTCTGGAGGCGGAGCTTGATGCAGTTGGAATACGCCTCAACAAATCTAAGCCAGACGGTTGGTACGCTTTTGCAAGTTGTTCAGACTGAATCCTCATTCGAACAGTCGTTTTCAAGCAGAAATCCGCGGGGGGAGTGAGTGGTCGACACCGTATGATTGCATGTCTCTGACCGACCTTGTAGATCACAGTACGTTGGTACACCTTCGGCCGGCCTCGCCTTGCTAAAAGTGAATAGATCAATGCCACAGTCAAGCTTACGAAGATCGACGAGAAAGTTATTAGGACCATCCTTCAAGGATACAAGATCCACAATTGCGACGTGATGATCCGAGAAGACGTTAGTCCAACACTTGATAGTTGCCTTTTTCCTCATGACCTGCAGATCACTGTTGACGAATTCATCGACGTCCTAATTGGCACAAGGAAATACATCCCGGCTATATCAGTCTACAATAAGATCGACGCCATTAGTCTAGAGCAACTTGACCAGTGTGCCCGGCAGGACCATACAGTGGCCATCAGCTGTGAACTTGGACTCAAGTTAGTGCCTACCACTTGATCTCATATTCAGGAGTCATCATTGGTTCTGGACAGCCTTGACTACTTGGTCGAGCAAATTTGGGAGGTGCGTCTCAAGGCTCGAGTCTCTGGGAGAAAGGTGACATTCTTGAATATAGAATCTTGGACTGGTAAAAGTATACACGAAGAAACGGGGGCATCACCCTGACCTTACTGATCCAATCTGCCTGCGACGAGGAGCGACGATTGAGGTCAGTAGACCACAACCATAGGAAACACATTGTACTAACTTTAAAGTAGCACGTATGTCATGGTATCCATCGGAGTCTCGCATCCAATTTCAAGTACGCACTTGTCTGGTAAGATGGCCGTTTTAGACGCCAAGACCTCGACTAACTCCCCTTCTAGGGTACGTATCGATCCGGGTGCTTGAAGATGTGGGGTTGTAACCCTCTTGTACAGGGTCGTTCATCCAAGTTTGCCCCGCACGCGCAGAAGGTTGGCCTCAACCATCAGGTAAATAAATATCGTTGGGGGTAGTCCGGCGGTGGTTCTGTTCTGACATCTTCTCAGGTGGGAGACGAGGATGTTGTGAGCAGTACGTATTTCCATTTCCGGTTGTCGTTGTGCAATGGGTGCCGAAGTTGTTCCCAGTCTTTACGAAGTAGGTGGACCCACAACCCATACTGCCGCTGCCTCGGGATATGGCCCAAGCTTGGAAGGGGACATCGAGTGCGTGATTGAATGCCCGCTCCGACCGCGGGCTCGCATATCGGTCTTGTGAATATATGGTTGTGGTGAATGAGATGAGAGGAGAACGTACAGGGTTGACAGACGGCGGACAAAACGGCCATTGTTCTCAAACAACCTACTACCTACCATATGCGGAAAAGAAAGGTGGCACCTCCCATGAGGCGCGAGTTAGGCGTGAGGCTGGTTGAAAAGATGGTGCGACGGTATTGGACGGTACTCTAAACTATAAAAGCAGCGTCGTGCCCTTCCTTCGCAACGATCCCCTTTTCCTCTCCCTTCACGCCCACCGACCCCTCCGTCGCCCGCGCTAGTAGCGCGGCGTTCTTGCCTTCTCCGCTCTACTCTTCTTTACGATACCACCTTCCACATATCCTCGCTCAAGCGACGACCATACGAACCATCTTTTCTCTTTAAATCAATCTTAACGAATCTTTGGCCCAATATGCTCCCTTGGAAAGCTTGGCGATTCATCGGCCTCAACGTTGTCCGAGCATTATCTCTCATTGCTCTCATCCTCGTCTTCGTCTCCAACATCCTCGTTATGGTCAACGATGTGCGTACTACACCGCCACCCCACCCCTTCGACATCCGCTAACAACGTGCGGCCAATTTCCAGGTCAATGCCGTTAGGTCACCGGGTTCGAATGTCCATGTTAATGTTACGACCGGTACGAACACCACCCATGCCAACAACGAACCAGTCGACTGCGATTATATCGAGTGCGTCTTTATCGTAAGCGCCGGATTCGGTTACTCACGCTTCCGGCTTGCGGAACAGGGGCTCTACTGTCCCCAATACCCCTGCTGGACCCTTCTGGGCTGTCCTCAATCGTATCCTCATCCTCATCCAAGTCATCCTTCTCATTTTCAGCGAAATCGGCTGGCCAGATGCTTTCTTCACGCGTTTCCTTCCTTTCTTCAATGACGAGCACGGTGTGGGTGCCATTGGCGTGTTAGAGTGCCTTATTGGTGCCCAGGTCAACAGCCACGCGGTCGCCGACTTCCCTATGGTCGCAGCGTTCTTGCTGTTCTCGATCGGTTGCTTGAACCTCATTCTGGTATGAATTCTCTGTATCACCCAATATCAAGAAGTTGACGACCTTTCGAAGGCTCTGATATTTGGCAAGGCCGTTAAGTCCCACCGCTCAATCTTGTCTTGGCGCGATCGTTACAATTTACCTAAGACTACCGCCGACTTGGCAAGGGCGGCGAGCCAGAAGGCTCACACCTCTCCCGCCTGGACTGCGAATTCTTCCATCTTCAACGAGAAATCCAATGGTCGCCAATCTCCCACCGACAGGCACAACAGCAATAGTCCTCCCCGTTATGGCTTTGGAAAGCAGGGACAGAAGCTGGCGGAACGCGATGGTTATGTCATCGACAAGCCCGTTCATGCCCGCTCGGATTCAAGTTCAACGGGTGGCCGTTATGCCTATCTACAGCGCATCTGAGTTCCGTAGTTCACTTGTCAGAACCCCCCGGATCGACGGTAACCTATAGCCAGCTAGTATCAGCAACTGCGAACCTTCGGCCCTCCTGTTGCCCCACCCTCCCCATCATACCGTGTCTCGTGATCAGCTATACACCCTCCTTCAGTTTTGTAGTGCCTAGGTAGCAATTTCCTGTGGGCCTGTCGGTGGTCCCATGCGTGTATCCATAGAGTTCAAATACAACTGTGTCTTGCATGACTACTCCTGCTACTAGAAATCCCATATTGACGTCAACAGTGGTTTGTTGACAGCAGTCCACTTCAGTTAGACCCTTCCCCGTCGAGGCACAATGTCTGCTCTTCAAGAACCGCCGCTACACAATCCGATTCCTGGCACAGCGGTTGACACGTCGAGCACACTCCATTCGCGTGTGCCTACCGACGAGGACAGTCGACTCTCCGGCAGCGTTGTGCAGCGGGCCGTAGATACGATTCAACGCAAGACCTCGCTCGTGAAACGCTCCGGACACAAGAAACTGCTAAGCCTGTCGAAGAAGAACAAGCCCCAGGACGGTAAGCAACAACTAGAGCGCCTCTTTACAGTGGCAATCGCAGGGAGCTCACGCGTCATCTGGGAAGATAATGAAGGACCTTTGCAAGCGCAGAAGACGAGATCGTCTACAGAGGTCGAATCCCCGTTTATGCAGCCTGACGACTCTGCACCATCCTCGCGTCCGTCCCTTGCGGATAGCTTTCGCGGAGACGGCTCGGTCCGTGGACAATCAATTTTACTATATGCACCGCGTACTAACCGTATATTTTCAGCTTCGAGTCGGGACGCAATCACTCATCCAGGCGCTGCAAGTTATGGGTCCATGGATGGATGAACACGGAGAGAACAAATCGGATAGCGACGGTGAAGACTCAGAACACCCTTGTATGTACTACACCTGTCTGGTCTATACCGTTGCTTATGTCTCCTATTGCAGCCTTCACTCTCTCTTCATCGATCCACACCATCCACCGCCCTGTTGCCCGTATTCGGAAGCGCGAGCAGTCCCTAGCTGCGCAAGGAAAGCCCGAGCCATTTATACCAGAAGAGGCAGGCTCTGACGAAGAAGAGAGTTATGATGATGAGGAGGAGGATTTCGACCTAAATGCGTCAATACCTGGTTCACGGCATGGGCCGAGCGACTCGAAGCGACCTCTACATCATAGTATTACCCACTCTGAAGGGAGTGCACCTACTCCGAAAGGTACCCTCAGCCGTACTCCAAGTCTTTCCACCGTCCGAATCCAGCGGCGGACTAGGCTCGCGGAGAAGCTGAAAGAGGTATTTGAGGTACCAGATATCCAGGAAGTGATAAGTGGTCCGTAGTTTGTCCTGGGACATCATTGCTACGACTGACTGAGGTTCCAGAAATGCCATGTTGGCTATTACGGTCCATCCGTAAGCGGATGTCAACGTCTTCTTACCATTGAGCCCTCACGCGCACCTATATAGTATTGCAAGGGTATATGTATCTCACCAACTCGCACATCTGCTTCTTTGCACACATGCCGTCGCGAGAGGTTAGTGCCATGCTGCCTGCCCGTTCCATCTAACTCGGCAGTAGGACCAGACGGTAAAATCAGGTAGCCTAAGCA
>WNFL01274128.1_pt1 | contig 12081 bp, 11 predicted proteins | sample 5400361 | NCBI WGS metagenome assembly WNFL01 (sample SAMN13153351, study PRJNA577476) | soil metagenome | isolation source: 40 cm soil on Douglas fir-dominated hillslope | place: USA:California | collected 2013-09-17
CGTGCTTCTGCCGCTGATGATCCTTTCCGGATTGACCATGTCGCCTGGCGTCGATTCGGCGACGCCTTGGCTTCTGGATCTCTTCGGCGGCCGTCAATCAGCACGCACGGTTCATTTCATCACTGCAACGCTCATCGTGCTGTTCATTGTCGTGCATCTGGTCGAAGTGCTGCTTTCCGGTTTCTTCAACGAAATGCGCTCGATCCTCACCGGCTGGTTCGCCGTCAGGCCGGAGAAGACCGATGCGACAAGGAGCCAACCATGACACGCGATTCCATCACGCGCCGCGCCGCGCTCATGGGCGCGATGGGTGCCGGCGGCTTGGCGCTTTCGGGATGCGACAAGCTCTCGCAGAGCAAGACCTTCCAGCGCATGCTCGAAAGCGCCGAGGGGCTCAATCTCCATGGCCAGCGTCTGGTGCTCAATTCGTCTCAGCCGCTCGCGCGGGAATATCAGCCCTCCGACATATCGCGCGACTTCAAAGCCAATGGAACGACCAAACCGGACAGCGAGGATTATCGCCGGCTGGCGATGAACCAATTCTCCGATTGGCAGCTGAAGATCGACGGGCTTGTGAAAAAGCCCATATCGCTGACCTTGGCCGAGCTCAAAGCGATGCCGACGCGCACGCAGATCACGCGCCATGATTGCGTCGAAGGCTGGAGCGCGATCGGCCAATGGACCGGCGTGCCGCTGAGCCACCTGCTGCAATCGGCCGAGCTGATGCCAAACGCCAAATACATCGTGTTTCGCTGCGCCGACGATCTCGAGCAATCGCGTGACGGCAGCGGTCTCTATTATGAAAGCATCGATCTGGTGGATGCCTTTCATCCCCAGACCATCATGGCTTATGCGATGAACGGCCAGCCGCTGCCGGTGCCGCATGGCGCGCCGCTCAGGCTGCGCGTCGAACGTCAGCTCGGATACAAGATGGCGAAATATGTCATGCGGATCGAGGCGGTCGAAGATTTCGCCAAAATCGGCATCGGCAAGGGCGGCTATTGGGAAGACCGCGGCTATGAATGGTACGCCGGCATCTAATCAAGGCGCTATGCCGAGTTCGACCAGATCTTCCCCGATGTAGGGATTGACCGCCTTTGCCGCCGTTACGTCGGTTTCCCCCGTGGCATCTCCCAATTTCAGTCTCGCGATGCCCCGGGCGTACAATGATCCTGAAAGATGCTCGTCCTGTCCGAGGGCGGCATCGTAATCCTGGATGGCGCGCTGATATTGCCCCAGCTTCAAATAGGCATGGCCTCGTGTCTCCAGAGCGCCTTTGTCTCTCGGGTTAAGACCCAGGGACTTGTCGCAGTCCGCCAATCCATCCTGCGGGCGTCCTATGCGGGTCAGAAAGTTGCAGCGGCTGGTAAACAATGCGGGCATGTTCACAGTGGGCAATCCCATCGCTCTTCGAAAATCGGCGAGAGACTGGTCCATCGCTCCTGCGTTGAAGTACATTAGGGCCCGGGCCAGGTACGGTTCATAATTCAACGGTTCAACTTGCATAGCAGTGTCAACATCGGACAAGGCGAAGTCACGCTGGCCCTTCGCAACGTGGGCGCGCGCACGATCGAGGAAAAGGTCCGCGAAGCCCGGCGAAAACCGAATTCCGGCATCAAGGTCGGCAATCGCTTGATCAAATTCGTGTTTGAACAGATGGGCACGGGCGTCGGCTTTAAATGCAAGAGCTTTCTCATATGGTGTGAGATTGGAAACCTTCAGTAACTGCGTGCAGGACTGAACTACGCTGTCAGCATCCGTTGCACTGAGCGCTGTGAAACAAGGTTCATCAGGTTTTCCAATGGCGCCGTCGAGTGCCCAACGCACTTCCAGACGGAACCAAGTGCCCACCGTTTCGCCCGTCTTGAGTGTCGCAGGGCTGAAACGAAAGCCAGATTTCACCATGCGGATCGTGGCATCATCCAGGCGCTGATAACCGCTGCTCCGGTCCACCAGGACCTTTGCGATCGTCCCGTTCGGTGTCACGAGGAACCGGACGATTGTGCCTCCTACCTCATGATTGCGTACCGAGGCGGCGGGATAATAGGTCGACATATTCTTCACTTGCTCAGGCGAAAGATTGAATCTGAGAGTCAGCAGCGCCCAGACGACGTTGACGGGAATCCATGTATCGACCGGCGTGCCATTCACAGTCGCCGGCAAATACCGCCAGTCTTTGATTGTGTCTTGCGCAGATTTATCGAGACGCTGCGACCCGCTCGAAACGGCGATTTGCGTTTCTCCAACCGAGCCGTTCTTGCGCACGAGGACGCGCAAGGAAACGACTCCTTCCTCGCCGTCGAAAAATGATTGCGTGGCATATTTCGCCATCGAAAGCTCGCGGGCTTCTGCAGCTTTAGGAGCAACAAATCCCGCAGGCGGTTTCTGCGAATCGATGATGTCTGCTGACGTCGTCTGTGCCGAGGCGCAATCGGCGGTAACAAAAAGCAACATGGCAAGCGCTTGCTTAAGCAGTCTGCTGTTCATCCCAACGGCCCCCAGACGCACAATGATGTTACCAGCGCTCAGGCCTGGATGAACAGAACCGCAGGACACTCTGCGGGCCACGACGAGCAACCTTATTCAAGTGCCGTTATATCCATTTAGCTATAATGCACCTTGTCTTAGGGTTGTGGTATGGTCCGCCGCCCTAAAAGGCGGTGGCGAATCGGCGCGACCCCGCGGCATCGGCTTTCAGCATCAGGAGGCATCCAATGGTGACACTCAAGGTCAACGGCAAAACGCACGCGCTCGACATCGAGGGCGAGATGCCGCTCCTTTGGGCATTGCGCGATGAGATCGGACTGACCGGCACGAAATTCGGTTGCGGCATCGCCCAGTGCGGCGCCTGCACCGTTCACATCGACGGCGTCGCGATGCGCTCCTGCTCGGTGACCGTCGCCACCGCGGCCGGGAAGAACATCACCACCATCGAGGGTCTCGCGTCGCCCGACGGCAAGCTTCATCCGGTGCAAGCCGCCTGGGTCGCGGAAGATGTCCCGCAATGCGGCTACTGCCAGTCCGGCCAGATCATGGCTGCGGCAGCTCTCCTCAAGGAAAAGCCCAATCCGACCGATGCCGATATCAATGGCATCACCAATATTTGCCGGTGCGGCACCTATATCCGCATCCGGCGCGCGATCCATCGCGCAGCCACCACCAAAGCCTGAACGCGCAAGCGAAACCTAGGATTGGGAGATATTCATGGGACACATTGAGCCCGTAAGCGGCGAAGACACCCTGTCACGCCGCAAATTCATCATCACCGGGGTTTCCGCGGCGGGCGGTCTTGCGCTCGGCTTTGCCTTCCCCGGCCTTGCGTCCGCGCGGCCTCTCAGCGCCGCGCCCTGGAGCAATGACGCGGTCGCCACCAACGAGATCAATGCCTGGATCCTCATCGATCCGGATGAGACCATCACCATCCGCATCCCGCACGCGGAAATGGGGCAGGGGGCCGGAACCTCCAATCCGATGATCGTGGCCGAAGAGCTGGAATGCGATTGGGCCAAGATCAAAGGCGAATTCGCCTCGCCCAACCGCAATGTGCGCGAGAACAATGTCTACAAGGACCAGAACACGGTTGGTTCGCGTGGCGTTGCGACGTCCTGGCAATATCTGCAGCAGGCGGGCGCCAGCGCTCGTGCGCGGCTCGTTCAGGCGGCGGCGAACCGCTGGAACGTCGCCGCATCCGAATGCGTGGCGGAGAATGGCGCGGTGCTGCACAAGGCGTCGAACCGCCGCTTCACTTACGGACAGATTGCGGCCGATGCCTCGAAGATCAAGCTCGACAAGGAGCCCGAGATCAAATCGCCCGATCAGTTCAAGCTGATCGGCAAGCCGCTGCCGCGCCTCGATACGCCGGTGAAGGTGAACGGCGAAGCGAAATTCGGCATCGATACCAAAGTGCCCGGCATGGTCTATGCCGCCATCATGTCTTGCCCCGTCGTGGGTGGGACCTTGGCGTCGGTCGATGAAAGCGGCCTCGCCGGCAAGCGCGGCATCGTCAAGGTGGTGAAGCTGAAGGATGCCGTCGCCGTCGTCGCCGACAACACCTGGCGCGCGATGGAAGGGGTGAACGCTCTCAAGATCAATTGGAACTACGGCCCGGGCGCCAATTCCGACAGCGCGCAGATGAAGCAGTTCTATCGCGACGGGTTGTCCGAACCGATGATCGAAGCGCGCAAGGACGGCGACGCCGCAGGCGTCCTCGCCAAGGCGGACCGGATCGTGGAAGCCATCTATGAGGTGCCCCATCTCGCCCATGCGCCGATGGAGCCGCTGAATGCGACAGCACATCTGCAAGCCGACCGGCTGGATGTTTGGATGGGAACGCAGTCCGCGCTGTCAACGCTGCAACAGGGCGCCGAAGCTTCCGGCTTGAAGCAGGATCAGGTCTATATCCACAACGCCTATCTCGGCGGCGGCTTCGGCCGGCGCTCGAAGAATGACGAGATGGTGCAGGCTATCGCCATTTCCAAAGAGGTCGGCAAACCGGTCAAGCTCACCTGGACTCGCGAGCAGGACATCCGCGGCGATCGCTATCGCCCGCAAGCTGCCGTGAAGTTCCGCGCAACCTTGGGTCCCGATGGGATGCCGCTCGCGGTGGAAACCAAGCTCGCGGTCGGTTCGATCAATCGCTCTCTCGGGCGTCCGGTGGACAACGGCATCGAAGGTCAGGCGGTCGATGGGATCGCCAACTCGGCCTACAAGATTCCGAATTTCTATGTCGGTGGCGTGATGAAGAACACGCATCTCTTGGTGAACTTCTGGCGTTCGGTCGGCGGCTCGCAGAATTGCTTCTTCTATGAAAGCTTCATCGACGAGCTCGCTCATGCGGCGAAGAAAGACCCGTATGAATTCCGCCGCGCCATGGTCGACCGCGTGGATTTCGTCGGCGTGCTCGAAAAGCTCAACGAAAAAAGCAATTGGAAGCAGAAGCTGCCCAAAGGACAGGGGCGCGGCATCGCAGTGGCGGAGAACCACGGCGCGGTCGTCGGCACTGTTGCGGAAGTCACCGTGAGGAATGGCGACCAGATCCGCGTCGATCGGCTTGTGGTGGCGGTTGACTGCTATCACGTGGTCAACCCCAAGATCATCGAAGCCCAGATGCAATCGGGCGCCATCTTCGGCCTCTCGGCGGTGCTCTATGGCGAGATGTCGGTCAAGGCCGGCCAGGTGCAGGAGCTGAACTTCGACACATATCGTGTCGTGCGTCAGGCCGAAGCCCCCAAGATCGAGGTCTATCTCGTGCCGTCGGGCGGCAAGAAATGGGGCGGCATCGGCGAATGCGGCACGGCAACCATTGCGCCGGCGATCGCCAACGCCATCTTCGCCGCGAGCGGCAAGCGGGTGCGCGAATTGCCGCTGAAGAATGTGAAGCTCTCGCAACTCGCGAGCATCTGATTTGCAATGCCCCCGGGGTTCGCCCGCCTCGTCCAATGCCAACATGGCTCTGGACGAGGCGCGGCAGGCGCTGCGTTGCGGAAAATCGCCCGTCTTAAGACAAAATTTACCATCGCCATTCCATTGAAGTCCGGAGCGTCTGCCGGCCGCATCGGGCATGCCGCCGGGCGTGACAAGTTTCGGGCAGCAAAGAATGTGAACGCCAAACTTGGGCGAGACGCGTGAACCGCCGGAGAAAATCCTCTAACATTTTGAAATTCCGAATCGATTTGGCCCGCGGCGCGGAGCGTAAGGAGTTCACCCTGGCCTGTTCTCTGATGCGAGTTGCGCTTTCGGTGGCGCTGGCGGGGCTTTTGGCCGCCTGCCAGACCTCACGCCCGCCCCATTTTGACTCCTTGCCCCCCACCAATGCACCGGTCGCCAACGCGCCGGCGCCTCCGCCGCCCGTGATGCCCAACCCGATCTACAAGGTGGGCAAGCCCTATCAAGTCGGGGGCATCTGGTATTACCCGCAAGAGCAGCCCGCCTATGACGAGACCGGAATCGCGTCCTGGTACGGCATCGACTATCACGGCCATCTGACCGCGAATGGCGAGGTGTTCGACCGCAACGCTGTCAGCGGGGCCCATCCGACGCTGCCCATGCCGGTCAATGTGCGGGTGACCAATCTTCAGAATGGCCGCTCGCTCGTGGTGCGCGTCAATGACCGCGGACCCTATGTGAATGGCCGCATCATCGATCTCTCCGAACATGCCGCGGATTTGCTCGGCTTCCGCTTGGACGGACTCGCCCGTGTGCGTGTCACCTATCTCGGCCGCGCCGATCTTAACGGTCCCGGCCTCGCTCCCCCGGCGGACGAGACCCCGCCCGAGATCGCTACCGCCGTGCCTGCCGCTCCTGTCACCCAAGTTGATGCCACGGCCTTGCCGCCGGTTGCCGGGGTGAACGTTGCCCCGGCCATCATGGCCCGGAACCTTCCCAAGCCCATCGAACAGATGATCTTGCCGGCGCCTTCCCAGAGTGCCGCGGATGGCAAGGTGGTCGAAATCCCCGTGCCGCCCGCCACCGCGCTTTATGTCCAGGCCGGTGCCTTCACCTCGCCGGTCAACGCGGGGTCGGTTGCGGCCAGACTGAGCAGTACCGGCGCGCGGGTGTTTCCCGGAACCAAGGACGGCCGTCCGATCTATCGGGTCCGCATCGGTCCCTTCCAAGCGGTTGAAGACGCCGACGCGGTTCTCGCCCAGGTGCTGGCGCTCGGCCAAAATGATGTCCAGATCGTGGTCGATGCTGTCTCGAGTTCATAAGGACACGCCGATCTCTTGGGGCGAATTTAACTCCCAAGGCGTTATGAGCGTGCCGCCTATTTAAGGGAGGTCCCCGTGTTTCTCGCGCGTTTTCCCCGTCCATTGTTTTTTAGTCTTCTCGCCGGCATGTCTCTTCTTGCGGGCCGAGCCGCGAACGCGGAAATCATCACCAACGCCCAGCACGCTTTGCTGGTCGATTACGACAGCGGCGAAGTGCTGTTCTGCAAGTCCTGCGCCGAGCCCATGCCCCCGTCATCCATGAGCAAGCTGATGACGGTGGAGCTGGTGTTTCAGCGCCTGAAGGACGGCAGATTGAAGCCGGAGGATACTCTCCACGTTTCGGAGACCGCCTGGCGTCAGGGCCAGAAGGACAATGAGTCCAAGATGTGGGTGGCGATCAATTCCGACATCAGCGTCGATGATCTTCTGAAGGGCATCATCGTCCAGTCCGGCGGCGACGCTTGCGTCGTGGTCGCCGAGGCGCTGGGCGGCTCGGAAGCGGGCTTCGCCGACCTGCTGAACGCGCGCGCCAAGGAGCTCGGCCTGACCCAGTCGCATTTCGTGAATTCCAGCGGGCTTCCCGATCCGGGCCAATATATGTCGGCGGAGGATTTGGCCAAGCTCGCGGCGCATGTCATCCGGACCTATCCCGATTATTACAAATATTTCGCCATCAAGGATTTCACCTGGAGCAATATCCGTCAGCCCAACCGCAACACGCTGGTCGACGAGAATATCGGCGTCGACGGTTTGAAGACCGGTCATACCGACGCCGGCGGCTATGGCATTGTCGCATCGTCGCTGCGCAATGACCGCCGCCTGATCATCGTCCTCAACGGCATGAAGAGCGAGCGCGAGCGCATCAACGAAGCGCGCCGCCTGCTCGACGTCGGTTATCGCGAGTTCAAAGCCTTCCAGCTCGCCGGCAAGGGCGATGTCGTCGGCGACGCGGCCATCTGGGGCGGCGCCAAGAACAGTGTCGGCGTCACCGTCAAGGACCCGCTGCGCATCATGATGCCCGTGGCGTCGCGCCGCGACATGAAGGTGACGCTGCGCTATGACGGCCCTGTGCGCGCGCCCGTTGCGGCGGGACAGCAGATCGGAACGCTGACCGTCACCGTGCCGGGAAAACCGGACAAAGTTGTGCCCGCCGTCGCGGCGGAGGCAGTGCCTTCGAACGGCTTCCTCGATAAGATGATGATGGGGCTGCAGGTGCTGGTCTTCGGCGCCGACAAGGTGTGAATGCGGGGCAAGTTCATCAGTTTTGAAGGAGGCGAGGGCGCCGGCAAATCCACCCAGGCAAGGATGCTCCGAGATCAGCTCCTGTCGCGGGAACGGGGCGTTCTTCTGACGCGTGAGCCCGGCGGTTCGCCCGGTGCCGAAGAAATCCGCAAGCTCCTGGTGGAAGGCGAGCCCGAACGCTGGACGCCGCTTGCCGAGACCTTGCTTTTCATTGCCGCGCGCGCCGATCATGTCGCAAAGCTGATCGCGCCGGCCCTTGCCGCCGGAACCTGGGTGATCTCCGACCGCTTCGCGGATTCCACCTTCGTCTATCAGGGCATCGCGCGTGGGCTGGGGATAGAGACCGTGCGTCACTTGCAGCGCGCTGCGCTCGGTGCCTTCGCGCCGGATTTGACGATCATCTTGGATCTGGAACCCCAACAGGGTCTCACGCGTGCCGCCGGCCGCGGTTTGGCGCTGTTCGATGAAGGCGGCCCGACCAGCACGGCTGCCTCCGCGCATCAGGCAATCGAAAATCGTTTCGAGCGCTTCGATGCAGGATTCCATGCGCGGCTTCGCGACGGCTTCTTGCGAATGGCCGCTGCCGAGCCGGCGCGTTGCGCGGTCATCGACGCAGCGCGCGACACCGATGCCATCGCTGCCGATGTCTGGCGCATCGTCAATGAGAGGCTGCAGCCGTGAGTCCGCCGCGCCGCGAGTCCGAGGCCGAAGAGCCCGATCGCATCGCGGGCTATGCGCATCCGCGCGCGACTTACGATCTGATCGGTCAAGACGTGGCGCTCACCCGCGCCGCGCGCGCGATCCGTTCGGGGCGGCCGCCGCAAGCCTGGCTGATCACGGGACCGCCAGGCATCGGCAAGGCGACCTTGGCCTATCGCATCGCGCGCTATGTGCTGCGCTATGGGGCAACCGATAAGGGGCCGCCCGATCTTGCCGTGCCGCCGACCGATTCCGTTTCGCGCCAGATCGAAGCGCGATCCCATCCCGGACTGTTGGTGCTGAGACGCCAAGAGAACGACCGCGGCAAGCTCAAGACGGTGCTCGACGTCGATGAGGTCCGCCGGCTGGGCGGCTTCTTCGGGATGACCGCCGAAGCGGGCGGCTGGCGCGTCGCCATTGTGGATTCTGCCGACGAGATGAACGACAACGCCGCCAATGCGCTGCTGAAGATTCTGGAGGAGCCGCCGGCGCGCGGCCTTCTCATGCTCATTAGCCACGCACCCGGCCGCCTGTTGCCGACCATCCGCTCGCGCTCTCAGCGTCTCGATTTGAAGCCGTTAGACGAGCCGAGCCTCAATGGCGCCCTCGCGCAATTGCTTCCCGAAACCGACGGCGATGATCGCGCGGCGCTGCTTCGGCTCGCCGAAGGTTCGCTCGGACTGGCGCTTAGGCTTTCAGGCGATGAGGGATTGAAGCTCGCCCGCGATGCCGAGGCACTGCTGGGTGCACGCGGCGCGCCAGATCTCTCCGCCGTTCTAGCGCTTGCCGATCGCGTGGCGCGAGGCGCCGACGGGCTGCGGCATTTCGGCGTGTTCCTCGCCCAGGCGATCTCGCGCCGGATTCGTCTCCGTGCGCAGGAAGGCCGCAGCGAAGAACGCGCAGTGGAACTCTGGGAGCAGGTCAACGCGCTGTTCGACCGCGCCACCGGCCTGCATCTGGAGCCGCGTCAGACCATCCTCGCGTCGGCGCGCGAGATCGGAAACGCCAAACGCCAAGGCGCGCTCTAACCCTCGCTCCTGCTTGAAATCACCGGTCCGGTCGGCCAGGGTTGGACATGCTCGTCGATAGCCATTGCCATCTCGATTTTCCGGAGTTCTCGCCGGAGCTGGATACCGTTATCTCGCGGGCGCGCAGCGCCGGGGTAGGGCACTTCCTGACCATCGGCGCACCGCCTTGAAGCGATTTGCCGCCGTGCGCGCCGTCGCCGAGACCGCTCCCGATATTCACTGCACGGTGGGTGTCCATCCGCACGAGGCCGCCGAAGAGCCGCTGGATGGTCCCGAGGTGCTGCTTGCGCACAGCGCGCATCCCAAAGTCGTGGGCTTCGGTGAGAGCGGGCTCGATTATTATTACAACCACAGTCCGCGCGAGGCGCAGATTGCCAATTTCCGCGCCCATATCGCCGCCGCCCGTCAGGCGAAATTGCCGCTGGTAGTGCACACCCGCGACGCCGAGGACGACACGATCGCCATCCTCACCGAGGAACAGGCGGCCGGCGCATTTTCGGGTGTGATCCATTGCTTCACGGGCACGGCGCGGCTGGCGGGCGCGGCGCTGGAGCTCGGTTTCTACATTTCGGTTTCCGGCATCGCGACCTTCAAGAAGTCCGACATCTTGCGCGCGACCTTGAAGGAGGTGCCGCTCAACCGGCTGCTGGTCGAGACCGACGCGCCCTATCTGGCGCCTCAGCCGACGCGCGGCAAACGCAACGAGCCCGCTTACATCGTCCACACCGCGGCGATGCTGGCGGAACTCAAGGGCATGAGCTCCGCGGAGATGGCGCAGACCACGACGGACAATTTCTTCCGCCTGTTCGCCAAAGCCAAAGCATGACCCCGCAAGCTCTAATGAAAGAATCCCCCTCCCCCAACGCGGGGAGGGGTTGGGGGTGGGGGGTGTTTCGATGCTGCTCCCCCCACCCGGTTCGTCTTCGCGCGCACCGCGCTCGTCTCGCCGACCTCCCCTCCAGGGGGAGGTGGATTCCTAATTACGGGAGCTGCATTTGAGTTCCCCAGATCGAATGACCGCCACCATCCTTGGCTGCGGATCGTCCGCGGGCGTGCCGCGTTTGGGCGGCGTGGACGGCAGCGGCGATTGGGGCGCTTGCGATCCGGCCAATCCCAAGAATCGTCGTCGGCGTTGTTCGCTGCTGCTGCGGCGCGGCGAGACGAATGTCCTGGTCGATACCTCGCCCGATATGCGCGAGCAATTGCTGGCGGCGCGCGTGACCAAGCTCGACGCCGTGCTGATGACGCATCCCCATGCCGACCAGACCAACGGCATCGACGACCTGCGTCCGCTCACCTTCCTCATGCGCAAACGCGTCGAGATGTATGCCGATGCGGCATCGCTCGATCATCTGACGCAGCAATTCTCCTATTGCTTCGTGACTCCGTTCGGCACCGAATACCCGCCGATCATCACCGGCCATGTGATCCCCGAGCCGTTTTCGACCATTGAGATCCATGGGGCAGGGGGGCCGGTACCGGTGCTTGCCTTCTGGCAGGCGCATGGTCCGGTCCGGTCTCTAGGCTTTCGCTTCGGTAGCCTGGCTTATTCCAGCGATGTCAGTGACTTGGACGAATTGGCTTTCGCGGCGCTTGAAGGCGTCGAGACCTGGATCGTGGATGCGCTGCGCTATCGGCCGCATCCGACACACGCCAATGTCGAGACGGCGCTGTCGTGGATCACCCGCGTGAAACCCAGACGCGCAATCCTCACCAATCTCCACATCGATATCGATTACGCCAAGCTCGCATCCGAGCTTCCGGCCGGTGTCGAACCCGCCTATGACGGCATGACCCTGGACGTGCCGCTGCAACCCACGCTCTGGTGTCATTCCCGCGACGGCGGGAATCCAGTTCTTTAAAGGAATCCTGGATGCCCGCATGCGCGGGCATGACAATGAATGTTTCGTTCCTCAATTCCACAGCGCGCGGGAGGCGAGGCGGGCGCCTTCGGCGAGACTCTGGAATTTCGCCCAGACGATCGTCGGGTGCACTTCGGGAACCGCGCGCGGTGTCGAGGCAAAGCCGCAATCGGCGCCGGCGATCACATTCTCCCGGCCGACAAGCTTCGCGAAACGCTGGATGCGCTCGGCCACCAGCTCGGGATGCTCGACCAGCACCGTGCAATGGCTGATGACACCGGGAACGATCGCCGAGCCGTGCGGCAGCTTGACGCCTTCCCATAGCTTCCATTCGTGCTCGTGGCGGGGGTTCGCGGCTTCGAACGAATAATATTTGGCGCGGATTTTCAGCACAATATCGATCAGATGCTTGAATTCGATGTCGTGCACGCGCGGGCCCATATTGATGCCGTAACAGGTGTGATGCCGGATGCGATCGGCGGGCAGGTCGCGCAAGCTGTGATTGAGGATTTCGACATAATGGTTCGCCCAGCGCCGGACCTC
>WNFL01364246.1_pt1 | contig 12079 bp, 13 predicted proteins | sample 5400361 | NCBI WGS metagenome assembly WNFL01 (sample SAMN13153351, study PRJNA577476) | soil metagenome | isolation source: 40 cm soil on Douglas fir-dominated hillslope | place: USA:California | collected 2013-09-17
GGCTCGAGGCCCTCATCAACAACGCCGGCGCCACGATCATGACGCCGCCCAAGGAGATGGAGGCGGCGAGCGTCGCCGACTGGGACCGCGTGTTTGCCGTGAGTGTGCGCGGGCTTTTTCTTGTCACGCGCGCATCGGTGCCGCTCTTGAAGAAGGGGACCGACCCCGCGATCGTCAATACCGCAAGCATCGTCGGCCTGCGTCCGGGTCCTCAGCCGCTTCCCTATGCCGCGAGCAAGGCCGCGATCGTTGCGCTCACCAAGCAGTTCGCGGGCGCGCTCGGACCGGCGATCCGGGTCAACGCCGTTGCGCCAGGCTGGATGGAAGGCGACTGGATGAACCGCATGCTGGGCGAGAACTACGAGCGGCTGATGGAGCGCCGCGCCAAGGCGACGCCGCTGCAGCGTTGCGTCACCGCCGATGATGTCGCGGAGACCATGTTCTCGCTCATCGTCGGCAACCGTTTCGTCAACGGCGAGATCATCGTCATCGACGGCGGGTTCGCGAGCACGACCTGATGAGCATGGTGCATCTCCCCGTCACCCGCTCGGATAGGCGTCGCCTATCCTCGCCTCCCTCTCCCCCGATGGGGGAGAGGGTAGGGTGAGGGGCGCGATCTCCACGATCATGCTCCCCGGTGTCGTCCCCTTTCCGCCAGAGTTCGCCGCGCGTTACCGCGCTTTGGGCTATTGGGACGACCGGACGATCGCGTCGGTATGGGAAGAATGCTGCCGGAGATATGCGGATCGCGTCGCAGTGATCGATGGCGAGGTGAGCGCGACGTATGCGGAAATCGAAGCGCACGCCACCAATCTCGCGCTTAATCTGTTGGAGTTGGGCGTCGAGCCGCTCGATCGTCTCATCGTTCAGCTGCCGAACCGGATCCAGTTCGTCTATCTCTATCTCGCGCTGCAGAAAGTGGGCGCCATTCCGGTGATGGCGCTCCCCGCGCATCGCTATCTCGAGATCGGCCAGTTCGTGCGCATCGCGGGCGCGGTGGGCTGTGTGATGCCGGACAAGTATCGCGAGTTCGACTTCCGTGATCTCGTGCGGCGCATCATGCGCGAGCAACCGCAACTGAAGCACGGCATCGTGCTGGGCGATGCGCAGGAATTCGCTTCTCTCGACGATCTGATCGGGAAGAAGAGCGCACGCGATGCGGCCGAGCTCGCTCGAATCGGGATCAAACCGACCGATCCGGCGCTATTTTTATTGTCCGGCGGCACGACCGGCGTGCCGAAGCTCATCCCCCGCACGCACAACGATTATGTCTATAATTCGAAGATGGCGGGCTCGGTCACGGGCATCACGCGCGACAGCGTGCTCTTGGACGTGCTCCCGATTTCGCACAATCTTCCTTTGGCCTGTCCCGGGCTGCAGGGCTTCGTATTCAAGGGGGCGAGAATCGTCCTCGCGACCGATACCTCGCCTGAAGCGGTCTTCCGCCTGGTCGAAAAACATCGCGTCACGCATATCCATGTGGTGCCGGCGCTTCTCATCCGCTGGCTGAACGATCCCGCGATCGGGCGCTACGATCTCTCGTCGCTGAAAGTGATCCAGAGCGGCGGCCAGCGGCTTCAGCCGGAGACACGGATGAAGACGCAGGAGCTGATCCCGAGCGTGACCGTACAGGAGAATTTCGGCATGGCCGAGGGCGTCTTGATGTTCGTCCGCCTCGATGATCCCCTCGACGTGCGGCTCGAAACGGTCGGCAGGCCGATCTGTCCCGACGACGAGATCATGCTCTTGGACGATGACGACAACATCGTGCCGTTTGGCGAGGTGGGGGAATTCTGCTGTCGCGGGCCCTATACGCTTCGCGGCTATTACGGCGCGGGGGAGCACAATCGGCGCGCTTTCACGCCCGATGGGTTCTATCGCTCCGGCGATCTGGTGCGGCAGCACAAGTCCGGCAACTACATGGTCGAGGGGCGCAAGAAGGACCTGATCAATCGCGGCGGCGAGAAGATCAGCGCGGAAGAGATCGAGAACCTCATCTTGTCGCACTCGGCGGTCGAGAACGTCGCCTGCGTGCCGGTGCCCGACGCCGAATTGGGCGAGCGGATGTGCGCTTGCGTCGTCGTGAAACGCGGTCACACTCTCTCGTTCGAATCGCTGATCGCATTTCTCGAGACCAAGGAAATGGCGAAGATCAAACTCCCCGAGCGGTTTCTGCTGATGGACGAATTGCCGCTGTCGAATTTCGGCAAGGTGGCGAAGAAGAAGCTCTCCGAGCTTGCTGCGATGCGCGCGGTTGGCCGCAAATCTGCTACACGCTGAACACCATGATCCCGTGCCGGAGCGCCAACCCGCTGTTTGCCTCCCCCTTGTGGGGAGGCCGAACCAGCGAGCGTAAGCGAGTTGGTTCCGCCTTCGCCAAGGCTACGGCGGACTCCAGCAGTCTACATCTCGCCCGCCGGAGCTTTAGCGTAGGCGGGTCGGGTGGGGGGTACTTTCGAAACCACTCCCCCCACCCGGCTCGCGTCGGCGCTGTCGCGCCTAGCTCGCCGACCTCCCCACAAGGGGGAGGTAAAGATCGCGCAAGGTCCAGATGACGATGCGCAAGATCGATCTGCACGCCTATCCCGGCACGAAGGAATGGATCGACTGCCAGGGGCCTTATGTCGAAGCGCTCGCGAAATATTGGAAGCGCGAGTGGAAGGCGAAGCCTGAAGCCGACGTGGTCGCGGAATTTAAAGCCGCGGGCGTCGAGCCGTGTCTCGTCGCGCTCGATCTGTCGACGACGATCAAGACGCCGCCGTGCTCGAATGATTACGTCGCGAGCCTGCGCGACCGGCACAAATGCGTTGGGGCACGGTCGAGCCAGCTAAAGGAAAGGCCGCGATCGAGGAAGCGCGCCATGCGGTGCGCGATCTGAAGATGCTCGGCTTCCACTTTCATCCGATTATGCAGCATTTCTCGGTCGATGATCCCAAATACCGGCCGCTGTTCGAAGAGATCCAAGGATTGCGCGTGCCGGTGATGATCGATGTCGGCATGACGGGGATGGGCGCCGGCATGCCGGGCGGGATGGGGGCGAAGACGCGCCATGCCCATCCGTCGTCGATCGATTCGCTCGCCGCCGATTTCCCCGATCTCACCATCATCATGGCGCATCCGGGTTATCCCTGGATCGACGAGACGACGGCGGTCGCGCTGCATAAGGGGAACGTTTATTGGGAGATGTCCGGCTGGGCGCCGAAATATCTTCCCTCATCGCTTGTGCGCGATATGCGAGGGCGCTTAGCTGACAAGATGATGTTCGGCAGCGACTATCCGAGCATTCCCTATCCGCGCCTGTTCCAGGAATGGGAGGAGCTCAAGTTCCCCGACGCGTTCCTGGAAAAGTTCTATCACGGCAATGCCGAGCGCGTGCTTGGGTTATAAATCCTAAGTAGTCATAGCCCTGCCCTGAGCAAAGCAAAGGGACAGGGGCACTCAGCAGCCGCGTCTGCGGGGCGATAGTGTCCTTCGATCGCCTGGGTGGCCCGCTTTCGCGGGCCATGACAATTTTATTTGTGAAGGAGGTTATGGCGGCAACGCTCCCGCTTTCGCGAGGACAATTTTCATAGGCCGTGACACTATGGAGTGGCTAATAACTACGGCGGCGTCATGCAAGAACCCATCGACTTTGCCATCGACTCGGCCGGCATCGCGCGGCTGACCATCAATCGTCCCAAGCGCGCCAATTCGATCGACAGTGAGCTCGCGGACGGCCTTTTGGCCGCGCTCGATTGGTGCGCGAGCGAGCCCAAGGTGCGCCTGCTCGTGCTCCTGGGTGCGGGCCGGAGCTTCTGCGCCGGGATCGACCTCAAATGGATGCGGCAATCGGGCGAGGCGGAGTTCGAGACGAATTACGCCGATGCGCTGAAGCTGACCAAAATCCTCCATCGTCTCTACACGCTTCCGGTTCCGACCTTCGCCGCGGTGTCGGGCCCGGCGATCGGGTTCGGCGTCGGGCTGGTTGCGGCGTGCGACATTGCGGTCGCGGTCGAGAATGCAGTGTTTCGTTTCTCGGAAGTGAGATTCGGCATCATGCCCTCGGTGGTCTCGCCCTATGTCGTCGCCTCGATGGGCGCGCGTGCCTGCCGCCGTTACTTCCAGACGGCCGAACCATTTCCCGCCGTCGAAGCGGCGCGGCTCGGCTTGGTCCACGAGGTCTGTCCAATGGATGAGCTCGGCGCGGCGACGGCGCGGATCGTCACCGAGCTCCTAGCCGGAAAGCTCGAAGCCCAGAAGGGCGCCAAGGCGCTCATCGACGAGTTCCGATTGAGGCCGATCGATCAAGCCCTGATGGACGAGACGGCGCGTCGCCTGGCCGAGATCAGGCGCACCCCGGAGGCGCTGAAGACGCTCGCGGAGCTGTTCGATCACTAAGGCGTAAGCGGCCGGTCGCTTTGAAGACGGTTTGCCGCCACGGCAAGGCCGCGTACAGTCCGATCAAACACCATGGAGGACATTCATTGGCCGATAGCGAGCAGTTGACTTCCCCTCAGCGCGGCACAGCCGGGCCTGGCCACAACAGCGGCACCGAAGAGCCGGTCGTCTGGGAGCGCTGGACCAAGAAGCGCACCTTCGTGCGGGCGCTCGAGGGCACTTATGGCGAGCTGGTGCGCGAGCTCTTCACTCAGCCCCGCGTCTACCACTCGTCGGACTTGAAGTGGAAGGGCGGGCCGCAGAATTTCGGCAAGAAGGTCATCAATCCGGGTTCGGCCAAGGTTGCGCAGTCGATCGAGTGCCACATTGATTGCTTTGCGCCGGGCGGCTATGGCCAACGCCATGGGCATATGAACAGCGCCGTTTTTTATGTGCTCAAAGGCAAGGGCTACGACGTGCATGACGTGCATGACCGCCGTCGCCTCGACTGGGAGGCTGGCGACGCGCTCATTGTCGAGAACGCCTGCGTGCATCAGCACTTGAACGACGACGCCAACGAAGAGGCGATCGTCTTGGTCTGCAAAGCGAAGCCCCTGTTCCTGTTCATGCATTTGATCTTCCAGAAGATCGCCGCCTGGCCGCCGAAGGAAGCCGAGAGCCAGGCCCAGCGCGACTATCTGCCGCCCACCGACCTTTGAGAGAGCACGACATGAGCAGCATCGATCCCAAGGAACGGGCCAAAACCCATGCCGAAGTCGAGCACGCCGACTTCTATACGCAGGCGCTGAAAGCCTCCGAACAGTTTCGCAGCGAGTACGAGAACCGGCTGAACGTGGTGAAGGCGAGCCAGATGCCGCTCGAGCGCTCGCCCGACGGGCTCATCAAGCACATCATCAACGAGCGCATGGGCACCAAGGAATGCTGCCTCGACATGTACCAGCAGTTCATTCCGCCGGGGAAAGCGACGGGCAAGCACCGGCATCTCTCGGAAGAGGTGTTCTACGTCATCGAGGGCAGCGGCTACGATCTGCACTGGGATGTGCGCTTCGACTGCGATCACGAGATGGATTTCAGTTGGGAAGAAGAGCCCAAGCGCTTCGAATGGAAGCAGGGCGACTTCGTCTATATCCCGCCCTACTGCATGCATCAGCATTTCAACGCCGATCCCAAGAACGAAGCCCGCATCGTCGTCATCAACAGCCGCATCGTGAAAGCGATGGGCTTCGATTGGTTCGAGCAGATCGAAAACGCCGAGGGGTATTGATGTGACGGACCCCCACCCGCTCCGGCTTCGCGCTGCGCGCTTCGCCGGATCGACCTCCCCCTTTCAGGCGGAGGAAGTCTTTGGGAGACAGCGATGCTGAAGCGTTTGTTGATGGCGGCCTGCGGGGCAGTGATGCTCGCGTCACCCGTGCTCGCGGCAGATGCAGATTACTTCAAGGGCAAGACCATCACTTACATCGTCTCCACTGGTCCGGGCGGCGGCTACGACACCTATGGCCGGCTGATCGCCAAATATCTGCAGAAATATCTGCCGGGCTCGCGCGTGCTGGTGCGCAACGTTCCGGGCGCCGGCCACATCGTCGGCGCCAACACGATCTATGCCGCCAAGCCCGACGGCCTGACCATCGGCATGTTCAACACGGGGCTCATCTACGATCAGCTGATCAAGCGTCAGGGCGTGCTATTCGATCTCAACAAGTTCTCCTGGATCGGCAAAGCCGCGGATGACACGCGCGCGCTGATGATCTCGAAAACGTCGGGATTGAAGAGCTTCGACGACATCCTGAAGTCGAAGACCACGATCAAATTCGCCGCCGCGGGCGTGGGCTCGGCTGCCTATAACGACACGCGCATCTTGGCCGACGCGCTGCACTTGAACGTTCAGATCGTGCCGGGCTTCACCGGAAACGAAGGCGAGATGAGCATGCTTCGCAATGAAGTCGTTGCCGAAGTCGGTACGGCGGAATCGATGGAGCAGTTCGTCAAACAGGGCCACGGATTCTTTGCGCTCGCGCTGTCGGGCGATGCGAAGTCGCTGCCGGGCGTGCCGCGGGCATCCGATTACATCAAGGACGACCACGGCAAGCGGCTCCTAGGCTTGCTTCAGGCGCTCTCCGAAATCGGCCGCCTGACCGCGGGCCCGCCGGGGATGCCGGCCAACATTCTCGCCGTCGAGCGCCAGGCGCTGAACGCCGCGATGAAGGACCCGCAGCTGCTTGCCGAAGCGATGAGGCTCGATCTGGATATCGATCCGGCGCCGGGCGATGTGGTCGAGGTGAAGATCAAACAGGCACTCGCACAGCCGCCGGAAACAGTTGCCGCGCTGAAAACTGCAGCCGGCGGATAGTGGCCGAATAGACTTAAGCCCGGGAGAAGGACGCAACGATGCATTTGGATGTTGCTCTTTCGACGTTGGCGGGCCTGCTTACGACGCCGCGTCTCATCTTCCTGATGATCATCGCGGTGCCGATGGGGATTTTCTTTGGCTCGACTCCAGGGCTGGGAGGAAAGCTCGGTCTCGTGCTGCTGATCCCCTTCGTCTACAACATGGATCAGCTGACGGGCGCGGTTTTCCTCTGCGCGATGCATGCGGTTGTGCACACCGGCGGCTCGATCCCCTCGATCCTCATTGGCGTTCCTGGTGACGGACCGGCGGCGGCGACGGCGCTCGAGGGCTACGGCTCGGCGCGAGCTTCGGTGCTTCGACCGTGGGTGGGCTCTTGGGCGCGATGTTCCTCGGGCTGTCGCTTCCCATTCTGGAGCCGGTGATCCTTTCCTTCAGCCCGGCGGAATTCTTCCTGCTCGCGATTCTCGGCATTACCTTCATCGCGACGCTTTCGGGATCGAGCTTCATCAAGGGCATGATCGTCGGTCTGTTCGGTCTGATGTGCGCCTTCATCGGCCTCGATCCCTCGACGGGCAGCCCGAGATTCACCTTTGGCCAGATCTGGCTGTGGGACGGGCTTTCGGTGATCGTCGCCGTGCTCTCGATGTTCGCCGTGCCTGAGATGATCTCGCTCGGCGTCAAGGGCCGTTCCTTCGATCTGCCGCCGGAGGCAGCCAAGTTGAAGGGCGCGACGGAAGCTGCCGCGCTCCCCGAAGCGTCTCGCAAGGTCAACTACGCGCAAATCTTTCAGGGCCTTTGGGACGTGACGCAGCACAAATGGCTGGTGTTCCGCTGCGCCTTCCTTGTCGCGCTCATCGGCATCATTCCCGGCCTCGGCGGCGATGCCGCGGCGTGGATGGCCTACGGACACACGGTCCAATCATCCAAGCACCCCGAGCGCTTCGGCAAGGGCGAGGTCGCAGGCGTCATCGGCGCCGAAACGGGAAGCTGCGCCAAGGAAGCAGGCTCGCTTCTGCCCACGCTCTTCTTCGGCGTGCCCGGGTCATCGGGCATGGCGATCATGCTCGGTGCCTTCCTGATGCTCGGCATCCAGCCAGGGCCGACCATGCTGACCGAGCACTTGAACATCGTCTGGTCGCTGATTTGGGCGCTCGTCATCGCCAACGTGATCTGCGTCTTCATGCTGATCGCGGCCGGGCCTTGGATCGGCAGGCTGGGCTCCGCCAAAGCGAGCTTCCTCATTCCCTACGTATTGGTCTTCGCGCTGCTCGGCTGTTACCTCTTCCAGGGCAATTGGCAGAACCTTTTGCTCGTGCTCGTGATGGGCAGCCTCGGCTACCTCTTCAAGCGCCACGACTGGCCGCGCGCGCCGTTCATCATCGGCGTGATCCTAGGAAAAATCGCCGAGGACTCGCTCCAGAAGGCGATCGGCATTTATGGCGTCGGCTTTTTCTGGCGTCCCATTTCACTCATTCTGATCGCGCTGATCTTGGGCAGCATCGGGTTCTATGTCTGGCGCCTGCGGAAGCCGAAGGTGCAGGTGCCTGGCCATGCTTGAGGGCCGCATCCTTACGAGCTTCATCATGGTCGCCGTCTTTGCGGTTGCGGTCGGGCTCGCCTTTACCTACGCGCCGGACGCGCGTCTCCTGCCGCTGGTGATCGGAATTCCCGGCCTGGTGCTGTCGCTCATCCAGTTCATCAAGGAACTGCGCGAGCCGGCTGAACCCGTGGTCACGTCCGAAGAGCATCACCGCGAAGGACAGATGTTCCTCTGGTTCATCATCTTCGTCGCCGGGCTGGTGCTGTTCGGCTTTCTCTATGCGGGGCCGGCGCTTGTCGCGGCGTTTCTTTACTTTTCGGGCAAGGAAAAGTGGTATGTCGCGCTCGGCGCGGCGGCCTTCGCCTGGGTAATTCTGTATGGCGTATTCGAACAGTTTCTCGGCCTGCCGCTGTTCGAAGGCCTGGCCGTGCAATGGATTTTCGGCTGAGCGCAAGGGCGTTCGCGAAATGAGTGGAGCGTAAAATGTGCGGTGAACTCGAAGAAGAAGTCAGTCCGGACGAGGAAATCTACAACCGCTACGTCGCGCATGTGCATGCGTTCCTGGCCGTCCTGGCCGCCTTGAAGAAGGGAAAAAGCGGAGACGCCGTCCATTCCCATCTCGATCGCCTGTTCCGCGGTCTGCTCTTAGAAACCGTGGACGAGCGCAAGGCGCCGCAATCCATGAGCGGCTTCCAGCGCATGTCGATGGAGCCGCTGGTCTTTGCCCGGCTTGCGGGTTTCATTGCCGCGCATGTGCCATTGAGCGAAGACCCGCTGCGCCGGCTAATGGAAGCCTTGATGCTCGGCTATTCCGAAGGCGAGATCGCACTTGCGTCGGATCACGATCATGACCATGAGCACGATCCCTTCCACGATCGCGGCCACGGCCATTCCCACTGATGGCGGAGAATGAGTCGCCCGGCCGCTGGCAGTCCGATGTCATTGCGGATCTGATCCGGAACTTTAAGTTCCCCTACATCACGCTCAATCCCGGCGCGTCCTATCGCGGGCTGCACGATTCGCTCGTCAATCACAACAACAACGAGCCGCCGATGCTCGTCTCTCAGCACGAGAAGATCGCGGTGCAGATCGCGCATGGCTACGCAAAAGCATGCGGCGAGCCGCTCTGCGTCATCGTGCACAATGTGGTAGGGCTCCTGCACGCGGCGATGGGGATTTATTACGCCTATGTCGACCGCGCGCCGGTATTCGTGATCGGAGCGACGGGCCCGATGGACGAAGGCAAGCGGCGTCCGCGCGTCGACTGGGATCACACCGCGAACGTCCAGGGAAACGCGGTCAGGGATTACGTCAAATGGGATTACCAGCCCGGCGGCATCCAGGGCGTTCCCGACAGCTTCGCACGCGGCTATTCGATCATGACGAGCGAGCCTCAAGGCCCGATCTATCTCTGTTACGACGCGGCCTTGCAGGAAGCGCCGCTGACGGAGAACGTGCGAATGCCGTCGCCGTCGGCCGTCAAACGCCCGAGCAAGCTGGCGCCGGATATGAGCGCGCTGGCTCGGCTCGCGGATCGGCTCGTCGCCGCGGAATGGCCCGTGCTGCTGCCGCAATATGTCGGGCGGATTGCGAGCGGGATGAGCGATATGGTCGCGCTCGCGGAATCGATCGGCGCTCCGGTCTCCGACGTGCAGTCGCGGCTGAATTTCCCAACCGAGCATCCCCTCGACTGCCGCATGAACAAAACGATTTTCAAGGACGCCGACCTGATCGTCGCGCTCGACTGCCGCGATTGGGAGCGGCCGACGCACGACAATGATCGGGTGAACCGAACTTTGCGCGCGCTCTATCCTGACGATTGCGAGTGGGCCGACATCGGGTTTGCCGACATCGAGATCGGCAAATGGGCGATGAACTATCAGAAGTTTCCGGAGTGCTCGCTGCGGGTGCTGGCGGACACCGAGCTTGCCATCCCCGCACTGACCGAGCTCTGCCGTGCGCGCGTGGCGAAGGATATCAAGGCCGCAAAACGCATCGAGGCGCGCGCGCAGCGCGTGAAGGGCATGCATGATGCCCAGCGCGCCGAGTGGCGCAAGCAAGCGCGCGAGGACTGGGACGCATCGCCGATTTTGTTGGCGCGGCTGGCCCTCGAGGTGTGGGAGCAGATCAAGAGCGAGGACTGGGTCTTGACCACGCAAGCGTTCGAAGATTGGGCGCTGAAACTTTGGGACTTCGACAAATCCTATCGCTGGCCCGGAAAGGCGCTCGGCACGGGCACACAGATCGGCATGGCGATCGGGGTTGCGCTCGCGCATCGCGGCAAGGGCCGGCTCGTGGTCGACTGCCAAACCGACGGCGATCTGATGTTCGACGCGGGCGCTCTCTGGTTTGCGGCAAAGCATAAAGTGCCGCTGCTCTGCGTCATGCATAACAACCGCGCCTATTACAACGACTGGGAGCACCAGATCACGATCGCGCGCCAGCGCAAGACACCCGAGGAGCGCGCTTATATCGGCATGGATCTCGACGGCCCCGCGCCCGATTTCGGGCAGCTCGCGCGCTCGATGGGCTGGTATGCGGAGGGTCCGATCGAGAGGCCTGGCGATATTGCGCCAGCACTTCGCCGCGCCATCGCGCAGGTGAAGGCCGGCACGCCTGCGCTGATCGACACCATCACGCAGCACGAAGGCTGAGACGAGGGGCAAGGACGGACATGCGCGTAGGCGTTGTCGGAACGGGCGAGATGGGTGCGGCGATATGTGGGCACCTTCTCGCGAAAACTCATCAGGTGTTCGCGTATGACGTCGATCCGGCGAAGCTGAAGGCGATCTCGTGACCAAGGCTGAGCTGTTCCTGGTCGTCGTTTCGACCGACGAGCAATCCCGTCAGGTGACAGATGTCCTGTCGCAACACGCGGACGCCGGCGCGCTGATCGCGATCGTCGCGACCAACAGCCCGAAGACCATGCAGGAGCTGGCAAAGCTGTGCGCCGGACGCGCGAAACGTTTCATCGACGCGCCTGTGGTCTACGGTTCCTCGGGCGCACGCGAGGGTACGTTGTTGTCGCTCTGCGGCGGCACCGAGGACGACATCGAGCGCGCGAAGCCCGCACTGATGGCCTATAGCCGCAACGTCATGCGCGTCGGGCCAGTCGGTGCGGGGCAACTGGCCAAGGCCTGCAACAATCTTCTGCATTGGGTGCATTGCGTCTCGAATTACGAGACGCTGCTCATCGCCAAACGCTTCGGCATCGATGCGCAGCGCATGCGCGAGGTGCTGCTCGAATGCCCGGCGTTCAATTTGACGCTGAAGCGCTGGGACTCGACCAGATTCACCTGGCAGGAAAAGGACATGGACGTGACCATGGATCTCGCCCAGGCGGCTGGCCTGTCCTTGCCGCTTGCGGGACAAGTGGATCAATTGGTCAAGCTTTTATCCGCCGCCGATGTGAAAGCGCTGCTTTACGGCGAGGAGTGCTCGTATCTGGGGGTTCCCGTCGTGCCGTTGAAGCGCGAGGACGGTGGGCTCGGGTAGGGCGGCCCGTCCCTCGCGTAACTGTGATTGCGTTCAAGCCCGTCCTTCGACAAGCTCAAGCTCGTATGGGAGGCACCCTCATGACGATCCGGCGCCAAGCCGGGGCATGAGGGTTTTTATTGGTCGGAAATCTCTTTTCAAGCGCGGATGATGGCGAACAAGAGCGCACTCTGGTCCTACAGCATTGCCGGCTGGTCCGGATTCTATGTGATGCTGGTCGAGCTGCTTTCCGGCCGTCTGATCGCGCCTTCTTTCGGCAGCAACATCTATGTCTGGGGCTCGGTGATTTTCGTTTTCATGCTGGGACTTGCGATCGG
>WNFL01053158.1_pt3 | contig 12075 bp, 10 predicted proteins | sample 5400361 | NCBI WGS metagenome assembly WNFL01 (sample SAMN13153351, study PRJNA577476) | soil metagenome | isolation source: 40 cm soil on Douglas fir-dominated hillslope | place: USA:California | collected 2013-09-17
ATGCCATCAGCCAGGGTGATATTCCTCTGGTTCAGGCGGCGGTCGTGCTGTTTGCTCTCGTGTTCGTGGCGATCAATCTCTGCGTCGACGTCCTTTATGGACGGCTCGATCCGCGTGTCCGTGTTCATTGATCCGCATGCAAAAGGCTCCGCCCGCTGAGGCGCCGCAACAGACAGAATTCAGGCCACGCAGGAGCGCATGGCGCCGAGCGGCCGTCAGCCTGATCCGCGCCAAATGGCCGGTTCTTGCGATTGCGGTTCTGGCGATCGTTACGTTTGCCGCGGCCTTCGGCCCGTTTTTCGCACCACGCGATCCCAACCGTCAGAACATCATCGCCAGGCTCCGTCCACCGATGCTGGCGGATACGCAAGGTCGCGTCGCCTATCCTCTTGGGACCGATGCGCTTGGCCGTGACGTATTGTCCCGGCTGATCTATGGAGCGCGGATATCGATCGTCGTTGGGCTCGCGGCGGTCGTCATGGGCGGATTGCTTGGCGCGACGCTGGGGCTCGTCGCGGGATATCGCGGCGGCTGGCTCGACGATACGATCATGCGGATCGCCGACGTACAGCTCGCGTTTCCGACGGTCCTGCTGGCGATCATGTTCCTGGTCGTGCTCGGGCCGGGACTCCTCAATCTGGCCATCGTGCTCGGGATTGGACAATGGGTCACCTATGCGCGGATTGCGCGTGCACAGACGATCAACCAACGTGAAAAGGAATATGTCGAAGCCGCACGCGCGCTGGGCGAACGGACTGGCAGCATCCTCTTCCGCACCATCTTGCCGAACATTCTGTCGCCGCTGATCGTGATCGCGTCGTTCAATATCGCGGGCGTCATTCTTTCGGAGGCCGCGCTGTCCTTTCTCGGGCTTGGCGTCCCACCGACAATTGCGACCTGGGGCGGCATGCTGGCGGAAAGCCGTGACCAACTGCTTGCGGGTCGCTGGTGGCTCGCAATTTTCCCTGGCGTCGCGATCATGCTGACGGTGTTGTCGTTCAACATTCTCGGCGACTGGCTGCGCGATTTTCTCGATCCACGACTGAAGGCGATCATCTGAATCATTCCTGGCGCGACAATCAGGAACGGAACATGGCCAGTCGTAATCATGGCCGGGGCACCAATGTCAGCTTGCGTCGTTGCCTTCGACGGCAGCGCCCGTGGTCACCTGAACGCGTGCGGCGTTGAGATGGTCGCGCGCATTGTCGGGACGCGGCTCAAGCCCAGGTGGTTCGCATGATCGCCTCAATGGTCACGAAAATCGAAACCACCGGCCTGCGCTGGGACCGTGCCCGACCTGCGCCCCTTCGGTCCCGCCCATCGCCTCGCTTGCATCAGGGCGGAAGAGATCGCCTACCAGCCGCTGATATCACCTCACCAAAAAACCAATGGAGTTAGAAGCATGGCTGCCAAGACAGATCCCCTCGTTCACATGGGGTCGATCACCGGAGGAGAAGCGCGCGAGATTCTGGCCGAAAACCCCGTCATCCTGCTGCCGATGGGCAGCCACGAGGACCAGGGTCCGCATGCGCCGATGGGCGACTACCTGCTGGCCGAGAAGATCGCGGAGCTCGCCGCGATCCGCGCCTCGCATCGCGGTGTGCGCACGCTGGTCGCCCCCGTGCTGCCCTTCGGCGGCGCCGACTGGTTCGGCTCGATGAAGGGCGGCATCGCCATCTCGCAGGCGACCTTGACCGCCGTCATCGCCGAGATGGTCGACTCGCTCCATCGCAACGGCCTGACGCACCTCATCGTCATCAACGGCCATGGCGGCAATGTCGGGCCGATCGCGGAGGTCGCCCGCGAGCTGTATCTGCGCGATGAGATCGTGCTGCCGAGCCTCTATCTCTGGCGTATCGGCTACGGCATGCTGCCCGGCATCGTCGGGGCGGACCAATCCGCCAAGGTCTCGGGTCATGGCGCCGATCCGCTCACCAGCATCGGCCTGCACCTCTTCCCCGAGCTGATGCGGCCGGATCTGATTCCCCAGGGTAAGCCGCTGAAGCGCGACCCCGTATTCGACCTGCCCTTCACCGGGCTCGGCACCGCCATCTTCGAGGGCGCCGAGGTTGGGCTGCCGAACGAATATGACGAGGTCTATACGCAAGGTGTCGGCAAGGGCGATCCGAAGCTGTGCTCGGCCGAGACCGGCGCAGCGCTGACCGAGAAGCTGACGGAAATCTGCGCGCGCTTCGTCGTGCATTTCGCTGGCAAGATCCCGGCCTGACCGGCCGGTTGCGATGAATGGCCGGCGGTGCTGGGCGGCCCCCCGCGCCCGCCGGCCAGGACACCCGCCCATCGGCGGCGACTAACCGGGGCTGTGCTGCGGGCGGCTGAAACAGAGAGGTATTCGCATGCCGACACGTCCGTCATCAAGGCCGGTCTCGCCGCCCTGGCGGCCCCACCATCGTCCAGCGGTTCCATCACGCTGATGTCTTATGCCGGCATCTTCCAGGACAACTACGAAGGCGGTCATAGTGCCGTTCCAACAGGGCTTTCCCGGCGTCATGGACGAATCCAGCGTGCTCGTGCTGCCGCGGGGCGAAGCCGATGCCATCGCGGATGCCGCTCTGGCGCGGCGGGAGCGCGGCGAGCACAACCAGGATCGCATCAAGGCCGGCGAGAAGCTCGGCGACATCTCCGGCGCCCACCAAGATGGCGCCGGAAGCCCTCAAACAGAACGGCCGAGCCCACCCGTGAGCTTCCCCTCCCGTCCGGCGCGCATCGCCGAATTCGCCTGCGAGAAGCTGCCCGCCATCGGCTCGCGCGGGATGGTTGTCACCAACCATCCGCTGGCTTCCGCGGCCGGCTCGCAAATGCTGCTGGCGGGCGGCAACGCCATCGACGCTGCCGTCGCCGCGCTCTTCGCGCTGACCGTGGTCGAGCCGATGATGGTCGGCGTGCTCGGCGGCGGCGTCGCCCATATCCGGCTTGCCAGTGGCGAACATCTCATTCTGGACGGACTCTCGACGGCGCCGCGCCGCGCCAGCGCCGACATGTACGAGACCCTGTCCGACGATATCGGCAAGGCGCGGGAGGTGCGCGGCCGGGAGAACCTGGTCGGCCCCAAGGCCGTCGCGGTACCCGGCGCGCTCGCCGGCTGGTGCGAGGCGCTGGTGCGCTTCGGCGCGCTGCCCCTGGAGGAGGTGCTCCAGCCTGCGATCCGGCTGGCTGAGCGCGGCTTCATCGTCAGCCCCTACCTCAGCGACTGCATCTCCGATTGCGCGGCCGATCTTGCTCGCGATCCGGGCCTCGCCGCGCTCTTCCTGCCAGGCGGCAGCGCGCTTGCCGCCGACGCCAGGCTGGCACAGGGCGATTACGCCCAGAGCCTGCGCCTGATCGCCAAGGACGGCCCGTCTGCCCTCTATGACGGGCCCCTCGGCGAGGAGCTGATCGGGTTCATGGCTGCCAATGGCGGGCTCATCGACGCTGCCGATCTCGCCGCCTACAAGGTCGTCGAGCGCGCGCCGGTCAGGGGCAGCTATCGCGGTTTCGAGATCGTCGGGCCGCCGCCGCCATCCTCCTCCGGTGTGCATATCGTGCAAATGCTGAACATTTTGGAGGGCTACGACGTCGGCTCGCTCGGCTTCGGCTCGACTGACGCCGTGCATCTGCTGGCCGAGGCGCTCAAGATGGCTTTCGCCGACCGGGCTGTGGCGACCGCTGATCCGGCTTTCGTTTCGGTGCCCGTCGCGCGGCTGATCGACAAGGTCTATGCGCGGGAGCGGCGCGCCGATATCGACTTCAAGCAGGCGAAAAGCTGGGCGCCCGGGCTCTCGGGTGGGGAATCGGCCGATACCACCCATGTCACCGTGGCCGATGCCGCCGGCAACCTGGTCGCGACCACCCAGACGATCAACGGCGTGTTCGGCGCCTGTACCAGCATCCCCGGCACAGGGATGCTGACCAACAACTACATGTATAATTTCGATCCGCATCCGGGCCGGGCACTCTCGATCGCTCCGGGCAAGCGAGTCTTCACCTCGATGGCGCCGATGATGGCGCTGCGCGGCGGGCGTCTCGCCTTCGCGCTCGGCCTGCCTGGGGGCCTGCGCATCTTCCCCTCGGCCCTTCAGGCCATCGTCAACCTGATCGACCACGGCATGAGCCTGCAGGAAGCGGTCGAGGCGCCACGCGTCTGGACTGAGGGCGGCGTGCTCGAACTCGAAAAGGCGATACCGGACGCCGTCGCCGAGGAGCTTGCCGCACGCGGCCACAAGATCGCCCGCGTCCAGCGGGTGGCGGGCGGCATGAATGCCATAGCCTTCAATCCCGACGGTACCCTGACCGGGGTAGCCTGCTGGCGCGCCGACGGCACGCCGGTTGCGATCTCCGGCGGGCTCGCGCGCGCCGGCGTGCGCTTCACCATCAACTGAATTCCATTCTAACTGGAGCCGAGACCGTCCATGACCGAAACCATCGTCGTCCTCGACCCGTTGACCGAGGAGCGGGCCCACAGATTGCGAGCCCTGTTGCCGCCCGGCATGACGCTGACCCATGGCACAGCCCGCGGCGACGATCATCTCAAGGAGATCATCGCCGAGGCCGAATATGCCATCGCCGGCCAAGTCGGGGTCAGCGGTGATGTGCTGCGGGCGGCGCGGAAACTCAAGCTGCTACATAAATGGGGCGTCGGCGTCGACAACCTCGATATTGAGACGGCCCGCGAACTCGGCATCAAGGTCGCCCGCACCACTGGCAGCAACTCCATTCCGGTCGCCGAATTCACGCTCGGCCTGATGCTCTCCGCCCTGCGCTGCATCGCGTTCGGCCATGCCGAGCTCAAGAAGGGCGACTGGCGCGGCTTGACCCGCCTGCCAATGGAGACCTTCATGCTCTCCGGCAAGACGGTCGGCATCGTCGGCTTCGGCGCGATCGGCCAGACAGTCGCGCGGCTGCTGAAGGGATTTGGCTGCACAATCCTCTATTCGAAGCGCAAGCCGCTCGATCCCGGCAAGGAGGTTGAGCTGGGCGTGAAGCACGCAAGCCTGCCGGAGCTGCTCGCCAAGTCCGACGTTGTATCGCTGCATTGTCCGCTGACGCCGGAAACCACCGGCCTGATCGACAAGGCAGCTTTAGCTGCGATGAAGCGCACCGCCGTCCTGATCAATGTTGCGCGCGGCGGCGTCGTGGTCGAGGCGGACCTGATCGAGTCCCTGCGCTCGGGCGAGATTCATGCGGCTGCGATGGATGTCTTCGCGATCGAGCCGTTGCCACCGGACAGCCCTCTGCTTGGGCTCCACAATCTCGTGGTTACGCCGCATTTGGCCGCGATCGCGGCCGACAATTTCGTCAAGACCGTCACCCAGATGTTCAACAACATCGACTGCGTCTCGCGCGGCAAGCCGGTACCGGTACGGGATTTGGTCCTTTGATCGCGAAAGCTCGATACGGGCTCGCTGCGGTTACACGCTGAGCCGACCTGAGATGCGAGCCCGATGACCTCGGCCGGCATCACGAGCTGAACTTTCATTGAGCGGTCGATTTCCGCTTCAAGAACGCCTCCTGTCGAGCTGCACCTTGATTTAAGGTGCACCGCCGGGTCCGGAAGGTTGGGACGGATGAACCCGAGATGAGAGGTCGAAACGACTCCGGAAGCTTCGGGTGCTCCCACCCGAACCCGGAAGCGTGGTGCCCAAACTCGCAGACCTGGATTCCGAGCGCGTCCGAGAACCATGCAGATACAATTCCGCGATGACACCAGCGTGGGTCGGGCGGTGGTCTTTCGAAGCACAGCAAAGGCCGGTACGCTTCCGCCAGCCAGTGTCGTCAGATCGTCCAGCACCCGCCGTGATGACGCTCGCTGCCGCCCTCCTGCGCGGCGTCGCGGCTCGGTGAGCGTTTCAGCGTCTCGCGTTTCTGGAACAAGGTGCGCGCACTCGATGCGACGGTTTTCGATTTCATGGGCGCGAACCGCTCGCGGATGTCGGCGAGCTGCGCCACCACCTCGCCGAAAGAGCCGGCCGGCGTCAACCCCAGCGACATTGCGCGCCTCGGGATTGGCTTGGACGGATCGGCGCTCCGGCTAGATCAGACGTTGGCCCAGCAGCACGGCCGGACCAACTGGTATCGCAAACAGGGGCAGGCCAGGCACGCGCTGTGCCGCCTTAAGCGGCATTGCTTGCCAAGGGCAGGTGGGCACGTCAGGTGCTGTGAAATTGTCGAATACCAGCTATGGCTCCCGCAGGGCATGCAAACACGGCGGGGCGCTTATAAGGTGGCTCCGACCATAATCAAGAGGATAAAATGCTGCCATCGAAGGATAATACAATGCTGCCATCGAAGGATAAGTTGAAGAAGGCTGTGTGTGCGGCGATTGACCAGCAGGCCGAACGCATTGTCGATATCAGCAAACACATCATGGGCCGGCCTGAGATCGGCTTCCAGGAGACGAAGACTGCGGCCTATGTTCAGCAGCAGTTCGAGAACATGGGGCTGACGTGCCGCGCGGGGCTTGCGCGGACCGGCGTCAAGACGCGCATGAAGGGTCACAAGAGCGAGCTGACGTTCGGCATCCTTGGTGAGCTCGATGCTCTGCTCGTCCCCGATAGCCCGGTCGCAGATCCCGTCACGCACGCGGCTCATGCGTGCGGCCACAATGCGCAGATCGCGTCGATGCTGGGAGCAGGGCTGGGGCTGCAATCCGTCATGTCGCACCTCGATGGCGACGTCGTGCTGTTCGCCGTGCCTGCAGAGGAGTGCATTACAGTCGAGGAGCGCCTCGATTTGCGGGCTCGCGGTGAAATCGAATTCATCGTTGGAAAGCCGGAGCTGATCCGGCTCGGCGAGTTCGACGACATCGACATGATCACAATCACGCACACGCCGACTGGCCGCGATGAAAGTCACGCCAGCGTCGGCGACACGCACAATGGCGCGCTGATCAAGCGGGTCCGCTTTCTCGGGCGCTCGGCGCATGCCGGCACGTTCGCCCATCAGGGGGTGAACGCGCTCAAGGCTGCCAACATCGCGCTTATCAGCATTGATGCCATGCGCGAGCGGTTTCGCGAGGCGGATATCGTCCGGATCAGCCCCATCATCACGAAAGGCGGTGACGGAACGAGCACGGTGCCGAGCGACGTTCGCGTGGAAGCGATGATCCGGGCGCGCACCGTCGAGGCGATGAGGGAGGTCAATACCATCGTCGATCGCTGCCTGCGGGCCGGAGCGCTCGCCGTCGGCGCCGAAGTGCACATTGAGACCGTGTGCGGTTATCTGCCTAATAACCCCGACCCCAACCTGATTCGCTTGCAATACGACGCTTGTGCTGCAGTCGTGGGCAAGGAGAACATGGGCAAGGCGGCGCATCAGGCGGGCTCCACCGACGTCGGCGACGTCGGGTACCTGATGCCTGTCGTGCATCCGCGCAGCGGCGGCACCAAGAGCCAGCCCCATGCCCCTGATTACTACGTCCGGGATCATCGGTTGGCTGCCGTCAATCCTGCAAAATCGATGGCCATGCTGGCGATCGACCTGTTGTACGCCGGTGCCAGCGAAGGAAAGCGCGTTCGCGCCGAGGCGGGCGAGAAGTTCTCCCGGCAGGCCTACCTCGATCTGCGCCGGAGCTTCGATACGCAAGTCAGGTACGGCTCCGACGGGCTCCCTGTCTGACCACCAATTTCGCAGAAAAGAAAGATCAAGCGATGACCGCTGCCGTGTTCGATAAACTTTACAACGCCGTCGATGAGCAGGCGCTGATGGGGCATTTGCGCGAGTTCGAGCGGTGGGAAAAGCTGTCGGGCTCCAAGGACGAGCTAGCGAACGTCGAGTACCTAAAGAAGCAGCTTGATAGCCTAGCTACATCAGCTTGCCGCTCGAATCGCAGGTGATCGTCAAAGGCAAGTCGCTGCGCTGCATCACGCAGTCGTTCTCGCGCCCGTCCGGCTCCGGCGGCGTGACGGCGCCGATGGTGTATCTCGGCAAAGGGCTCGACAGCGACTTCGCCGGCAAGGACGTGACGGGTCGCGTCGTCGTGCTTGATGGATTGGCGGCGCCGGCGGTGACGCGGCGGGCGACACGCGCTGGTGCAATCGGCCAGCTTCACGTCAGCCCCTACGAACATATCCACGAGATGTGTATCTCGCCGGTGTGGGGCAGCCCGTCGCACGAGACCGTCGAGCACCTGCCGAGGACGGTGGTTTGCTCTATCAATCACGCTGACGGCGAGTACGTCAAAGGTCTCATCGCCCAGGGCGAGACAACAGCGACATTGCATGCGGCCGTCAACACCGGCTGGCGCAAGACGCCGATCCTGATCGGCGAACTGCCAGCGCAGGGCGGTGCCGATGAGCCGTTCGTGCTGCTCTCAGGCCACCAGGACACCTGGTACTACGGTGTCATGGACAACGGCAGCGCCAACGCGACGATGATCGAGGTCGCGCGTCTGTGCGCGCAGCAGCGTAAGAGCTGGCGCCGTGGATTGCGCATTGCCTTCTGGTCTGGTCACTCTCACGGTCGCTACTCCGGCTCAGCCTGGTACGTTGACGAGAACTGGGCAGAGCTGGAGCGGCGCTGCGTTGCCCACGTCAACGTCGACTCGTTGGGCGGCAAGGGCAACACGGTGCTGGCCGACGCGCCGGCTGCCGCCGAATTCCTCAATCTTGCGCGCGAGGGCGTGAAGCGGGCGAGCGGTGAAACGCTGACTGAGCAGCGCATGAGCCGGGCCGGAGACCAGTCGTTCTGGGGTATCGGCGTGCCGGCGATCTACAACACACTCAGCCACGAGCCGATCGGCAAAGGTATCAACATCGTCGCGGCGTTCATGGGCGATGGCAAGAAGCGCGACGGCGGCGCCATGGGCTGGTGGTGGCACACGCCCGGCGACACGATCGACAAGATCGATCCGGATCTCCTGGTGCGCGATACGCGCGTCTATCTCGACGCGACGTGGCGCCTGCTGACCGATGACGTGCTGCCGTTCGACCATCGCGAGCAGGTGGTACAGCTCCTGTCTATTATCGATGGCCTGCAAGCGGCGGTCGGCACACGGTTCGATCTCAGCGATCTCCGTGACCGCACGGCACAGCTTCACGAGCGCACGAAGCGTTTGTACGACGCAGCAGCGCGCGCCGGGAAAGGCGGGGATGCCAAGCAGATTGCGGCGGCCAACGATACGCTCGTGGCGCTGGCGCGGCTGCTGACCCCGCTCGAATACACGAATGGCGATCGCTTCGTGCATGATCCGGCGCTCGGCCAGACGCAATTTCCGGCGCTCGACGGTGTGCGCCGGATGCGGTCGCTCGAAGCTGGCTCGGATGCGGAGAAGTTTGCCGCGGTCGCTGCGCGGCAGGGACGCAATCGTCTCAACTATGGCATCGAGCAGGCCATCGCGCTGCTCGATGCAAGACTGTCCTCGCTGGCGTAGGTAGCGTCAGCGGCTGCCTGAGCGAATGAGCGGACGGCCGGTCAGCAGACCGCCGTCCACGACGATGGTCTCACCGGTAATGAAGGCGGCGCCTTCCGACACGAGGAAGGCAACGGTGTCGGCGATGTTGGGCGCCTTGCCAACCCGGCCGAGCGGAATGAGCGTCAGCATTTGCGCCCGATACTCCGGCGAAACCTGATCGTCCCGAACCTCGATGAAACCGGGAGCCACCGAATTGACGCGGATGGCATGCGGACCGAGTTCCTGCGCCATTGACTTCGTGAGCATCACGACGCCGGCCTTTGACGCGCTGTAGTGAGCAGCACCGACGCGCGCCGAGAAACCGGCGGTCGATGCCAGATTGACGATCGCTCCGCCGCCGCCGGCAGCGACGCGTTTGCGGCCGAACGCCTGACTGCACAGGAACGTCCCCTTCAGGTTGACGTCCAGGACGCGGTCCCAAGCCTCTTCCGGCATATCGAGCAGCGCATGATCGGGGTAGATGCCCGCATTGTTCACCAGCGCTGTCGGAACGCCAAGGTCATCGACCACGGCGTCGAACACCGACGTCACCTCGACGGCCTTGCTGACGTCCAGGCGGTAGGCGCGTGCCGTTTGGCCTGATGCGTCGAGAGAGGCCGCCACCTTGGCGACCTCCTTGTCGTCGACGTCAGTGAGGGCGACGGCGTATTCCTTGCCATGCAGCGTTTCGGCAATCGCGCGGCCCAAGCTGCGTGCTGCCCCAGTGACCACTGCAACAGATGGTTTGGTCTCAGACATGGTCGCCCTCAAGCCTTGTCAGTTGGCTGCGATTTCGCGTGCCCAACGCTGCGTCCACTGCGGCCGCACGGTGGTGACGAAATCCCAATCGGCCGGCTTCAGCCGCGCCAGATCCGCGACCGGCAACTTGGCGGCGATAGCTGGAGCCAGCTTCACGTTGCGGTTCACGGGCGCGAGGTACGTATGCTCGGCATTGGCCGCCTGCGCCGCCTCGCTGAGCACGAAGTTCACGTACTTGAGGGCGGCTTCGGTGTTCTTCGAGCCCTTGGCGATACCAATAGTCGAGTCGATGATGTAGGCGCCTTCCTTGGGCACGGTCCATGCGAGCGGCGCGCCGCCATCGATGGCTGCCTGAGCGCGATCGCTGGTCCAGCTCGACATCACGACCTCACCCTGCGTGAACAGTTGCGCGAGCTGAGCATGCTGCGTGTAGAAGGTGAGGATGTTGGGTTTCAGCTTCTTGATCAGCTCGAAACCAGAATCCGTGTTCTTCACGTTGCCGCCGGTCATGTCGGCGGCAGTGAGCAGAAAGAATGAGCCGTGCGAGGTCTGGATATCGGGAACGGCAATCTTGCTCTTATAGGCCGGGTCCCACATCGCCATCCAGGAGTCCGGCTTCGTCTTGATCACGTCCTTGTTCCAGACGAGCGCTTGGCCGACGTACATGAACTTGGTGTAGGCGTCGCCCTTGATGCGGAACTGCGGATGCAGCGTCTCGATGTTCGGCACCTTGCTGGCAACGAGCGGCTCGTAGAGACCTTCGGCGTTGGCCTGGGCCGCACCGACCTCGTCCATCATGATAACGTCAATCTTCACGTCATTCTTCTGGGCGCGCATCATTGCGATCGTCTGCTGCGTGAGGCCGGTCGCGATCTTGACCTTGATGTCGGGGTTGACCTTCTCGAACGGTTCGATAACCGACTTCTTCCAGCCCTGCTCGAACGAGCCGCCGTAAACGATAACGGTCAGCTCGGTCTGCGCCATGGCGCTGGTCGTAAACAGCGCGCAGGCCAAGCCTGCCACCGTTTTCAGGATCGATCTTCCGGTTGTCATGTAAGTGGTCCTTCTGGTGACGAACAGAAACTGGGTACCTTAGGCGGTTAGCAGACGGCTGTCCTCGGCGCGCCAGGAGAGCGAGACCGTCTCGCCTAGCGAGCGCTGCTGGATGCCGGTGCGATCCTGCTGATGCACGATGAACGTCTCGCCCGACGGCAGGGCGATCGCATATTCGATGAGGCTGCCGAGCTTCGTCAGCCGCGTCACGGTCCCGGAAAGCGGCGATGACGAACCCTTTGAAGACATTTCGATCTTCTCAGGCCGTACGGCGAGCACGACGGCCGCGGCGCTGGCGCCGCCGGCGGATACATGCGGGATACCCAGCCCCGATTTCGCGACGAACCCGCCGCCCTCGACACGACCGTCGAGCAGATTGCTGGTGCCGATGAAATCCGCAACGAACCGCGTCTGCGGCGTGTCATAGATCTCTGCCGGCGTGCCGATCTGCTCGATCCGGCCGTTGTTCATGACGGCAATGCGATCGGCGATGGTCATGGCCTCTTCCTGGTCGTGCGTAACGAACAGCGAGGTGATTCCGACCTCTTTCTGAAGCCGCCGGATCTCGTGACGCATCTGCACGCGCAGCTTGGCATCGAGGTTCGACAGCGGCTCATCGAACAGCAGCAGTTTCGGCTTGAGCGCCAGCACGCGGGCCAGTGCCACGCGCTGCTGCTGGCCACCCGAAAGCTGCTTGGGATAGCGGTTACCGAAGCCTTTCAGGCCCACAAGATCCAGGACTGCGGCTACGCGCGAGGGAATATCGGCTGAAGGAGCGCCTCGGGCGACAAGACCGAAGGCGACGTTGCGGTCGACGGTCATATGCGGGAACAGGGCGTAGCTCTGGAACACCATGCCCATGTTGCGATGGTTAGGCT
>WNFL01045471.1_pt3 | contig 12074 bp, 12 predicted proteins | sample 5400361 | NCBI WGS metagenome assembly WNFL01 (sample SAMN13153351, study PRJNA577476) | soil metagenome | isolation source: 40 cm soil on Douglas fir-dominated hillslope | place: USA:California | collected 2013-09-17
GCTCCTCCGCGAAAAGCCCCGCGCGCCGAAGGCGGCGATCACGGTGCGCGACGGGGACGAGCGCCGTGACATCGTTCTCGGTCCGGACCCGCTCGCGATCGGGCGCGATCCGCAGAACGACATCACCCTCGACGACCGTCGCGTCTCGCGCAAGCACGCCGAGATCCGGCTGCGGCTGGGCCGCTACACGCTCTACGACTTACAGAGCACCAATGGGACCTACGTGAATGGCCGGCGGGTCGCCGAGGTCGTGCTCGCCGACGGAGACCGTCTCTCGATCGGCGGTGTCGAGCTCCAGTTCCGCGCAAGCGACTAACCGATGGAGATCACCTTCGCGGTCCTTCTCTGGGCCGTCCGCATCGCCTTCCTCGTCCTTCTCTATCTCTTCCTGATCCGCGTCTTCAGCTCCCTGCAGCGCTCACTTGCGGCGGAGAACGCGATGGCGGCCCGGCCTTCCGGCCTCGCTCACCTGGTCGTGCAACGCACGGTCCGCGGCGCGCCCCGGGTCGGTGACCGACTGCCGCTTCGCGCCGTGAACGCGCTGGGTCGAGACGCGGGCAACGATATCGTGATCAACGACGAAGCGGCCTCCGCGCGCCACGCGCTCGTCGAGTTCGCCGACGGCGAGTGGTGGGTCGAGGACGCCGGCAGCACGAACGGGACGGTCGTCAACGGCGCGGTCGTGCGCTCGCGCGAGCGTCTGCAGTACGGCGACGAGCTCGCCATCGGCCGCGTCGCGCTCAGGCTCGAGCAGTGATGCGCGCGGAGGCGGCCGTGCCCCTCGGGCGCGCGCGCTTCACCGAGCTTTCGCTCCTGGTGTGGGTCGCGACGTTCGCGGTCACCGGCTTCGTCGCCGTCCTTGCGACGGAGACATCGTCCTTCAATCCGACCGCGGTGGTCGTGCCGGTGGTCTTCCTCGCGCTGATGTTGGCTCTGCACATCTTCCTCGTGAGCATCCGGTTCCGCGGCGACCAGATCCTCATGCCGCTGGCGGCCGGCCTGACAGCGATCGGACTCGTGCTGGTCCAGCGACTCGCGTCGGACCTTCTGCTGCAGCAGCTCTCGTGGTCGATCATCGCCGCCGGCGCGTTCGCCGCGACGATCGTGGTGCCGCGCGACCTGACCGCGCTCGCGCGCTTCAAATGGACGTGGGCTCTCCTCGGGATCCTCCTGCTCGTCGCCCCGCTCCTTCCGGTCATCGGCCGCGAGATCAACGGTGCGCGGATCTGGATCAAGGTCGGACCCGGGAGCATCGAGCCATGGGAGGCGGTGAAGATCCTGCTTGTGATCTTCTTCGCCGCGTACCTCGAGGAATATCGCGAGGTCCTATCGCACTCGCAGCGTCGCATCGGTCCATTTCCGGTCCCGCCGGTGCCGTACCTCGTGCCGATCGTCGCCATGTGGCTCATCGCGATGCTCGTGATGATCTTCGAGAAGGACATGGGCGCGACAATCCTGTTCTTTGGGCTCTTTCTCGCCATGCTGTTCCTCGCCACCGGCGAAGCGTTCTACGCGCTGATCGGCCTCGCCCTCCTCATCCTTGGGGGGATCGTCGCGTACCAGCTGTTCGGCCACGTGCAGACCCGCGTCGACACGTGGATCCGGCCGTTCGACGAAGACCTTCGGTTCGGGACCGGCTATCAGCTGGTGCAGGGTCTTTACGCCCTCGCGAACGGAGGATTGTTCGGGGCCGGTCTCGGCAACGGGATGCCCGATCGGATCCCGGTCGTGTGGAGCGACTTCGTCTTCGACGCATTTGCCGAGGAAGCCGGACTGGCCGGAGCCCTCGCGCTCCTCGCCCTCTACCTCGTGTTCCTGTACCGAGGGATGCTGATCGCGCTCCGCGCGCCGACGATGTTCCTGCAGCTGCTCGCCGCGGGCCTCTCGTTCATCATCGCGCTGCAGACGCTCGTCATCGTCGGCGGCAACCTCCGGCTCATACCGCTCACCGGCATCACTCTTCCCTTCGTCGCATACGGCGGATCGTCGCTGGTGACCAACTGGATGCTCGTGGGACTCCTGATGCGCGTGTCGCAGGTGTCGAGCCGTATGCGCGGCGGGGGAGGACCCGTATGACGTCGCCGATCAGCTCGAATATCCGAGCCCTCACGCTGACCCTGGCCCTCGCATTTCTCGTGACCTCGATCGGTGCGGCGTACTGGACGGTCCTGGCGTCGGATCAGCTAGCCAACGATCCATTCAATCCGCGCCTGATCGCCGCGACGAACGGCCGAGCCCGCGGCGCGATCGTCGATCGGACCGGTGCGCCGATCGCGACGAGCGACAAGACGGACGCCGGGTTCGCGCGTTCGTACAAGGACAAGACCCTCGCGCAAGTCGTTGGCTATGCGTCGTCCAAGTTCGGCCTCTCCGGCATCGAGGCGGCGTACGCCGAATCACTCATCGGCCAAGACCCGGCCGATCCCGTCTCCATCTGGAAGGCCCGCTATCTGGGCGACCGCAGTCCGGCCGGACAGGTCGTGCTCGGAATCGATCTGGGGATCCAAAAAGCCGCGGCGGACGCGCTCGGCGGGCGGAAGGGCGCGATCGTGGCGCTCGATCCTCGTACCGGAGCGATCCTCGCGTCGGTCAGCGTCCCGGCCTACGACGCGAATCAGATAGTCGACCCAGCCAAACAGGACGCGGCCTTCGACCAGCTGAATCACGACGCCGGCCGCCCGCTCCTCAACCGCGTGTCGCAGGGGCTGTACCCGCCCGGTTCGGTCTTCAAGGTGGTCACGGGCGCGGCCGCACTCGAGGCGGGATTCGATCCGACCAAGAAGCTGCGCGTGGACGACCCCTACCAAGCTGACAAGTCGTGGGGCGACTACTTCGTGCGCTCGTCCTCACACGCGCACGGCCTCTTCGACATGTCTGATGGCTTCCGGCTGTCGGAGAACATCTACTTCGCCCAGGTCGGTCTCCAGATCGGCGCGGCGAAGCTTACCGATTACGCGCGGCGTTTCGGCATCGGGTCGACCCCCGCGGTCGATCTTCCCGCGGCCAAAGGCCAGCTCTCGGACTCCGGCTCTATCGACCGGCCGACCCTCCTCGCCGACACGTCGTACGGCCAGGGTGAGCTTCTGGTCTCGCCGCTCCAGATGGCGCTCGTCTACGCCGCGATCGCCAATGGCGGGGTGATGCCGACCGCCCACTACGCGACCGAGGTCCGCGACGCCGAGGGCCACGTCATCCGTTCGATCGCGCCCGGCCCGGTCGGTCAGATCATCTCGCCCGCGACCGCGAAGACGTTGACGGCGATGTTGGTGGGGGCCGTGGCCGGCCCCGGGGCATTCGCTTTCGGCGCAAAGATTCCTGGGGTAGACGTTGCCGGAAAAACAGGAACAGCCGAAAACCGCCCAGGCGAGGCCCCGCACGGCTGGTTCGTCGGGTTCGCCCCAGCAGCGAATCCGACCGTGGTCGTCGCCGTGATCGTTGAGAACGCGGCCGATGGGGGAGTGACAGCAGCACCACTCGGGGCCGCAGTCATGCGGGCAGCGCTAGGCAAATAGCACCGTCGCCGGCGGGGGTGCCCCGGGGCCCCGCCGCAGCGAGCGAAAGTGAGCTGCAAGGCGGGGAGGGTGCGCTGAGGAAGAGGCCCGCGTAGCCGGGTCAGGACCCGCCGGAGAGCCGCCCGCCTGCAAGAGGGAACTGTCAAGGTCGCTGAGCCGTATATGAACTTAAGGTCCTCATACGTTGTTCTGTAGGCAACCCTGATACTTCTATTGGCGGCCGCGGACTCTAACGAAGAGGGGTAAGCAGCACGGTGGAGAAAGCTCTCGCGGCGAAGGTCAACGGCGTGGTCGAGAACGTCGAGCGTGTGATTTTCGGCAAGCACCACGAGATCGAGCTCGCGCTGGTGGCCCTTTTGTGCCGCGGCCACATCCTCGTGGAGGACGTCCCAGGGACCGGGAAGACGGTCCTGGCCAAGGCGCTCGCGCGGTCGCTCGGATGCACCTTCCGCCGGATCCAGTTCACGCCGGACCTTCTCCCGTCGGACGTCACCGGCGTCTCGATCTTCAACCAGCGCACGAATACGTTCGAATTCCGGCCGGGACCGGTCATGAGCCAGGTCGTTTTGGCCGACGAGATCAACCGAGCGACGCCGAAGACCCAGTCGGCGCTCCTCGAGTCGATGGACGAGCACCAGGTGACGGTCGACGGCACCACGTATCAGCTGCCAGAGCCGTTCCTCGTCATGGCGACCCAGAACCCCATCGAATACGAGGGCACCTTTCCACTTCCCGAGGCGCAGCTTGACCGGTTCTTTATGCGGATCCAGCTTGGCTACCCCACGACGCGCGAGGAGATCGCGATCCTCGACGCGCAGCGGATCATTCACCCCCTCGAGACGATCGATCAGGTCCTGTCGTCCGAAGAGCTCCTGCGGGCGCAATCGGCCAGCCGGGAGATCCATCTCGCGGAGTCGGTGAAGAAGTACGTGGTCGACGTCGTCACCGCGACGCGGTCGCATCCTGATGTCTACCTCGGTGCCTCGCCTCGCGGATCGCTCGCCTTGTCGCGCGCGGCGCAGGCCTACGCGTCGATGAACGGTCGCGACTACGTGGTGCCAGATGACGTAAAGGGACTTGCGGCGCCGACCCTCGCCCACAGGCTGATCCTTCAGCCGCAAGCGCGGCTCAAGGACCTCGCGGCGACGACGGTCATCGCCGAGATCCTGGCTTCAGTCCCGGTCGAGTCGACTTCCGCTCAAGCGCTCCGGACCTAGACCGTTGAAGCCCTGGCGCTTCGCGGTCCTGTGGCTCGTCCTCTTCGTCGTCGCGGTCTCGACGGGGGTCGAGCTCCTTTCGTACCTCTCGTATCTCGTGCTGTTCGTGTTCATCGCGATGTCCGTTCTCTCGCGCCTGACGCTCGAGGGTCTCTCCGTGAAGCGAACGCTCGGGCAGTCGTACGCGCATCTCGGCGACACGATCGAGCTCGCGTATGAGCTCACCAACGACCACGCCCTCGGAAAGCTCTGGCTCGAGGTGTTCGAGAAGTCAAACTGGCCAGAGCCGTTGCCCGGTCGCGTGCTCTCGATCGGCGGCCGTAAGACGCGCAAATGGAAGGTGCTCGCCAAGGCGCAGCGTCGCGGCCGCTTCCGTCTTGGTCCGATCGTGCTGAGAAGCGGCGATCCGTTCGGGCTTTTCGCGACCGAGGCGCGCATTCCGTCGGAGGCGCTTCTGCTCGTTTACCCACGCGTGGTCGCGCTCCCGTTCTGGACGCTTCCCGGGTCGCTGCTCGAGGGCAATGTCCTCACCGGCCAGCGCTCGCTGCAGTCGACGTCGATGGTCATGGGCATCCGCGAGTACCGCCCCGGCGACGCGATGAACCGGATTCACTGGCCGTCATCGGTGCGCCACCGCCGCCTGCACGTGAAGGAGTTCGAGCTCGACCGGACCGCGGACCTCTGGATCTATCTCGATCTCGACGGCCGCTGGCATCACGGGGACGGTGAGGACTCCACGGAGGAGCGCGCGGTGACGGTCGCCGCCTCGGTCGTGCGCAAGGCCCTCGACGGTCACCGGAACGTCGGCCTCGTCACGAACGGCAATCGCGCTGAGGTGCTGCACCCCGACCGCGGCACGAAACAATTCGGCAAGCTCATGCAGTACCTCGCAGAGGTGCATGCAGGTGGAACGCGCACGCTCCAGGAGACCCTCGTCGAGACGCTTCCGCGTCTCCGGCGCGGCGCGTCGTGCCTGCTGATCACACCGTCGCTCGATCGCGCCTGGGTCCGGCCCGCGAGTACTCTCCGTGAGACGGCGATCGCCACGCAGGCCGTGATCGTCAGCCCGCCCTTTGACCTCGACGAGCGTGACCGGGCGCGCCGCAGGGCGATCCTCGGGGAGCTCGCCGTCGCCGGCGTTCCCGCCGCGCACCTCGCGGCCGGCGCTCCGATCGAAGAGCTCTTCCACGAATCGACGGCGGCGATCGCATGAAGCGGTTGGGGAGCTTCGCACCCCAGCCCTCAGGCGGTATGGCAGCGTACCTCCGGCGCACCCTCGGCTCGCTGTTTCCGCCCGTCGACGGCAAGAAACTGCGCTTCCGCGGCGGATGGTTCGCGCTTCCGATCTACCTCGTGGTGGTCTCGATGTACCCGCTCTCGCTGCAGCACGCCGACTGGGTCGAGATCAGCGAGCAGTTCTGGTGGATCGCGATCACCGGCGTACTCGTTGGCACGCTCATCGGAAACGGGAAGATGCGCTTCCCCAGGGCGATCCTCGCCGGCTCGACCCTCGGGATGCTGATGATCACGCTCTCGACGACGTTCGCGTCCAACGGCGGAACGAGCTTCGCCGACAAGCTGGAGCACCTTGCGATCCTGGTGAACAACTGGATCACGCAGGTGCTTGCCGGCGAGGCTGCGAGCGATCCGACGGTCTTCGTCCTCTTCCTTGGAGCGTCCGTGTGGTGCGCGACGTTCGTCGGTTCGTTCGTGCTCGCGCGGACCGGCCGCATCTGGGACGCCGTCATCTTCAACGGCGCGTGCCTGGTGATCAACGTGTCGGTCGCCCTGACGAACCTCTACCCGGACCTCATCGTGTTCACGCTCGCCGTGCTCGTCCTTCTCGTGCGCATCCACATCGTGAATCTGCAGGAGCGGTGGACGCGGGCTGACGTGGACGACGGTGCTCGTGATCATGGCTCTCGTCACGCCACGCGTCGGCGCGGCGGAGGTGCTGAACGGCGCGTGGAGCACGTTCGAGGGTCCGTACCACAGCGTCGAAGCCGAGTGGCAGCGCTTCTTCGCCGGCGTGTCCGGCCCGAGCCGGCTTCGCGGCGTCTCGTTCTCCGATTCGATCCGGCTGGGACAGGCCCCGAACCTCGGCGACCGCGTGATCATGACCGTCGAGGCGCCGGAAGGTCACTTCTGGCGCGCGGTCACGTACGACTTCTACACCGGCGCGGGGTGGCGCACGACCGAGAGCGACAAGGCCGACAAGATCGCGCTGCCGACGACGGACCGCGAGACGTTCCAGGCCCGCTTCGACATCATCGTCCCGCACTCGAACATCCTCTTCGCGGCGAACGAGCCGCAAAAAGCGGACGTTCCGTACCAGTTCTACACGGGGGCCGACAAGAGCTATTCGACGTCTCTTCATGCGCTGAACCGTTCGCAGGCCGCAGGAACGTATACCGTCACGAGCCTCGTCTCCGTCGCGGACAAACAGACGCTGCGCAAGGTCGTGCCGACGTACTCGGACTACATCAAGTCGAAGTACCTGCAGCTGCCATCGACGCTCCCTCAACGCGTCAAGACGCTCGCGCACCAGATCATGGACAACATCCCGAACGCGTACGACCGCGCCGAGGCACTCGAGACCTTCCTGCGCAGCCCGCCGTTCTCGTACTCGCCCCAGGTGAAGGCCACACCGCCCGGCAAGGACCCCGTCGATTACTTCCTTTTCGACTTGAAGCAGGACTTCTGCGAGTACTTCGCGTCGGCGATGGTCGTCATGCTGCGCGAGGAGGGCATCCCGGCGCGGCTCGTCGAAGGATTCACGACGGGCACGTATGACAACGCGAGCAACGCATGGGTCGTCAAGGAGCAGGACGCGCACGCGTGGGTCGAGGCGTACTTCCCGGGATACGGCTGGATCGAGTTCGAGCCCACGCCCTCGCAGCCGCCCTTCGCCCGCCCCGATGCGTCTTTGAGCACTGGTTCTGACTCAGGCGACGGCGCCGCGTCAGGCGCCACGGGCTTGGATCCGAACGACCCCAACCGTCCGAACCGCGCCGAGGACGAGCTCAACCAGGGCGATGGCGGCGGCGCATTCAGCGGAGACACGGTGGTGGCTGCCGTGCGCGCGATCGACCCGCGTCCGGCGTTCGCGCTCATCGGACTGCTCTTGCTGCTGCTCGCGTTTGCGGTCGTCCGATTCAACTGGCGCTTCCGGCGATACGGTCCGATCGAGTCGGCGTGGGGAAAGACTCGCCTTCTCGCGAGCTATGTCGGATATCCCGCGCATCCCTCGCAGACCACGTATGAGTTCGCGAGCTCGCTCGGGGCGGCGATACCAGAGACGCACGATCCGATGCAGAGCCTCGCGAAGGCGCGCGTGCTCGAGCAGTACTCGGCCGGCGGCGCCGACGACGACCTGAGGGACGCGGCCGAGACCGCATGGCATCAGCTCGCGTCGTCGATGCTCGCGCTGCTGCCGGGCCGGATCCTCCGCTTCATCACGCACCTCTGGCGCTGACCGCGGACCACCCGAACGTGGCGCGCGTCCGGGCGCACGCGGCCGAGCGCGGCGCGGACCTGCAGGTGAAGCGTTTCGCGGCGACTACCCGGACCGCTCAGGACGCGGCGCGGGAGATCGGCACCCAGGTGGAGCGGATCGTGAAGTCGCTCGTGTTCGTGAACGCCGGTGAGCCGGTCATTGCGCTCTGCTCGGGAAGGCTCCGCGTCGACGAGAAGCTCCTTGCCGCGGCGCTTGACGTGCCGAGTGTCCGCCGCGCCACCGCAGACGAGGCGAAGGTGTTCACCGGCTACGCGATCGGCGGGGTTCCGCCGTTCGCGCACGAGCGGCCTTGCCGGGTGATCGCGGACGAGGGACTCCTCGAGTTCGATGAGGTGTGGGCAGCCGCGGGGTTACCGGACGCGGTGTTCCCGATCGCGCCAAGGGAGCTCGTCCGGATCGCGAAGGCTGAGGTCGCCCGGATCGCGTCTTAGAACAGGTAGCGCGTCGTGCTCCGCGGGAATCCGCGTACGTCCCACGCGAGGACCTTCGTCGGCACGAGCACGTATCCGCCCTTGTCCCACTGCTCCGGCTTCGGCCGGTATTTGTAGATCCGTCCGTACTTCGCGCCGTACTGCTTGGTGATGCGCTCCGACGTCGAACGGTCCACGGTCGGGACGCGACTCGCGCGTCCCTCCACCATCACCGCGCTCGTCCCGGACTCAGCGCTCATCGCGATACGCGGCTCGCGCGCGACATTGCGCGCCCATTTCGTGTCCTCGCCGCCCTCGAAGTACCACCGGTCGTCGATCCACGCGCCCCATTGCCCAACGACATGCGGCTTGCCGTCGGGGTCGATGGTCACCAGCCAATACGACTTCGCACCCTCGAGCAACTTCTGCGTCGCGCTCCATGGCAGCATCCCGCGCTGGGTCTTTGGAACGCCGTAGCCCTTCGGCATCTGCGGGCGGGTTGCCCGTGGGGCCTTGGCGGCCCCTACCCCTGCGCTAGCGCTCTTCTTCTTCGTCGTCGTCAACCGCGTCATCCGCCTCGAACTCATCCGAATAGAAACCGAGCTCCTCGGACTTGAACACGGTCACGAGAAAATCCTCGCGCTCGGGATCGTGCGTCTGCACGAGCTCCTCGTCGATCTGATCGATCACCTGCTGCAGCTCGTCGTCCGTGAGATCGACCTCGAGAAGGAGCGTGCCGTGCACCTCGAAACGACCGTAGTGCAGATCGATTCGTCCGACGCGGCGAGCGCCGCCATAGATCGCGAAAATCTCGCTCGATTCAGTCCGGACGGTGCGTTCGAAGCGTGAGGACTCCACCCGTCGAGAACTCTAGACCCCGAGCCGAGCCGTGCGCACGGCGTTGATGTCCTCGAACGCGCCGATGCGCGCGCGCACCTCGTCGGGTACCGCGTCGTCGAGCGTGAGGATCATGAGGGCCTCGCCCCGCGGATGAAGACGGCCGACCTGCATCGATGAGATGTTCACGTTGTGCTCGCCCAGGAGCGTGCCCACGCGGCCGACGAGTCCTGGCTTGTCCTGATGCTTGGTGAGAAGGAGATGACCGTCCACCGGCACGTCGACCCAGAACCCGTCGATGAATACGATCCGCGGGTCTCCTTGCACGAGGGTTCCGGCGACCTCCGTCGACCCGACCTTCACCGAGAGCAGCGATGCGTACCGTGCCGGCTCGGTCTCACGACGCTCGGCGATCGCGAGACCGCGCGCGCGCGCGAGGTCGAGGGCGTTCACGAGATTGACGCGCTGCTCGCTGAAGGTCTCGAGCACGCCCTTGACGGCCGCCGCCCGGAGCGGCTCGGGGTCGAGCTCGAGGACCGCGCCGCCATACGCCAGCGCGAGCTGCGCCGGTCGGTCGTCGAGGAGCTGCGCGGCGAGCGAGCCGAGGCGCTCCGCAAGGCGGAGCCACGCCATCCCGCCGGCCTCCTCGGAAGGAGGGCGCGGCGCGTTCACGGCGTACCGTGCGGGCTTCCCGTCCAGGACGTCGAGGATCTGCTCGACCACGTCCACCGCGACGTTGGTCTGAGCCTCGGTGGTCGATCCTGCGATGTGCGGGGTGAGCACGGTCCGCGGCGCCTTGCGGATCGCGGCCTCGGCGGGAAGCGGCTCCGCCGGGAACACGTCGATGGCGGCGCCGGCGATCGTTCCCTTCTCGAGCGCGACGGCGAGCGCGTCGAGGTCGACGATCTCCCCCCGTGCCGCGTTGACGATCACCGTTGTCGGCTTCATCCGACCGAGGGCCTCCTCGCCGATGAGCCCGCGCGTCTTCTCGGTGAGCGGGACGTGCAGCGAGATGAGATCGGCGGTTCGCAGGAGCTCGTCGAGCTCCACGAGGCGCGCGCCGGCGGCACGCGCGGACGCCTCGGTCGCGAACGGATCGTGCGCGATGACGGTCATCCCGAAGCCGCTCGCGCGGCGCGCGACCTCGCCGCCGACGCGCCCCACTCCGATGAGACCGAGTGTCTTCCCGCGGAGCTCACGGCCGATGAACTTCGAGCGTGTCCACTCGCCCGCGCGTACGCTCCGGTCCGCGTCGACGACTCGACGGAGGACCCCGAGCGCGAGCGCCATGGTGTGCTCTGCGGCGGCGACGATGTTGCCGAGCGGAGCGTTCACGACGTAAACGCCGCGGGCGGTCGCCGCGGGCACGTCGATGTTGTCGACCCCGACGCCGGCGCGACCGACGACCACCAGGCGCTTCGCGGCTTCGAGGATTACCGCGGTGACCTTCGTCTCGCTGCGGACGATGAGGGCGTCAATGTCCGTGACGCGCGCGGCCAGGTCGGCCTCTTTCAGGCCGGTGGTCTGGCGGACCTCGCAGCGCGCGCGGAGCAGCGCGAGACCCTCTTCAGCGAGAGGGTCCGCGACGTGAACGATGCTGCGGCGGCTAGCGACGAGTCGCGACCGCGTCGTTCGCCGGCCGTGTGGTCGACGAGGCGCGGGCGGCGGGACGTGATGACTGCTGCTGCTGGCTCTCCGCGTAAGCGCGGAGCGCCGCCGTCATCGCGACGCCGGGCTCGATGGATTGGTTCAGATCACGGAGCGTGAGCTCGAGGGCGCTGAAGAACGCGACGATGTCCTGCAGCGTCACGAAGCCGAGGTGCGCGACGCGCACGAGCTGTCCTTCCATCTTCCCCTGGCCGCCGGCCACGATCGTGTCGTGGTCGTCGCGCAGGAGGCGGATGAGATTCCGGGCGTCGACGCGAGCGGGCGGGCGGAACGCGGTAACGGCAGGCGACGCGTAACGCTCGTCGGCGAACATTTGCAAATTGACGGCTTGCAGACCGCGCCGTGTCGCGCGGGCGAGATCGCGGTGGCGGCGGATGATCGCCTCGAGGCCTTCCTCGGCCATGAGCCGAAGCGACTCCTGCAGCGCGATGAACACGGTCACCGCCGGCGTTGCCGGAGTTTGTGCTTTCTCGAGCGAGGCCTTGTACGTCGCGAGATCGAAGTACGCCTTCGGCAGGTTCGATTTCTCGTATGCCTTCCAAGCGCGCGGGCTCATCGTGACCATGGCGACGCCTGGAGGCGCGCCCCAGGCCTTTTGCGAGGCGGTCACGCAGACGTCGATGCCCCACTCGTCGATCTCGAGCTCGGTGCATCCCGCTCCGGAGACGCTGTCGACGAGGAACAGCTTTCCGGATTCGCGCACGACCGCGGAGATCTCCTTGATCGGGTTGAGAATCCCGGTGGATGTTTCGTTGTGCGTGATAAGGACAGCCTTTGCGGCATCCTTACCCTTCTCTTTCGCGAGCTCATCCCGAACGAGGTCGGGCTCCACCGCGCGGCCGTAGGGGACGTCGACGCGCCGCGCGTCGACTCCATACGCCTTGCAGATCGCCGCGAAGCGCTCGCCGAAGGC
>WNFL01209868.1_pt2 | contig 12072 bp, 11 predicted proteins | sample 5400361 | NCBI WGS metagenome assembly WNFL01 (sample SAMN13153351, study PRJNA577476) | soil metagenome | isolation source: 40 cm soil on Douglas fir-dominated hillslope | place: USA:California | collected 2013-09-17
ACGACGATACAACAGTCGCCACGGAATGATGGTTCAAAAATTCTGCGCAAGTATTGGAAGAAAGGCCTGTCCGCGCCTGTCGTCGCCACCTTGGGACAGGAGCCCGTCTTTTTCCTTACGTCATGTGGCCGAGTAACACATCCTGGCGCGCAGTCGGAACTGGACCTTGCGGGGTTCATCAGAGGCGAGCCTGTCGAAGTGATCGAAGGTAAAGTGACTGGATTGCCAATCCCGGCGACTGCGGAAGTGGTGATTGAAGGATTCGTGCCGCCGCCGAACGTGGATAGCCGCGGCGAAGGGCCTTTCGGGGAAGTCACCGGCTATTATTGGGGCGGCACGGGGAAAGAGCCTGTGATTCAAGTTCAGGCGCTTTATCACAGGAACCAACCAATCCTGGTGGGCGCGCCGCCGTTCAAGCCGGTGCCGTCTCATTACGCGTTTCCGTTGCCGATGGGCCCGGAACTCGCCACGTGGATGCGGCTCGAAGGCGAAGGGATTACCGGAATCACTGGCGTGCGCAATCTCGGATATTGCGGTGCGACCGTAATACGAATCCGGCAAGAAAACGAAACTCAAGTGCCGCAATTGCTTAGCGCAGTGGAGCGCCTACGCATGTCACAGCGCCTAGTCATTCTCGTCGATGATGACATCGACGTTAACTCCGCTGAAGATGTTCTCTGGGCAGTGGGAACGCGATCAGATCCGGCCGTAGATATGCGAACGGATACATTCACGTCTAGTTGGGATCTCAATCCGTCGCTGTCAATCGAGCAGCGCAGACAGCTCCGTGAAGAGAACATCGGCTATCCATTTATGCGTGTCGTTATTAACGCTTGCCAGTCTTTCTCGATCAGGGCGAAGCTTTCGCCGGTAAACAAATTCAGCGAAAAATTACGCCGCGAAGCCCTAGAAAAATGGGGAGATGTGCTTCATTCCCCATCGAAGTGACTTCGCGCTGAATAATTCAAATGTAGAGGTTTATAGTATGGACTTGTTTGCGGATCATTGTTGGAGAGACGTTATATCGCCGGAGGTCTTCGAGGTTTACAAGCCGTACCGCCGCGAGATTTACATTGGGAAGCGGCCGGTTTTGCTGGCGATCGATCTTTATAATCTGGTGTTCGAAGGCGGTCCTCACCCCGTTCACGAATTGGTCAAAAAACACAAGAGCAGTTGTGGCGTGCATGCTTACGAAGCCATCGGTCCGATTCAAGAGCTGCTTGCATCGGCGCGCAAACATCTCCTGCCGGTTATTTATACCACTACGGAAACCCGCAAAGAGAGCAATCCAGACGATGTGCGCGCCACCAATCTGCCGATCAAGGATTTCGATAAGGGCAGTTATGAGATACGCGAGGAGTTCAAGCCGGTCCCGGGAGATCTGATCATTTACAAAGAACGCGCCAGCGCGTTTTTCGGCACCCCCCTAATCGCTCATCTTATGCGGCTGCATGCGGACAGCTTGATTGTTTGCGGCGAAAGCACGAGTGGCTGTGTTCGAGCCAGTGTCGTCGATGCTTACTCGTATGGGATTCATCCAGTCGTTATCGAGGAGTGCTGTTTCGATCGCAGTCTAATCTCGCACAAAATCAATTTGTTCGACTTGCATCACAAATACGCCGACGTGATGCACCTCGGTGAAGTGAAAAGGCGCCTGGACGTAATTGACTGACCTATTATTATCCAAAAATCTAGGATCGACGTATGAACGAAGGTTATAAAAATAGCCCAAGTGCCTTGGACCTGCGCGACTGGTTGCGCCAGGTTCAAGACATTGGCGAGCTGGCCGAACTTGAGGGGGTTCACTGGGACCGAGAGATGGGATCTTTGACCCAGCTTGTTCACGAACAAATTCTGGACGCGCCACCGGCTCTGCTTTTCTCCCGTATCCCCGGCTACCCCGAAAATTTCCGAACGCTGTACGGGATGCTCAGCTCGCCGAAGCGGCTGTCAATGACTTTGGGGATTTCTTGTGCAGACAATCACCGGATCGCATTGCTGAAGGCGTTCCGTGAAAAGCTAAACTCAGTTCGCCTAATACCGCCGCGAGAAGTGACGCGGGGACCGGTTCTGGAAAATGTCGTGCGCGGCGAGAAGGTCGACGTTCTCAAATTTCCAGTGCCGAAACACCATGAGAACGATCCTGCCAGGTTCGTCGGCACGGGATGCGCTGTCATCCTCAAACATCCGGATCAAGAGCTTTACAATATCGGCACTTATCGCTCAATGGTTTACAACGAACGAGAAATCGGGCTCGAAATGAATCCGGGCAACGACGGCGGAAAGATTCAGAAGCTATACATCGAGAGAAATCAGCCCATGCCGGTGGTCATTTGCGTGGGACAACATCCCTTGTTTTATTTCGTTGGTGCCACGCCGCAACCGCGTCCGGAATACGAGGTTGCCGGCGGGCTGACGGGCGCTCCGGTCGATGTGATTCGTGGGCCGGCAACAGGACTACCCATCCCGGCTTACGCTGAGATCGCTCTTGAAGGATTCGTTCATCCGCAAAATTTAAAGCCGGAAGGCCCCTTCGGCGAGTGGATGGGATATTACGCCAGCGAGGTTGTGGACCGCCCTTGCGTCACCGTCGAAGCGATTCTTCACCGAGATGATCCAATTCTCACGTGCTCCGCCCAACATACGCCCCCTGATGAAACCTATTTACTGCACGCGCTTGGGAACTCGGCCAAGGTATGGACGGATCTGGAAACACTCGGCGTCAGAGGCATTGAGGGAGTTTGGCAAAGCGAAGGCGGTTCGGGGAAAAAGTTTCTGGTGCTTTCGATCGAGCAGGCGTTCGAAGGACATGCCCGTCAAGTTTTACACGCCGCGGCGGCCTCGCGCGGTGCGCTCTTTGGCGGGAAATGGATTGTCGTCGTTGATACCGATATAGATCCGACTAACGTCATCGAGGTCATGTGGGCCTTGTCGAGTCGGGTTAATGGGCTCGATGATATGGACTTCGTGCAGGTCGCGCCGACTGGAAGCATCGTCGATCCGCTGACGGGCAAATACCACAACACGCGCATTCTCGTCGATGCAACGATTCCTTATGCGCGCAAAGTTGCAGGAAATTTCCCCAAAGCCGTTACGGTCAGTGACGATCTCAAAGCGAGTCTTATGAGTCGGTGGGGTTCTTTATTCAGCCACGCCGGTACGACGAAAGGTTAATGAGCTGAACGGAGAGACGGTATTTCCTTTTGTAAACGTGACCTAGTAGGGAATCTTTGAAGGAATAAAATGGATAACCATCGCTACGATTACTCTCCCTCCAATTCTCGTGCAAAGATAGTTTGGCCCAAGGGCGCACGTCTCGCCTTTTGGATCGGACTAAACGTTGAATACTTCCATTTCGATAAGCCGACGTTATCGGCCGGAAACCCGCGCTTGCCCGATATACAGTCTTATTCGCTTCGCGACTACGGGCTACGTGTGGGAATTTATCGAATCATGAAAGTGTTGGACAAGTTTGGCTTGCGCGCAAGTGTGCTACTGAATTCAGACGTTTGCTCACGCTGCCCGAACATCATTGCCGAGGGGAAGAGACGGGATTGGGAGTGGCTAGGCCATGGGATGACGAACAATCACCGTGTCTTTGATTATCCTCCCGAAAAGGAGCGAGATGTTATTAAGGAAGTGCGGCAAACGATCGCTGCCGCTGCCGGAACATCGCCCAAGGGCTGGCTTGGGCCTGTAGGAGCTGAATCCTACGATACACCTGATCATCTTGCCGCTGAAGGATTTAACTATTTGTGCGATTGGGCCTCTGACGATGAACCGCTTCCAATGAAGGTCCGGGAAGGAAAAATGATTGCCATGCCCTACCAACAAGGCGTCAACGATCTTGGGCTTCTTTTTCAATCACACTACTCACCGGAACAGTACTATCGGCAGGTTTGTGATCAGTTTGACACACTCTATGAAGAAAGTAGGGAAAGCGGCAAGGTCATGGCCTTGCCGCTTCATACTTTTGTCATTGGGCTCGCTTATCGCATTAAATATCTAGAACGTGCGCTGGAGTACATTTGTTCGCACGGAGCCTTATGGCTTACGACCGGGGGCGAAATCGCGGAATGGTACTACAGTAATTACTACGAGAAAAAGTGAGTATTAATGTAAGCATGCTGAACCGATTACAAGTGTTGTTGGCCAACTTAACGAAGGCTTTGAAAATCTCTGACTTGAGAGTCCGGCAAAGTATATATGAGGCTACGCAGATGAGGTTTTTGAGTTTTCATTCTAAGCACAAAGCAAACAACGGTCGCTTGTTCCATCTTCTGGGTTTTCTTTTTTGCTGGTTTCTCGGCTTCGGCCACGGATTGCCTGCCCGAGCTCACGCATCGGTGGTCGATGATGCAAAAAAGGAGGGACGGTTGATTTGGTATACGTCCATGGGTGCAGCTGACGCCAAGCTCATCGCCGACGCCTTCGAAAAGGATTTTGGTTTCGTGAAAGTGGACTTGGTCCGGCTAAGCGATGAGGGCATTCTCAATCGGATCGCTATTGAAAATCGGGCAGGCGGAAAGCCGTTCGACGTTGTCTCGGCGAGCCAGATTAGTTCGTTGGTTCAGCAGAAAACGATCATGCCTTATGTCTCTCCGGAGAGCAAAGAATTTACGCGTGAGGCGAAGGATCCGGGAAATCTCTGGACGGCTATGTATTACAACTATTACGTGCTCGGATATAACAGCAAACTTCTTCCCGTCGTAGAGGCGCCGAAGAAATGGGCCGATCTTCTCCATCCCAAATGGAAAGGAAAGATTGGCATGGATAGGGATGAAATTCCGTGGTACGCAACCTTGCTTACGGTTTGGAAGGAACCGAAAACCAACCAATACATGAAAGCGTTGGCTGCCCAGGATATACAGTGGCGCAAAGGTCATACCCTCATTGCAAATTTAATGGCGGCAGGAGAATTCCCGGTTTCGATCGTCTACTCTTACACCGTTGATCAAATGAAAAAGGACGGGGCGCCTGTCGAATGGATCCGGACTCTCGACCCCGTCATTGCTCAGGGGGGATTTATCGCCCTTGGCGCGCGGGCGATCAACATAAACAGTGCGAAATTATTCATAGACTTTGTCTTGTCGCCGAAAGGGCAGAGTATCTTTGGGAATAAAAACCGTATGCCGGCGCGAAATGGTATGAGACCCGGCGCAAAACTCGATATCGGATATGTGCCGGCCGATATTGGCAGCCGGTACCAGGAGTATCGACGGGAGTTTCAGCAAATTTTCGGACTCTAAGTGAAAGTGATTATCGGATGGAGCAGGAAACCGGACAGCCCAAAGCCTTCTCCAATGTGTGATTTGTTATGTCTAAAAAACTGCATTTGACGCTTGCCTGTGGTGACTATGAAATCGTCGCGCCGCTCAAAGACGGATCTGTCGCGCCGGATGGCATTGAGCTGACCGTGCTCACAGAGATGGATTCCACGGCCCGGCACTGGCGAATGGCGCGCTATCGTCATTTCGACGTTTGCGAATTCTCCATGTCTTCCTATTTATTGGCAAAATTCCAGCACGAAGCGCTAACTGCAATTCCCGTCTTTCCCCATCGAAGATTTCGCCATGGATTTATATTTATCAATACGACAAAGGGCATTACCAAGCCTACGGATCTCATCGGCAAAGACGTAGGACTGACTAATTTTCAAACCACCACTTTGGTATGGACGCGCGGCATTCTTGAGGACCAATTCAATGTACCGCATAAGAGCATACGTTGGCATGCGCAGAAGGAAGAAGACGTTGAGTTTACACCCCCTGAAGGCCTGACGTTGCGACGTGTGCCCGACGGGATGAATGTAGATAACATGCTGGCGGAGGGGAAATTAGATGCTTTGATTCATCCGGAGCTGCCTGTACCTGTCCTAAAAAACGACCCGAGGGTGAAACGTCTTTTCCCGAACTACAAGGAACTCGAAATTGAATACTATCGTCAAACCGGAATTTTTCCGATTATGCACGCGATTGTGATTAAACAGGAAATAGTCGACCGCCATCCATGGGTGCCGTGGAACCTGTTGATAGCATTTGAGCAGGCAAAAAAAGTTGCGTATGAGAGAGTCGCTAATCCCAGGCGTGTTCCTCACGCATGGTTCAAAAATGCTGATGACGAAGAACGAAACATCCTGGGAGAGGATCCCTGGGAGTACGGATTGACGCCGGCGAATCGAAAAAACCTTGAAACACTTATCGGTTATTCCCATCGGCAGGGAATCATCGGACAGGCGTTGCCTCTGGATGAGCTCTTCGATGTGTCCACGCAGGGTACGGAATGGAAGCGGCCTTTATCAAGACGCTAGAATACTCTCCTGGCTTTGATGTCCTGACGGTGCATCTTTTGAAACTTTTGCGACTGACGTAAACCGCGATAATTTATGATTTCACCTTTTCAGCTTCACCGCCCTAAATCCATTGAAGAGGCCTGCGCTCTTTTGTCTCAATACGGAGATCAAGCGAAGATTCTCGCGGGGGGGAGTGAACTCATATTGCTGCTGAAGATGAATCTGACCAATGCAGCACACATTATCGATATAAAGGGTGTTGTAGGCATGGACGCAATAACGTTCGAGCCCGGTTCTCAGGCGTTGAGAGTTGGCGGGTTGGTTACCCATAGGAATTTGGAGACCTCCCCAGTTGCGCTGGAACATTTTCCTCTTTTGGTGGAGATGGAACAGCAGGTGGCGAACATCCGCGTTCGCAATGTTGGGACCCTGGGCGGAAATCTTTGTTTCGCGGAGCCTCATGCGGATCCCGGAACGCTGCTGACCGCCTTTGACGCAGGGATTAAAATTCGCAGTACTCGAGGCGAAAGACGCTCGGATATCGCCGATTTTTTCCTCGACTACTATCAAACTGCACTAGAACCGGATGAAATTCTGACGGAGATTGAGATTCCGAAGCTATCGGCCAATTGGTCGGGAACTTACCTGCGGTTTTGCCCCGGTGAGCGCCCAAGTGTGGCTGCGGCCATTCTCATGCTGTGGGCTGATGGTGCGTGCGCGGATGCTCGGTTGGCTCTCGGATGCATCGGTCCAAAACCCATTCGGGCCAAGGAAGCTGAACTTGCTCTCCGAGGCAAATCGGCTGATGAGATTGAGGCCGAGGCACTCGATGTCGGGACAAAAATAAGCGACCTCTGCGATCCACCACCGGATATCTGGGGCTCGGTCGAATACAAACGTCAAATCGTAAAGACTTTGGTAAGCCGGGGACTAAAAAAATGCGTTCGAGATTCATAAAATGAATGCTGTATTTATGCCAATTCGATTTCGTCTCAATGGCGAGAGTCGTCAAGCCGAAGTGAGCACACATGAGCTGTTGATTGACTTCATTCGTGATCGTCTCGGTCTAACAGGTACGAAGCGCTCATGTGATATAGAAATTTGCGGTGCCTGTACGGTAATCCTTGACGGCAAGGCCGTAAGTTCCTGCTCCATGTTCGCTTATGAACTCGACGGTAAAGAGGTTACAACGATTGAGGGCCTATCGCAGGGAGATAGGCTCCATCCGCTACAAGAAGCCTTTATCGAGCGTGGCGGATTCCAATGCGGATACTGTACTTCTGGAATGATCCTGCTCGCCAAGACCTTGCTTGATCAGATACCCAATCCGACTCGGAAAGAGATTCAGCATTACATGGACGCGAATATTTGCCGCTGCACCGGTTATCAGATGATACTTGAATCGATCATGCTTGCAGCTGAAAAGATGATGGGGAAACCGGCGTGACCACGACAATTGGAAAAAATGTGCAGCGCTTCGACGCTCGCGCAAAGGTAACCGGAAAAAGTGTTTACGCTGGCGATATCAAGCTTCCCGGCATGCTGCACGGCAAGCTTCTTCGAAGCTATTTGCCACACGCGCGCATTCGCCGGATCGACGCGGACGACGCAGCGGCAATGCCAGGCGTTATCGCCGTACTGACCCGTGACAGATTGCCGATGCCTTCCCCCTACTACGGTTCGTTCGCAAAGGACCAACCTGTAGTGGCGCTCGATAGAGTGCGATATGCGGGAGAAACAGTCGCCGCCGTTGCAGCGGAGGACGAGGCAATTGCCGAGGAGGCGCTAAAAAAGATCAGTATCGAGTTCGAAGAATTGCCCGCCGTTATAACTATTGAAGATGCTTTGAGCAAAGGAGCAGCGCTGGTTCACGAGGGGCTTGAGAAGAAGCCTGCCGTGTTCGGTAGAGGCATGAAGAGCGTTGATCATGACCGGAGCAATATTTATTTCCACGTGCAATACGAGCGCGGAAACGTCGAGGACGGATTCCGTTCAGCGGATTTCGTTTTCGAAGATAGTTTTTTTTCCGCTGCCAATCAGCAATACCCGTTGGAATCTCAAGTCGCCTTGGTTGATTTTAATGGCGACGGCTTTACCGTATGGAGCGCGACGCAAGGCCCTTTTAGGGTCCGTGAGGAAATCGCGGGCCTTTTCAATCTTGATCCTGCACGTATTCGGGTGGTTGTCCCTTATTTGGGTGGAGGATTTGGCGCCAAGAGCGTAGTCGGAGCCGAAGCAGTGGCGGCTACGCTCTCCTTTATGAGCAAAAGACCTGTTCGCGTTGCTTTTAGCGCTGATGAGATGTTTAAAACGATTTGCCAACCCGCCGCCAAAATGACTATCAAAACGGGCGCAAAAAGAGACGGAACCATAGTGGCCCGACGTTGCGAGATTTATCTGAACAGCGGTGCTTACGCCAACAGCGTTTCGTCAATCGCGGCGAAATCTTGTTATCGCGCCCACGGACCGTATCGGATTACGAACGTATCGACCGACGCCTACGCGGTTTATTCTAATACCGTACCAGCGGGTGCGTTTCGCGGGTTTGGCGGACATCAGACAGCATTTGCGATCGAATCCCACACCGACATGATAGCCCACCGTCTTGGCATCGATCCTGTGGAATTCAGAATGAAGAATCTTCTAGAACGGGGTGAGGATTACGCTGCGGGCGATACGCCGATCGACTGTGATGTCAAAGATCTTTTGAAGCAACTCTCAAAAGCGATTGGCTGGACGGAAAAAGATAGCGAGCCGCAACAAGCGGCAGTTAAAAGAACGAAGGGTGTCGCCTGCGTTGTCAAGGACGGCGGCGGCACGAAAAAAGAAGCCAATGCAATAGTGAAGATACAAGCTGATGGAAGGATCGTATTGATTTCCGGGACGGTCGAAATCGGCCAGGGTTCTTCAACTGCGCTATCGCAGGTCGTGGCCGAGGAGTTCTCTTGCCCTGCTGAAATGGTTGAGTTCGCGACAATTGATACGGACCACACTCCCTATGATACCGCAACCAATGCGACCAGCGGCGTTTTCACCATGGGCCGCGCGGTGCTTCAAGCAGCGCGGGATGCGCGTGACCAATTGCTTTCGGCGGCGGCATTGGTCCTCGACACTTCGGAATTGTCCTTAAGCGACGGAAAGATTGTTCTCCGCGGTAAGACATTTAGTTTTCAAGAGGTATTGCGCGGTGCTGAAATCGTAGGGAAAGGGTCGTGCACGTTCGAGCGCAACGAGCAGATTCCACTCGGATATCCGACTCCATTCTGGGAGATAGGACTGGGAGCCGCGGAGATCGAGGTGGACGAAATGACCGGGGAGGTTAAAATTCTGAAGTTTCGCTCCATCACCGATGTCGGCCGCATGATCAACCCGCTCCACTGCAGAGGACAGGAGGAGGGTGGAGTACTCTTCGGAATCGGCCAAACGCTATTGGAAGAGCTTGTCTATGAGGACGGGCACCTCGTCAATCCAAATCTGGCTGACTATCGTTTGCCACGATTCCGCGATCTTCCCGAATCCCTCGTATCGCTGATACATGAAGAAGAAGAAATCGCAGGTTCTTATCAACCAAAAGGATCAGGAGAAAGCGGAATTCTTGCTGTGTCGGCGGCTGTGTGCAATGCGATCTACAATCGTACTGGAATAAGGATGCTAGAATTGCCAGTAAGACGAGAAAATATGTGGAAAGCCATGCATTCCAAGCTCAGGTAAGACAAAACGTCACGCTACGGTCGCTTAAATCTTTAATCCATCACGAATCAACGGAGTGGAATGATGGGATCTGTTGAAATCAATTGCTTTCGGAATAGCCCGTTTTAAAAACGAGCAGCTTGGCAAGGAAGAGCTGTTTTTCCGTTTTCGTTTTATCTCCTTGTAGCGATGTTACTGGAGAATCCTAGCCTTCGATTTTCTGGAAAGTCTGAGACCGTGATTACAATGCCGAAATCAACTTCGCAAAGAAAAACTCCGTGGGATCGTTCTTCGTCTGTAGAAAAGGCTTGTCTGGTTCTTCGTTGCTTCACTCCAGTGAAACCAAGCTGGCGTCTATCGGAGTTAGCGCGTCAGCTAAAATTTCCCAAGAGCGGCGTGTTTCGGATAGTGCGAACTCTTGATAGCCAAGGATTTTTGCGACACAAGGACAATTCGAGTGAATACGAATTGGGGTTTCGCATTTTTGAGCTGACGGGAATGCTTTTCGGCGAAACTAAATGGCTCAGTGAAAAGGCAGACCCTTATCTTCAACAGATCAATGAAAGATGCGGTTTCTTGGCTTCACTTTCAATCATGGAACACGATGAGATCGTAATACTCGCACGCGTGGAAGCAACCCATCCACTCAAAGTCGTTTACCCTATTGGAACTCACCTGGGATGTAATAATGGGGCATCGGGAAAGTTATTGCTGGCGTATAATTATTCCAAGGAGGATATTCGGGAACTATTGCGTGCGGGCAAGATTAAGAAATTTACGGAAAAAACAAAAATGGATTTTAACATTCTTCAGGCCGAATTCCGTAAAATCCAAAGGGCGGGGTATGCTGAGAACGACGGGGAGTCGGTTCCGGGAACGGTTGGATTAGCCGCACCCGTTTATTCGGCAGAAGGCCTAGTCATAGCTGCACTAGCCATAACTGCTCCTGAGTCACTTTCTTCCCTGAAGAACCTAAGAGCTTTCATTCCAATCTTGACTAGCACGGCAACGAAGCTTTCGAGAGACTTGGGTTTTCGCAAGACAGCAAATTTGGCCGGTTAAGTTGACCGGTCGAATGAGCTTTGCCTTGATGCCGATCCTACCGGCAAATAGCCTTGCAATTGGTATTCATTATTGACATCCGGAAGCGGCGGCTCAGCATTCTGGGGCTGGTGGACAGCCCGATTCAAAAGCAGATATCGTTGACGATCACCAAGACTTGGTAGGCAAGCTGAAGGCGGAATTCTGAGATTCACGCGTCTCGTTCACGCGACTAGGGAGGAAAGATGAGTTCAGGGATTTTTCGCCTTGGCCCCAACACCGGCGCCGGCGCAGGGCCTGCAATGTGCCAGCAATCCTTTGATCGGGACGTGGCGACTGAATCTTCAGAAATCCGCGATCACCCGGAACAACGGTGTAATCGAACCGCGCATCATGATCATCGCTCCGTTTGGAGATAACGGAATCACGGAAGTGTTTATCAACGACCGTGACCCACGCCTAGTGGGACGGTGGGAGATGTGGTCGGTGCAGTTCGACGGGAAGCCATACCCCACCAAAGGCGGTGATCCGCGTCAGATGCGCTGGACACGGATTGACTGCAACACCTTTCAGCACGAGACCTTACGCCAGCTCTATTACAATCTGCCGGGCGACACCGTAAAAGAATACATCCCTGAGGGTCGCGTCAGCTCCGGAGGGCGTATTACCGTCTCTGCTGATGGAAAAACGCTCACCAATAAACACACAGGAACACTGGGCAGTGGCAGCCAGACGCGGTATGAGGATGAAATCCTCGTCTTTGACAGGCAGTAGGCGGGCACCAGCTCAATCGCGAGCCTTCAGCTGGCGGTGAACAATGTGAGGACAACCGAGTCAACATTCCCGACTTCGCAGTTCCCGAATACGGCCTGATTAAAGAATATGCGGGGCTCGAAGAGCGCGACTATAAATTTGGTCTCTAGAAAATGCGCGCCTTCAGAAAGTTGGGCGTTCCATTCATGATCATGAGGCCAGAAGACTTGGACGATGTGAGAAAATCCGTAGTTCACAAACTGAAATTTTACCATCCTGTGACGATTTTCGATGCG
>WNFL01409893.1_pt3 | contig 12071 bp, 14 predicted proteins | sample 5400361 | NCBI WGS metagenome assembly WNFL01 (sample SAMN13153351, study PRJNA577476) | soil metagenome | isolation source: 40 cm soil on Douglas fir-dominated hillslope | place: USA:California | collected 2013-09-17
CGCAATGATCTCGCGAATCGGTATCCTGATGGGATCGGTTTTCGAACCTACCGATCCCTTTTACCAATCACCTTTATCGGGCTGAAGGTAGAACCTGTAAGTCACTTTGAAGGCGCGGCGGTTGGTGACGGCCTTGCCGACGCTGCGGGCTTGGCACTCGAACCGGGACTTGGCGTGGCCTCTAAAATGGGGAGGATGCTTGCCATGTCCGGTGTTTCGATTTCTCCCAAGGCGTTCCTAACTGGGCGAGTACTCAGGTTTTTTGTGGGTGTCCAAAGATCCGACGCTATCCCACCCATGCGGATTTTGGAGAGCCCAGAAGCGGCATCGGTTTCGACAACGAGAACAACCTTGCCGGGTCTCATATAGTACGCACGACCAATTGTTTCATTTGCCGACTTTCTAGCGAAACGCGAACCTTCATTTTTCGCGTTTTCCTTCATAATATAGGCATACGGCCCACTGACTACCGACCAGCGGTAGCCTTTTGCGACCCAATCAGTGAAGTCGGCGGCCAAGCTAGTTGACGCAAGGCCCATCATCGCCAGTACAGCTGCGGACAAATTCGGGAGTTTCATTGGTTGATGAAGCAGGTGAGAGTACTCAGTCGCAATAGCCATGCGAAGATGCACATAGCGGCCACTACAAATGCTGAAAGAGTCGCAATCTGAGCATACCGGACCGGATCGCCCATGGCCAGGGGCGCGACGGAAACCCCAACCATAAGCGAGATCGCGGAAGTCGGCCCAATCGCCAAGTGGCGGGAGGATCCAAATAATGCGTAACCCAACCCGCCCAGCAAGTAGCCATAGATGCCAACCTGTGGCGGCAATCCGGCGAGCGTCGCATAGGCGACTCCTTCCGGCACCGCATATGCGCCAAGCGTGATACCCGCAAACAGATCGTCTTTCAACCAGTGGACTTGGTAAGTCGGTACCCATTGTGCGGGTGGAAAGATCGCTTTCCATCTACTCACTTTCGGCGGGCTGGAAGCAGTTGCGTTTATTGAGTCAGTTTCCAACGGCGTTGCGATTCAGAGATCGTCGCTTGCTATCAGTTCTTTTTTGGTAACGGCGAGTTCTTGGCGCTGTGCTTCGCCGACTTCCGGATATTGGAGGTCCAACGATGCCAGTGCATCGATCACAGCCGCCGCGACAACAACTCGGGTGAACCACTTGTTATCTGCGGGTACAACGTACCATGGAGCCTCGTCGGTCGCGGTGTTGCAGATCATATCCTCATAAGCCTTCATGTAGTCCTTCCAAAAACCGCGTTCACGGGAATCGGCGGACGAGAATTTCCAGTTCTTCGCTGAGTTATCGAGGCGCTCAAGGAAGCGTTTCTTCTGTTCGCCGGCCGATACGTGCAGAAAAAATTTTCGAATCACAACGCCGTTACGCGTGAGGTAGCGCTCGATATTGCGGATATCCGCGTAGCGATCTTCCCAGATGTTCTTGGTCACGAGCTGCGGCGGGATCTTTTGCTTTGCTAACAGCTCGGGGTGGACGCGGACGACGAGAGTCTCTTCGTAGTAGCTACGGTTGAAAATGCCGATCCGTCCGCGTTCCGGCAGACACTTCAGGCAGCGCCAAAGATAGTCGTGTTTGAGATCTTCCGCCGATGGGCTCTTGAATGAAAAGACTTGGCACCCCTGAGGATTGATGCCGGACATGACGTGCTTGATCGCTCCATCCTTTCCCGCGGCGTCCATTGCCTGAAAGATCAATAGGATCGACCATTGATCCTGCGCGTAAAGCACGTCCTGTAATTCGGCAAGTATTTCAACGCCTGTTTCCAGCAGTTCTTTTGCTCGCGGTTTGTCTTCGGAAGTAACCTCGCCGGTATCATCAGGATCGACATCCTTGAGCCGAAATTTCTTGCTATTGGTGACGCGGTAAGGCGCTGCGAATTTCTGGGACCTTTCGATGATTTCACTTTTTTTCATTTTGTTGACCGGGAGTTAGTGTTCTGGGGACACCAGATCGATTGCTAGCGGCATCGTGTGCCAGATCTCCGATCGGCGGCCCACTAACGGAGCCCAATGCCTCCCACTGGAAGCGCCTGCCATGTGTGAAATTCGATGATTAGCGTTTCAGTCGAGATCTGGAATCGAGTCTTCTAGTGTAACAGCCTTAATCGCGTCATCTGTGCGACATTAAAAAAATCCCGCCTCCGCGCTGAGTTCGGAAAGCGCTTTGAGGCCATTTGTCCCGAGCAGACCAACGCTTAACCGCTTCCCGCTGTGCGTGTACCACATGCCTCGGTTGGTCCGAGGATAGTAAACGAAAGCGATACCGTCCGAAGTTTCGCCTCGAACAGCCGTTTCTGAATGATGTTCTTCGATGAATCGCGAAAACGGTTCATAAAACGGGTGCACCGAATCGGCAAAAAGCTCCGCTATTAAAGCGTGTAATTCCTCTTTGGAAGCTACGCGGAGCGTATGGCGCGCAGACTCTTTCCGCAACGCAAGGTTCTCGGCGAAGCCGGCTGGGTCAATCATGATGTCGATCGTGTAACAATTTGTTTTGCCGTCCTTACCCGATCCGGATCTTGATGGAAGTAATGGACCAAGGGAAGCAGGACCGATTACCTAATTAAGCATGTCACTGAAACATTGCTATGGGACCAAAGTGCGATACTGCCAACGCCCTAACGTCTGCGTGGCCACAGCGACAAAGATATCGCGGGGTGCTTTGTCGTTCACCAAACAGCAGCTTGAAGCGGTTAGTTTTTGGGTGCTCACGCGGCTGTTGGGGCACTGCGGACAATCGAACGTCCCTACAGGACGCCACCATCATGGTGGAACCACAATCCCACGCTAAAGTGCGGGGCTACTTTCATTAGGTCCCTCCGGGACACCGCGACATATCCTTTGGTCCTCGCGCGAAAAAAACGTGCACTGATTGTCCCCGAATCAAAAGCAGCTCTTGCAGGCGCCTCGAGGATTCTAAGACCCGGGACGCCTTCAAGAATGATATGAGAAAAAGCTCAAGCTGCGAGGTCCCTTCAGAATTGCTCAGCAACGGCGTGGACAGCATTGCTCCTTAAGGCGTTTGTACCTCAAAGAACCGCGGGGTGAATTCACCCAACCCAACAGACGCCATTTTCGGCGCGAGACCTGCCAAAACCTCGGCGCATCACGTTGGAGAAGCTGAAGGAATCAATTTTGGCGATCCCGAATATTACATTCGGCGAGAGTATACTGCCAACACGCGACGATTATCGAAACGTTGCGTCCCGGCGGCGAGTTTTTCGTTCAGATAGGTAAAGTTGGGGAACACGGCGTTAACCTGAGACGCTCCGAGGCGACTGCCTTATCTCGATTTGCCTGATCACTGCGTCCCGAATTGGGACCTTCTGAGGAACAAAAGGGAAACACCTCACGCAAGATCGGTCGTTCGGCTTTCCCGAAAATGATCTCTTTGCGCGGCGTACTAGCGGGCCTTGGCTTTCAGGATCCGCAGCACTTCTGCGATCGCCTGCGGGTTCTGATGCGCGCCGTGGCGCGAAGGGACGATGCATTCGCTCTCCGCGCCGTTCATGTGTGAGCTCCAGTACGGCACCACTCCGTCACTGGAATTCGGCGAATCGCCGCGCCCGCGATCGCCGATGATTGTATTGTACCGCACACCCTGTGTCATCGGAATCGTGTTCATCGCGTTGAGAAAGCGGCTTTTCGGTGAAAGAGAATCGACGCTGTTGGATCGGCGCATCGGTTTAAGCTCAGCCTGCTCGATCCGCGTCAGGCGCAGCATTTCCTGGCTGGCTTGACTGCTTACGGTCGCATCCCGAATAATCATGGCTGCGAGAGTCCCGATCAGTCCTCTTGCCATGTTGCTGCCGCGCAACGGCGAGGCGATGAAGATAGCGCGTCCAATTTCTGGCCGGTGTCGGAACAAAAGTTCCTCCCGAAAATATTCCCGCACGTGCGGCGACAACGGCACTTCATCCGGCGGGCGACCGAAGATGTTCATCCAAAGTTTGTTCCCGCTGTCGGTCAACAGCAGACGGCTGATACATCCTCCCATGCTGTGGCCGATTACAACCATTGGTTTCATTTTCGGAAACCGCTTTTCCACGGCATCGAGTTCGTCGCGTAAAATTGCGGCTGAGTACGGGAACGGGTAGCCCGTAGGGTAACTATAGAACCAGAACTGGTAATGCTTTCGGATCACCGGGTCACCGCGCAGCTTGTTGATCATCGGCGTCCACGTAGCCTGGGAATCCTTCAGCCCATGAATCACCAGCACGACGGTTTTGCCAGGATCATAAGGCTGGAGCCGCTCAATGGCAGCAGTGTGTGCATACTTCTCCGGGTTCAAGAGACGGGAGAGCTCGTGCTTTTTCGGATCGCTCTCCTGGAGCATCACGGCGAGCGGCACAGTGAAGTCGGCTGCCAGCGGAACCGTGTGCCCATCGAAGGCCACCGTTTCTCTCGCGAGCGGGTCTTCGAAAGAGAGGACACAGCGGCGTCCCTCAAAATGCGCCACCACGGTTACGCTGTAAAAGATTCGGGAGGGCGCAAAGTCCGCCCGTCGGTTTTTCGGCTCTCGTTCGACGGCGACGATTGGCGCTCCGATGCCAAAACGCGTTGTCCGCTCGGTCACATATTTTCCGCCGACATCGAACTCGTCGGCTGGGGTAAATTCATACACCGCGGGATTCCACTCGGGCCGCGGATCGGGGTTGTGCGTGAGCGCGAAATCGCCAGCCGGGCTAGGAATCGTCATCATGAATGATCTGGAAAATGCGCGCGATCCCAAAGTTGTAATCGCGAACAGCGGTCGCGTTTCTTGAGTCGCGCTCGAGTTCGCGCGATGCTGCTTGCAACGCAGTGAGACAGTCGGCGAGCGCAACGAGCGCCTTTGCGTGTTCTTCGTGCATTGCCTTGGTCATGGCCTGCTCGGCCGCGGCCAGCGAGCCGACGCCCGGCGCGCCAGTCAGGTGCGGATGGACGTGCGAGACCAATGCGTACGGACTCGCACAACCAGCTAGGATGAGCGCGTTACCCAGGACGCAGAGATGCGCGCGCATATTGGTACCTACTTGGTAGCGAAGTAAGTTGAATCAACCACCGGCTTCCGCACCGCTGGCGCGTCGGTCACAATCACGGTTGTGCCCGGCGCGATTTCATCGGCAACCTTTTGCGCGAACTCCGGACTGAACTGCAAGCGCGACGCAAGTTTTTCCGCATCAACACCGCGACCTTCGCCGTCCACCCGCATCCACCGGCCGGCTTGCCGCCCGGGCGCAAGCTGACTCGGTTTGCCGGTCGTGCCTTCGAGCAAAGTAAACACGTGTTCGCCAAGCCGGCGGCCCTTGACCTCAAGCACAGCGCGACCGATTGGATTGCCATTGCGATAAACGTAGAGCGCTTGGTCAGCAGTGCTGATGACAATGGTAATCGGACCGCTCGAGCTGCGTTCCGGATGCCAATCGTACTCATTCGCCGCGAGCGAACGCAGCATCGCCGGCGTGAAATCTTTCGGTGCCAGCATCAGCCCGGGGTTGGAGGCAAGATGCGGCTGTGGCGTTTTGCCATCGCCAATCACCACCGTACCGCCATTCGAAGTGGCATCAAAAAGCAGCGCCGAAAAGTCATATGGCAGCCGGACGCAACCGTGGCTGGCCGGATAACCAGGCAACTGGCCAGAGTGCATGGCGATGCCGGTCCAGGTGAGCCGCTGCATGTTCGGCATCGGGGCGTTATTATACTTTTTCGAGTAATGCGTTTTCTTCTTCTCGAGAATGTTGAGTACCCCCGGCGGTGTGGAGTTGCCCTTGCTGCCGCTGCTGATGCTCGAGCGGCCGATGAGAATGCCGTTGCGATACACATACATCGTCTGCTGCGGTAGGCTAACCAGCACGACGACCGGTCCGCGTGGTGAAAGTCCTGGTTTCCACCAGTACTCGCCCGACTTGAGCGGGCCGGTCGGCTTGCCAGTTGGCGCGCCTTTGGTGTGGAATGATGGCTGATCCATCGCGAAGGAAGTGGCGGCGAGCGCGGCGAAAATGGCAATGACAGGTTGGAATTTCATAGGCAGATCACAACAATTGTCGGTGACTCTACCGAAAACCGCGCGCCCGGTGAATGAGACCTTGGGGCACTTCTTTGTTGAGCCACAAGGCCAGATTGAATGCTCGTAGTGATAAGATCTGGTTCGGCGGTAGGATGGTATGTCCTTAGTCTCGAAATTGAATTCGACCAGATTCCCGGATTGTCGAAGCGGGGCGGTCGATTTCTCCAATCGGCTGGCGAATTAGCGGGCACCAGGTGGCAGCAAATAGAGCGTCAGGGCGAAAATTAGGTACACTATCAGCACGAGCACGCCGACGAACCACGCCGATCGGCCGCTGTTAGTCACGAAGGAGGCGGTGAGGGTGGCGATGAGCATCATTACCACAGAGCCCGGCCAGAATCGCAGATCCATCGGCGCCGGGCCGATGACGTAACTGAGCAGCACGAGCACCGGCGCCACAAAGAGCGCGATCTGGGAGGCGCTTCCGAGCGCGATGCCCACGCTCAGGTCTAGCCGGTTCTTGCGAGCGCCGGAAAATGCCGAGGCCATTTCCGCCGCCGCACCCACGAGCGCCACAACGATGAACCCCACAAACGCGGGCGTCATCCCAAACGCCACCGCGGCCTCCTGCACCGATTCGACGAAGATCTCGCTGACCAGCGCTACCAGCACAGTGACGCCCGCGAGCGTAGCGAGCGCTAGCCCGATCGGCCACGGGTCTTCGCCTTCTTCACCGTGTGTCACGCTGCCGAAAAACTCGCGGTGCGTCTTGAGGGAAAAGAGCATGCCGAGTCCGTAGGCGGCGATGAGCAACACCGCCAGTCCCACGCTCAACTTGTTTGTGAACGCCGCGCCGGTCGTGGAATCGGCTTCGGCGATCGCCGACGGGACAAGGAGCGCGATCGTGGCCAGAAAGAGCAGCCCGGCCTGCAATCGGGCGCTGACCCGGTTGTATTCCTGCGTGTGGTATTTGATGCCGCCGAGGAGAAAAGACGCCCCCAGCATGAACAAGCTGTTGGTGACGATCGCGCCGGCGATGGATGCCTTCACCAGCATCGTTTGGCCGGCGCGCAACGCCGCGAGCGCGATGACCAATTCAGTCAGGTTTCCCAGCGTGGCGTTGAGCAGGCCGCCGACCGCATCGCCCGTCTTGGCCGCCACAGACTCGGTGGCATGACTCAGCAGCACGGCCAATGGCACGATCGCGAGGACCGACATCAGAAAGAGCAGCGTGTGTGCTTCGGGCCAAGCCTTCCCGGCGATGAACACGACGGGAACAAAGGACAGCAGCCAGAGCAACGGGTTGTGACGGATTTCTTTCAGCAGAGCTATCATCGGTTCAGGGAGCCGGGGCGCTTCCCCGGTTTAAGCTAAAGACTTTGGTGAAGACCGCGAAGAACATTCCCGTGGACAAGCCGCACATGAGGATGCCCGTGAGCGCTTCGACGCCGCCGACCAGACGCCACTCCTTCGGCAACACGAGGTCACCATAGCCCGTAGTGGTGTAGGTCACCGCGCTGAAATAAAATGCCGACGTTAGGTCGGGCATCCCATGCTTCCATGCATAAAAGAACGCCCAGAAAGCGATCTGGAGGAGATGCATCAGGACCGTCCAGCCCGCGATGCAAATCAACATCCACGTCGCCGGCCAGAAGCGCCCTTCAAGCATTGCCGACCGCCCCTTCATCCAGCTAATGCCGGCGGTCACGCCGATCGCCTGGATCGTCACGCAAAGCGCCATCAGGCACCAGGAGATGAAAAGTTTCGAGAGCATCGACGATCCGGTGAAATCGCCTGGCTGCTAGCCGGCGACGGATGCGGGTCGCAATTTCCACACGCGCTCGCAATAGTCGCGGATCCAGCAGTCGGAGGAGAGTTTGCCCATCCGCGCGGTGTCGAGGATCGACTGGCGGGTGCAGGCGTGCGGGTCGCGCCATCGCGCGCCGTTCTCGGCGATGCTCGCGTCTTTTTCGAAGCGAATCGCATGCTCATGGAGCGCGTTCGGCCGGAGGTTGTGGTGGACTTCTGTTACGGTGATGCCGTGGGCGGCGAGATCGAACGAGGCGAGATTCGTGGCGTTCATCGTTGGTAGAGTTACGACTCACAGAATTAACCTAACGCGGTCGTGCGGGCTATCGGACCAAGGTCTCATGGCGTGATACCACAAGAACGCGAAATGCCGGTCCACTTTGGGATAAATGCGTACCTTGGTTCTTTATTGATCGAATATGACTTTGGGTCGCCTGTCGACCGCTACACAAAGGCAGGCCTTTCTCCGACTGCTGAGTGAGACCATCGAAACAGTTTGATGAGCCTGCGAGTCGCAAGATAGACTCGGTGCAGAAGTCGCGCCGATAAGGATGAGGTCTGATATCGTTTTTCCAGCTAATCGGTTTAGCTGCGGGCTGCAGGCTAAAAAGCGAATCTGGCGCCGAAATTGACTTGCAGGAAGTTGTTCTCGGGTCCGTCGACGACATTCCAGGTGGCTTCAGAGAACACCCCGATATGGGGAGTAAAGCGATACTCGAGTCCTCCACCATTACGGCTAAGGCAAATGCGGTTTTCATGATAGTACTCCTGATAGATACAAAAGATAACTACCCGCAGCTTATTCGGGTGGCTCTTGGTAGCATCTTCCAAATGCTTAGCTTACTGCTAAGCCTCGTCCGCAGCTATGGTACCAAGGTCCTACACTTATTCACTGGTCTCGACCTCTAAATAGATGAACATAAATAGAATCAAGAGGCTACGGTGCCGAAGTGTTGCTCGAATGAACCCATGAAACTCTCGAATTTTTCCTCAGTCGCACTTGCAGCGATAGGAATTGCCTCAGCTACTTTTGCCGCCGACTACTCCGATTGGGTCGCAAAGGGCTACCGCTGGTCGGCAGTAAATGGGCCGCACGCCTATATCAAAAAGGAAGACGCGAAAAATGAGCGTTTGCATGTCCGTAACAAGCCCGTTTCTGAAGTCATCGGTCGCGCATACTATTTGAGACGAGGCAAAGTTGTCCTCGTGGTAGAAACCGAAGCTGCCTCCGGCCTTTCCAGAATCCGCATGGGTGGCGTAACGTCGGATCTTTGGACTCCCACTAAAAATCTGAGTACTCGTCCGCTCAGAAACACCGTGGGAATAATCGAAACTCCGGATATGGCANTACGCCACGCCCCGGCACGAGTGCCAAACCCGCGACATCTCCGTCACCAACTGCCACACCCCGTAGTTGACTTACCGGTCCACTTCTCCAGCCGGCTTACCCGCCATAGGCATGCGATCTCACGAAAATTGATCAGCCCCGCTATTGCCACCGACACAATCGCTGTCAGCACCCTAATTGCATCAATCCTGCTCACCATCGTGTTGTTGTCGGCCGTATTCGCAGTGGGCGGTCGCGATAAGAAGTTGGATCTAGCGCCACTGCTGGCAGCGCCGGCGCTTTTTGCCAGATGGGCAAGTTATTCCTATGCGGACGACCTCGTGTCTACGGAAGTTTTCCGTGGAACCGGGATACTGTTCTTTGGTTTTGTCGTCCTGCAACTTAGAGGACCGAGAGACGAGAGGAACGTTTCGATGAATTCATGAGCAATGAATTTTCGGTCTACCAATTTTTCGAGGATGGCACCTGGGAACGGGTTCGAGAGTGGGTAGGTGCAGAAGAAGCAGTCCAAGCAGCGCGGCACTACACCTGCAGCGTGGCAGCGCAGACCGGGATAACCCAGCGGGTCATCATTACTGACGGGGGGGTTGTATCAGTTTCGAGTGTCAGTATGGCAACGGGGTAACTTATCCTGAAGAAGTCCGAAAGTGAGCATGCAACGCCGCATGGCACGGTCGACAAACTTCTTGGAGATTCTCAATGGCTTTATTTGTTGGGTCACCATCGATGTGATGAACAACCGTACCGCCTCTGGGCCGGAACACTCCGCAACGCCCGCAAATGCCCAGCGGAATCTTCAGTTTTCGAGCAACAGCTCGACTTCTGTGCTCTTCTCTTAGTCGCAATGTTTTCTCGTCTGTGCACTTACCGGTGCCCCAGCGGGTCAAAGCCGCACGGCTGGCTTTTTGCGAGATGCGTGCCTTGCGCTTGCCTCTCGCTTTCCCCATCAATGCAGCACCATTGTGCTTGACCCAATCATCTGGAAGTATTTTGTCGCAGTAAGGACATCGGCTCATTTTAATCTCCGTATCGCTTCCGAGAGGTCTATCTTTGGCTGGTCTGGTTCGATGATTTCATGGACTGAGCGGATCGCGGTCTTTAACTCGCGCAGTTGCTGGCCGGCCTTTTCTGCGACATTGATCAAGTGGTCTATCCCTGCCTTCAATTGGTCCTCTTGTTCTGAGTCATGAAATGAGCCTGACAGGTTTCATTAATAATGCAAATACATGATTATTTTGCGTTATATTGAATTGTCACCCGGAGAAATCAAACGTTGGGGTAAATCCAAAAGCGTGTTACGAACCGTGTTATACGCTTCCGGTCAAACTCTGTAACTGCCAGCCAGGCAATTACTTACGAGAAATATTCGCTCACTCCTTCAGAGCGGTACGTATTTAACATTGTAACCCAGGGTTCCGCCAAGCCTCCACCCTGGGCTATAATCTTGTCTGCGCTTCACGCCTCATTAGTTGCGATCCTAAAGTCCAACAGGCTCCGCAGCCATTTCTTTTACGCCTTCCGACTTCGCGGCCCACCGGTCCTGGTTTGAAACGCCTGCGATAGCTTCGTCGGACACGTCGGCGTTATCGATGTTCCTGCATTCCGGCCCCTTCCAACCAGCGCTGCCATTTGATGCACTGGTCACCGGATGTGACCAAGGTCCAATATCAGAGTGGAAGCAAATTCATTAACTTCTTTTCGTTACCACGCCCACCGGGCTCGTAGCAGCAGGCTTTTTTCCCTCAAACGACCAACCGCTTCCAAACGAACCAAAACAGCGAAGTATGAAAAGCAGACCGATTGCCATCGTCGCCATAAATTATGTCCTGATCTCCACCGCGCTTGCCGCGGACACCGCGGAAAAATCAACTTCTCCTGAAACAACTGCGATCACGAACCAAGCTGCTGAATATGCCAAGGCCTACAACGCTGGGGATGCGAAAGCATTGGCCAAATACTTTACCGATGATGCTGAATACACCGATGAAAATGGGCAACTAACCCAGGGTCGCTCGGACATCGAGCAACTCCTGACGGACACGTTTGCGGAGAACAAAGGAGCGACACTGGACGTGCAGGTCGATTCGGTGCGACCACTCGATTCGGATCTATATGAGGAAAAAGGGACAACGACAGTTACCTCATCCAGCGGAGACAGGCAGTCATCAAGCTACACTGCGCTTCACGCCAGGAAGAACGGCGAGTGGCTAATCTCGCGCTTATTTGAATTTCCGGCGGCGGAGCCAACGCCCGGCCAGCAGATCAATCAGCTAGCCTGGATGGTAGGAACGTGGAAGGATAGAGGCGGTAGCACTTCCGTAGAAACGAAAGCAGACTGGGCACGCGGCAACAATTTTCTGACGCGTACTTTCAAGGTTTCGCAAGGAGAGGGCGTTCTCTTGGAAGGCTGGCAAATCATCGGATGGGATCCGGTAGAAAATCGGATCCGCTCCTGGATCTTCGACAGTGAAGGTGGATACGGCCAAGCCTTTTGGACTCGCGATGGCAATCGCTGGTTGTTGAAAGAGACCAGGGTGTCGGCCGATGGCAGCGAGTCGAGTGCCGAGCAAACCCTCACTTACGTCGATCAAGACCACTGCACATTTGAATCTGCTAACCGCACTTTGAATGGCGATCTTCAGCCGAACATCGACAAGATCGAAATTGATCGGGTGAAATCACAATAGGCAATTCCGGAGGTACGGAGATGCGTTTTACAACGAGAGTTTTGATGGTCGCGACCGCGATTGCGGCCTTAGTCATACATGATGTAGATGCCCGAGGCGGAGGCGGTCGAGGCGGCGGGGGCGGGGGCGGTCGAGGCGGCGGCGGCGGCGGAGGTGGTCGAGGCGGCGGAGGCGGAGGCGGAGGGAGGGCCAGCAGTGGCAGTTTCT
>WNFL01452153.1_pt1 | contig 12071 bp, 13 predicted proteins | sample 5400361 | NCBI WGS metagenome assembly WNFL01 (sample SAMN13153351, study PRJNA577476) | soil metagenome | isolation source: 40 cm soil on Douglas fir-dominated hillslope | place: USA:California | collected 2013-09-17
GTCGGCACGTCCGCGGCCGCGACGGCGGCGGCGGCGGTGGCGGCTTCCTCTTCCTCGGTGATGAGTTGCGGCACGACGACGGTCGCGACCACCGGGTCCTCGCCTTTGTGCATCGAGAGCTCGACGCCTTTTGGCAGCGCCAGCTCGCGCGCGTGCAACGACTTGCCGACCGCGAGGCCCTCGAGATTGACCTCGACGAATTCCGGCAGGTCGGCCGGGAAGCAGACGATGTCGAGCTCGTTCAGCACGTGGTTGACGACGCCGCCCTGCTCCTTCACGCCGGGCGATTTCTCGGCGTTGACGAAGTGCAACGGCACCTTCATGTGGATCTTCTTGTCCTTGGAGACGCGCTGGAAGTCGATGTGCTGCACCTGCGGCCGGAAGGGGTGCATGCTCACCGAGCGCAGCAGCACCTGCTCCTTTGCGCCGCCGATGTCGAGCGTCAGGATCGAGGCATGGAACCGCTCGTTCCTCAGGTTGAGGTACAGGTCCTTGTGGTCGAGCTCCAGGTTGACGGGGTTCTTGTCGCCGCCGTAGAGGACGCCCGGGACCCTGCCCATGCGGCGCATGCGTCGGGCCGGGCCGGTGCCCTGCATTTCGCGCTTGCGCGCGCTGATTTCGATTGCCATTTGCTCGACTCCGCTAATAACTATTCAATGAAAAGGGAGCTCACCGATTCCTCGGTGTAGATCCGCAAAATCGTCTCGGCGATCAGGCCCGCGACCGAAAGGCTCCTGATCTTCTTGCAAGCGCGCGCATCCTCGCGCAGCGGGATGGTGTCGGTGACCACCAGCTCGTCGAGGTCCGATGCGGCAATACGCTCCACTGCCGGCCCGGACAGCACCGCGTGCGTGCAGTAGGCCACCACCTTCTTCGCGCCTTCTTCCTTCAGCACCTGCGCCGCCTTCACCAGCGTGCCGGCGGTGTCGACCATGTCGTCCATGATCACGCAGGTGCGGCCTTTCACCTCGCCGATCACGTTCATCACTTCCGAGACATTGGCCTTCGGCCGGCGCTTGTCGATGATCGCCAGGTCCGACTCGAGCCGCTTGGCGAGGGCGCGCGCGCGCACCACGCCGCCGACGTCGGGCGAGACTACCAGCAGGTCCTCGTAGCGCTGCTTCCACACGTCTCCCAGCAGGACCGGCGCGGCGTAGATGTTGTCCACCGGCAGGTCGAAAAACCCCTGGATCTGGTCTGCGTGCAGGTCCATGGTGAGGATGCGCGCCACGCCCACCGAGGTGAGCATGTTCGCCACCACCTTGGCGCTGATCGCGACGCGCGCCGAGCGCGGCCTGCGGTCCTGGCGCGCGTAGCCGAAGTACGGGATCGCCGCGGTCACGCGCGCCGCCGACGAGCGCTTCAGCGCGTCGACCATCACCAGCAATTCCATCAGGTTGTCGTTGGTCGGCGCGCAGGTCGACTGCAACACGAACACGTCCTTGCCGCGCACGTTCTCCAGCAGCTCGACCATCACCTCGCCATCGGAAAACTTGCCGACGATCGCGCGCCCGAGCGACAAATTGAGGTGCTTCGCCACCTCCTGCGCGAGGCGAGCGTTGGCATTACCCGTGAACAGCATCAGCCGGTCAAGCGGCGCCGTATTCATTCCCGCGTTTCCCATCGTCGCTCATCGCGCTCCAAGCATTGCTGGCTGGGGAGGAAGGATTCGAACCCTCGTATGGCGGAATCAAAATCCGCTGCCTTAACCAGCTTGGCGACTCCCCAGTTGTTCAAATCTTTTCATCGTGGAGCGGGTGCTGCTCGAGCCCCTGCGCCACGAACCCGTTCATCCCCCCGGGCAACTGGGTGTGCAGCGCGCGCGCCTGCGCTTCAGAATCGAATTCCGCGAACACGCACGCTCCGGATCCCGTCATGCGCGCCTGCGGGCGGTGTTGCCTGAGCCACGCGAGCTGCGCCGCCACCTCGGGATAGCGGGCCGTCACGACCGGCTCGAGATCGTTCTGCCCCTGCCCCTGGAAAAAGGGCGGTATTTTGAGTCGTTTCCCCTTGGGTGTCAACGCTGAAGCGAAGGTTTCCTTCGTGGAAACCGAGACTTGCGGAACGAGGACGAGGTACCAGGCGGGAGGCAAATCGAGGGGCGTCAGCCGCTCGCCGATGCCCTCGCCGAGCGCGTTGCGGCCGAGCACGAAAAACGGCACGTCGGCGCCGAGGCGAGCCGCGAGGTCCATCAACTCCTTTCTTTTCAACCCTGTTTCCCAGAGACGGCTCAGGACCAGCAGCACCGTGGCCGCGTCGGAAGAGCCTCCGCCCAGCCCGCCGCCGATCGGAATCGTCTTTTCCAGCCGCAGGTCGCAGCCTTGGCGCGACCCGGTCTCGGCTTTGAGGAGCCGCGCGGCGCGCACGCACAAATTCTGGTCTTCAAAGATTCCTGAAAAACGGATCTCGCCGCCGCTGCGCGGCGCGATGCCGACGCGATCGGCGCGGTCGATGAGGCGAAAGACGGTCTGCAGCTCGTGGTAACCCGCGTGTTCCCCTGCCTCACGACGGCCGAGGACGTGAAGGAAGAGGTTGAGCTTCGCCGGCGCCGGGTACCAGCCTACTTCCATTGCGTCACGGCGAGACGCAGCTCGATCCCCTGGTAGGTGAGGCGCATGCGGGTCGGTCGGCGCTGCTCGTCGCGCTCCTGGTATTCGACCTTCCAGCCACGCCGCTCCAGCTCCGGCGACGGCCGCCCCTGCACCCAGTCGGCGAGTCCGACGAGCGGCACGCGGAAGCCGAGCACGCGCTCGGTGAGGTCTTCGGCGTCGTTGGAGCGGTATTCGCGCGGCTCGGCGGTCTTGAGCAGGACCGCTTCGCCTTCGCGCACGATCTGCGCGACGCCCTGGCCGGTCGGCGTGCTGATCAGCATCTCGTCGCCGCCGCTCGCGTGGCGCCAGGCGATGGTGCCGGTGAATGCTTCCTGGCCGTAGCGTGCCGCGATGCGGCCGTAAAGGTCGAACTCGAGCGGTCCCTGCGGCGGGCGGATCTCAACCTGCGCACAGCCGGCGACCAAGACCAGAACTGCGGCCGCGGCGACGAGCCCGCCGCGCGTCACGGCCGGAATTTTTTGATCGTCTTGGCGAGCGTCTCGTTCTCGGGCGCGGTCTTCAGCGCCTCCTGCCAGACGCGTCGCGCCTCGTCGCGCTGGCCGAGCTGCCACAGCACCTCGCCGAGGTGCGCGCCGATCTCCGCGTCCGGCCTGCCGTCGTACGCGCGGCGCAGCGTCGCCGCGGCACCTTTGAGATCGCCCTCGCGGTACTGCACCCAGCCCATGCTATCGACGATGTAGTAGTCCTCGGGCGCCAGCTCGAGCGCTTTCTCGACCAGCTTCCTCGCCTCGGGCAGGCGCATGTTGCGCTCGGCGAACGAGTAGCCGAGCGCGTTGTAGGCGTGGGCATGCTCGGGCCGCACCTGGATCAGCTTGCGCAGATTCGATTCGAGCAGATCGAAGCGCTCGAGCTTCTCCGCGGTGAGCGCGAAGTCGTAGAGCAGCTCGGGCTGGTCGGGCTGGCGCTTCAGGGCCTCGCCGAGCAGGGCGAAGGCGTCGCCGTGGCGGCTCGCGTCGCGGAGCAGCTGCGCCTCCGTGACGGTGAGCTGCACCTCGTCGGCGGGGTTGTCGGTGGCCACCTGCTGCAGGAACTTGCGCGCCTCCTCGAGCTTGCCCTGCTTCGCCATCGCGCCCGCGGTGCGCATCCGCGCCGGCAGCACGTGGTCGCCGTCCTGGATCTGCTCGTACCACTGGATCGCCTGCGGCCAGCGCTTCTGCTCCTCGGCGACCTGGCCGAGGAGGTAGCGCACGCCGTCGGGATCGCGATAGCGCATGCCGAGCACGCGCTTCAGCGTCTCCTCGGCGACGCCGTAGTCCTTGAGCTGGAAGGCGAGCACCCCCACCGCATAGGCGACTTCGGGATTGCCCGGGTTCGCCGCGAGCACGGTCTGGAATTGCTCGCGCGCCTCCGGGTAACGCTTGTCGAGCACCAGCGCGCGCGCGTAGTTGAGGCGAGCCTCGGACGACTTCGGGTTCTTGGCAACGTAGTCGCCGAGGCGCTTGGCTGCGGCAGTCGGCGATTTCTTCTGCAGGATCTGCGCTTCGAGCAGCACTGCCGCTTCCCACTCGGGGCGCAGCTCCTGCGCGCGCCGGGCCGAAGCGAGCGCCGCGTCGTCTTCGTTGGCGGCGCTCGCCGCCTGCGCGATCGCGAAGTGCGCGTGCGGCAGCTGCGGGTATTTCGCCGCGAGCTTGCGCACCAGGCGGGCGTTGGCGGCCTTGTCGGGGTTGCCCGAGACCAGGCGATTGAGCTGCAGGAAGCCGTTCTCGAGATTGACGCCTTCGGAGGTGAGGAGCTTCTCGAGGTACGGCTCGGCTTCCTCGACGCGCTTCGCGCCGACCAGCAGCGCCGCGGTGATCTGCAGCGCCTGCGCCGAGGTCGGCTCGATGTCGTGCCAGGTCTTGGCCGCCTCGATCGCGAGGTCGGCGAGGCGCGCCTGGCTCGCGACTTCGACGGCGCGCCGCGCGACGCGCGGATCGCGCGTGCGCTTGGCGAGATCGAGATAGGTCTGCGCGGCGAGCTGCGCATCGCCGCGCTGCAGGGCGATCTCGCCGAGGAGAAATTCGTAGAGCGTCGGCTCGTTGAGCTCCTTGATGTCCTTGCGATCGGCGCGCGGCGCAGCCTTGCCGTCGGCGCGCGGCGGCGTCTGTGCGCAGGCGGAAAGCGTGGTCGCGGCGAGCGCTGCTGCGGCGAGCAGGCGGAAGAGACTGCGGGGAGGGTTCATCGGCGGCCTTTGCTGCGATCCATCTTAGGTATATTTGGTGCTCCGCACAAGCAAACGTTCCCCATGCCCGAACTGCCCGAAGTCGAGGTTACGCGCCGCGGGCTCGCGCCGCATCTCGTCGGCCAGGTCATCTCGGCCGTGGCAGTGCGCGAGCCGCGACTGCGCTGGCCGATTCCGCGCTCGGTCCGCGGACTCGCCGGCCGCACCGTGCGCGCGGTGCGCCGGCGCGGCAAGTATCTGCTGGTCGACTGCGGCGACGGCCACCTGATTCTCCACCTCGGCATGTCGGGCAGCCTGCGCCTCGTGCCGCCGGGCACGCCGGCGGGCAAGCACGACCACTTCGATCTGCTGCTCGGCGAGCACTGCCTGCGGCTGCGCGACCCGCGCCGCTTCGGCGCCGTGCTCTGGACGGAAAAGGACATCGATGCCCACCCGCTGCTCGCGCATCTCGGCATCGAGCCGCTCTCGGCCGCGCTCACCGGCGCGCGATTGCACAAGCTCTCCCGCGGCCTGCGCATCTCGGCCAAGCAGTTCCTGATGGACGCCAAGCGCATCGTCGGCGTCGGCAACATCTACGCGAGCGAGAGCCTGTTCCGCGCCGGCATCGCCCCGCGCAAGCGGGCAGGAAGAATTTCCGTTTCAGAATCGCAAAAACTGGTGATTGCGATCAAGGCGACACTGCGCGCCGCGATCAAGGCCGGCGGCTCGAGCCTGCGGGACTTCGTCGGCAGCGACGGCGCGGCGGGCTATTTTCAGAATCGCGCTCTGGTATATGACCGCGCCGGCATGCCTTGCCGACGCTGCCGCACGCCGATCAAGCGCATCGTGCAGGGCGCACGCGCGACCTACTTCTGCCCGAGCTGCCAGCGCTAGGATTTTTTCTGCTTGAGGCGCTTCGCCACCAACGGGTGAACGAATTGCGAGACGTCGCCACCGAGAATCGCGATTTCCCTCACCAGCGTCGCGGAGATGAACATGTGCTGCTCGGAGGGCGTGAGGAAGATCGTCTCCATCTCGGGGTAGAGGTTGCGGTTCATGCCGGCGAGCTGGAACTCATACTCGAAGTCCGAGACCGCGCGCAGGCCGCGCAGCACCACGCGCGCGCCCTGCTTGCGCACGAACTCGGTGAGCAGGCTGGAGAAGCCGACCACTTCCACGTTCTTCATGCCGCCCAGCACCTCGCGCGCCATGGCGATGCGCTCCTCGAGCGTGAAGAACGGCCGCTTCGCCTTGCTGTCGGCGATGGCGAGCACCACCTTGTCGAACAGCGTCGAGGCGCGGCGTACGAGGTCCTCGTGGCCGCGGGTGAGCGGATCAAACGTCCCGGGGTAGACCGCCTTGATCATCGCTTCTCCATTCGAAGAGCTGGTAGCTCACCTGGCCGGCGCGCGAGCGCTTCAGCTCGCGCCACGGCTCGCCCGGCGCGAAGGCCTCGCTCGCTTCCACGTAAACGCGCGTGCCCTGCGCGCCCTGCAGCAGGCGGAACACGGCCGGCAGCGCATTCTGCCTGAACGGGGGGTCGAGGAAAACCACGTCGAAGCGCTCGCGCGAGCGCTTCAGGTACTCGAGGGCGTCGCCGCGCACCAGCTCGACCGCCTGCGCGCCGATCAGGGTGCGGAATTTCTCGAGCGACTGGAAGACGGCGACATCGTTCTCCACCATCACGACGCGCGCCGCGCCGCGCGAGGCGGCCTCGAAGCCGAGCGCACCGCTGCCGGCGAAGAGATCCAGGCAGGCGAGGCCGTCGAGCCACTGGCCAAGCCAGTTGAAGAGCGTCTCGCGCACCCGGTCGGGCGTGGGCCGGAGGTCCGGTTTTTGCGGCACGGGAATGCGGCGCCCGCGATAATCCCCCGCGATGATTCGCACCTTCCCTGCCTTTACGCCTTTATTCATGCGGGTAGACTGCACGAATCCATGGTAGCAACACTTTCCTGGGCGGCGCGCCTCAAGGCGGGTCTCGCGCGCACGCGGGAAGTGCTCAACCGCGTCGACGAAGCGCTCTACGAGGAGCTGGAAACCGCGCTGCTGCAAGCCGATTGCGGCGTCGCCGCCACGCAGGCGCTGCTCGCCGCCGTGCGCAAGCAGAAGCCCGAGGACGGCGCGGCGCTGAAAGCCGCGCTGCGCGAGGCGGTCGCCGGACTGCTCGGCCCGCTGCAGAAGGCGCTGGATGCGACGGGCGCCAAGCCGTTCGTCATCATGATCGCCGGCGTGAACGGCTCGGGCAAGACCACCTCGATCGGCAAGCTCGCGCACTGGCTGCAGCTGCAGGGCAGGAGCGTGCTGCTTGCCGCGGGGGATACCTGGCGCGCGGCAGCCCGAGAACAGCTCGTCGCCTGGGGCGAGCGCAATGACGTGCCGGTGGTGGCGCAGGCCTCCGGCGATCCCGGCGCGGTGGTCTTCGACGCGATTTCCGCCGCCCGCGCGCGCGGCACCGACGTGGTGATCGCCGACACCGCCGGCAGGCTGCCGACCCAGCTCCACCTGATGGAGGAGATCCGCAAAGTGAAGCGCGTCGCGGCGAAAGCGCTCGAAGGCGCGCCGCACGAGGTCCTGCTCGTGCTCGACGCCAACACCGGCCAGAACTCGCTCGCGCAGGTGAAGGCGTTCGACGATGCGCTCGGGCTGACTGGCCTCGTCCTCACCAAGCTCGACGGCACGGCGAAAGGCGGCGCTGCCTGCGCCATCGCGAGCGAGCGGCCGGTGCCGCTGCTGTTCGTCGGCGTGGGCGAGGATATCGACGACCTGCGCCCCTTCGTGGCACGCGATTTCGCCGAGGCGCTGGTTGGTTAGCTTCTCCGCCGTCGCCAAGCGCTACCCCGGCGGCAAGAGCGCGCTCGAGGGCGTCAGCTTCGCGCTCGAGGCGGGCGAGCTCGCCTTCCTCATCGGACGCTCGGGCGCCGGCAAGTCGACCCTCCTCAAGCTGATCCCCGCGATCGAGCGGCCGACCTCGGGCGCGGTGATCGTCAACGGGCAGAACGTCGGCGCGCTCAAGCGCGGCGCGATCCCGTATCTCCGGCGCAATATCGGCCTCGTCTTCCAGGACCAGAAGCTGCTCTACGATCGCAGCGTCTACGACAACGTGATGCTGCCGCTGTCGTTCTCCGGCCAGCCGCCGCAGGAGGCGGCGCGCCGCGCGCGCGCCGCCCTCGACAAGGTCGGGCTGCTGGCGCGCGAGAAAGCGAACCCGATCGAGCTCTCCGGCGGCGAGCAGCAGCGGCTCGCAATCGCGCGCGCGGTCGTCAACCGGCCCGCCCTGCTGATCGCGGACGAGCCGACCGCCAACCTCGACGTCGAGTCCGCGGCGAAGGTGCTCGACATCTTCGTCGCCTTCCAGCAGGTCGGCGTCACGGTGCTGATCGCCACCCACGACCTGGCGCTGGTCGAGCGCTATGGCAAGCGCGTGCTGCGCCTCGCCGAGGGGCGCCTGTCGTGAGAGCCTGGTTGCGCCAGCACGCCGCCGCGCTGCGCACTGCGGTGCAGCGCCTCTGGCGTCCGAGCGGGCTCGCGAGCGCGCTGGTGATCGGCATCGCGGTGTCGCTGCCGGCCGGCGGCTACGCGCTGCTGGAGAGCCTGCGCGCGCTCGCCGGGCGAGCCACGCTCGAGCCTCAGATCTCGCTCTTCCTGCGCGCGGACGCGAAGCGGGCGGAGGCCGATGCGCTCGGCCGCGCGCTGCGCGCCGACCCGCGCGTGAACAAGGTGCGCTTCGTGCCGCGTGAGGATGCGCTGAAGCAGCTCGCCGCGGTCGAAGGCATGGGCGAAGTCATCGCGTCTCTCGGGCGCAACCCCCTGCCCGACGCATTCGTCGTGACCGCGAGCGAGGAAACGCTCGAGCCGCTCGCCGCCGACCTGGCGAAGCTTCCCGGCGTCGCGCACGTTCAGGCCGACAGCGCCTGGGCGCGCCGCCTCGGCGCGCTCGAGCGGCTGGGGCGGCTCGGCCTCGCGCTCCTCGCCGCATTGCTCGGCGCCGGCCTGGTCGCGGTGACCTTCAACACGATTCGCCTGCAGATCCTGACGCAGCGCGAGGAGATCGAGGTCTCGAAGCTGATCGGCGCGACCGACGCCTTCATCCGCCGGCCGTTCTACTACCTGGGGCTCGTGCAGGGCGCGGCGGGCGGCGTGTTCGCGCTGGCGATCGTCGCCGGGCTGCTCGCGGCGCTCAACATCGAGGTGCGGTCGCTCGCCGATTCCTACGGGTCGAGCTTCCGCCTCGCCTTCCTCTCCGCCACGGGAGCGGGCGTCGTGCTCGCGCTCGCCGGCGGGCTGGGCTGGCTAGGCGCGCACCTTTCGGTCAGCCGCCACCTTCGGGACATCGAGCCGCGCTGAAGCGAGCATCGCTTCGGCCGGCGGCGGCCGTGGTTCGCCGCGGCGCGAGCCGATCTCGTGCGCATACACCCAGGTAAATTCGGCGCCGAAGAGAAAGATCTGCGCAGAGTAGTAGACCCAGGCCATGAACACCACGAGCGAGCCGAACGCGCCGAAGCTCGAGCCGATACTGCTCTTGCCGAGGTAGAGCCCGATCAGGAATTTGCCGATGGTAAAGAGCACCGCGGTGGCGGCCGCCCCGATCCAGACGTCGTGCCACTCGACCTGGGCACGCGGCATGACCTTGTAGATGAGCGCAAAGACCGCGGTCAGCATGCCGAAGCTCACCACGAGGTCGAGCGCGTGAGCCAGAATCGCCCAGCCGCCGAAAAAGGGTGTCCACCACTTGCCCAGCGTGGCGACGGCCGCGCTGAGCACCAGCGACACGCAGATGATGAACGCCATGGCGAACACCATGCCCATCGAAAGCAGGTTGGCGCGCAGCCACTGCCAGGGGCCGCTGCCGCGCCGCTCGGCTGGCGCGCGCCAGATGCGGTCCAGTGCGGCGCGCAATTGGCCGAACACGCCCGACGCGCCAAACAGGAGCACGAAGGCGCCGATCGCCGCGGCGATCCCGCCCGATTTGGGATGGTGGGCGTGGTTGAGCATTTCGGCGATGGCCGCGGCGCCGTTCTCGCCCATCAGGTCCGAGAGCTGGCCAAAGACCGCGCCGCGCACCGCGTCCTCGCCGAAGAAGATCCCGGCGACCGCGATGACGATCAGCAGCAGCGGCGCGATGGAGAACAGGGCGTAGTAGGCGAGCGCCGCGCCCATCGCCTGCGCGTGATCGCCCGACCAGGAACTGGCCGCCTCCTTCAATAGATGAAGGGCTTTGCGAGTTCGCACGAGCCAGGATCAGCAATTTGGATACCTCTTATGTAAGCACTCGCTTACGTTAAGGAAACCGTGGGGAAGAATAATGGCCAATTAGCACTCCAATGCCTCGAGTGCTAAACTTCGGGGAGGAGAACTGGACCATGCAAGCGACACTGCCGATGCCCGGCGCTGTGCCCGTGCCGATGCCCACGGGCAGCCTCGAGGCGTACATCCAGACCGTCAACCGTTTCCCGCTCCTGAGCGCGGAAGAGGAGCGCGCGCTCGCGCTGCGCTTCCGCGACGCCGACGACCTGGACGCGGCGCGCCAGCTCGTGGTGTCGCACCTGCGTCTCGTGGTCGCCGTCGCCCGCGGCTATCTCGGCTACGGCCTGCCGCATGCCGACCTGATCCAGGAAGGCAGCATCGGCCTGATGAAGGCGGTGAAGCGCTTCGACCCGGAGCGCGGCGTGCGGCTGGTCTCGTTCGCGATCCACTGGATCAAGGCCGAGATGCACGAATACATCCTGCGCAACTGGCGGCTGGTGAAGGTCGCCACCACCAAGGCGCAGCGCAAGCTGTTCTTCAACCTGCGCTCGATGAAGAGCGGTCTCGCGCCGCTCTCCAGCGGCGAGGTGCAGCACATCGCCGCCGAGCTGAAGGTGAAGCCCGAGGAAGTCACCGAGATGGAGACGCGCCTCGCCGGCCGCGAGATCGCGTTTGAGCCCGAGCAGGACGACGAGGAAGGTTACGCGCCGGCGCACCGCGGGCCTGGAGAAGGCGCTCGCCGGCCTCGACCCGCGCAGCCGGCATATCGTCGAGGCGCGCTGGCTGAAGGAGAAGGACGCGGCGACGCTGCACGACCTGGCGACCGAGTACCAGGTTTCCGCCGAGCGCATCCGCCAGATCGAGGCCAAGGCGCTGGAGAAGATGCGCAAGGCGATGGCCTAGCCGCATCGCGCCTTTTTCCGGCCTAGACTACCGGCTGTGAGCGGCAGGATCCTCCTCCAGCTCCTGTTCTTCGTCGGTTTGGCGGGCGCCACGGCGGCGCAAGCGCAATGGAGCGTCGATCTGCAGAAGTGCGCCGATGGCGGCTTCATGGGCTTCGACCTCGCCATCGACTACTGCACGCGGGCAATCAAGTCGGGAACCCTGTCGGAGCGGAGCCTCGCCAACGCCTATTACAACCGGGCGATCTCGTGGGAACGCAAGCGCCGATATGACCGCGCGATCGCCGATCTCGACGAGGCAATCCGCTTGCAGGCGATCGGCCCGGAAGAGGACAGCGTGCGCGCAGGAACCTTCGCCGCCCGGGGCGGCATCAAATTGGCGCGGCGAGATCATGACGGTGCGCTGGCCGACCTCGACGAGGCGTTGCGCCTCGATCCGGGTAACGCCGAAGGCTACGTCCGCCGGGGGCACATCTTCCTGGCGAAGCGCGAGCCCGACAAGGCGTTGCAGGACTTCGACGCGGCGCTACGCGGAAGCGTCGTCGACCAGACGCAATATTCGGGCGCCGGTATCGCCTTCTTGAGTCGTCCCCGCAATCTGGACCGCACGGCGACCGACTCGGCTGCCCACCTTGGACGGGCGTTTGGCTTCCTGCAGAAGGCCGACGCCGAGAGCGCGCTCGGGGCGCTCGGCGAAGGGATCCGGATCAATCCCGGCAACCCCGCGCTCTTTGCGACCCGCGCGTCGCTACGAAACAGGAGCGGCGACCTCGATGGCGCGATCGCCGACTACACTGCGGCGCTGCGCCTGAGCCCCAACGATATCTACGGATACCACAACCGCGGCTGCGTCTGGGCGGCGAAGGGGCAGTTCGCCAACGCCCTGCTCGACATGGACGCGGCGCTCTCGATCGACCGAAGCAACGAAACGGTGCAGGCCAGCCGCGCCCTGCTCGCCGCCGGCGCATCCTGCAAGCGCTAGCCGCGCTCGGACAGCAGCGCCCGCAGGTCGGGCGCCAGATCCTTGCCGATGCGATCGTGGCGAACGAGCAGGCGCAACCGGCCTTGAGGGTCCAGGACATACGCCTGCGCACTGTGATCGATGGTGTAGGTCTCGCCCTGCTTGCGCTTCTCGTAGTAGATCTTGAAGTCCTTCGCCACCCGCTGCGTCGC
>WNFL01140917.1_pt1 | contig 12070 bp, 7 predicted proteins | sample 5400361 | NCBI WGS metagenome assembly WNFL01 (sample SAMN13153351, study PRJNA577476) | soil metagenome | isolation source: 40 cm soil on Douglas fir-dominated hillslope | place: USA:California | collected 2013-09-17
CGGGAGACTGGCCTGGGATCACACACTTAGTTCGGCGCAGATTGCCGATGAGTGGATCAGGCAAACGTTTACCAACAATAAAACATTTGTAAGCGAAGTGAAAGGGATTATGCTTGCTTCACGTCAAATCATGGTGAATTACATGACTCCGCTTGGATTGCATCATATTATGGGTACGGGACATCACTATGGGCCAGCCCCATGGGTCAGCAATGCGGGACGAGCTGATTGGAACCCCGTATATTATCATAAAGCAGACAGTACAGGAATTGGGTTTGACAGAACAGCGACCGGAAGCAACGCATTATCTCAATATGCAGCACAGGTAAACGATCGATGGTAGAAACTAACGACTACTGCTGACGAATATCTTTTATGGTTTCATCATGTGCCCTGGACTCATAAAATGAGATCAGGACGATCATTATGGGATGAGTTGTGCTATAAATATAATAGTGGTGTTGATTCGGTGAGATGGATGCAAAAGACCTGGGAAAAAATGAAAGGGTTGATAGACGATGAAAGATTCAAACAAACCAAAATGTTTTTATCGATCCAGGAAAAAGAGGCAGTGTGGTGGAGAAATGCATGCCTTTTGTATTTCCAGACGTTTTCAAAAATGCCAATACCTTCCAACTATGAAAAACCAGATCACACATTAGAATATTATAAGGGACTGAGATTTCAATTTGCGCCGGGGAATGGAAATAATTTTTGATGAAGGCGGAGCTATTCAGGGCTAAAGCCCGAATCTAATAAACGTTATTAGCCCCAGCCTAAAGACTGGAGTAAGAAAAAAATGAAGACTGATCGAATGCTTTAGCCCGGGGATAGGCAAATAAAAGTGCTGAAGGGCTTTAGCTGGAATCTGATATGAGTTATTAACCCTGGCCTTTAGGCCGGAGATAGGCAAACAAAAGTGCCGAAAGGTTTTAGTTCTGATCTGATATGAGTTATTAACCCTGGCCTTTAGGCCGGGGATAGGCAAACAAAAGTGCTGAAGGGCTTTAGCCCTGATCGGATATGAGTTATTGACCCTGTTAATTAAGGCGGGATAAGTTAAATAAAAATGATGAAGGGCTTTAGCCCCGACAGGCTTAAATTGTAAAGCATAAACAAAACCACATGGGAAATACGAACCAAAGAATAGCCATTGTTACAGGAGGAGGATCTGGGATAGGACTGGCCATTGCAGAGAAATTTACAAAACATGGAATCGAAACAGTGATTGTCGGTCGTGATGAAGGAAAATTGAAGAGAGCAAAATCGCAACTGGGAGATCATTGCCACCCGATGATATGTGATGTAAGTAACCTGGCATCCATCCCTGCTTTCGTTGAAAAAGTGATGGCGAAGTTTGGACAAATCGATATCCTTGTCAACAATGCCGGTATCAATATGAAAAAAGATTTTACGGAAGTGACAAATGAAGATTTCCAGCAAGTCATTACCACCAACCTTTGTTCTGTCTTTGCAATGTCAAGAGAAGTTGTGAAGGAAATGCTGAAAAATGGAAGTGGGTCTATTATAAACATCAGTTCAATGGCGGCGCAATATGGTTTACCGCGGGTGATTGCCTACAGCGCTTCAAAAACCGCGATTGACGGAATGACAAGAGCAATGGCAGTGGAGTTGTCACCAAAAGGAATTCGTATCAATGCGATCGCACCGGGATTTATCGAAACGGATATGACCGCAAAAGCGCTGAACAGCGACCCGGAACGAAAACAAAAAGTATTTGCGAGGACACCAATGGGATACATGGGAAAACCGGATGATATCGGGGAAGCGGCCTTATTCCTTGCATCGGACGCGGCGAAATATATAACGGGAGTAGTGTTGCCTGTTGATGGGGGCAATTCGATTGGTTTTTGATTGAACAAATGACTATGTGAAATTTGAACCACATAGTTACATAGTTCACAATAGAAGGAACACATAGATATGAATGTCTCATGCGCGTTTCTATGGAAAGCCTATGTTACTAATGTGCCTCCCGAAGCCCCGAACGTTCGGGTCGGGAGTGGTTCAAATAAGAAGTGGCTGATGCGTCCGGATAGTCCCTGGTGAAAAGACAACTATCGATGCAATCCAAAGTATCCTTTAGAAAAACGTTTTTGCCTGTATGCTTACTGCTGCTTCGCCCTTGGCAAGCCTGGCGCCACCGCTAAAGCTAATGGCGGCACTCGGTTGGCGACCGATGGATTTTATTAAGACATCAAAATCATAATGATGTACAAAAGAAACGTATTGCTGCTTCCATTGGCAGTTTGTTTATTAATTTCTGTACAGGCGCAACAAATAATAACCGATCAGCCTCAGCCTGGTTCATTAGAAATTGCATCTGCAAATTATTCCGCAATCATCTGTACCGATCCCACTGATTTTGATTTGATCCGGCGATCAGCATCATGGTTGCAGCAGGACATTGAAAAAGTGACGGGCAAAAAGCTCTCTATTGCAAATGCACTGCCTTCGTCTGCCAAAACAATTATCGTTATTGGCACAATTGAAAAGTCGTTGTTCATCCAACAATTGATCAAACAAAAGAAGCTCAACGTCGATAAAATAAAAAATAAATGGGATGCTTATTTGATTCAAACCGTGGCTAACCCATTTAAAGGAATTACTGCTGCATTGGTGATTGCGGGTGCTAACAAACGCGGTGCAGCATATGGTACACTCGGGTTATCAAAACAGATTGGCGTTTCTCCCTGGTACTGGTGGGCCGATGTACCGGTAAAAAAGAAAGCCGCTTTATACATTAAGAACGCAACACCATACGATGATGCACCAAAGGTAAAATACCGCGGCATTTTTATCAATGATGAAGCGCCAGCTTTTTCCGGATGGACAAAAGAAAAGTTCGGCGGCGTGAATCATCTTGTTTATGAAAAGATGTTTGAACTCATTTTGCGATTAAAAGGAAATTATCTCTGGCCGGCAATGTGGGGCAATGCATTTAATGATGATGATACCTTAAACCCGGTACTTGCTGATCAATACGGGATCGTCATGGGTACGTCTCATCATGAACCCATGTTGAGAGCACAACAGGAATGGAAAAGATATGGTAAAGGCAAGTGGGATTATGACAGTAATGAAGTTGTATTGAAAGAATTCTGGCGAAAAGGAATTCAAAACATGGGAACACATGAAAGCATCGTTACCGTTGGCATGCGTGGAGATGGTGACCGGCCTATGACGCAAGGGACTGCCACTGCTTTGTTGGAAAGAATAGTAAAAGACCAGCGGAAGATCATTGAAGACATCACGGGCAAACCTGCTTCGCAAACGCCGCAGTTATGGGCTTTATATAAAGAAGTGCAGGATTATTACGACAAAGGAATGAGAGTGCCGGATGATGTTACCCTATTACTATGTGATGACAACTGGGGAAATATCAGAAAGCTGCCAAAATTAAATGAGAAACCGAGGACCGGTGGTTATGGTATCTATTATCATTTCGATTATGTGGGTGGGCCAAGAAATTATAAATGGGTTAATACAAATCCTATTCCGAGAGTATGGGAACAAATGCATCTCGCATACGAATATGGCGTTCGCCAGATATGGATTGTAAATGTCGGCGACCTGAAGCCAATGGAATTTCCCATTTCATTTTGGTTGGATTATGCATGGAATCCTGAAAAGATCGGCGCAAACGATCTGCAAAAATATACTGAACAATGGGCTGCTGAACAGTTTGGAAGTAAGTATGCAAAAGAGATAGCAGAAATAATTTCTAAATACGGTAAATATAATGGAAGGCGTAAACCGGAATTGCTGGATGCAAATACCTACAGCTTGAATGACAACATTTACAATTTGAGTAATCCCTCCGAATTTGAAAAAATAGTAAATGATTACAACTTATTACTGGTTAAAGCAGAAAAGATAAATGAACAATTACCTGCCGAATACAAGGACGCTTATTTTCAATTGCTATTGCATCCCGTAAAAGCCTGCGCCAATCTGAATCAAATGTATTATTGTGTAGCATTAAATGGGAAAATTTATAAAACTAAATCAATACTGGCCAATGAGCTTGCCGATAAAACAAAGCAGTTTTATTCAAATGACTCTTTAATTACTTTACAATACAATCAACTGAACAATGGTAAGTGGAACCACATGATGGATCAAACACATATTGGCTATACTTATTGGCAACAACCCAATCGTCAAAAAATGCCTGAAGTAAAATATGTTCCTGCCGATTCAGTCACTACGATGCAGGAGGACTGGGTTAAAGCTAAAGTTCAGCAAGCAAATTACCCTCCGAACCTGCACATAAATGCCTTTTATGAATTAATGGGATATGTTTCCATAGAAGCTGATCATTATACAAAAGCTATCAATGCAAAGGGAATGACATGGAAAGTGTTACCTGACCATGGGAGAACCGGTTCGGCTATCACTGTTTTCCCTGTAACGGCAGCGTCTCAAACAATAGTTTATGGTTCCCCCGAATTACAATATGATTTCTATGTCTATGATACGGGCAATGTAAAATTGCAGGCTTACTTCTCTCCCACCTTAAATTTTCATAATGATGAGGGTTTGAAATACGCTGTAGCAATTGATGATGAGCTGCCCCAGGTTATTTCAATCAATAAAGAAGACAACAATACGCGAACGTGGGAGCAATGGGTAGCGAACAACTGTATAATCAAAACAACGAATCATACCATTTCAAAAAAAGGAAAACATGTAATAAAGATCTGGATGATGAACCCCGGCATTGTACTGCAGAAACTGGTGATGGATTTTGGGGGTGTAAAACCAAGCTATTTAGGACCACCGGAAACAATTTTTAATGCTGGAAAAAAATAAATCATGATCATGAAATTTACAATCGGTGCTGCTATAATTTCTCTATTGTTCGCAAGTGGCGCAGGAGCGCAAATGAACAAATCAGGAACCGGGTTTCCTTCACTCAAAGAAACTTTTAGAAATGATTTTTTGATTGGGGCCGCATTGAATGCCCAACAGATTGAAGAGAAAGAGCCCAACGCTGCATTATTGGTGCCGCAGCAATTTAGTGCCATCACCCCGGAAAATATCATGAAGGCTGAAGTAATACATCCTCAATGGGATAAATACAATTTTGACCTTGCCGATAAATTGGTTGAATACGGCCAAAAAAATAACATAAAAATAAATGCGCATACGCTTATATGGCATAGCCAACTGCCGGCCTTTGTTCGCAGAATGAAAGATGCAGATTCGGTAAGACAATATTTTACGAATCACATTAACACAGTAGCCGGTCGTTACGAAGGTAAAGTTCTTTCATGGGATGTCGTGAATGAGGCACTGGAAGAAGATGGCAGTATGCGCAAATCAATTTTTTTACAAAAGCTTGGTGATGATTATATCGTTGAAGCATTTCGTTTGGCCCAAAAAGCATCGCCTCATACAGAACTTTATTACAATGATTACAATATTGAGGAGCCAAAAAAAAGAGCCGGAGCTATTGCATTGATTAAAAAAATACAGGCTGCGGGTGTTCGTATTGATGGTGTGGGCATACAGGGACATTGGCGTGCATATAATGTACCGCTGGAAGACATTGAAAAAAGTATTCAGGAGTTTTCAGCGCTAGGTATTAAAGTAATGTTTACCGAACTGGATTTGGGTGTATTGCCTAATCCATGGGATATACAGGGCGCAGATGTGAATCAGAAAGCAGCATCCAATCCTGCAATGAACCCCTATGCAAATGGGTTACCTGATTCAATGCAGGCAAAACTGACAAAAGGCTATGAAAATCTGTTCAAACTTTTTTTAAAATACAAAGACAAGATCGGCCGCATTACATTCTGGGGTGTTAATGACGGACAATCATGGCTGAATGGCTGGCCGATACCCGGGAGGACAAATTACCCTTTGCTTTTTGACCGTGAATTCAAACCCAAGCCCGCATTTTATAAAGTGATTGAAACCAAAACAAAGGGCTGAGGAAAAAAGCCTTTTAATCAACAGAGAAACCATTACAAATGAATACAAGCCCGCAGAAATTATCCGTTGTAGAAAAGATCGGTTACAGCCTGGGAGACCTTGCAGCTAATCTCGTGTTTCAGACACTTGTTACCTACCTGGCCTATTTTTACACCGATATTTATCGGTTGAACACGAATGATGCTTCTGCAATTATTTTAACGGTTGGACTCATTGCAGCATTTGGATTTAATCCCATCATAGGCGCCATTGCAGACAGGACCAGATCAAAATGGGGCAAATTCAGGCCCTGGATATTATGGACAGCAGTTCCGCTCGGAGTAATTGCCTTACTTGCATTTAGTACCCCACATTTCTCCTATAAGGGAAAACTGATTTACGCAGTAGTCACTTACACGCTATTACTGTTGCTTTATGCAGCAAACAATCTTCCTTATTCTGCACTGAGCGGCGTTATAACAGGGGATATGAAAGAAAGGAACAGCATGTCAGCCTACCGGTTTGTCGCGGTAATGTTTGCCCAGTTTTTTGTACAGGTATTTATGTATTCCATCATTATATCTGCTGGCCATGGAGATAAAGCGGTTGGTATAGAAAAGGTAATGACATGGCTGGCTGTTATCGGCACGGTGATGTTGCTTATTACTTTTTTGACCACAAAAGAACGTATTGTGCCCAAACCCGAACAAAAATCCAGTGTAAGAGAAGATCTGAGTGACCTTTTTAAAAACAAGCCGTGGATCATAATGTTAACACTTACCACTTTAGTGTTTATTACACTGGCAATGAAAGGTGGAGCGTATGTATATTACTTCGAAAATTATGTAGACAGGGAAAGATTAACAAGTTTTATTACTCCTGTATTAAATGCTTTCTCAAACTTAGGTATCAATTTCTTCGGGGAAGACCCGGTTTCAGCCGGATTTGGTTTGTTTAATGCCGGCGGAATTATTTTTATGATTGTAGGTATCACTTTATCAAAACGGCTGGCCGATAAGTATGGCAAAAGAGATGTATTTGGGATAGCATTATTGATCTCAACTCTGTTTATCATTTTGTTTTACTTTTTTTCCCCTACATCCGTAGAGCTCATGTTTGCATCGCAAATTTTACATGGTTTTTTTTACGGGATCACCATACCACTACTTTGGGCCATGATTGCCGATGTGGCTGATTACAGTGAATGGAAAAATAACCGAAGAGCTACCGCCATCATTTTTTCAGCAATGATGGTAGGTTTAAAAGGCGGTTTAACAATTGGCAGTTCTTTATTGACTAAACTATTAGGGTTGTTTAAATATGTACCGAATAGTGAAACGGCACAATCAGCGACTGCAATAAACGGAACGAAATTGCTGGCAAGTATATTCCCCGCAATTCCATTCTTAATTGGTGCCGCCCTGCTATTCTTTTATGAAATAAACAAAAAAATGGAGGTGCAAATTGAAGCCGATTTAAAACAAAGACGTAACCAATAACCTCAACCCTACATCTCAAAAATTCGGGTATGCCTGAAGATAGCATCGCACATATTGACTTTGACGAATTAAACAGGACCGCTATATCAAAGCCGCTTGTTAAACATATTTATACGGCTGATCCATCTGCTCATGTGTTTAATGGAAAGATTTACATCTACCCGTCGCATGATATTGAAACAGGAATTCCATTTGATGACCTGGGAAGTCATTTTGCCATGGAAGATTATCATGTGTTATCAATGAATGATCCGAACGGAGAAGCAACAGATTACGGAGTGGCACTGCATATCAACGATGTGCCCTGGGCCGAAAAACAAATGTGGGCCCCCGATGCCGCTTTTAAAAATGGAAAATATTATTTCTATTTTCCTGCCAAACGGCGGGATGGAATATTTCAAATAGGAGTGGCCGTTGGTGATTCACCTGTTGGCCCGTTCATTGCTGAAGTCGAAGCAATAAAAGGAAGTTACTCTATTGATCCCGCTATTTTTTGTGATAATGATGGCAAATGTTATATGTATTTCGGGGGTCTCTGGGGAGGTCAGTTGCAATCATACAGAAATAATAAATACAGCAAAGAATACGCTGAACCACTTCCGCATGAACCTGCATTGGGTCCAGGAATAGCACTGCTTACGGAGGATATGAAACAGTTCGCAGAAATCGCAAAAGAAATAATTATTACAGACGAAGAAGGTCAACCGTTACTTGCCGGTGATAATAACAGGAGATTCTTTGAAGCGTCATGGATGCACAAATACAATGAAAAATACTATTTCTCCTATTCCACAGGTGACACGCATTTTATCAATTATGCTATCGGAAATAATCCTTACGGGCCGTTTACTTATAAAGGCATTGTCTTAAATCCGGTAGTTGGATGGACCAATCATCATTCCATTGTTGAATTTAACCGCAAATGGTATTTGTTTTATCATGATTCAAGTTTATCCAAAGGAATTACTCACCTAAGGTCGGTAAAAGTAACGGAGCTGAAGTATAACGATGACGGAACAATTCAAACGGTTACTGCTTATAAATAAAGATATATAGTGATTATGATGAAATTAACCGTGTTATTTATCTCATTGTTTTTATCCCTTGCATCGGTAGCGCTGGTAAAACTGCCGCGGCTGGTAAGAGATAGCATGGTATTGCAAAGAGATTCTAAAATAAATATTTGGGGCTGGGCTGTGAAAAATGAAAAGGTAAGTATACGGTTTAACGGCAAAACGTATAAGACAAAAGCCCTCGCAGATGGTAAATGGCTTATTGTATTACCTCCCATGAAAGCGGGCGGCCCATTTACAATGGATATCAGCGGCAGCAACAAGATCATTCTGAAAGATATATTGATAGGCGATGTATGGATCTGTTCGGGTCAGTCCAATATGGTGCATCAAATGGGATTACATAGCGTGAGATATGCGAATGAAGTTGCGAATGCCAGTTATCCCGAAATAAGACATTTCTGGATACCGACTATGACCGACCTGCAGGGTCCGCGTGATGATCTGCCAACCGGTTATTGGAAATCGGCTAATCCAAAAGATGTTCCCGATTTTTCAGCAGTGGCTTATTTTTTTGCACGGAAGATCTATGAAAAATATCACGTACCGATTGGTTTAATCAATGCAAGTGTTGGCGGTACTCCAATTGAAGCCTGGACAAGTGAAGAAGGATTGAAGGAATTTCCTGCCCTGCAAAACACGATTCAAAAAAATAAAGACACCGCTTACCTGAATGGTCTTGCGAGAAGAACATTTACGGGGAATACAAACCGGCCGCGACCAATGGATAAGGGATTAACTGGTCCCAAACCATGGTTTGATGTATCCTATGTTCCGAAAGCATGGCATACCATTAACATACCAGGCTATTGGGAAGACCAGGGTATCAGGGACCTCAACGGAGTAGTGTGGTACAGGAAGGAAATCGATGTGCCCGCATCTATGACGGGTAAACCAGCAAGAGTTTTTTTAGGGAGAATTGTTGATGCCGATGTACTATATATAAATGGAAGGCAAGTTGGCAATACAACTTACCAGTATCCGCAAAGAAGATATAATGTTCCTGCAGACTTATTGGGAGCTGGTAAAAATATTTTTGTTATAAAAGTTACGAATACGGTAGGTAAAGGTGGGTTTGTTCCTGATAAACCTTACTATTTATTCGCAGGCAACGACACCGTCGACCTTAAAGGTTATTGGCAATATAAGGTTGGCGAAGTGTTTGAACCCCGTGCCGGCTTTGGCGGTGGAGGTGGTATCAATGCACAAAACCAACCGGCTGCTTTATATAATGCAATGGTGGCCCCGTTGATCAATTATACCATTAAAGGTTTTCTTTGGTACCAGGGCGAAGCGAATTCAGGCAGAGCAGACGAATATGCAAAACTGCAGCCAGCCCAGATCATTGACTGGAGAAACAAATGGAAGCAAAGTGATCTTCCTTTTTTATTTGTGCAGCTTCCCGGTTTTATGGATATGAATTATTTGCCTTCGGAAAGTCAATGGGCCGCTTTGAGAGAATCACAATTAAAATCGCTGTCCGTTCCTAACACCGGGATGGCTGTCGCCATTGACATTGGCGAGTGGAACGATATACATCCTGACAATAAAAAAGACGTAGGTGAACGCCTGGCACTGGTCGCCGAAAAGCTTGCTTATGGTGAAACCAGTATTGTTTATTCAGGACCAGTTTATCAATATTCAACGATTGATGGAAATAAAATAACTATCACATTCAGTAATACAGGCAGTGGCTTAATAACAAATGATGGTGAAGATCTGAACCAGTTTGCCATTGCAGGCGCGGACAAAAAATTCAAGTGGGCAAACGCGGGGATTGTCCATGGGACCCCTGCCGGAGAAGGTGACAAAGTAGTTGTATGGAATGATGAAATAACCAGCCCGGTGTATGTGCGTTATGCCTGGGCAGATAATCCTGATGGTGCTAATTTATTTAATAAGGAAGGTCTGCCGGCATCGCCATTCAGGACCGATAAGTAAAAAATCAAAAGTTAAAATGAAAAATAACCTTATTTTTTTGTCGGCCATAAGTTTTGCCCATGTGACAGCAGCCCAGGGCCTAAGTATTGACAGCAGTAAGTATCCGCGAATCATGACGCTTACTGCTCAACTGGATCACGATAACATGATGCAACAATTAGGCATAAAAAAACTGAGACCTGGTCCAAACGGCAATGAGTCTGCTCCGAATCATGCCAACTACGATGAATCAACCGCGAATCCCTGCCCGCAATTGCCCGATGTGCTAACGACCAAGGATGGAAAAAAAGTGACGACTGCAGATATGTGGTGGAAACAACGCCGTCCTGAAATTATTGAAGAACTGGAAAGAGAAGTGTATGGACGTCTTCCCAAAAATATTCCGAAAGTGACATGGACGGTAAAAGTCACCGATAGGGAATTTGTTGGTCGCGTTCCGGTTGTTGCTAAAATGCTGGTAGGTCATGTTGATAACAGCGGGTATCCGTTGATCAATGTTGACATTAATATGATGCTGGTAGTTCCGGTAAATGTAAAAGGTCGTGTTCCGGTATTGATGATGTTCAGTGGTCGTCCTTCATTTCCAGCGCCTTCACAACCTTCACCGGATGACATGGAAAAAATTAATACGGCCTTTAAAGAATTGATGATAAAAAGCGATCCGGGATTGAAAGCAATATTTGACCGTTATCCCGCCTATTCACCGGTCACAAGATTACCCGGTCCAAATTTCTTTGCGCCTGCTCCAGCTGGTGATTTAACCCCGACAGAACAATTACTCGCAGCAGGCTGGGGATATGTAACGATTGAGACCAGCAGCATCCAGGCAGATAATGGTGCAGGATTGACGAGAGGGATCATTGGTTTGGTAAATAAGGGGCAGCCGCGCAAACCGGATGACTGGGGATCGTTGCGTGCATGGGCATGGGGTGCTGCACGGGGATTGGATTACCTGGAGACGGATACATTGGTTGATGCAAAGAAGGTGGGTATTGAAGGAGTGTCACGTTATGGCAAAGCTGCATTGGTGACTTTGGCGTTTGAACATCGCTTTGCAGTTGGTTTAATAGGATCTTCGGGTAAGGGAGGCGCTACATTGAATCGCCGTGTATTTGGCGAGGCAGTGGAAAGTCTTACGGGAAGCGGCGAGTATCACTGGATGGCAGGAAATTATCTGAAGTATGGAACAGAAGAATCATCATTTGGCAAAAAAACAGGTTGTGATCTACCTGTTGATTCGCATGAACTCATTGCTCTTTGTGCTCCGCGTCTTACGTTTATTAGTTATGGTATACCGGAAAAAGGAGATGCAAAGTGGCTGGATCACCAGGGAAGCTGGATGGCAACGGTAGCAGCGGGCGCAGTATTTAAGCTGCTGGGCGCAAAAGATATGGGTATCTCCAATGATTACCTGAAAGAGAAAATGCCGCCCATGCTTACAGATATGCTGGACGGACAATTGGCATGGCGACAGCACGATGGCGGGCATACCGATGCACCAAATTTCAAGTTCTTTATTCCCTGGGCAAGTAAGTTTTTACCGTATGAAAGAATTGCGGCCCAGTAAGAATTATCATTATATAAATGTTTAAAGATGATTAACCGGGTTCTTCT
>WNFL01028654.1_pt2 | contig 12069 bp, 10 predicted proteins | sample 5400361 | NCBI WGS metagenome assembly WNFL01 (sample SAMN13153351, study PRJNA577476) | soil metagenome | isolation source: 40 cm soil on Douglas fir-dominated hillslope | place: USA:California | collected 2013-09-17
AAACCGGCCTGTCATTCACCCAATTCTCTTCCCTATCCTTCGATGATAGACAACCCACGAATGGTCGGACATTCTCTCCTCGCCAGTCCCAAACCTCACAACACACCGTCATTTGATCTCCCCTACACCCTCGATCTTTTCTCAGTAGTTCTCATCTCGTATAGTTTCTTATCAACTCTGTACCTTCTCCTTTGTCTAAGTGGGCGCAAAGATTACGTTGCCGAGGGTAGCCGAAAGAAGACGGCAACTTTGACCAGCTTCAACCACGAATATTAATGGTTTCATATCCCGCTGGCCTATCCAGGTGTCCCTATCTATACAATGATCCCCAGATGTGACGCCCGGTGTGATTGTTCGAGGGATCTGGGTGTGCGCGGAGGGACGAACTGAGACATGAGGAGCAGGAGTGCAAATTTCGCTGCAGTGGAAATGGAGGACCTACATAAGGGCGTCCTTCTACAACCTTCTTGCTCGTATCCTCTGCTATTACCATGGCATCACATCCCCAAGCAGAGGGTGACCTATCTCGAGTCTATCATTCGTCCACTACTACCGTCTCAGGGTCGGAGTGAGTAAACCCTCTTCCAGTGGAAACAGCCCAAGACCTTCACAAATAACCCAAGTCGCGTCAGGAGTTACACCGATATCCAATGGCCTCTTCTAAATGGCCAGATGTCACCTACTCAGTACTTTCCAGATCGACTCGATATAGAGCGCTATAATATGGCTGTCAATTCTGGATCTCTTCTCTTCAATCATGATATTCCACCCGCGGAATTGTCAGCCCCCATCTTTGTTCAGGAATGGAGACATCCTCTCCAATCCGTGGGACAAGACCCACTCGACTCCACACCCGCAGTCCTCAATGTGAAGTCATACATGGGTTCTGATGATATTCAGTTGACCCAAGTCTCTTGCGTTCCAGGACCGGTCGATAACAGCCTGACCTGGGCAAGGCCAATCGATCGATCCTCTCACCTCGACGATTCGCTTGATTATGTAAGTGTAATGCTTGTATTCTGTTCGCATGCCCTAGTCATGAAGTGCATTTCCTTTCCTTTGAGTTAGCTCAACTGACAAATGGCCTCACAGGCGGCTCATGGAACGTCGTTCCCTGAGTTACGTCTTCAAAGTCATGAGGCACCATTGACCAGAGATACCTTATGGGATTATACCATTCAACCTTCGGTTTCCAACCGCCAGCTTGGATCTCCTCACCTTACGCATACCGCCAGTCCTATTGGCAAAAAACCCGCTGCTGACCTCGAACGTGACCCAATCAGGCTCCATGATAAAATATGCCGGGAGCGCGGGGAGAGCAACTTTGCCACAGACTGGATCCTTGTAGTATTCGAGTACGAGGTGACCATAGATGTACTAAGTCGCGTCCTTACATCCCAAGAGATCACTGCGATGAACTTTGCTGGTGGTTTCGAACCTCGGCAGGTGTACGACGGGTTCATCACGAAGTTTGGGGACTATTTCGAATGTGGACTGTGTAAGGAAGATAGGAAGACATACTGGAAGGCCAAGAAGAACGCTCCACGTCACCTGCGCAAGTTTCACTTTGGTTTAGCTGACGTGTGTGAAATCTGGTACGCACCACCAGTACTAGATCTCTCTTAAATTGCATTCCTGATTATATTTGAATTATTCTTGTAGTGGAAAGAGCCTGTATGGCAGGGGTGACACGAAGAACCACGCCTGTAAAGCGGCCACTACTGTCGCTGGTGCATTGCACAGGGCTGGATAATAAACCAACGAGTTTACAAGTCTGCATATGCACTTCCCAGGAACATCTTCAACCGTATCCTCGTGCTCTTGCTTATGCTCGCCTTCTCATCGCTTGAGCTTTACGATGCAACTCTGATTCCTATATCCCCAATATGCATATGTCACAACTTCATCTTCCTACTTTAGGCTTCTTCGGTGTATTCACGTTATAAAATGCCCACTCCTATTCGATCGCACACTCAAATGAACTGATGCAGTCTGGACGTACGTCGTATAGCAATTCAATGGAGGTACGTTATACCTCGTAGCAAATAACGCGCCCTTTCGCTTGGTCTACGTCTCTGAAGACGAACAACGCACCTCAGGCACTCGAATCCGGGGCCTCTCAGGCCCTGACAAGCATAGTTGATTTACCCCCCTGAAGGGGGTCCGCCGTCCCGTCAGCAGTCAGCATCGGCAAATATTAGACGGCCGCTGTGAAATGGGGGACCTGCATAACGACGTCTCTTTAGACGATATTGGCCACAATAACCTCCTCTTCGCAGATAAAAATAATATATGATTAGAGAAATTTTTGGGTAGACGATGTTACAATAATATATAATTAAGGGAAAGGGGGATAAACCACAGATGGCCATGAAAGAACAATGGTCCACTTTACACAAGACGTGTGCCAGGCATCATACAGGAAATACATAATATTAATAATAACGTTACCAAGGTGCATAAATAAAGGAATAATAGATCAGTGAGTCTTCTAAGCAACAGGTACACAACCGTGGGTCTTCATTTCGCCATTGGAATATACATTTTTACCACTGTAGGGGAGAATACATAATTTAAGATTTAAGTAGTCCCAATAAGGCGCCCAGAGAACGCACCAGATTCCACACGGGTCCCCTATACCAAAATGAAATTTACGAAGGTGACGTGGGGCATCCTTCTTGTTCTTCCAACACGTCCTCTTTCCTTCTTTGCAGAGTCCGCACTCATAGCGGTCGCCAATCTTCGAGATAAAGCCATCGTACGCTTGACGCGGCTCAAACCCACCGGGGAAATTCACCATCAGGCCGATCTCGCCACGGTCGAGAGTACGAAGGAGCGCTTCTTTGGTCACGCCATGGTGGAAGACCACAAGGGTCCAGTCGACTGCGAAAGCGCTCCCTGCGTCGCGTTTGCACGATTCGCGCAGTATGATTGGGTTGGGTTCGAACTCGGCCGCGGGTTCCTTCCCTGGCCTGTACCTGCGGGGTTCTGGCGATGGAGGCTCGCAAGGGAGGTGAGGTTGGAGATCAGCAGGCCAGCTCGACGGGCTATTTGTTGTAGTGATACTATCTAAATGTATCTGAGGGGATCCAATTGAGACTGAGGTGCTGCTCCCGAACATCGATGCCGAGTTCGCGTTGACATGTGGTGGCTCCTGGTAGCAATGCCCCGCATTTGAGTTCATGGATGGGGAATAGTGGATCGGAAGAGCGCAAGTGTTGGTTTGGAGTGATGGGGTTTGAATGGGGTACGTGAAGGGACCGTTGTTCGGCGTCAAAATTTGGTGGACATCCATTTCTGGTAGGAGCCTTGTGGGACACGGAGGGTGAAAAATGGGTGGAGTGTCCGGAAGAGAGTGTACGTGTGATGCGTTCTGGACATGAAAAGGACAAGGATTTGTCCAGCTCTGCGAATTTTCCGGGGCAGCGATACCAGGAGCCAATAGACGGGACGTTAACGTATCATCGTGGTTATTCAGCTGACTGTATGCACTACCATTCACCCTGTTAGAATATGGATGTCGATGTGAGCATATGAGCGACGTTGAATCGGTGACTTGCATACCTCAACGTGGGGATTGCTTGGGGGTGGCTAGCCAAGTGTTGACTAGCATTGGTGTGAAATCCAAGCACCGTGCATTGGTCACAGTCAAGCGTACAAGTGGTCATCATGATAGGGGAGGAGTGGCCCTTCCTACAAACGATTTCGTTATATATATATATATAATACCCAGGAGGGTGTCACGGGCCTGCAACATGGGCGGTACAAGTTTAAGTAGTCAAGGTTTACGAGAGCACTTGAGTTGCTAGGCAGTCTCAGGATCGAGCGTTTTACCTTTGGGGTCAGGAGCGTCGGGGAAGATGGAGGGCACCGCCCAGCAACAATACGTTAATGCGTCGATTTGTAACTAAGAGGCGTGGGTATCGGAGGCGAGGATTATCATCGCCTTGCCTTCCGAACTTGTTCCGGACACAGGTCGTCGAGCGCGAGCTGGCATGTAGTATGTGTATGCAGTGGTTGGGGACAGGAACACTGCTGAACCATAGATTCCATTACATATCGGTTGGCTTGTCCCAGAAGCCAGAAGCCAGAAACCAGTTACGATCCTCGACGATGACTCACTCTTCAATTCGCTGTTGGAAATATACCTTTGTCCGATTATCCAAGGGAAATTGAGAAAAAAAAGGGGAGTGTCAGAACACGAGTCGGAGAGGCGAAGGACACCGGGGCAAACGTAGACGCGTACGAGGCTCGAGTGTGGGGCTTGGACGGTTCTCCTTTATTTGGTGCATGGTTTGGGTTCTCACGTGACAGGCATGCGAGGCCACGTCAAAGGGAGATACTTATGCAGATGTAGAGATACTGGAACAACGTAGAAGGTGACGAGTCAAGTCGAGTAGATGCTAGCAAGCTCTCGGTTTGTGTGCCCGGTAAGCGCTGACGGAAGATTCTAGTGCGTTCTACGACGTTCTAGCATAAGCGCGATGGCCAAGCATCGTATATAAACCAACGAGAATCTATCCACGGTGCCTCAACCCGTCCTCACACTTTGACCTCTCCACCCACAAAAATTTCCATCCAGCTCCAGCTCCTCCAGCATGCCAAAAGCCGTCGGTATTGATCTCGGCACCACCTATTCCTGCGTCGGTGTATGGCAAAATGACCGTGTTGGTACGTACAATTTACGACATCTCCCTCCCTCCCTCGCTCTCCCGCTCTCCCTCGCGCCCCGCCTCCGCCTACCGAGCCTGACGACATCCTCCAGAAATCATCGCCAACGACCAAGGAAACAGAACAACACCCTCATATGTCGCCTTTACCGACTCTGAGCGTCTCATCGGAGACGCCGCCAAGAATCAGGTTGCCATGAACCCGTACAACACCGTCTTCGACGCCAAGCGCCTCATCGGTCGCAAGTTTGACGATGTTGAAGTCCAATCGGACTTAAAGCACTTCCCTTTCAGAGTCTTCTCTAAGTCTGGAAAGCCCGTCATAGAAGTCGAATACCGTGGCGAGACGAAGCAATTCGTAAGTTTCATTGTACAAATCCAGCATCGCATATAAACTCATATAATCACTCTAGACACCTGAAGAAATCTCGTCAATGGTCCTCACCAAGATGAAGGAGATCGCAGAGTCATACCTCGGCGGCACCGTCACAAGCGCCGTCGTCACTGTTCCCGCCTACTTCAATGATTCGCAGCGACAAGCCACCAAGGACGCCGGTATCATTGCCGGTCTCAATGTCCTCCGCATCATCAATGAGCCCACTGCTGCCGCCATCGCCTACGGTCTCGACAAGCAAGTCGAAGCCGAAAAAAACGTCCTCATCTTCGACCTTGGTGGCGGTACGTTCGATGTTTCCCTTTTGACCATCGAGGGCGGTATCTTCGAGGTCAAGGCGACCGCCGGTGACACCCACTTGGGTGGTGAGGACTTTGACTCGCGCCTTGTCAACCACTTCGGCGCCGAGTTCAAGCGAAAGCACAAGAAGGACCTGACCACGAATGCCCGTGCAATGCGCCGTCTCCGAACCGCCTGCGAGCGCGCCAAGCGCACCCTCTCGTCCGCCGCCCAGACCTCGATCGAAATCGACTCGCTCTATGAGGGCGTCGACTTCTACACCTCGATCACTCGTGCGCGTTTCGAGGAGCTCTGCGGTGACCTCTTCCGTTCCACCCTTGACCCCGTCGAGAAGGTTCTCCGGGATTCAAAAATTGACAAGTCCAACGTGCACGAAATCGTCCTCGTAGGTGGTTCTACTCGTATTCCCAAGATCATCAAGCTCGTCTCCGACTTCTTCAATGGCAAAGAACCCAACAAGTCAATCAACCCCGATGAGGCTGTGGCCTACGGTGCCGCTGTCCAGGCCGCTATTCTTTCGGGAGATACCTCGGAGAAGACGCAGGAAATCCTCTTGCTTGACGTCGCGCCGCTTTCCACTGGGTATGTTTCTCATCCTACACTTTACTCGAGGTGTTGTACTGACGATCGATTTACAGTATCGAGACTGCTGGTGGTGTCATGACCCCGCTCATCAAGCGCAATACGACTGTCCCGACAAAGAAGTCGGAGATCTTCTCCACCTATTCGGACAACCAGCCTGGTGTGCTCATCCAAGTCTACGAGGGTGAGCGCGCGCGCACAAAAGACAACAACCTCCTGGGCAAGTTCGAGCTTTCGGGCATCCCTCCTGCTCCGCGTGGTGTACCGCAGATCGAGGTGACATTCGACATCGACGCCAACGGTATCTTGAACGTGTCCGCGTCAGATAAGACGACGGGCAAGTCGAACCGCATCACAATCACCAATGACAAGGGTCGTCTGTCCAAAGAAGAAATCGAGCGCATGGTCTCTGATGCGGAGAAGTACAAGCAGGAAGACGACGAGGCAACGTCGCGAATTTCGGCGAAGAACAGCCTTGAGTCGTACGCGTACAACCTGCGCAACTCGACGCAGGACGAGAAGCTCGCGGAGAAGTTTGACCCCGCAGACAAGAAGAAACTCGACGACGCGATCACCGAGGCGATCAAATGGCTCGATGTCTCCGCCGAGGCGAGCAAGGAGGAGTACGAGGAGAAGCAAAAGGAGCTCGAGGCGGTCGCCAACCCGATTATGCAGAAGTTGTATGGTGCTGCTGGTGGTGCGCCCGGTGGTATGCCCGGTATGCCTGGCGCCGGCTTCCCCGGCGCCGGCGCTGGCGGCCCGCCTGGCGGATTTGGTGGTGCCAACGATGGCCCATCCGTCGAGGAGGTCGACTAAGACGGACTAATCGCGCCTCCTCTGCCACTCTGGTCTTGTAGACGGTCTGCTTGATGTTTGATGTTCGATGGTTTTGGACTCTCTCGCTCTCCGCCACTGCAGCATTAAAATGATTGTATGATATCGCATCGAATTTGTGTCGTTTGCACCCGTCGTTCGTGTAATTGCAATTCAAATTTCTATTTACTGTCCTTGTTTCAATTTCTTAAATAATTGTGCGATTTGGATTATGATAATAAAGCAGAACGAATAACGAGCACATACAAAAGGCTTGTGGAGAATTTTGAGACATCACAATACATAGTAAGTAAAGTGGAAAACAGGAAGGAGAACGGGGTAGATTCTAAGCGCGACCTGCGGACGCAAAGCAAACGGGACTTTCCATCGTTTTTGCGGGTTTGAAGACGGTGAGTTGGAATTACTACTTACGTCTCCCTGGACTCTTTGAAATGCGTTCTCTGAGAAAAGTAGTTGCATCGTTGCTAAGTGCCAAGTGGTGCCAAGTGGTGCACAAACGTGATACCACCCTCCTTCACCCTGGACCGCCTAACTGGACCCAGTATCGCATGTTACACACATTTATCGATGGTACTCACTAAGTTGAAGGAAATCACGAAGCACTAGTTGGCGTAGTGCCCGTTCCCGCCGACCTCCACGACAACCTACGAGGAGCCACCAAGGGCGCCGGTAGGATTGTCGGTCTTGACGTCCTCCGCTTCACCAATGAATCTACAGGTGCTACCATCGCCTATGGTTCCGAGGGGTCGGTCAACACGGAGAAGAACGTCCCCGCGATGGCAATATTTTCGGTGTTTCCCTCTTGACGATCGAGGCTGGTATCTTCGTGGGTCAACGCCACCACAATTGACACCAATTTGGGCGGTGGGGTCTTCGACTCGCGTCTCGCGTCTCGCCGATCATTGCTTCCGGCGAAAGAGCACAAGAAGGACCTGATTGCCAGTATACATGCGATACACTATCCCCGGACCGTCTGAGAGTGCCAAGCATACCCACCTCAACTTCTGCACCCTCGATTCCCCGTTGAGCACTTCCTGTGGTGCCCTCTTCGACAGGTACAACGTTCACATAATTGTCCTCGTCGGTGGTTCGACGTCGTATCCCTGATTACCAAGCGGGTCTGTGACTCTCTCAACAGCAACGAGTCGATCAGCTCCGACGGATTCAATCGTTTCGGTGCCCGCCATTCTCTCGGTTGGTTGTTGATCCCTGATACCGCCCCGCTCTCCACCCTATGCTTCTTTTCTGCCCGCCTACACTCTTTTCAAGGAATCCGTGACCGCACGACTGTCCCGACAAAGAAGCCGGAGACCTTCCCCGCCAACGATACTCGGACCACCGGCCGAGTGTGTCTGTGTTCGTACCAGCCTACGAGGTCGAGCATGCGTGCAGAAAGGACGACAACCTCGGCAAGTTCGGGCTTGCGGCTACTCCGCCCATGCTGCGGATCGAGCCGATGCGGAGAAGTTACGAGGACGATAGGGCGACATCGTGTATTTTGGGGAACAATACCCACTGGTCGTACGCGTAGAACCTGCGCACTAAGACGCCGTCACGTGGAGTTTGACGTCGACAGTCCAGCAGTTCGACAGCGTTGCAGGGACGAGCAAGTTGGAGCACAACAAGAGGCAGAAGGGCCCAAGCGATTGCGAACCTGACTATCTGGCGACGGTATCGCGCGTCGGGCGTCATATGTTGCGGTGGCTTCAGTGGCGGATTCCCTGTTGCTGCTGGCGCACCTGCTTTATTTGTCGATTGAATGACGACTTATTTGTTAAGGATGTCGACCCAGCCCCCCGCTTCCATTAGCGATTTTGATTTTGTAGACGGACGCCCGATTCCCGGTCTTCTTGGACTCTCTGGACTCTCTCTAGCCCTCTACTTCTCCTCTACCACTGCAAAATAAATTCACCGTATTATATCGCGTCGATCCGTGTCGTTTGCACCATGCGTCTAGTCAAAATCTTATATTTTTCGAATTTGGTACTTATGCAAGGAGAAGGAACTTAGGTACATATATAGTAACGTAATGTAAGCAACTGTGCTTCTAGGAATGTCACTCTGTCGACCGTTCCGAGCCGCCAACGCGGGAAGACGCTAATCATTCCTATCCTGTGGGGTTGTAACGCCACAGCCGTCGTTGGCCCGACTCAGCCGGACTAGGTTATTGAAGGCTGGTGGTGCCCTTTTAATGCGCGGTAGGGTAGTTCTGAGGTGGTACTACTGAGTATATCGTAAGGTCTTCCAGGTTGCAAGTGCCGTGTTAATACCAGTGGATACTGGTTCTTCAGACGACCGCGGAGGCGCCGATATAAGAGAATCGGAAATCGACGTTATCAAGAGTTCCGAAACATGAGAATTCCAACACGTGGAGGGCCCATTGCCAGGGTGCCATTGCATTCTGAATTGGGCGGGTGGCAGCCGTCTCCAGCCTCTCCTACCGCTGATTCTCCACCGTTGGAGCTTCTTCCAACTGCTTTCACTGTTGACACAGCGCGCGCGCGCAACCGTCGGCTTAATCAGGCTTGCTACCCTTTCCAGGACACGTCACTTTGTTTTGATGCAATTCCCCTCGGGCGTGACGCCAGGAATTTAAGTGAAATATAAGCCCACCGCTAGGCCGCGCCAGCACCGACAACAGCCCTCATCTTAAAGCTCCTAGCTTGCTCACAACCTCAGTTACTGCATGGATTCACACCTTCAGGTAAAGGAAAACCTGTCTCAGGTCGGTGATACATCCACTTTCGCCGTCTCGACGAATTGTCAACAACCTCCTATTGAAAAGTGAGCACCTCCTTTAGCGGAAACAGTCATGGGTCTCACAGAGCCTTAAGAAATAAGCTCAGTCATGTCAAGAGCCTCGCCAACGCCCAATGGGCTCTTCTGTGTGGCCTCACGTCGCCGGCTCCCGTTGATCCTCAGCATGCCTCAAATCGACATGGTGTGGAGAACCATACCACAGAACTTAATTCAGTACCTCTTACCTTTGCACATCATGTGCCACCGGTAGTGTTTCTAGCTCCCACCTTGTTGCAGGAGCGGGAGGACCATTTCCAGCTCGCAGGACAAGTGCCGCACAACCTCACATCGTTACACCGAAATTCGAGGCCATACACACGAGCTGACTGTTCTCTATCGACCCAAGTCCCTTGTGCTCCAGTATTGGTTGATGACAGCCCGACCCTAGTAGGGGCATTTGATCTATCTCATCACCTTGACCCTCCTGTCAATTGTGTATGTCTCCTCTTTCTTTCATCTGGCATGCCACACTAGCTACGATGGCACATGTCACCCCTCTCGAATAATTTGCGCTGACAACTCGCCTCGCCCCGCAGACGGCTCCCGATCTTTCAACCCCTAGGTTACCCCCTCCAATATACGAATCATCCTCGCGTGGATACGCCACTGAGCTGCCAATTTCCAACTGCCATATCGGTTACCCTCGCCCTACACCCAGAGCCAGACCTACTGCCCACTGTGAACCCAATAAAGGCCGCTGCTATGATAGGCCCGGCAAAAAGCCCGCAGTTGCTCTTGAGGCCGACCCAGTCAAGCTCTATGACAAAATTTGCAAAGAACGTGGGGGAAGTAACTTTGCAACCGACTGGCTCTTTACAGCATTCAAGCATGGGGTAAGCGGGGAAGTACTGTTTCGCGTTCTGACACCAGAAGAGATCATTGCGATGAACTTCACTGGCGGTTTCGAACCTCAGCAGGCCTACGACGGATTTATCACAAAGGTTGAAGACCGTTACGAATGCGGGCTTTGTAAGGAAGACAAAAGGACGTACTGGAAGGCGAAAAAGAACGCACCCCGTCACTTGCGCAAGTTTCACTTTGGTTTGGCAGACACTTGTGAAGTCTGGTACGTGCCCTAAATATCCGACCTTGTTATAACTATGCTCGCGATTTTATTCAAAGTATCCTCATAGCGGAAAAGGTCTATATTGCAAAGGCGAAATCAAAAGCCATGCCTGTAAAGCCACCGCTAGTACTGTCGCTTATACAACGAATAAGGACGATGAGTACACAACCCCTTGGTTTCCATATATGCACCTCCCGGGTTTACTCTTAGCCCCATAATATTGTAATCTCGCTTGTCCCAGTCGACAAGCTGGGCCAATTGATTACAATGTCTCCAGTGTGTATATCGCAGAGCCATTTCTTCCTCTTCTACTTTCCCATGATATACCCATTTTTATACCCTTGACCTCTATGGACCGATGTAGCCAAGCCATATGCCTTGAAGCTAAGTAGGATATGGAAATCGGCCTCGAAGCAATGTGGCAGGTCTAATAGGATCGCGTTATTTAATAACTGACAACAGCCACCACCAGAGTCAATGACCAACGATACACCAGCATGCTCATTTGCACCCTGCCTCAGTAAATGTTTTTTGACTCGCAGCTCAGCATCCTCAAAAAAAAACCAGAAGCTGATCGCAACCGTTTGACGTTCTTGTGCGAATGAGATAGACTGAGTCAGAGGAAAGCGGCCCCAGGCACGTCCAGCCATGAAAGGCGGTACATTCCGCGATGCGCCCCTCACCATGCGCGGCTTCCAATGCATTCAACAAGACCGTCTCAATCTGCAACCAAGGCCCTCAGTTCTATCGTCCTCCAAGAGGCTTAAGGTAGTCAGGTACCCAGCAGGCTTCTTCTGGTTTACGGCTCACCGGCTCGTTAGTCGGTTTTCCTCTTTGTGGTTACTCGCACCTGTTCAGGGAACGAGGCAGGTGGATATCAAAGAATTGGTGCGCCCGATTCTCCGACCAGCCTTTCGTAAATCAGGCAATTGCTAGGGCCATCTACCAGAATCAGAGAGGCCACCTGTCCTGGGACTCCGTTCAATCCCGGTTATGAGTTCAAAGAACAGGGAACTTCTGGAGGTCGGGTCAAGCCAAGTCCCTGAGCCGGGGCCCGCCGGGCAAGAGAGTGCAGTTCGATTAAGGCTGTTCACTGAAGCAAAGTGGCCGAGATAAGGAAATTGGAAATCGATGATATCGGCACCTCGAAATCTCGAAATCTCACGAATGATATTGCTAGCAGTGCTGAATTTGGCAGATGATCAAGGCAGCTTCTGCCAACGTTGACAGAGCTTCTTCCTGCTTCTTCCGTTGGTCTTCCCCCGTTATCGCCCGAGTGTCGGCCGTGTATCGGTTAAAGTGCAAAGTCCAAGTCGCGACCTGAACACCTGAGGCACTCAAATCCGGGGGCCTTAAGGTCCACTTAAGCCTAGCCGAATTTCCACCTAATGGGGGCCGTCAGCAGTCAGCATCGACTGTATTGG
>WNFL01288060.1_pt2 | contig 12068 bp, 10 predicted proteins | sample 5400361 | NCBI WGS metagenome assembly WNFL01 (sample SAMN13153351, study PRJNA577476) | soil metagenome | isolation source: 40 cm soil on Douglas fir-dominated hillslope | place: USA:California | collected 2013-09-17
CTCGGCGAAGCCCTTCGACTTTGCCCGGGGCGAGTCGAAGGAGTCCAATTCGCGGCTTTGGCGACCGCATCGAGGACCGCGAGCCAGCGTTGGTCAGACATATTGCGCCGGCGGAACTCCAGCGGATCGATGGTGGCCATATGCGCCAGCTCGTCGAGCGCCTGCTCCGACGCGAACGCGAACGAGACGTCCAGCGGCGACCGCAGGTTCGACGCCTTGAGATATCCCTTGATACCGGGCACACGATGGTTGTTGAGACGCAGGTTGGCGATGTCGTACATCGAGCCGAGCGTGATCTTGTTGAGGTTGCGCGACGTGCCGTCCGGCGATTCGTTGGCCGGCGTGCCGAGCGCGAGCTGCTCGGCTGTTTCGATCGTCGACCACACATGCTGCCAGCCGTCGTACTCGTACGCGATGATCTTGCCGTTCGCGTCCGCGCCAACCTTCACGTCAGCGAGATGCGCGGGACCGAAGTTGTCCCAGCCGTGCTCGTCGGTGCGTGAGAACTGCACGCGCACCGGCTTGCCGATCTCCTGCGACAACATCGCCGCCGCCTGCGCCGCATCGTCATAGCAGCTGCGCCCGAACGTCCCGGCGCCCTCGTAGTACTGCACGCGGACACTGGCCGCCGGCACGCCGAGCACTTTCGCAACCTTGTCGCGCGTGCCGTACACGCTTTGCGTGGAGCACATGAGCGTGGTTCCGTCGGACGTGACGTCTGCAACCGCGCAGTTGGGACCAAACGGCATGTGCCCCTGATAAGGTCCCCGATAGGTCGTCTGCACACGGTGCGCCGCGCGGCCAAGCGCTGCCGTCACATCGCCTTTCTCGCTGATGACGGAATCGATCGTCTTCGCCGATCGCATCTGATCGAAGAGACCCTCCGTGCCGGCAAGAGAGGCGGGCATATCCCAGGCGACTTTCAGCTGCTTCGCCGCGCGAACGGCATCCCATTCGTTGGGCGAGACGACGGCGAGGAAGTCGCGCTTGCGGACAACTCGGACGCCGGGAATTCCCGCGATCGACGCGGCGTCCACGCTGACGATGCGGGCGCCGTCGGCGTACGCGCCCTGTCCCTGCGGGCGAACGACGCGGCCGTGCAGCATGCCGGGCAACCGGACCTGCTGGACGTAGACATACTTCGCGCTGACCTTGTCGGGCAGGTCGAGTCGCGGCTGGCGTGCGCCGACGATCTTGTACTGCGCGACCGGCTTCTGCGGCGCGTTGCCGGTGAAGGGGACGCTGAACGGTTTGTCGCCGAGGAGGTCGCCGTACCGGACCGACTGTCCAGCATCGCTCCCGACGGAGACCACGCCTCTCGAGACGACCAGGCGATCGACAGGCGCGCCGAGCCGCTGCGAGGCGAGCGTGAGCAGTGCGTGACGCGCTTCAGCCGCGGCCGCGCGAATGGTCGGACCGCCGCGCTCGATCGCGGCGCTTGCCACCGTCGCGCCTTGATTCGGCGTCACGTGCGTGTCGTTCCGCACCGACGAGATCTGATTCATGTCGAGATCCAGCTCTTCGGCGGCAATCTGGAGGAGCGCGGTGCTCGCGCCCTGGCCGAGTTCGACATAGCCGATGTAGGCGGTCGCCGTGTTGTCGGCGTGGATCGCGATCCAGGTGTCGATCAGTTTCGCGTCGGGCGGGCCCGGCACGGCCGCGCGCATTGCGGACGACGTGCCGTTCTGCGCGAAGGCGACGTCGCGCAGGCTGAAGCCGACGACGAGGGCGCCGCCGGCTTTGAGAAATTCGCGGCGGATCATCTTCGCGCCTCCGCCATCATCCGCGCCGCTCGTTGAATCGCGGTCAGCATGCGCGGATACGTGCCGCACCGGCAGAGGTGCCCGTTCATCGCCGTTCGGATCTGCGCCTCGGTCGGCCGCGGCGTTTTCGACAGCAGCTCCGCGCCTTTGACGATCATCCCGTTGTAGCAGTAGCCGCACTGCGCCGCCTGTTCGTCGATCACCGCCTGCTGCAGCGGATGGAGCGCGGGTGCGGTTGTGAGCTTCGCCAGCTTCGCGTAGTACCCCGCGAGCCCTTCGAGTGTGGTGACACGCTTGCCGTCCACGCGCGAGACTGGCGTCACGCACGAGCGCGTCTCGACGCCGTCGACGAGGACCGAACAGGATCCGCACTGCGCAAGGCCGCAGCCAAACCGCGGTCCGTTCAGCGCGAGATCGTTGGCGAGGACGTAAAGGAGAGGAGTGTCCGGCGCCGCTTCGACGCTCGCGCGCCTGTCATTGACCGTCAGCGTCACCATGACGCGCGATGGTAACACGCGATGCGATGGAGAAAGAGGTTAGAGGTTAGGCCTCTAGCCTCCAACCTCTACGACTGCGCGATCGCCCTAGAAATTGACCGTCAGATTGATCCGCGCGAACCGCGGCGCCACGATGCCGTTCGGCCGCATATAAGTCGCGCCGTTGGTCGCGAAGTCGTAGGTCTCCTGGTAAGTGGAGGAGGTGCTGGTATTAAACAGGTTGTAAAGATCGATGCCGATGTCGGCGCGTCTTCCGCCGAACCTGATCACCTTGGCGAAGCGCATATCCACCTGCGTGATCCGATCGCCGTACAGCTGACCAGGGATAAGCAGGTTCACGTTCGTGATGCCGTTCGCCAATCCACCCGAAGGCAGGCGGCCGAGCGTCGTCTGGATGAACGTGTTGGGCACGTTGTAGGTCGCGTTGCGCGACGCGCCGTTCGTCGCCGAGTTGGACCCCATGCCGATATTGGCATTCGGCACGGAACGTAAGTTGGCGCTGACGAGGATGTCGATCTTCGGAACCGTGTACGCGGCCAGTCCACGGAAGCTGGTTGCCCACGGCTCGGTGACGTCGCACGAGTCGATCCGCTGGTTGCCGACGGCCAGGAGCTCGGGCAGCGCCGCGACGAGCGCGCATGTGTTCTGGACTCCACGGCCGGTGCTCGTCCCCGCCTGGAGGATGACGCTGTTGCGCAGCCGCGCGTTCAGGCTGGTGGTCACGCCGTGCCAGTACTGCGTGCGCGCCGGCGCGTAGTCGGTTTCAAACGTCTGGTAGTTCTGCGCGCCACGAAGGCCGGCGGCCTGGGACACCAGGGAGTACGACACGGGCTGGCCGCTTGAAGGTAAGGCGGAATTCTGCGGCGCGGTGATCGTCCACTTGTCGTAGTCGGCCGCGGTCGTGAGAGTGTTGTCGGTGACGAAGAAGTTGCCGAACCAGCGCCGGTTGTAGCTGACCTCGAGCGAGACGCGCGGCATCAACTCCTGCTGGACCGACGCCCCGAACTGCCAGTCGTATGGACGCACACCCCAGCCGTGCAGGATCGCCTGGTTGACCGTCGTCAGCGCGGGATTGAGGCTGCCGAAATTCAGGTTGTTGCCGGTGAGCTGCGCGCAGTCGTCGCCGCCCGTCGCCAGGCTGTTCTGGCGCGCCGGGTTTGACAGATTGCAGTCGACGACAAAATTCTTGTTGCCGTCGACCCAGCCACGATTCGAAACGCTCGTCACGATCTTTCCGGCGGGGTTGTTGGCCCAGTAGTTCTCGTCGTTGGTAGCGGCCTGAAGGTACTTGCCGAGATTGATCTTCACGGCCGTCTTGCCCGTCCCGAAGACGTCGTACGCGGCGCCCACCCGCGGCGCGACGTCGTTGTAGCCGGTCACGCTGTCGGTGCGCGCGAAGCTGATGGTTTGCGCATTGAACGGCGACGTGAACGTCGTCCCGTTGTTTTCGGCCGGCGCCCAGCTCCACGCGCGGTCGAAGCGCACCGCTCCCTGGAGCGTGAGCCGACCCTTCGTCCACTGGTCCTGCGCAAAAAGCGATTGTGTCTCCGTACGATCGTTCTGCTCCCACCGCGGTGCGAGGTAGTACCCGAAACCGTTCGGCGCGCCGTTGTTGAAGAGGTATCGCATCTGGGTCGAGTTGGCGACTCGTCCCTGGAGCGATTTCTGGAACGAGCCCTGATAGCCCAGCTTCATGCTGTGGGCGCCGGTGACGTAGGAGGCCGTCGTACGCCAGTTCGTGGGACTCGCGTCGTTGTCTGCGAACGCAAAGCCCAACGGATCGTACAGCCCCCGGTAGGAGAAGTTCGCCTGTCCGTTGCCGTAGATCGGCGCCTGCTCGGTCACTGGAATGAGGCTCTTGAGGCCGTCGGGCGGCACTTCACCGAACCCTGCCCACAGGTACTGGAAACGCGAATAACCCGCTTCGAGCAGTAGCTTGTTGGACAAGGGCGACGACCACGTGGCTTGCGTCACGTTGTACGGAAGATCGTGATAGCCGGGGAACGACTCGGGCGACGACGTGGTGTTCCCGACGCCTACCCAGTCCGACTCGCGCGTCCGGCATCCGTCGCCGCTCGACGAGATCGTCGAGCCTGAACACCGGTGCTGATGCTCGTGGGAAAACGTGACGCGGTTGCGAGTCGTGATCTGACTGGTGAGCCGGAAAGACTCGATGGACCTCGAATCCGCACTCCGCACGTCGACGTTCGGATCCTTGGCCCACGTCCATTTCGTCGCGTCGCCGGCGTAGAGGTTCGCGAAGGCTCCCTGGACCGGGGCGATGGTGGAGTACTTGCGCAGATTGACGAAGAACCACAGCTTGTCGCGCTTGATGGGGCCGCCACCCGAACCGCTGGCGTCCCACGAACTAATCACGCCGGCTGGCTGCAAGAGTCCATAGCTGATCAACGTGTCGTTCAGGTTGTTGCCGGTGGACCACTTGCCGGCCCCGCTGTAAAAGCCAGTGCCCTTGAACGTGTTGCCGCCAGATTTCGGCACGAGGTTCACCTGAGGCCCGCCGTTTTCGGCTTCGCCCAGTGCGCCGGACACCAGCACTTGCATCTCTTCGGCGTTCGGCGTGTCGTAGATGAAGGTTGACACGCCGCCGCCGTTGAACGATGCCGCGACGGGCAGCCCGTCGATCATCATCCGTCCCTCGTTGGCACGGCCGCCATTCGCGGTAAACATCGCCATGAACGGCGTGACGGCCGCGGTGCCGTTCCCCTGCACCTGGAGCCCCGGAAGCGCCGACAGCAGGGCCCCGTACGTGCGGGTCGCTGGCAAGGCGGCGATGGTGTCGTTGCTGAGCACCGACTGTCGGCGGGCACTCTGCGTGTCGACGACCGGTGTCTCCCCGGTCACCGTGATCGTCTCGGCGACGGCTCCGACGCGCATCGCGACGTTGATCGGGATGACGCCTGACCCCGTCACCTCCACGCCTTCACGCTTGACCGTGGTGAAACCGGCGAGCGTGACCGTCATGCTGTAGGTGCCTGGCGGAAGTTGCGTCAGACGATACTGCCCGGTGCCGTCCGTGGTTGCCGTTCGCGCTTTCTCGATCAATACCGGACTCGACACTTCGACCGTGACGCCTGGCAACACAGCCTCGGACGCGTCCCGGACGACTCCGGCGAGCGTGGCCTGCGCGTGCGCGAGTGATGGAGCGAGGACAACGAGGATTCCGACCAGCGTCGCTGCGGCCGACTTTCTCATAGCGGGCGCCTCCTGCGTCACAGATGAGGGCTGCTGAACCAGTGTCAGCAGCGGATGTGTGGCTTTGTATACGCTTGCGAAACTCCGAGGTCAATCGGAATCCGGCCATACCGACGCTGCCGGTCTGAGCGTCCACAAAAATATGGATGTCGATTGAAGATTCAATGTGCAGCGACGCTCTACATATGTAGTATGAGGGGCTGGGGCTCGGGACTCGGGGCTAGAGGCTCCCCAGCCGCAGTTGCCAGGGGCTGACCTGCCTGGTCACCAGGAGTCCGTTCGTCGTCCAAGGATCTGACGCAAGCAGATCGACAACTTCCGACGCGCTGGAGGCCCGAAGGATCAGAAGCGCGTCGCGCGTGCCCTCCAACGGACCTACGAGTGCGGCGATGCGCTCGTCGAACAAGGCCTCCATGAACGCCGCATGGGCTGCCCAGGCCGTCTGACCCTCCAGCGGCTTCGAGTCGTCCCATGCCGGTCCTCGCGACCGCAAGACAGCGAATACGCGTTCCATCGCAGGCAGCAGGTTACATCGCGGAGGCGTCCTGTCATGGCGCGGTCGCTCGTTTCAGGATCGCCACGAGCTCCTTGCCTCCGATCAGCGTTTTCGAGACGGTCATCCCCATGACCTGGTAGCCGGCCGCCCCCGCTTCGACCAGCTCCTTCTCGAGCGTCGAGGTCTTGGTCGTGGCGACCAGCTTGAATTGAATCTTGGTGGACGCGGCGTCCTTGTCCCGCTCGAGGATGCAGACGACCTCCTGTCCACCGAACGTCGACTTGAACACGGTTTGGCCGCGATAATCGAAGCCTGCATCGGCTGCTTCCTGCATCTCCTTCTCCATGGTCGACGTCTTTGATGTCGCAAGGAGCTTGTACGCAAATCTGCGCTTCGCCTCGCCGCTCCGAGACAACACCGACACGACTTCGCTGCCGCCGATTGCGGTCTCGCCGCCCATCGCGGACTGGAACCGGAAACCGGCCTCGGCGGCCTCGTTCAGTTCTTTCTCCATCGTGGAGGTCTTGTTCGTTGCTAGTACGCGAAACTCGATCGGCTTCGTTTGAGCCACCAATGTGCGATGAACGCCTCCGAGCGCGGCCAGCGCCATCACCGTCGACAACAACCGCCGCGACCGCCATGTAGACGAACGCATCAAGAACCTCGCAGTCATCAAACTACGTGGACGAACGACATGAACTCTTCAGGAAGTGGGGCGGCTGGACGTCTACATTTTGACGGCGCTGATCTGAATGATCGGCTGCGTGTTCGTGTAGTTCGGGATGTCGGCCTGAATCGCCGCACCGTGCTGCGCGAAGCCGGCGCTGAAGTCTTCCACCGAATCGAACAGCAGATGACACATGCCGAGAAATGGCGCCGGCGATCCGGGAGCCGCCCCGCCCAGACCTTCGTCGATGGCCATACCCTTGAGCGCACCGGCGAGCAACCGGCCGACCATTGGCATGTGCGAGTTCACGTAGTACGCGATGTCGAACGTCGCGCCCGCGCCGTTCGGATACATCACACTGACTTTAATCATCGTGTCTCCTGATCCCTGATCCCTGATCCCTGACCTCTAACCTCTGACCTCCGTCGTCATCACCAAGGCATCGTCCGTTTCGTGAATTGACGGCCGATTTCGGCGGCCCGCTGGCTTGCGGGGCCCACCATCACGCCTTCCTTGATCATGTCGACGACGTTGTTCACGTTCATCGAGTTGAGAAAGAAGATCTTGTTCGCCTTGCACGCGGCGAACACTTTGGCCCGGGCCGCCAGCATCTTCGGATCCTTCTCCGCAACATTGCCGGGTCCGCGGACGCCGAGTGACAGTGCCATGTCGCCGGGGCCCCATTCAGCGAAGCCGACGCCGGGTACCTTGAGATTCTGTTCCGCGTTGGCCAGCGCGTATTTGTCTTCGAGCTTCACGCCGAAGAGCAGCTCACCGTTCGGGTTGAGCGGCCAGGCATCCGCGCGATCCTCGTACTCCTGCGTCGTCACGCCCCAAATCTGCGCGGCCGTCGGCGATCCGTGCGCGCCGCGGCGGCCTTCCTCGAGCAGGCCCGTGCCGACGCCCTGATGATGAATCGGGAGCCGCGACATCTCCACGAACGCGCGAATCGCGCCCGGCGTGTCGGCGTGGGTCAGCATGATGCCGTGCACGCCCGTGGCGAGCACCTGGCTGAACATCCACGCGTTGGCGCGGACCGCGGCTTCATCGATGCCGTTCACCGGCACGTTGACGATCACCGCTGGCGTGCGATGGCCGCTCTTCGTCGGACCGCCGGCGACCAGACCCTTCATGTAATCGGCGAGGCCTCGCACGTCGTACGGCGCGTGTTCCATGTCGTAGCTGATGTAGTCCGCGAAGGTTTGCGCGTCGGCCTTCCCGGCCTCGAACGTGCCTTCCGTGCCCGAATGCGAGCCGGTGTAGTACACCGGTTGGCCCGCTTCGAGCAGCTCGATCGCGCGGTTGATGTGCTTGGCTTTTGGAGCCTGGGCGTGCAGAGACGCCAGCGCACCGATAGCCGCGGCAAACGCCAGCGAAGTTCGCCTCATCTTCATCGCTTCTGCCTCCCGAAAGCGGCCAGTATAGCCGGGCGAGAAACGCTCTGCGCGGGGTCGGCGTATTAGCCAGCGGAAGCCTGTGTACGGCCGGGTGTGACCATTGATGACGGAGAGGAAGCACAGTTCATGAGAGTTGGCGTCGTGACGATTGCGGTTGCGGTGGCAATGGTGATCATGTGGCCGGCCGTTGCATCGAGGCAGTCAACTCCGGCGGCGCAAGCGCGCGGTGGCGCACCCGAGGGCGGCGCGCAGGTGCAAGGGCAGGGGCAAGGTCCGGGAGGGCAGCAGGGCCGGCGCGGTCTTGGAAGGGCCAACACGCCGACGTTCCCCGGTCCGCCGGCCGGCATGCAGGCGCTCGCCACCGATCTCTTCACGTCGAAGAACTTCTACAAAGACAAGGAGCTCTGGTCGGACAAGCGCTATTTCCGGTGCAACACGCCGCGGCAGATCACGGACATCTGGACCTCCCGGCGCATCGGCACCAACCCGCCGGCATCAGCGTCCTGGTGCGACTGCAGCGCCGACTACGCGCGCGAGAAGATCGTCAGCCCGTATCCTTATAAGACAGCGAAGGAACACTACGACGCGCTGCTCGCCCAGGCGAAGGCAAAGGGCGGCCCGACGACCTACTCCCGGCAGAACTTGCCGCCCGATTGGGACGGCTGGTACGGCCGGATGAATGACGACGCCGGCACGCAGTGGATCTGGGGCACCATCAATCAGACGGCGACGATCATGTCGCTGCTCACGCCCGAATACCAGAAGCGCATGGTGCAGATGAACTACCACGAGGGCGTGAACAACGCGCCGCAGTGGGAGGCGTCGTTCTGCTATCCGGAAGGCTACATGCGCTGGTGGGCGCAGGCGTCGGGCGGCGGAAACTTCCAGCTGATTGCGTCGCCAACCCAGGTGCAGATGGTTTCGGGCGTCGCCGCGAACTTCCTGCGTCAGGTGCTCATCGGACGGAGTCACGTGCAGAAGGTGCCGCAATGGTACGGCGAGACGGTGGGCTTCTGGGACGGCTCGACGCTCGTGGCGTGGACGGCGAATGTCCAGGCGTGGACGCTGTCACACTCGATGTTCGAGTTCAGCGGATCGCTCGAGACGATCGACATCTTCACGCCGCGGTTCGACGCGAGCGGCGCCTTCGTCGGCCTGACGAACGACACGACGTTTTATGATCCCGAAGCGTTCGTGCAGCCGCTGCACAGCGTCATGCGCTTCAATCGCGTCGCCCGGCTCGACGATCCAAACCGGCGTTACACATACATCGAGTGCCTGAGCAACTTGCGCAACACGAACGGCAGGCCGACTCAGCTCACAGCGAGCGACCCGCGGTACATCGACTACTACGGGCGGCCGTGGGCGCAGAACTGGGAGAAGTACTTCGAGGCCGGTTGGGACAAGCCTGCCGAGGATCTGCCGAAGGAAGTTCTGGACGTCCTGGAGCAGCTGGAGAAGAAGAAGTAATGAAAAGACTCGTTCTTGCCGTTTTCGCGTCGGCCATTTGCGTGGCTCCGGCCCTGGCGCATCACTCGTTTGCGATGTTCGATCAGACCAAGACCGTCACGTGGACCGGTGTGCTCACCCGGTTTGTTGCTCAGGCGAATCACGCCGAGATTCACTTCGTCCCGCTCGGGCCCGATAACAAGCCGCTGCGCGGACCGGACGGCAAGCCCATCACCTGGGGCGTGGAAATGGCCGGCGCCGCTGCCGTCGCGAGCCAGGGGATCACGGTCCAGAGTTTTCCGGCGGGGACGATCTTCAGCGTGCGGCTCAACCCGCTGCGCGATGGCGGCAACTTCGGATCGCGGGTTGGGGCGCTAGCCAAGTGCCCGAAGGGCCAGGTGCCGGCAGCCGGGAAGTACTGCGACTCCGTCGAAGGCGCGGAAATTCTGGGCGGGACGATCTTCTGAAACGGAGAAGTGCATGACAGGTGGATACCGTGCGGGTGCGGCGGCCGGCCTCGTTGGTGTTCTGGTGACGGTCAGTGCCGCGGCGCTCCTTGGCGGCCAGTTGCCGATTCCGGTGCAAGGCCAACGTGGTGGTCAGGCTCCGGCGCCGCAAGGACCAGGACAGGGACGTGGTCGCGGCCGAGGGCAGGAGCCGGCGCAGGTGCCCGATCCGCCGCCGGTCGTTTCGCCGATCGCGATGGCAACTCCCGAGATCACGGGACCGGGCAAGTTCTACGAGACGTTGATGGACCTCAAGCCAGGCGACGACCTGGCGCACTCCGGCTACGTCACGAAGGAATACTTTGTCTCCGGCACAGCAAACGGCCAGCCGTACAAAACCCGCATTGTCATTCGCAAACCGTCCGACAACGCGAAGTTCAGCGGGCTGATTCTTGCCGAGTCGATGCATCCGAGCGGCAACCCGTGGATGTTTCACTTCACGCACAGGTACTCCATGGCCGAGGGCCACATCGGTCTCGAGATCCTGACGAGCGCGACGCAGGGGTTCGCCGAGTTCAATCCGGAGCGCTACAAGGATCTGTCGACCGCGAATGGACAGGCGGGGGAGATCATCGCGCAGGTCGGCGCGCTGTTGAAGTCGACGCGGCCGGACAATCCGCTCGCGGGCCTTCCCATTCGCCGGATGATCCTCGCCGGATCGTCGGCATCGGCGGCCGTCGTCGTGAACTATCTGCCGGTGCACATGGTGCAGCGGCTGGACGGCATGAAGCCGATCTACGACGGGTTCATGCCGACGAGTAACGGCACGACTCTTCGACGGATTGACGTCCCGATGATCCAGGTGCCGACGATGCGCGAGGTGTTTCAGGGCGTCGGACCGACGCGCGTGGACGGCGACGCGCCGGGCGACCAGTACCGGATGTACGAATTCGCGGGCATGGCGCACATCGATTCGCGCGATGCCGTCGCCTACTATCCCGACCCGTGCAAGCTGCCCATCAGCCGGTTCCCGCTGGCGGCGTACATGTCGGTGGCGCTGAATCATCTGTGGCAGTGGTTGGACAAAGGCACGGTGCCGCCGCATGCCGACCGCTTCTACGTCGACTACAACATGGACAAAGACGGATCGCTGCTCGCGCTCGACGAATTGGGAAATGTCAAAGGCGGGATTCGCAATCCGTACGTCGACGTGCCGTCCGCGAAATTCGGCGTACCGAATTCCGGCGCCGAGCCGCCGATCAAGAATCCCCATCCGTTCATCGCGGCGCGGGGAGAGGCCGCGCAGAATCAGCTCTGCGGCCTGGCGAACTATCAGATCAACTTCACGCCCGAGCAGTTGAAGAAGCTGTACAAGGACAAGAAGACTTACCAGGCGAGGGTGCTGCAGCGGTACGACGAGCTAGTGAAGGAAGGCTGGGCGCTGCCTGTCTACCGGCCCGTCGTCGTCGAAGATGCCGCCAGAGTGAGCTTCTAAATCTTCTTTCCCTGGAACGTGAAGTCGTGCGTGTGGTTGCCGGTAACCGTGCTGTTCGTCGAGGTCACCGTCACCGAGCCGCCTGAGGCGAGCGTCGACATCTGACTGGCCGACAGCGTCGCCATGTGATCGTGCGCCGATGTCGACGATGACGTGTATGTCACGGCGACGGCCTTCATTTGGTCTGACGACGGTACGTTGACCGTGTGTGTGTGGGCGTTGGCAACCGTCGAGACGCTCGAGATGTCGGCGACGCTCGACGGGGCGGTTGTTGAACTGCCGCAGCCGATGAGGTACAAGGCGCCGGCAACGACGGGAAAGGCCTTGCCAGCTTCGATGAGAAACACTCGCCGCTCCATGGGCGACTCCCTTCGCCGGGGGTTCACTCCCATCATAGAGACTTGGTTGCCGCCGGCAAGCTCAGCCGTTCGGCGTGCTTTGGCAGGCTGCCAATCAGGACATTCGCGAGAATCGACGAGAAGACCGTGCGATGACGCCGCTTACGTATGCTTCCATCGGATACCGAGCGTTCCGCCGAGCAGGACGCTGCCGGGAATCGACAGCAGCAACGTTCCGAAGGTCAAGATCATCTGGAGGATCGACATCGTCCGTGTTCCCGGCCCGCTGTCGGTCACGACGATCGTC
>WNFL01137708.1_pt1 | contig 12066 bp, 11 predicted proteins | sample 5400361 | NCBI WGS metagenome assembly WNFL01 (sample SAMN13153351, study PRJNA577476) | soil metagenome | isolation source: 40 cm soil on Douglas fir-dominated hillslope | place: USA:California | collected 2013-09-17
GTGAATGGAAGGCAAGAAATTATCGCCTTCCTCACGCGCAAGTGGGCGAAAGAACTGGACTATCGCCTAATCAAAGAACTGTGGGCTTTTGAAGGAAATCGCATTGCAGTGCGCTTTGCATACGAATTCCACGACGACTCAGGAAATTGGTTCCGCGCGTATGGCAATGAAAATTGGGAGTTCGACGAGAACGGACTGATGCGTCTGAGGCTCGCTTCTATCAATGATCTCGCAATCAAGGAGTCGGAGCGCAAGTATCACTGGGCGCTTGGCCGCCGTCCGGGTGAACATCCCGCACTCAGCGATCTGGGCCTCTAAGCGCTCGATCCATTCGCGTGCAGGCAAGTGGCTTGCCTTCGTTGCGCGCGAACTTAAGGAGAGGCATCGACGATCTTACACAACACGATTGCCGGCTTGGCGGCCGGCGCGGGGTTGGCCCTGGTCGCTAAACTGCGCAGGAAATTGGCCAATAGCGAGAAGGTGCCAGCGGAAGACTTTGTGCTGGGCAGCCCCTCGTTCAACTCCCAGGATTCCGGCACTTCCTAAGATTCTGTCACTCCAATTTCCTTTTCGACCCTTGTTTTCAGTGAAATCCAATTGGCTACTCGCTTGCACTTCTCGTGATCGGTCCCCGGATCGAACGAATGCAGTGCAGCAGAGCCGCGACTGCGGTGTGGGTCAAGTGGGCTGATCGATGGCTTTCAGGATTGAGACTGCGGCGCGAGGGAGACTCATAGTGTTCACCCTAAGTGGCCGAATCGAAAAACAGGCGATAGCCGAGTTGAGGAGGCTTTTTGAACTCCAAACAGACTACCGCGACATCGTCCTAGATCTCAAGGATGTAAGCCTGGTCGATCGCGACGTAATGGGCTTTCTCGCGCGTTGTGAAGCGGATGGAATGAAACTTGAGAACTGCGCTCCCTTTATTCGCGAATGGATGGAAAGAGAAAAAGATTGAGGGTGGCATCGACGTGGCGGTGAGGTACTTGCCGTTCAGCCAGAATGAGTTACAAAGGGGAGGCAGATACAAATGAAAGGCACTTCTAAAGCGATGGAAGTCTCAGCGCCAGAACTCGCGAAGTTGGCAATCGAAGCCCACGGTGGCCTTGAACGCTGGAAACGTTTCAGCACCGTTTCAGTCCACGGGATCAATGGCGGTGTCCTCTGGGGTGCCAAGGGCAAAGCCGGAGTCCTCGTTGACGTGACGGTCACAGTCGACCTTCGCAACGAGAAGGTTTCGCACTGGCCCTTTGGCACTCCAGCTCGAAGGTCTCGCTTCGAACCTCAACGGGTCGCGCTCGAGAACGCGAGCGGTAACGTACTTGAAGAACTCCTTCAACCCCGGTCATCGTTCCGGGGACACACTCTCGAAACCCCTTGGAGCAATTTGCAGCTCGCCTACTTCGCTGGATCCGCGATGTGGACGTATATGAATACTCCATTTTTCCTCGCCAGACCCGGTGTTGAATCCGAAGAAATCGAACCCTGGCAAGAAGCAGGCGAAACGTGGCGTCGTCTGAAAGTCCGCTTCCCCGCGGATATCGCAACCCACAGTACGGAGCAGACGTTTTACTTCGATCAGCAAGGATTGTTGAAGAGGCACGACTACGACGTTGAGATCAGCGGCGGTACACCGGCCGCACACTACGTCTCCGATCTCAAGGAGTTCTTTGGCATCGTCTTTCCGACGAAGCACAGGATCTTCCCTCGCCAACCGGACGGCCATTCCGCAGCCGAACCGTTGGTCGTCTCCATCGACATGGATCAGTTTGTCCTCTTCTAAAGGATCTAACGGTCTAAAATGTCACCAGTCATGTGTCCGAGTTCCTCAATCGCAGCGAGGCGCTTGTCGTTCAGCCAGAATGAAATACGAATGAGAGGAACATACAAATGAAAAGCACATACAAAGCAGTGGAAGTCTCCGCACCGGGCACGCTTCGAGTAGCGGAACGGCAAGTGTCCGAGCCTGGAGCAGGTCAGGTTCGGATTCGGGTAGAGGCATGTGGAATTTGTCACACCGATGCAGCCACGATCACGGGCATATACCCTGGACTGAAGCTGCCGCGCGTTCCTGGGCATGAAGTCGTTGGCCATATTGAGGCATTGGGCAGCGGAGTGTCCAAATGGAAAATCGGTCAACGGGTCGGTGTCGGCTTCTTCGGCGGTGAAGACGGAGTGTGCGAACCGTGCAGACGCGGAGATATGGTGCAATGTCAGAACCCCATCATACCGGGAGTAACCGTGGATGGAGGATATGCGGAAGTGATGATTGCTGAAGCGCACGGCATCGCTGCCATTCCTGATGAGCTCACATCCGTAGAGGCCGCCCCACTCCTCTGCGCGGGTATTACAACCTACAACGCTCTTCGCAACGCTGGCTTGCGCGGCGGAGATCTGGTCGCGGTGCAGGGCATTGGTGGCCTTGGGCATCTTGGCGTCCAGTTTGCGCGGCACATGGGATTCCGCACTGTCGCCATCGGGAAGGGACGCGACAAGGAAAAGCTTGCGAAAGACTTGGGCGCGCAAGTCTACATCGATACTGCCGTCGATGATGCCGCAGCGGTGCTGCAGCGTATGGGCGGGGCCAGAGCGATTCTCGCAACAGCCCCCAGTGGCGGTGCTATGGGGCCACTTGTGCCCGGTCTTGCCGCCCGCGGCAAGCTCATTGTGGTGGGTGTGCCAGGGGACCCAATCCAATTAAATGCGTTCCCGCTCGTCTTTGGAGGGCGCTCGATCTACGGGAGCCTGGCCGGCACGGCAATCGATACCGAGGACACTCTAGCCTTCAGCGTCCTGGAGAATATCCGTCCGATGATCGAGACACTTCCCCTCGAACAGGCTGCTGATGCGTACGCCCGCATGATGCAAGGCAAAGCACGCTTCCGAATGGTGCTAGTTACAAAGGACGGTGACAGATAACGGCGCGGATGCACGAACAGTCTTCGTTGGAGAGGCAAAAACATATGCAGAATCACAAGTCCGCAGTGCAACGAAACCAGGCACTCGCCAAAAAGTCCGGCGAATTCCTGATCGGAGACGATCTTCGTGTTACGCGCCTGGGATTCGGCGCGATGCGAATCACAGGAGATGGAATTTGGGGTGCGCCTGCGGATCGCGCTGAGGCCGTCCGGGTTTTGCGGCGCGCTGTCGAATTGGGAATCAATTTCATCGACACAGCGGACTCCTATGGTCCCGGCGTGAGTGAAGAAATCATAGCTGAGGCGCTGCACCCGTATCCGACAGGGCTGGTGATCGCCAGCAAGGGCGGATTTGTGCGGCCAGGTCCCAACCAATGGGTTGAAAATGGAAAGCCAGAACACCTGAGATCCGCCTGCGAAGGCAGCCTGCGCCGATTGCGTCTGGACCGGATTGATCTGTATCAGTTGCATCGAATCGATCCGAAGGTGCCGGCTGAAGACCAGCTCGGAACTCTGAGGGATTTGCAGGCGCAAGGAAAGATCAAACACATCGGTTTATCGGAAGTGAGCGCGCGACAGATTCAGCATGCGCGAACGATTGTTCCCATTGTGACCGTTCAGAATCGGTTCAGCGTCACCGACCGCGGATCGGAAGATGTTCTGGCGTATTGCGAAAAAGAGAAAATGGGCTTTATTCCGTGGTTCCCACTGGCGGCCGGTCGTATTTCCGGTTCTGAGAGCCCTATCAGTCGTCTAGCTGCACGATGGAAAGCTACCCCATCACAGGTGGCTCTGGCATGGCTGCTAGCTCGATCTCCAGTCATACTGCCGATCCCAGGAACTTCCAGGGTCGAACATCTCGAAGAAAATGTGGCGGCAGCGGAGTTACAGATTGACGCTAACAAAATGCAGGAACTTGACCGTATGGCGCGTGCCAGCTAAGAAAGAGCAGCTATACTTTGGATTGGAATCGATGCCACGAGAAGGCGAAGCAAGGCAGAAATAAAGAGTTTCCTCGACGCAACACATCGAGCAGTCTTGTCCACTTTCAAATTGCTGGGTCAAATGGTGCGGCTGCCAAACTCGGAATTTTGCGCTTGATGCTAGATTTGAAAATCAAACGACTCGATACAAAGAAATACTCCATCCGGTAACTCCCCTCGTTGAACTCCCGGAATTCTGGCACTTCCTGAGATTCTGTCACTCCAATTTCTTTTTCGAGCCCTGTTATCAATGAAATGCAATTGGGCACTCGCTTGCACTGCTCGTGGTCGGTGCACAGATGGAAGGAATGCACTGCAGCAGAGCCGCGACTGCGTGTGGGTCAAATGGCTTGATCGATGAGTCTCGGGAAGGAGCCGAATTGTGCCAGCCAAATTCATAGACAGCATCGACAGGGAAGAGCCGGCGATTGTTTCTATCGAGAGCCTTCCCGGCGAAGGAGACCGGGCCCTCGTCGCTGCTGCGAAGGGCGGGAATCTCCAAGCGTTTGAAGTTCTGGTCGAACGGCACGAGCAGATGATTTTTTCATTGGCTTGGCGCATGACGCGCAATCNGGAGGACGCCGAAGACGTCGTGCAGCAGAGCCTCCAAAAAGCGTTCCTTCATTTGAAGAAGTTTGAGGGCGAATCCTTATTCTCCACCTGGTTAACGCGGATCGCCATCAACGAGGTACTTATGTTGTTGCGCAGGAAGCGTGGATCGCGCGAGGTGTTGATCAACGATTCGACCGAGGGAGATGGAGCACTAGCGCTGAAGATCCCTGATTCAGGCCAGAGTCCCGAAGATGACTATTCACAGCGAGAGCGGCAGCAAATTCTGTTTTCGGCCCTGAATGAGTTACCGCACGGAACACGGAGGGCAATCCAGCTGCGTGAGCTTGATGAGCGATCGACGGAAGAGACGGCTCGAATCATGGGAATTTCCGTTGGCGCGGTAAAGGCTCGAGTGTTTCTTTCATGGGCGAAGGAAATTGCGCGCGAGATTGAATCGCTATTTCGGATCAAATGGCCCAGGTTCACGGACTCGTACAAAAGCCAGCCTTCCTATCTTTGCTCCACGGTGCCGGCGCGTTGCCATGCTGGCGCCACTCGCCGTCCTCTGCGTTATAACGTCCGCCGCAGCGCAGAACACCAGCCCAGGGAAGCGTGCCCAGCGGTCCGGCAAGCAACGAAGTGCTCCAGCTCACTCTCCGTGACTCCAACAAGATGGCACTGCGATACAAGCTAGGAGGGATCGAGAGCGGTGAAAACGCACAGATTGCACGTGGTCAGCGGCTGCATGCCCTTAGTCGTCTGTTACCGCGGGTAAGCGCCGGTGCCTCCGAAAACGTCAGCCAACTGGACGTAGCCACACTTGGCCTCAAGAATGTTCCGGTCATTCCCCGCGTCATCGGCCCGTACTGGAATCCGGAGGTTAACAGTCCCGACGAGGTCGGGATCTTAATCAGAGGCCGTGCTTGGCGGACTCGAGTGCGACTCTTTCCAAGACTCGAGTGCGACTCTTTCCAAGGTGCGAGCTTTAGCCTTTGTCTCTTGTTCTTCTCGATTCCTCGGTGGTGCGTTCGTTTCGAGGGAGTGAATGAGACGGGTAGAGATCTCGGCTATTTCGTCGACAGCAGCCAGGAACGAGGCCTCATTTGCTCTCGAGGGTTTGTTAAAACCGCTGATTTTCCTCACGAACTGAAGAGAGGCATTCTTGATCTCTTCGGGGGTAACGGGGGGATCAAAGTTGAAAAGTGTCTTGATGTTCCTGCACATTCCTGGGACCTCAGCTAGATTCTGACTAAACTATCTGTTCGCTCCTGTGGATGGCCGGGCCAATGTTTCCGTGCCGCCAATCGCAGTTTGCTCTTATGTAGTTCCAACCGACTTTGCCGTCTTGGAAGTAGCGAGGCGCTGGCGGGCATAATTGCACCAGGGACCCGCGGGGTCTAGCCGGACATACGCTTGCCAGTGCTGCTGCGCTTCGGCATACGCGTCCAGCTTCTCGCAAACGAAAGCCAAATTGTAGTGCGCATCGGGGTAGTTTGGATCCAGACAGACTGCTTGCCGGAGGTGCTGCCGTGCTGCTTCGACTTCACCGACTTCTTCCAGCACGCTTCCCAGATTAAAATGAGCCAAAGCATTTTCGGCGTCCAATGCAACAGCGCGCCGGAAGTACTCAGACGCCTTTTCGAGGTTTCCATCCTCGTAGTAGAGCGTCCCGCAATTGATCAGTATCTCGGGCCTTCCGGGATCGACGCACAAAGCAAGATCGTAGGCATCGATCGCTTGGGCCCTGGTCTTTCCCTCGGCTTCATACTCGAGTGCCGTGGCCAGCCACTCGTCGGCATTGCGCCCGGCCATGACACGCACTCTTTCCTGAAGCTCGCGAGTCTCGAAATTCAATACGAACTGACCTGACAGCGGTTCCAGCCGCGCCCCGCCGCGCTCCACAACGATACCCTTTCCATCGGAAAGAACACGCAGCTCCGCCAGCGGCGCGTGGACTTGGGCAAGCTTCTCACGAAGCGCGGCAAGCGCTCGCCGCAGACGGTTGGCGGGCACTCCTTCTTCGACCAGCTGCTTTACTGTGCGCAGGCCAATCAGGTCGCCGAAGTCGTAGAAGCGGCTTCCTTGTTCTTTCCGGGGAGAGACAAGGCGCAAGCGGTCCCAATAATCCAGCTGTTTCCCGGTCAGACCCACAATGCGCTGGGTCTCCTCCGGACTGAATCTGTCCGTCGCACCCATCAGGAATTAACCGGCTGCCTTCTTTCCTGCCTTTTTCTGAACGGATGAGATCGGTTGCACGGCTCGAGCTGGAGGTTTCTTGCCCACCGGCGCTGGCGCTGCGGGCGCGGCGGCCGCAGCTGGCGCTTGCTTCTCCGCGAGACTTTTCTTGAGGGCTTCCATCAAATCAATCACCGGAGCCATATGCGGCTGGGCCACTTCGGTCACTTCCTGGCCCTTGAGCTTGGCAGCGATCATCGCCCGCACATTCTCTTGATACTCGTCCCGATATTTTTGTGGCTCGAAAGGAGCCGCAAGACTTTCAATGAGTTGTCGCGCGAGCTTCTTTTCCTGTTCTTTCAATTCGGTCTTATCGGTCGGAACGGATTCAGCCGCGCGTATCTCATTGGAATAGAACATCGTGTGCAGCGTCATGCCCTTAGTTCCAGGCCGGACAATCACGATGTGTTCACGCTGGTGCATGGTGAGTTTCGCGATGGCTCCGTAGCCGGACTCTTCCATAGCCTTCATAAGCAATTGATAAGCTTTCAGCCCGGCATCCTCCGGGGTGATGTAATAGGAGGAGTCGAAATAGATTGGATCCATTTCATTCAGCTTCACAAACTCCAGAATCTCCATCACCCGTGCCGAGGAAGGCTCGATCTTATCGAGCTCCTCTTCGCTGAACAGCACGTACTGATCCTTTTCATACTCGTAGCCCTTCACAATTTCGGAGCGTTCCACGTTGCGATTGCAAACAGGACAAAACAAGGGCTGCTTGAGGCGCGAATGGCACTCTTTGTGGAGCTGGTTGAAACTGATTCGTTCTCCGCGGGCCGCGGCAAACATGCGGACGGGCATCGAAATCAGGCCAAAGGTGAGGTGGCCTTTCCAGACGGTCGTGGCCATGGGGACGCTCCTTCGACGACAGGCTTGGGACTGCGCACGAGCTTTTAAGATTAGCCGTCCACCCAGGGGGGAAGCAAGACGAATCGTGGGCAGGTGGTTTATTAGTCAGCTTGATGTTAGTTTGCATCGGACTAGGAGGTCCCGGGACCCGGAAGAGTCTGGGATAGAATGTTTTCATGGCCAAGCTCGGAGAATACCAGCGAAAACGCCGCTTCGACCGGACGCCTGAGCCGTCCGGCGAACCGGAACCCCTTGCCGGTAAGGTCCAGGACCAGCCCTCCCCGGGCGCTAAACACACGCGCCTGCCAAAGCCGAAACTGCCACAGTTGGAGCTCCGTCCCGGGGCCGAGCATGGCGACACCTTCGTGGTTCAGAAGCATCAGGCAACGCGGCTGCACTACGATTTCCGGCTGGCGATCGATGGGACGCTGAAGTCGTGGGCTGTGCCCAAAGGACCTTCCCAGAGCCACGCCGACAAGCGCGCCAACTTCGAAGGGAAGATTCCTGAAGGCAATTATGGCGCGGGAACGGTAATGGTGTGGGACCGCGGAACTTTTCATGTGCAGGGCAATCTCGACGCGCTGAAGCAATTGGAAAAAGGAGAAATCAAGTTCAGCTTGAACGGGGAAAAGCTAAAAGGCAGCTTTGTTTTAGTGAAACTGAAACAGAGCGAAAAAGGCAACGAATGGTTGATGATCAAGCATAAGGACGCCGCCGAAGATTCCTCCTGGAACATCGACGAGCATGACGGTTCTGCCCTTACGGGCCGCACCATAGAAGAGATTAAGGAAGAGCTGCCGCCCAAACGCAAGCCAACTCTAATTCAGGCGTCTGAGTTGCAAGGTGCACGCAAGGGCGCAATGCCGTCTCGCTTGGAACCCATGCTCGCGACGCTCGCCGACCGTCCCTTTTCCGATCCCAACTGGGTATTTGAGATCAAGTGGGACGGCGTGCGCGCGCTTGCCCGGATCGAAAATGGCGCCCTTGCGCTACGCTCTCGTAACAGCATTGACATTACCAAACGCTATCCCGAACTGGCCTCTCTTCCCGATGCACTAGCCGCCCGCCAGGCAATTCTTGACGGAGAGATCGTGGCCCTGGACGCCCAAGGTCACAGCAGCTTCGAGCGCTTGCAGGAACGCATGCACGTGCGCGCCCCCAGCGAGAGCCTTGTCACGCAAATACGCGTCGTTTACTTCGCTTTCGATCTTCTTTACTGCGACGGCTACGACCTTCGCGAAGCGCCTCTGCTCGAGCGCAAACAGCTCCTGCAACGTTTGCTTTACCCTTCCGAACGGTTTCGCTACGCCGACCATCAGTTGGAACACGGGAAAGAGCTGTTCGCGCTGGCAGAACAAAACGGTTTGGAAGGAATCGTCGCGAAGCGAGCCGACAGCCCCTACGTTTCCGATCGAAGCCCATACTGGGTGAAGCTGAAGAGTACCAAGACAGTAGACGCGGTCGTCGGCGGCTGGACTGAATCTCGCACTTCTGCTCTTCCCTTTGGCTCACTGTTGTTGGGCTTGTATCAAGGTAAAAAACTTCAATTCATCGGGCACGTTGGCAGCGGATTTGACGGGAAAAAGCTGAAGGAATTGAGCAGCAGGCTGAAAGAACTAGCCGTTCCCGCTTGCCCGTTCGACGCCGTTCCTGAAACCAACGAAAAGCCATCCTGGATCTCTCCCGCCCTCGTCGCGCGCGTCAAATTCAGCGGATGGACACAGGAGCACTCTCTGCGCCACCCTGTTTTCCTTGCGCTCCGCGAGGATGCGCGTCCCACAGATTGCCAATGGGAGAACGAGGTCGCCACCGCCGCACCTGCCGCTGCCCCAGCCGTAGTTCGCGCGCCCGAGGTCGTCGGCCGCGTACTCACCACAACAGCCCACATCGAAGCTGAGTTGTTCAAGGGGCGCTCAGAAACCGTCACTATCGAATTGGACGGCAAACGGCTGCGGCTAAGCAACCTGAACAAAGTCTATTTCCCCGAGTCCGGCCTCACGAAACGGAATCTACTCGCTTACTACTACCGCATGGCCGACTTCATCTTGCCTTTTCTTCGTGATCGGGCCCTCGTCTTGCGACGTTATCCCGACGGAATCAAGGGCCAGGCTTTTTTTCAGAAGGACGTGCGCGAAGGTTTGCCGGAGTGGTTCAAGACGGTTCCGGTGGATTCCGAACATCGCGGTGAGGTAATTCAATACGCGACGGCCAACGACCGTGTCTCTCTGCTTTTCCTGACAGGCCTGGGCTGCATCGACCACAACCCGTGGTCCAATCGTTATGACGATCTCGATCATCCCGACTACTTCTTTTTTGATTTAGATCCCTCGGATGGTACGGAATTCTCTGTGGTCGTGGCCATCGCTCAAGCCCTTCATGAAAAGTTGCAAGAATTGCGGTTGGTAAGCTTCCTGAAAACTTCAGGTGCGACCGGAATCCACATCTACCTACCCGTTGAACCCGTCTACACGTACGAGCAGTTGCGTACCTTCGGCGAGATTATCGCTCGAACGGTGACTGCCGAGCACCCCAATCTGGTCACCAGCGAACGCGTCGTTGCGAAGAGGCCAGCAGGCCGCGTGTTGATCGACGTTCAGCAAAACGCCCATGGCCGGCCCCTGGCTGCCGCGTATTCCGTGCGCGCTTTCCCGCAAGCGCCGGTTTCCGCTCCTCTGTTGCCCCGCGAATTACGTCCCGGCTTGCGCCCCGAAGCGTTGAACATAAAGACGGTCTTTGCGCGCCTAAAGGAGAAGGGCGATCTCTGGGGCGATTTCTGGAAGCGGCGCCAACGCTTAGAACAAGCCATCGAGCTTCTCAGCAACCGTTTGCCGGCGAGAACGAAGAAAGCGCCTTGATCGCAAAACGGTAACCGCTGAAATCGTATTGTAAGGGTCTGCTTCTGCCCGGGGAACGCAAGAGCTGTGGGTAGCACCGTGGAAACGTGGGACTTCTCAAGGCGACAGTAAGAGTCTCGAGGATGGCACCGACGGCTCGATGGCCTAGCGTTTGCGGGCATCATCAGCAATCGCCGTCTAGATTCTCTGGGCCTTTTCGAGATAGCGGCAAAATCCATTTGCCAATGTCATCTGACGAGGGTCTTTGCATTCCACTTCGAATAGGGCTGGGCTGGCCACAAGCACGCCGAGCGTAGGCCTCACGCTGCAAGAGGTGCTTTAGATTACCTTATCGATACTATAAAGATAGTAAGTCAGGATGTTGTGTTTCTGCGCTCCGATGTGGCCCTTAGAAGCGTCGAGTTCCTCAAGTGGTGAGGTGATGGCGAGAGATCGTTGCCGATCAAGCGCCATGCTCCACCACATCTAATTAGCGGCCAAGGGTTCCATTCCGGCATATTGTACCTCGATATAAACACCTTGACGTAAAAGTTGCCCCTAAATCGGTCCTAGCCAGGCGCTGGTTGACGATCAAAACCGGAGCGGACCTTTCGCGCGCAGGTGGAGACACTGACGCTGTTGTGGAGTTAGACGGGCAAGTGACCCCGCTGACCAGACATGGCAAAGTGAGTTTATTCGGGCGGAGGACTTCTCCTCCTTGACGTCAGGTGTGAGCTATGGTATTACATTTGCATAGTTGTAATGGAGACCCCTGTGGAGTCTGCGATCACTGTCAAAGGTCAGGCGACGATCCCGAAGGCCATTCGTGAGCATCTGGGGTTGAAACCGGGAGACCGGGTCAAGTTTTTCGTGCATCCCGATGGCAGTGTGGTCCTCCTGCCGAAACTCTCTGCATCGTCCTTACGGGGCATCGTCAAATCCCGGCGTCGGCGGCCAGTGACGATCGCGGAGATGACTGAGGCTGGTGTTGAAGGTGCCGCCCGCGTCGCGAGGCCCACGACGCATCGATGATTGGGCTCGACACCAACATCCTTGTCCGTTACCTCACCCAAGACGACCCGCTTCAGTCGTCAAAGGCAACCGAGATCATCGAACGGCGACTTACCGAGGAAACGCCCGGTTTTGTCAGCATTGTGGCGATGGTCGAGACGGTTTGGGTCCTGGACCGTGCCTACGGGTTACCAGCCCATAAAATTGCCGCGGCTGTCGAGCGTATGCTTCAGACGGACGTGCTTGTTATAGAAAACGAGCAGGAAATATTCACCGCCATGATCGCACTCAAGGAAGGGCAGGGCTCATTCGCCGATTCTGTTATCGCTGCGCTCGGTCTCAGAGCGGGTTGCTCTTGCACCCTGACATTCGACCGCAAAGCGGCGCGGCTACGCGGCTTCGAACTCCCCTGACTTGTGCTCTCTCAGCGCGCTCGATCTTTGGCAAATGACTAGCTCATTGCTCTTGTAATTTTGACCTCGAAGAAGCAGAAGAGTTGGAACAAGTGATGGCGCGGTGGGGTTATCGATGGAACCAGAACCGCAACCGCAAGTCTCCCTTCCGGTGCCGTGTCTGTGGGCTTTGAGGTCTATGCGCTCCGCGTCGGGAAGAGACGCTGCGCGGAGGGCCATGGGCTTTCGCGATGGTGTGTACCTACAGTGTAATAGCAACCATAAAGATAAG
>WNFL01376671.1_pt1 | contig 12065 bp, 11 predicted proteins | sample 5400361 | NCBI WGS metagenome assembly WNFL01 (sample SAMN13153351, study PRJNA577476) | soil metagenome | isolation source: 40 cm soil on Douglas fir-dominated hillslope | place: USA:California | collected 2013-09-17
CGCTTCGCACCAGAGGCAATTCTTCCGCCGTCTGCGCGGCGGTCGCCCCGCGGGCGATCAAGGTCACCGGCGAGCGCTTGGGATCGAGCAGCAGCAGCCGGGTGCGGCGAAACTCGATGCGCGATATGCCGGCGACCGTCGCGAGTTTTGCCTGATCGGCGGCAGACCAGAACGCCGTGTCGCTGCCGAAGGGCTCACGCATCTGCATGTCGGCGGGCAGGAGTTTGCCCAGCCAGTGATCGAATGACACTCGGAACGAGTACACCATGATGGCCATCGCGACCATCAGACTGAAACTCACGATGATGGATGCCAGACTCAAGGTCGAAAGTCCGACGTTTTCCCGGAGTTGCGCCACGGCGGCGTCGAGCACGATGCGGTGAGTGCGGGGCGCCAGACTCAAACCCTTCACGGTGAGTGTCGGCACCAGCAATACCGCGCCGAGCAAGAGTGCGCCAATCGCGGCATAGCCGAAAACCGGCAATCCCCCCACGGGAGGCAGCCGGGACAGCGCGGCCCCCAGACCCAGGAGAGCAAGGCCCGAGTAAGCGCCGGTTCGAGCCACGACAGTGTAGTCGCCGTCTCCTCCCTTCAGAGCGCGGGCCGGCGGCTGGCGGGCTGCGGTGCGCGCCGGCAACCACGCACCGATGCTCGCGACCACGGTCCCCATCACAAAAAAGCCGAGTACGGGCAGCGGTGCGGCGCGTATCGATGCGCCCACCGCCCGCAATTGACCGTTGCCGAGATCCCCGGTCAGGAACTGGAGGACAGCCGCAGCAACGGCGAAGCCGAGAATGAGCCCCAGGCAAGACCCGGCGACACCGAGAGCCGCGCCCTCACCGATGAGCGCCCGCTGCAATTGGCCGCGGGTCACGCCGAGCGCCCGGAGCAGCGCCAGGGAACGGCGTCGGCGCAGAACCGACAGCGATTGCGTCGAAAAAACCAAGAACGCTCCGGTCCACAGTGCGACCAGCGCCAGCATATTCAGATTCACCCGGTAAGCGCGAGTGACGGCAATGGCGCGGTCGCGCTCGACTTGCGGGGCGACGGCGAGAACGCCGGCCGGCAATCTCTGCCCGAGCGCGCGACGAAAAGCGTCCACGTCGGTGCCCGGGCTCATGCGCAAATCGATGCGATTCAGCCGGCCCACGGCATTGAATGTCCATTGCGCCGAGGCAATGTCCATCAGCCCCAATGCCTGGGGATAGGTCCCTTCCGACAGAATGCCAAGGACGCGCAGCGCCTTGGGCGAGCTGCCGACGGTGACTTGGAGCAGATCGCCGCGCTGCAACTTGAGATCCAGTGCGGCACTGCTGCTCAAATAAATGCTGTCCGGTTGAAACAGCGCGAACAGGCCGGCGCCGATATCGCCGATGAGCGCAGGCTGCAGCGCGGCGGCGCGAAACGGGTCTACTCCCAGTACCTTCAGCGCGTCGCGCCGCCCGGGCAGAGCCACGTCCAGTTCGAGCACGGGACTCGCCGCACTCACGGCGGCATCGCGCGCCAACCGGGTGAACAGCTGCTCGGGAAAGCCCTCGCGCGGACCCCGCACCACGACATCGGCCTCACCCACCAAGCGTTTCGTGGCCAGGCCAAATTCGTTGAGCGCGGCGCTGTTGACCAGATACACCGCTGCGCCCAGAGCCACGCCGAGGGCGATTGCCAGCACGGTGACCAGCAATCGCGCGGGGGACTCCCGCAATTGCGCCAGAAGCAGCACACGCCAAATGGTGAATGCGCCGCGCGAGACGCCCCGAATGCTCATCCGTCGGGCCTCAAGGGCCTGAGCCCGGCGGCGTCGAGCATCAGGATGCGGTCGGCCGTGTCGGCCGCGGCGCGCGAGTGGGTGATCAGTATGCCCGCGCCGGCATTGGCTTTGACCTGCGCGCGCAATAGGGCCAGAGTCTGCGCCGCGCTGCGTGGGTCGAGATTTCCCGTCGGCTCGTCGGCCAGGAGCAACCGCGGCCGATGCACCAGTGCGCGCGCGATGGCGATGCGCTGCACCTCGCCGCCGGACAGTTCCCGGGCGTAGCGCCGGGCCAGCGGGGCGATACCCACCGCCGCCAGCATCTCCGCGGTGCGCCGGCTGCGTTCAGGCTCGGTCACTCGCAGCAGGTCGAGGGGCAGGGCGACGTTCTGCTCGACGCTGAGATAAGGCAATACGTGAAACGCTTGAAAGACGAATCCGACCGCCCGGCGACGCAGCAAGGTGATGGCGTCATCATCCAAGGTCGACAGATCGGCTCCTTCGAGCAGCACTCGGCCCGAATCCGGCTGATCGAGACCGGCGAGCAAATTGAGCAGGGTCGACTTGCCGACGCCGGATTCACCCATGACGGCGAGGTACTCGCCTTGCCGAAGCTCGAGCTCCAGCCGCTCGAAGATCGCGGGCCGATCCGGCGAATAGCGTTTGCTGAGGTTCTCCAGCCGCAGAACGGCGGGATCAGTCACCAGACCCCGCAGTTCCCTTGAGCCCCTCCCGCATCAAGCGGCGTCGACTCCAATCATGGCCTTGACCTCGAGGAAATCGCGCAGGCCGAATTCGCCGTATTCGCGCCCGTTGCCGGACATCTTGAAACCGCCGAACGGCGTTTGCATATCGCCCGACGCACCGTTCAAGGCCACTTGACCGGCTCGAATGCGGTTCCCCACGCGCCGCGCGCGGACATTGTCCTGCGACCAGACGTAGGCGGCCAAGCCGTACGGCGTGTCGTTGGCAATCTGCACCGCCTCTTCCTCGTTCTGGTAGGGAAGGATGCATAGCACCGGTCCGAATATCTCCTCGCGCGCAATGGTCATGTCGTTGCGTACGTTCGAGAAGATGGTGGGCTTGACGTAATAGCCCGTCGGCAACCCGTCAGGGCGGCCGGCGCCGCCCGCCACGAGGTGTGCGCCTTCGGTAATTCCCTTGGCGATAAATCCTTCGACGCGCTCGAATTGCAGTTTGGAAACCACCGGGCCCACCGTGGTCTTGTCGGAACTAGGATCACCCACGACCACGCTCTCGGCGACGCGCTTGGCAATGGCTTCCACCGCCGCCATTTTGGCCGCCGGCACCAGCATCCGTGTCGGCGCGTTGCAGGACTGGCCGGAATTCTGGAATACGTGGAGCACGCTTTGCTTCACCGCGCGCTCAAAATCGGCGTCATCCAACAGTACATTCGGCGACTTGCCGCCGAGTTCCTGGTGCACTCGCTTGACCGACGCGGCGGCATTGCGGGCGACCTCCGTGCCGGCCCGAGTCGATCCGGTAAACGACACCATGTCGATATCGCGGTGCGCAGACAGCGGCGCCCCGACGTTCTGGCCATCGCCATTGACTAGATTGAATACGCCCGCGGGAACCCCGGCCTCGTGCATGACCTTGGCCCACAGGATGGCGCTGAATGGCGAATACTCCGAGGGCTTGAGAACCATGGTGCAGCCGGCGGCCAACGCCGGCACCACTTTCGCCGCGACCTGGTTCATAGGCCAATTCCACGGCGTGATCAAGGCGCAGACGCCGACGGGCTCCTGCACCAATCGTGTGGTGCCGCGCATCTCCTCGAACTTGAAGGTTTGCAGCACGTCGATCATGGCCTTGATGTGGCCGACGCCGATCCGCGTCTGCGACCCCTTCGCGAGCGTGATGGGTGCACCCATTTCCGTTGAAATCGCCTGCGCGATTTCGTCGTAGTGCGCCTTGTAGGCGGCGAGAATGCGCTCCATCAGCGCGAGGCGTTCCGCGGGGGCGGTGCGGGAATAGCCGTCGAACGCACGGCGCGCGGCCGCGACGGCACGGTCCACATCCGCAGGCTGGCCCATCGATATCACCCCGGCGACCGTCTCGGTGGCGGGGTTGATGACCTTGAAATCCTTCGGTTCGACCGGGTCGACCCAAGCGCCGTCAATGTAGAACTGCCGATTATCGTACGTCATTGAACTGCCCCTCAATAATTCATGATTTTCCTGCCGGCCATTCTACTCGTCGGCATGGCGCAACGCAGGTCTCTTGTCGCCAGCCGCCGACGTTTGGTTCCGTACGGCGGAAGCCCTGAGAATCGACGGCGGTTTTGCGGTGGTAGTTCTCATTCTGGCATCTGCATTATTGCTAGGCTGCGTGCGCGGAATCGCAGCAAGGGAAGGCGGTTTCGCCCCGTTACTCAGGTCTTGGAGTGTTTATGCCAGGAATTGCAAGGCTGCTGCTCGCGCTCGCTTGCGGCGGCTCGATTGGCCTGATGTCCGATCCGGCCCGCGCGGCCGTGCCTGAATGGAATCCGGTGCGCTCGCATGCCGTCCAGCTCGGACCGGAAGCCAGCCGAATGGTGGTGGGCTTTCGCGCGACCGAAGGCAATACCGTGGTCAAGGCCGTCAGGCACCGAACCCAGGCGCAGAGCATCAAGATCGTGCAAGCTAATACGTCGGAAGCGGACGTCGCCAGGCTCGCCCAGCGGACCGGCCTCGGCGTGGCCCGATCGCGGCAGATGACGCCGAGCATGCATGTAGTATTTTTGCAAAAGACCCTGTACGGCGCTGAGGTCAACGCGGCTCTCAGGAAATTGCGGCACGATCCGGCCGTTGAGTTTGCCGAGGTGGATCAGCGCCGGTACGCGCATGCGGTTCCCGATGATCCGCTGTTCGTGCCCACGGCGGGAGCCAGCGGCCAGTGGTTCATGCAGACCCCCAGCGCGACCATCATTACGCTTGGCGGGACTCAGACCCAGGATTTGTCGGCCACCGACGCGATTTCCGCATGGGCGATCACCACCGGCAGCACGGGCACCGTCATCGCGGATGTCGATACCGGTGTTCGATTCGATCATCCCGATCTACTTCGCGCCGGCTTAGGCGGGCGTTTGCTCCCGGGCTACGATTTCGTCGGCGAAGATTTGAATCCGAGCACCGGGGCAGCCCTCGGCACCTTCCTCATCGCCAACGACGGCGACGGCTGGGATCCGGACCCGTCGGATCCTGGCGATTGGATCAGCAGCACCGATCAGAAAAACACCACCCTGTTTCCGACCTCGAGCTGCGCCCTGCAGGACAGCTCCTGGCATGGAACGAGGGTCATGGGCGTGTTGGGCGCACTCACCGACAACGGGGTCGGTGTCGCGGGAATGACGTGGAACCCCTACCTGTTGCCGGTGCGGGCGCTGGGTAAATGCGGCGGCTACGATTCGGACATCATTGCCGGCATGCAATGGGCTGCGGGCATGTCGGTGACGGGGGTCCCGGACAATCCATACCCCGCCGACATCATCAATTTGAGCCTGGGCGGCTCCGGCAGCTGCCCCTCCACTTATCAGAACGTGATCAATACCCTGACCACCATGGGCGTATTGGTGGTCGCTTCAGCCGGCAACGAGAGCGGTCCCGTGGATGCGCCGGCGAATTGCTCTGGCGTTCTCGCCGTCGCCGGATTGCGCAACGTCGGTACCAAAGTTGGGTATAGCAGCTTAGGTCCCGAGGTGGGCGTCTCAGCTCCGGCCGGGAACTGTGTCAACTTATCCGGCGCCTGCCTGCGCTCCATCGATACGACTATCAATTTCGGCCTGACAACGCCCGGCGCCAACGGTTACACGGATGAAACCAACCCCAATCTCGGCACCAGCTTTTCGGCGCCCATCGTCTCGGGCGTCGCCGCGTTGATGCGCGCGGTCAATTCGAACTTGACGCCGCCTCAGCTGATTGCGCGCATGAAATCCGGCGCCAGCCCGTTTCCTCCAAACTCCGGAAATTTACCGGTGTGCCCTAAAGTCGACTCGATGACGGGAGAGTGCTCCTGCGTGCAGGGCCAATGCGGCGCGGGCATGGTCAACGCGCTGAACGCCGTCAAGGCGGCACTCGATCCGATCGCGGCCGTGGCCGTGCCGGCGACGGTCAGCGCGGGTAGCAATGCAGTATTCGATGCCGGCGGCAGCGTAGCGGCTTGCAACGTTACAGGTGCTCTGTCCTATTCTTGGACGGCCACGGGCGGGGTCACCATTCAGTCGGGTGCCAATGCGGCGCAGGTAACGGTCGTTTCGACGGGCGCCGCAGGGACGTTGACGCTCAAGGTAACCGACTCGGCCGCCAACACGGATACAGCGACGGTGACTTTCACGTCCAGCGGCGCAACCACCACCGCGCCGTCCTCAGCCGGGATGGCGGCGACCGCGTGCCCAACGCCATTGACGTTCGCGCCGACGCCGCCCACGGTTACCGAAGCATTTTCTCCGGCCAGCGTCGGTGAGAATGTTGCCTCGACGCTCACCATTACTTTCAGCAATGCCAATGGCTTTGACTTGACTCAGTCGGGTTTCACGGAAACCGTGCCCGCCGGTCTGAGCGTGCAGACCTCGCCGGCGCCGACCACGACGTGCAGCGGCTCGTCAGGGACGCTGACCAGCTCCGCGAGCGCGGTGACCATGGCCGGCGCCGATATTCCAGCCAAGGGTAGTTGTTCCATGACCATGACCGTCAAGAGCGCGACGGCGGGCACGTATGCCAACACGATTGCCGCAGACGCGCTCTCGACGGCTTCTGCCGGCGGCAACTCGGCGAGCGCGTCGACCTCGCTGACGGTGACGGCGCCCAGCAAGAGCGGCGGCGGTGACTTGGATTGGTGGGACATGATGTTCGTGGTCGGTGTGCTGCTCGCGGGCCGGCGACATACCGGGCGGCGATCTGCGCGATAGCCGCATAGCTCGGCTATAATCTCGCGATATGAGTACGTTGAACACGTCACGGGTCGTCGTGCAATCCGTGAAGACCCATCGCGACGCGCGCGGGAGTCTGTTCGAACCATTGAGCGACGCGGAACTCGCGGGGCAAAAGAACGTGCATGTGGTGCTCACTCAGCCGAATGAGGTTCGCGGCAATCACGTGCACCGAACGGCCGTCGAAACCACCAGCGTGGTGGGACCCTGCCTGATCCGCCTCAAGGAAGACGGCTCCATCCGCGATCTCGACGTGCCGGCGGGGGAGATCTGGCGGCTGACCATACCGCCCGGTGTAGTGCATGCATTTCGCAACACCGGCGAGTCGATGATGGTGCTGGTGTCGTTCAGCACCAATCTGCATGATCCAACCGGTGCCGACACGGAGCGAGAGCAGATTCTATGAGCAGCGCATTCATACCTACGCGAACGCGAATCTCCACGGACCGCTACCACCGATCCCCTTAGACGATCTTGCAGGCCTCGTCGAAGGCCAAGCGGGGATTGCGCGGAAACAACAGCTCCGTCGTGCCCGTGCCGAGCGCGCAAATGAAATTCGATTTGAGCAGGGTGCCGGCAAAAAACGCGGCATCGACCTTGGCGTTGTCGAAACCCGACATGGGTCCGCAATCCAATCCGAGCGCGCGCGCAGCGAGGATGAGGTAAGCGCCTTGCAGGCTCGAGTTGCGCATCATGGTTACCTCGGCGACGGCCGCATCCTTGAACACGTCGGCCATGCCCGGCTTCTGCGGGAAGAGCCTGGGCAGCTTCTCGTAGAATTTCTCGTCCATGGCGATGATCACCGTGACCGGCGCCTGTTCGACCTTGGTGACATTGCCCTGCGAGACGCAGGCGACCAGCTTGGACTTGGCTTCGGCGCTCTTGACGAACACGAACCGCGCCGGGGTGGAGTTGGCCGACGTCGGTCCGAATTTCAGCAATTCGTACAGCTGGTGCAGGATCTCGTCCGACACGGACTCGGCGGCCCAGCGATTGTAGGAACGGGCTTTGCGGAACAGAATGTCGAGTGCGCCATCGTCGACTGCCTTTTTCATCGCTCGCCTTCGGTGTGAATTGAATCGCCGGTGTGAATTGATTCGAGCTCGTGGCCCCGCTTGAAATCGCGAATGTGCTTCTCCATCCAGGTGCGCGCCTGCTCGCTGCGCCGGAACTTGATCGCGTCGGCGATTTTGCCCTGCGCCGTGTGGATGCGCGCACGCGCCTGCGGGACGCGGTCGATCATACGGGTGAGCGCCGGGGCGAGCAACAGATTGAGCGGCGCTTGCGATATCTCGAGTACCTGATTGCCGCTCGCTGCGGCTACGGCGGTGCTGCGTGGTATCGGCGACCTCGCGCTTGAATCGCGCACCGGCTCGCACCAGGGTTTGCAGCTGCGCCGGAGTGCGGCGCGCCGCGGCGTATTGTGCGGCAACCGGTTCGATCGCCATCATCGCCTCCCACAATTCGAGGAAGGTCACATCGTGCAGCGCCAGGGCGCGGCTCACGCCGGAGCTTACGCGCCGCGGCTCCGGGCGCGTGACGCGGAGCCGCTTCTCGCCGCGGACCCGGCCCAGCAAGCCGTGGGTCTCGAGCTCGCGGATCGCTTCCCGGATGGTCGAGCGATTGACGCCGAATTGCCGCGCCAGATCCATTTCGGAGGGCAGGGGGTCGCCGGTGCGCAGCGAGCGGGCGACGATGCGCTGCTCGATGACGTTCGCGATCTGGCGGTACGCCGGATGATCGTCGAGGGGTGCGAACAGATCGGCCACTATCTCCTGTCCCATGACACTTAGCCCTCTCCGAACAGCTCGCGGCCGATCAGCATGCGGCGAATCTCCGAAGTCCCGGCGCCGATTTCATAGAGCTTGGCGTCGCGCAGCAGCCGACCGGTCGGATAATCGTTGATATACCCGTTGCCGCCCAAGAGTTGGATCGCATCCAGCGCCGCCCGCGTCGCCGCCTCGGCGCAGAACAGAATGCAGGCGGCGGCATCCTTGCGCGTGGCATCGGCGCGATCGCAGGCCGAGGCCACCATGTACGCATAGCTGCGGCAGGCATTGAGCGAGGCATACATGTCGGCGAGCTTGCCCTGCACGAGTTCGAAGGTGCCGATGGCCTGGCCGAACTGCCGCCGTTCGCGCACGTACGGCACGGCGACATCCAGGGCGGCTGCCATCAGCCCAAGCGGGCCGCCGGACAGCACGACGCGTTCGTAGTCCAGGCCGCGCATCAGGACGCTGACGCCTTGATTCTCCTCTCCGACGAGGTTCTCGGCCGGCACTTCGCAGCCGTCGAACACGAGCTCACTGGTGCTCGAGCCGCGCATGCCGAGCTTGTCGAGCTTTTGGGCCGGCGTGAATCCTTTGAAATCCTTTTCGATGATGAATGCGCTGATGCCGCGTGCGCCGGCTTCCGGGTTGGTTTTCGCATACACCACCAAGACGTCGGCTTCCGGGCCGTTGGTGATCCACATCTTGCGGCCGTCGAGCACGTACCGGTCGCCGTGCCGGGTCGCCTTGAGCTGCATGGAGACCACGTCGGAACCGGCGCCGGGCTCGGACATGGCGAGCGAGCCCACATGTTCGCCGCTGATGAGCTTCGGCAGATACTTGCGCTTCTGCGCATCGTTGGCGTTGAGCGCCAGCTGGTTCACGCACAGATTCGAATGCGCTCCATAGCTCAAGCCCACCGCGGCCGACGCGCGCGAGATTTCCTCCATCGCGACGGTGTGGGCCAGGTAGCCCAAGCCGGCGCCGCCGTAGTCCGGGCTCACCGTCATGCCCAAGAACCCCAGCTCGCCGAGTTCCGGCCACAGATCCCGCGGGAACACATTGCTGCGGTCGATCTCATTGGCGCGCGGCGCGATGCGCTCCTCGGCGAAACGCTGTACCTGGTCGCGCACGGCATCGATGACTTCGCCGAGCCCGAAATTGAACTCGCGATATGCGGAATTGGCCATGGTCACCGGACCCCCATTGTCATCGGACCCCGAATCGTTGGATAATCGGACTGTCGGACAATTTTGCCACTCTCAAGGCAACAAAGCCAATGGCCCAGATCGTCTCGAAAATCGACATCCGTTCGAAGGAATTCGCCGACAACCGCGCCGCCACGCAGCCGCTGGTGGATGACCTGCGGGCCACGCTGCAGCGCAATGCGGCGGGCGGCAGCGCGGCGGCCCGCGACAAGCACACCCGGGCCGGCAAGCTGCTGGCTCGAGAACGGATCACGGCGCTGCTCGATCCCGGCTCGCCGTTCCTGGAACTGTCCGCGCTGGCGGCGCACGGGGTGTATGGCGAGGATCTGCCGGGCGCCGGGCTCATTACCGGCATCGGCCGCGTCTCGGGGCGCGAGTGCATGGTCGTGGCGAATGATCCCACGGTGAAGGGAGGCACCTACTATCCGCTCACCGTGAAGAAGCACCTGCGGGCGCAGGAGATCGCGGGCGACAACGAGCTGACGTGCGTGTACCTGGTGGAAAGCGGAGGCGCCTTCCTGCCGAAGCAGGATGAAGTATTTCCCGACCGCGATCACTTCGGCCGAATATTCTTCAATCAGGCACGGCTTTCCGCACAGGGCATCGCGCAAATCGCAGTGGTGCATGGGTCGTGTACTGCGGGCGGCGCCTACGTGCCCGCCATGTCCGACCACGCCGTCATCGTGCGCAATCAAGGCCGCGTGTTTCTGGGCGGGCCGCCGCTGGTGAGGGCGGCAACGGGCGAAGAGATCGATGCAGAGTCCTTGGGCGGCGCGGACGTGCATTGCCGGCGTTCCGGCGTGACCGACTACTACGCGGAGAACGACACGCATGCGCTGGCGTTCGCGCGCCGCGCGGTGGCGCGGCTGCGGCCTGCCGCTATGAGGTCCGGCATCAGCGCGGTCATGGGTGCCGGCTCGGTGCGCGGCGCCGGCGCCGCTTCGGCGGGGAGCTCTACGGCATCATCCCGCCGAGCTCGCGCAAGCCCTACGACGTGCGCGAGCTCATCGCACGCCTGGTCGATCGCTCGTGGTTCGATGAATTCAAGGCGCTGTACGGCACGACCTTGGTCTGCGGCTTTGCCGACATCCATGGTTCGACGGTGGGGATCCTGGCCAACAACGGCATCCTGTTCTCGGAGAGCGCATTGAAGGGCACGCATTTCATCGAGTTGTGCTGCCGCGAAGGAATACCCCTGGTGTTTCTGCAGAACATCGCCGGCTTCATGGTGGGCCAGGCCGCGGAGGCCGGCGGCATCGCCAAGGACGGCGCCAAGCTGGTCACGGCCGTGGCCTGCGCGGCGGTGCCGAAGTACACCGTCGTCATCGGCGGCAGCTTCGGCGCCGGCAATTACGCCATGTGCGGCCGCGCCTACAGCCCGCGATTTTTGTTTCAATGGCCGAACGCGCGCACCTCGGTGATGGGCGGCGAGCAAGCCGCCAGCGTATTGGCGACCATCAAGCGTGAGGCCTTGGAGCGGGGCGGGGGCACGCTGAGCGATGCCGAGGAGGAGCAGCTGAAGGCGCCGATCCGCGAGCAATTCGAGCGCCAAGGTCATCCCTACTATGCGTCCGCGCGCCTCTGGGATGACGGCGTCATCGATCCGCTCGACACGCGCCGCGTGCTGGGTCTGGCGCTGGCGTTGACGAAATCCCAAGAGATGCGTGCGACGCGCTTCGGCGTGTTTCGAATGTGAGGCGGCCGATGCTCCGACGACTGCTGATCGCCAATCGCGGCGAAATCGTCTGCCGCATTGCACGCACGGCGCAGCGCTTGGGGGTGACCGCCATTGCGGTGTACTCCGAGGCTGACGCCGGTGCGCGCCATGTACGGGTTGCCGATGAGGCGTACCACCTGGGGCCGGCGCCCGCGGCCGAGAGCTATCTGGATATCGCGAAGATCATCGCGCTCGCGCGGCGCGTCGGCGCCGAGGCCGTGCATCCGGGCTACGGATTCCTGTCGGAGAATGCCGCATTCGCGCAAGGCTGCGTCGACGCGGGTTTGATCTTCGTGGGGCCGCCCGCGTCGGCGATCCGCGCGATGGGCTCGAAAAGCGCATCCAAGGCGGCCATGGCGGCCGTGGGCGTGCCCGTGGCCCCGGGCTACCATGGTGCGGATCAATCGCCGCAGGCACTCATGGCGGAGGCACAGCGCGTCGGCTTTCCGCTCATCATCAAGGCCAGCGCCGGCGGCGGCGGCAAGGGGATGCAAGTGGTGAATTCCGCCGCCGAGGTCGCGGCGGCGGTCGAATCGGCGCAGCGTCTGGCGCGCACCGCCTTCGGCGACGATCGCTTGCTGCTGGAGCGTTATTTTCCGCAGGCGCGCCACGTGGAGGTGCAGATATTCGCCGACTCGCACGGGGACGTCGTGAGCTTGTTCGACCGCGATTGCTCGGTGCAGCGCCGCCATCA
>WNFL01225628.1_pt1 | contig 12062 bp, 4 predicted proteins | sample 5400361 | NCBI WGS metagenome assembly WNFL01 (sample SAMN13153351, study PRJNA577476) | soil metagenome | isolation source: 40 cm soil on Douglas fir-dominated hillslope | place: USA:California | collected 2013-09-17
CGCCAGAGCTTCTCCGTCCGCATGCTCCACGTACTCGCCCGGGTAATCGTAGATTTCCAGATTGGACTTGGAATAGCTCCGGTTCACGTTCGACTTCGCACGCAGTGAGGCTTTTGGCTTTTCAAAGTCGTAGTCGTTCAGGGCGTATTCGCACGGTTGAAGCTCCTTTTCCATGGTCCAGTCATTGATGCATTCGCCGCTGGCCTCCGCAGTATCGCCTGGATTGTAGCGGATGCTTTCGTAGTGAGGAGCCGGTTCATGGGCGCTCTTGGAGTTGCCGAGGACCAGGGTGTGCTTACCCTTTTCGTGCTTAAAATAGTAATAGATGCCTTCCTGTTCCATCAACCGGCTGACAAAATTGAAGTCCGTCTCGCGATATTGGACGCAGTAATCCCATTTGCCAAAAGCGCCTGTAAGCCGCAACTGGTATTTGTCCAGGCCATGCCCCTTGAACACGGCTTCAATGATGTCTGGGATGGATTTGTCCTGGAAGATTCGACAATCCGAAGTGCGAGTAAGGAACCAGAGCCATGGGACCAGCGTTGCCTGGTACTAGCGTTGCCTGGTACTGCGCCCACTTCTGTTCCTGTTTGGTCTGCACGAATCGACTCACAACGCCGCTAAAATAACGAATTTGGCCTGGACCCATCTCAAAGCGAACGGTGGCGTCGTGGCCGATCAGGTCATCGAAATTGATGGAGCCGTCAGCGCTAACCAAATCGAGCTCCATTTCAAAGAGCCGACTCAGTTGCTCGTTCACAGAAATGCTGCGGACGAGCAGTTTATCAGCCCCCAAAGGGCTCTCAAAGGCGATCTGCCGATGAGCTTGTGTTGGTGGCGCCATGGTGTATTCCTGCTCAGCTTGCCGTTCGTTTTTTATACAGAAGGATTGGCGGATAGCAATCCGAAAGTGCGGTGCTTGAAGCTCATAGGGCTCAACACTCCTGGTTCAAGCGTTCAGATTGCATCCCGAGAACCGAAGGCAGCTTAAAAAGGTGCACTCCCACCCAACCCGACGAAGGGAGCCTGGGGCCACAGTGTATCGAAATCCCTAGGGAAGTTCGAACAGGGATTTCACGATTTTCCGGGCGAGGACCTCGGTGCAGCGGCCGAGTTCAGCATTAAAACGCTCACCGTTATTCGTGGACCAATCAGTCAGATAGCGAGTGGTGCTCTCGTATCCGACGGAACCGGTGTAAATGACGGAGCCGTCGCGCACCCGGACGAAGCGGACGCTTGCTGAGACATCGAGTGTGAGCGGAGAATGAGGCGCTCTCAGCGCCGCAACCTTGATTTGCTGGATTCGCAACTCGAGCAACGTGTCAATCGAGCGAGCATTGGTTTGCGTCGCTCTTACTGCGTCAACTCCCGAGTCGCCGAAAAAGTTGTCTGCTACTCTGAACTCCGATTGGGAAGTCTCCCGGAGCGACCTTACCACGGCCGCTCGCAAATTTTCTTGAAGCTCCGGCCGGGCCGCGATCGTCTCAAGGGTGGCCTCAATCCGCCTGGATTTACCCGGTGAGACACCGGTTATTAAACCGTTCACTGTGCCGGCAGCCATTCCAACCGTGCCCGCGGCCGCGCCCACGACGAAAACGGAGCCCGCCAGGAAGGCCCCTCCTTCCCCGCCGACCTGCACTTTGCTCAGGGCAACAATTCCTCCTGCCGTGGCGACTCCGCCGCCTCGAAAGCCGTCACTCACGCCAACCGCCACGGCCGTGGATTTTGAGTTCGGGGCGCGAAATTCAAATGTCGGCGCGAGGTTGGTCGCAGTCACAAGAACGGTCCCAAGTTGCGCCCGAAGGAGCGGCGGCATCGGCCTGGGCGTGACGGAGTAAGGCTCGATCCGATGGCGCGCACAACCAGCCAGAAGGATGAGCAACGGAAGGAACCAGCTCTTCATGTCATTGTCATATTCCTGAATCGGGCAGTTTCCTTCAAGAAATCGCTTCAGCGAGTTTTTTGCACCGACTCTATCGCGCGGCGATGGCGAAATTAATGCAGAACGAGCCACTCACAAGACAACGGATGGTCGCAATGAGGACATGAGACAGTCGCGATTATGGTTCGTGTCTTCACACATTTTCCACGCGCAGGACAACGAAGAGCCGAACGGCGAGATTCCTGTCAAAAGGAAGGACGCGCGGCTGCACAGATACCAAGAAACACCTTGGTTTCGCAGCGACGGCCTGTCCACGCGAAAGACAAACGCCTGAACACACTGTATCGGTTTGATCGATGGCTGGCAGCGGCACTGCCGCTGCTAAAGGAAAGGCATGCGATACCTGACATCTACTCGTGTGCCTCGTCTGCTGACGACGCTTGCCACCGTTGCCGTAAGCGCCCTGTGCGCCGCGGCGCAATCGATTACATTGGCGTGGGACGCAAGTCCCGACGCGAATGTCGCCGGGTACAAGCTTTACTGCAGGGCCCAGGCCGGAGCGTACACCAACGGCAACAATGTTGGCAAAACCACCACAGTCTCGGTTTCAAACTTGATCGAAGGGACTACCTACGTATTCGCTGCGAGCGCATACAACGCACTCGGCATCGAAAGCAGCCTCTCGCCCGAAGTCAGCTACACGGCGCTCGTCGCCCCGGTCGCAAACCCGCCGGTCGTGGCAACGATGTCGGCCAGTTCTGTGACGGCCGTTTCTGCGATGCTCAACGGGCTGGTCAATCCCAACGGAGCGGCAACCATAACGTGGTTCGATTATGGACCGAGCACTAATTATGGACTCAAAACTCCGGAGACGGCCGCAGGCAGCGGGAGCATGGCGGTTGGAACAAGCCGCGGGATCAGTGGCCTCCTTCCCGGTACGATCTACCATTTCCGAATAGCAGCCACGAACGCGGTTGGCGCAGCGTTTGGACTGGACCAGGGGTTCGTCACCGGAGCGATGGCGCCGCTCGTTGCAACGCAGCCAGCGAGCAGCATCACATGGAAGAGCGCTACGTTGAATGCATCAGTGAATCCGAACGGAGCGGCAGCTGCCGTATGGTTTGAATACGGGCTGAGCACTAATTATGGCAACATCACTTCTTTGGTAAATCTCGGCAGCACCCCAAAGATCGTCTCTGCGAGCAGCCCCATTGGTGCGTTACTGGCCGGTACCATCTATCACTTCCACGCAATTGCCACCAACGCGGCGGGTATTGCGAAAGGACCAGACCAGACATTCACGACCGCACTGCACCGCATTGCCAAAAAATAGCTATGGTCGCAGTCACGCCTGCGCACCGGAATCAAAAAGCGAAAACCTCCATCGCGTTTTGCGCTGCAACGCAGAGTCGCCTTATGGTGCAGTCAGCCGATAGAAGGTGTTCGCATTGGTCGCGGGCAGAGTGAGTGCCTGAGACAGATTGGTGATGGTGATACTCTGCACGGCGGTCCAGGCCACGGGCGGATTGACGTTAGTTGTGCACTCCAACGTGTAGATCGGGCCGGGGCGTCCGTAGAGAATCAGGCCACGCGTTGTGCCAGTTAGTTCCGCTTCGAGGAGCGGCACGTCGGCAATGAAGACGACACGGCCGTCGTTGCCGAGCATCCGGCTCAGGAGCACACCGTTTGGCTGCGTCGCCGTCAGGGCAGAAATCCGCAACGGGATAAACGCGGAAGGCTCGTTGGTCATGCCCGTGAACCGCAGCGAAGAAATGGTTTGCGATCCGATGAGCGGTTGACCGGACGGCGTCTGCAACGTCACCTGGTATTGCGTGCTGCTTATCGGCGTAATGGTCGCAAGAGCGAGCGGTGGCGCCGCAGGAGCGAGGCTTAAGTTGGTCAAGCCAGGAAAGGGAAGAGTGAGGATAAGGTTGACGTTGGTCGCTGCGATAGTCGCATTGACATCGATGGGCACACTGCCCGTCGTGCCGGCCTGAAGGAGTGTTGAGCCGAGGGAGAGTTCCAGGAAATCGCTCACGACCACTGTAAAGCTCTTCGTGTCGGACAAGGTCGGCGTGCCGTTGTCGGTGACGCGTACGGTGATGACGTGCGAGCTGGGCGCCTGGGTGCGCTTAGGTATCCAGGTGAAGAGACCACTGGCCGGATTGATGCGGGCACCGGCCGGGGCGCCAGGATCGAGACTGAAGGTCAGGCGGTTCGCTGGCAGGTCGGGATCAGTCACCGTGTTGGTGACGGTCAGGAGTGTGAGAACCGCTCCAATCTGATCAGGAACTGCATCGAGTACCGGCGGCCGATTGACCTCATTGACGACGATTGAAAGGGTGCGTGTGTCAGTGCGGTCCGGTGTGCCGTTGTCGTGAACGACGACAGTGACCTGATTTGTGCTCGGCCCCTGGGATTCGCTCGGAGTCCAGGTGAAGAGGCCCGTGGCAGCGTCAATGGACATTCCCAACGGAGTTCCAGGGAGCAATTGCCACGTGAACGTTTGAGTGGGGAGATCGCCGTCCGTAGCGCTGAAGGCCAAAGAAAGCTGCGTTCCTTCGTCAACACTGACTTGCGCCGGTGTGGGATTGATGGCTGGCGGCGAATTCACTTCGGTGACGGCCACCGTGAAGGTCTGGGTGGAACTGAGGCTGGGCGAACCGTTGTCAGTGGCAACGATGCTGAACGTGGCCACCGAACCTCCGTCCGATTCGCCAGTCTGCCAGCTGATGCGGCCCGTGCCCGGCAGGAAGAGCGCGGTTGCGGGAGCGCCAGGCAGCAAACTGAACGAAATCGCCTGTAGCGGAACATCGCCGTCGGTAACTGTTGGGGTGACCGTGAAGAGCGCGCCCTCGGCGACGGTCTGACTCTGGATCCCCGCGAAAGCAGGAGGGGAATTGGTCGCGCTAATTACGTCGGTCTGCGCATCGGAGGAAGCGGGTGCAGCCTCGAAATTGCCGGCAAAGTCAGTAGCGCGGCTGTAGAAGGCGTAGGTGTGGCCCGGAGTGCCATGATACTGCGCCGCAGTAAGGGAGGTATTGGTTACCCACGGCGTAAACGCGCCGCCATTGTCTGAAACGTAAATGCTATAAAAAGCCAGGCCGCTTCCACTCGCGTCGTCAGCGCCGGACCAACTCACAGGAAAGTCAGGCGTGCTGGGCGAAGAAAGGGCCGTCACGGCGCTGGAAGGAGCGTTCGTATCGGTGTTGTTCGCGATCACTTCATAAAACAAGGTGTAGGTGCCCGAGCTGTTGTAGTCCAGCACATGGACCAGGTTCGTGCGAATGGGCCGCAGGTCGCCCCCGCGGAAAATTCGGTCGGTCGTCCAGGTATTGGTTCCACGGGCAATCTCGGAATTGTCGGCGCGACGAACGTGAGCGAGCCGGTACTGGCCGTTACCCGGATCTTCAAAGCGCAGGTACGTCCAGCCGGACGGCGCATTGGCGCCCACAGTCACCAACAAATTTCCTGCGCTCAACGCGCCGTTGACGACGATGTTGCTGGCGGTGCTTACCGGCGCAATGCTGCCATCGCTCAAATAGAGAGTGTCAGGCAGGAGTCCATTATCCGGCGCATCATTCACGAGCATGTCCGGACGGCCATCTTCGAAGGCGCGGTCCGCGTTGACGATGTGGTTCAGTTCGTGAATTTCCACACTGCGCACAAGTGAGAGACGCGGCTTGCCGAGCGGATCCTGGTAGGCAAAGGATGCAGCATAATTTGTGAAGCTGCCCTGCACGGAGGAGGTGAAGAGCCACCGAGCGACCTTGTTCGATCCGGGTTCGATGCGACCGAAATCGACTTCGAGCGCCGGCGTCAGGGATTGGTTTTCCAATTGCGTGCCGATCACCTGGAAATCGATGAGCAAACCCTTTTGGTTATCGACAATCTGCGGCTTGCCGCCGGTCAGTTTCAGAGAGCGCGCCGCACCATAGCCCACATTGTTGACTTGTACTACCAGGGAATAAGGGATGCTTGGTTCGATTTCCGGTGTGAACGGATCATCGCTAAAGACGTCTCGTTCGTGGAAGTATCGGACGGCCAACTCGGGTTGAGGGTAGACCTGGATTGGCGCCGGGGCCAGCGGGACGGTGATCGCCGTGCCATCCTGCTCGTAACTGAGAGTGCCTCCCACGAGATAAAGTTTTGCTCCTGCCGTCGGAGCCGCATCAAGCGTGGGGACAATGGTCCAGTTTGCCTGGCCCACGGTTGTACCAGGCAGCGTGCCGGTTCCGTCTACGCTGCTAAGCCCTCTCAATTCAGGTGCACCAATCCCAAAAATCGAGTTCAGCAGTGCTCCTGTGCTGTCTTTAACCTCGAGGTTCACGAGCACATTTTGCAATGAGCTGAGTGTCTCGTTGTCGATTTCCAGGGTCGCCTTGAAGGCGTCGCGAGCCAAAACTGCATGTTGATCGATGCGCAGTTGTACCTTGGCGCAAACTTCATTTCCGGCGGCGGTTGAGGCGACGGAGGCTGGAGCAGCACGAGTGGTAGAAGTCCGCAACGGCGACGGGCCGGGCGCTGTCGGTTTGCACTGGAAATGATAGCCTGCCGGAGCTTCGAAGTCCGTAACGTTTTGGAATTGATTGAGATAATCGATAAAATCCTGAGTTGTAATCCCGCCGCCGCCGCCGCCGCCGCCTCCGGGACTATCGGGCACGAGGTCGTAAACCTGGAAGTACAAATCCACCAGATTGCAGCCGGTCGAGTCGAACACGTAAGCGGCTGTGCTCTTATCGACGACATTCGGACCGCAGAGATAGTTCCAGAGCATGTTGGCTGTTACAGAGCATTGGCCCGTCAGGTAGTCGGCCGGTTTGGCGCCGGCTGTCGCCAACTTCGCAGCCGCGGGGGGCAGGCGACGCACCATCACCGGAACGGTCAGCGAACTATTCGCCGGTAACTTGCCCAAATCGGTGACGAGCGGCGTAAACTGGAGTCGGTCTGTGTTCGGGATGTTCAGCTTGACGCTCTCCGCCGCAATCAGTCCATGGTTGGCCACGGTGTACTCAAACTGGAACTCCTCACCCGGATATTGCGCCAGGTCGAGTGAGGCGGGGGAAATCGTCACGACCGGGACCGGCACCTGGGTTTCAAACGTGCTGTCGACCTGGAACGTATAGCGATCTTCAATCGTGGTAGGCGTTACCGTAAAGCTGTAGTGCACCGTCTGCCGTGTCAGGAACGCCACCACGTTCGTCGTTTGGTCCGCCGCAACCAGCGAGCTCTGGCGGAAGGAGGAATGGCCGTCGGCGCGAACGTCCACGACATAATAGGCCTCCACCAGGTTGGAGAATAATATCATGCCGTCAGTCCCGGTGTAATTGGTCACTACGGACGTCCCGGTGATAGCATCGGAGAGCACCACCGTCGCGTTGGTCACACGCGGAGAACTAGCGGCGAAGTAAGTATACTCATCTTCGGCGGTCACGAGGAGATTCCCCTTCGCGTCGGAGACGGCGCGGAATGAATAAGGAACGCTCAAGGCGCTGTTGGTGCTGCGAACGACGAGGTTGCCCGTGTAGTCGCCCAACGCCAAATTGGCGGCGGGAGTAAGCAGCAATGTGATGACCGTGTTGGAACCGGCGGCCAGTGGCGGAATTTGATTCGAGGAGGCCAATGAAAGCCACGGCAGACTGGGAATAACCACTTCCAGCGGGCCGGTAGCGATGCCTCCCTGGTTTGCAATCGTGAGTGCGATTGGCGTCTGCGCTCCGCGCAGCATGGCCGCGACCAGAGATGAGGGTGAAGGAGTCAATCTCGGCCTCAAGGCTTCCACGCGCACAATCGCGGTCAGGTCCGCGACCACACCTTCAGTACTGCTCACGCGGAAGATCACCGGGCTTTGAACGAGGGTCGCATCGCTGGCACTAATGCTGAAAATCAGAGTTGCAAAGCCGAACCCACCGAGCGAATTCGTATTGAGGCTCACGCTCACTGCAAGATTCGGCTGATTGGTCACCACCCTCGCGTTGAGACCCGTTAGCGGCACATCGCTCAAGTTATCGATGCGCGTCGAGACCGTCACGTTGCTCGATTCGGTCACGTTCACAAGCCCGACTGGCGCGATGCTCATGCCGAGCAAGGTGAAGGTGTCCTGAGTGGGCGGGTTGGACACACCCGGATGAGCGGCCGCAATATGATACACTCCCGCTTCGTTGGGCAGTGGATGAAATGTGATGGCGAATCGTCCGTCCGCCCCGGTCACGACGCTAACAGTTCGTCGTGTTCCGCGGACTTCGATAGTTATGGTAACCGGGACAAAAGGAGCCGGCGTACTGCCCCCCGCATAAGTAGCGTCGCCGCCCAGCGGGATCGGCGTATTCGCCAGCGCGGTCGAGATGTCCGCATGCACTGTTGCCGAATATGCGGGCTGGACTGAAATCGGTGTCGCGCTCACGAACGTATTGTTATTTTCCAGCCCTTCCAGCACCGCGTCATTTACGTCCGCCATCGCCACCAGCCAGTAATTGCCCGGAATCGCGGGCATGTGGAGCGACAACGTCTGATCGATGAACTGACCGACACCGAGCGGGCCAGTATATCCAGCCTGCGCCGCCAGCGTGTCATTGCCCGCCACCGGGTCATCCGAAATAAAGACGCGCTGGACCATCGTGTTCGTGACGCCCAGGAGGCCTCGGTTCTCGAGACGGAGCCGCGCGCTGATTGATTGGTCGGTCAGCGCCACATTCGTCACCGTCAGGCTGCTGATCACCAGATCGGGAAGGTCCGTGTCGCTCACCACCAATGTCCCGCTGCCCGAATTGAAGCCCGGCGCAGACGCCGTAATGGTCGCACTTTGATTCCCATCAGTGATGCCGTCGCTGACACTCGCAATGTTGAAGTTCGTCGACGTAGCTCCGGCCGGAATCGTGACCGTGACGGGAACGGTCGCCTCCGAGGTGTCGCTCGAAGTCAGATTCACCACGAGCTCGGAGGCCGTGGAGGTGTTGCGACTCACCGTCCCGGTCGTCGCGGGGTTAAGGCCTTCAGCGACCAATTGCGCGGCAATGCTGAGTGTCAACGTCGGTCCATCGTCATCCGTAACGGTCAGAAGGTCCGGCGCAGCCTCGCGCAGTGGTACACCAGTCCCGGTTTCGAGCGCTTGTGCGCCGATGGCGGCGGAGCGGGTGCCGTCAACGATTGAGTTGTTCACCACCGAAACGCTGAAGACGACGCTGGTCGTGCCCGCCCGTATAATCACGCTGCCCGGGACCAGGGCCACAGTCGTGTCGCCGCTCACCAGAGCGACCACCAAATCACGACCGCCCGGAAAACTTCGCGTAACCGTGCCGCTGGTGGCATTCGGTCCGGCTCCTTCACTGACGGTGTGTGAAGCCAGCGTGACGGTCAGGTCGGGGATATCGTTATCAATGATTTGGGCCGAAGCAGCCGCTGGAGTGAACCCGCTGGCGGATGCAGTCAGGGTATAGCGGTTGGTGCGCTCTACGAGCGTGTCCTGAACCGCCGTGACGTTGAACGTGAACGAAGCCGTGTTGGCGGGAATCTCAACCGACGCAGGCGCGGCCATCTGACTCGGATCGCTGCTGGTGACCTGGACCGTGAGCGGCGAACTGCTCGCCGGATCACGCGTCACTGTCGCCTGGAATACTGTTCCCTCCACGACATTCGAATCGGAGAGCGCCAGCGTGAGGAACGGAATGTTGGCGTCGAGCACCGTGATGTTGGTGCTTGCCGGTGCGTAACCTGCCGCGCTGGCCGTGACGGTCGCGATCTGCGTGCCGTCGTAGAGGCCGTCCTGCTGGACCGTCGCGTTAAAGGTCGCGCTAGCCTGATTGATCGGTATATCGACGCCGGTCGGAACAACAATTTCACTCGTGTCGCTGCTCCCCAGCGTAATGTGCAACGCATTAAGGCGGCTGCCGTTCCGTGTCACCGTGCAGAGGATGTTGGGATTGGCCGCATTTTCCGCGATGCTGCCTGCCGAAATACTCAGAGTGAGAACGGCCGGCACGGTGAAGTTGTTTGCATCGAGCAGCGTATTGTTGCTTTTGTTGCTTTCGTTGACTGCATTCCCCACATCCGTCGAAACAACCCAGTGCAAATCCCCCGCATCGCCGCTCACCGGCACGGTGAATGCCTGGGTGAAAGCCATGGATCCGCCGACGGGGATGGAGCTCGTAATACTGAGATTGCCCATGAACGTGTCGCTTCCAACGGCGGAATCACGCGAGAGGTAAATATAGTCCGTCCACGGGGCAACCGCCGTGGCGGTGCCGCGGTTGGTCAGCACATAAACTAGTTGTAACGCCTGGCCAGGCAATGCGCCGGCGGGAGCAATGATCTGGTCTACGGCCAGGTCGGGTAACGGCGTCAGGCTGATGGTGATTGGCCGAGGTGCAGAGATGTTATTCCCCTCGTAATTGAATTCGTAGACTGCATTGAATGGATCTGTCACGACAAACAGATTGAGGGCGCCCGTTACATCAGAGGGCAGTGCCACAGTGGCGTTGCCCGCATAAGTCGCGTCGATGCCCAGCGCACCGTTGTGTTGGACGTTCGCAAGAATTATATCGTCGGCGTTTCCGACGATTGCGTCCGTGGAAAGAACGATCCGGTCGTGCCACGAACTCACCGGCGTCGGCGCCCAGGCGTTGGTGGTGTTACGTACCGTCCAGTTCACGCCGATGCTCTGGCCGGTAAGGGCCGTGGCCGGCGAGCTGAGGGACTCCGGTTTCAGGTCGGCAAACGGCGCGGAGACAATCGCGATCGTCCCGGCCGCCTGCGCCAGATTTGGGGTGTCGTTGGTGTATTCGTAAACATCATCCGCGAAGTCGGCGAAGACGAACACATGGTAGTTTCCCGAAAGCCCGCCCGGAAGCGAGCCGCTGAAGACGCCGGCATATTCGCCGCCCGCGCTCAATGCTCCACTATGCAGGAGATCACCGACCAAAACATCGTCCCCATCGCCGAACGTCGCGTTCGGTGAAAAAACAACTCGATCAGTCCACGAAGAAACATCGCCCGCGGGCCGGCCATCGCCGGTGGTGCCCGATCCCGTGTTCGTCACAGCCCAGGAGATATTCAGCGGCGCGCCGGAAACGCCCACGGCGGGAAGGCTGATGGCTCTTACAACAAGATCTGCATAGGGTGTGAGCGTCACATCCAGGTTCGTGTCGGCCGGCCTGACATTATTTGACTCGAAGATAAATTCAGGAACGCTGTTGGCCGCGTCGGTCTTCACGAACACATAGAAACGGCCCGATAGTCCGATCGGCAAATCGACATTGGCTTGTGCCGTATAGTTGCCAGTGCGACCTGGAAATCATCTTCATCACCAAATCGATCATTCCTCGACAGGACGACCGTGTCAGACCACGACGCCACCGGTGTTGCCACCACCCCGAAGTTGCCGACGCTCCACTGGACCGTGACCACCTGGCCGCTCACCGCACTCGCGGGCGCGGTCACTGACGAGATCGCCAGATCAGAGAAGTTCAAGTCGCTCGTCGGCTGGATCGCTGCGTCGAGCAGATACTGCCCGAAATGGCCCTGGCCCCCTCTCGCCACCACGACCGCATAGTAATTGTCGGCGGCGCTGATGTCTGCTCGCGCCACGCCTTCTGATGGATTGGCTGTGACGTTCACCAGCTGATTGGCGGCATTCCGAATTTCGATCACTGGATGAAGCGTGCTCGATTGCGGCAGCCGGATGCTCAGCAGGATGGTTTCACCTGACTGGACAGTGCCAATATTGAAGTAGTCTTCATCGACGTTGCCGCTCTCGCCGTCCATGATCGTCCCTGCGATGGTTCCCGATCGTTGGTTGCCGGCACTGGTTAGCGCAAACACATTGGCCCCGGCCACGGAATCATTGGAATACTGCGTGTCTGCTTCGAGCTGCACCGTGTGAGCGAGGTCCACGCGCAATTGGTATTCGCCCACTGATGCGCCGCTATAGCGAAATACTCGCACAAAATAGGCGCCGCTTCTGGAAATTGAAAAATGGCTGATGAACGCGTCGCTTCCGGGCCCGCTATTCACGTCGGCAATGAGAAGGCCGGTGCCGTTGGTGTTGTAGAACTCCAAATACGGCTGAACGTCGCTGCTTGGTGTATCGACGCTGATTGAGATGATGTCTCCAGCCTCCAGATCAATTCTCCACCAATCTTCATCAGTGGACGGGTCAATTGAGCCGCCTCCGTGCCCGAGACGG
>WNFL01336586.1_pt3 | contig 12060 bp, 18 predicted proteins | sample 5400361 | NCBI WGS metagenome assembly WNFL01 (sample SAMN13153351, study PRJNA577476) | soil metagenome | isolation source: 40 cm soil on Douglas fir-dominated hillslope | place: USA:California | collected 2013-09-17
CCTCGCCGTCGTCTTCCTTGGCCGCTCGTCCTACTTTGAACGACGTCGCTAGCAGCCTCAAGCGCCCACCTCTCGACGATCGACACTTCTCGCGTTCTTTGACCCTCTTCGCTAGATACAACCCTTGACTTTAATTAATATTCAGCCTTCCGTCCAACAGCCTCCATCGCTCCCCTGTCCACCAATAAACACACACACGCTCATCCGCAGTCATCCCGACCGGGTCTAACTCTCAATTCCGACCCTGACCTACGTCATGTTACATGCCATGTTCCCTCTTCGAATGTCCCTGTCACCACCGCACAACCGCTCCTCCGTTTTGAACAGCAGGTGCGGTTTCCACTCAGCGAGGTCGAGGATCATATCTGCAAAGTACGAGTTCGACCCATATTTCAAGTCCACCAGCGATAATTCGTCAGTACCCACACAACAGTAGGCCTCCACCAAGAGGAGCCAGAGGTAGGGGTAACACTCACAGCCCATTATGCGCGCGCGCGCGACAGACCAAACGAGTCAAGTCATACGTCAGAAATGAGACCTTTGATACGCACCGCAAACCAGCTTTGTGAATTCTCCACAGGCATCGAAATCGCCTCGCTCTCGTGTATGAGCCCTAAGCCTGCGGTGCTCTACCGGATGCCCCACCACATCACCAGTCAGTTCCATTGCTGGTAAGATGCGTGTGCAGTAAGAGCGGAGGCGCCACGTACGTTCTTGGCGTCCTCGGACCCGAAAACCGCAGACACAGGGACATGGGCCAAGGCGGAGTACGTCGACGTGCGGGCCCCTTGATATGCCTGATCCATCGGTTGCCGAGGCCCGGAAAATTTTGGTTCGGTTACGGTATCCAAGATCGGGCATGGGAATCGATGAATTAAAATAGAATTTAAGCTGGTAAGAATAGGACGGTGTGCGTGATCGGAGTAAGGAAAAATCTGGGATGGGATAGCAGGAAGCAATTAAAGCAACACATACCCAATCCCATAAAATTCCGCACCCGCGGCGTAACAGGGGTTTTGCCGCGACAAGAGACGAGTGCGGGCACGGAGGTAGATCGGATTTGAGTTGTCTGCTTGCGCGTGATCGAATTCAAAATGACATCCTAGTAATGCAATGGTGACACACGAACCAAGGAGCCAATTTATGGAAGGGAGAGGAGGGACTAAATTTTATAAATAGTGCGTCGAGGTCGAGGCGAGTACCACCGCAACACCTCACCTTGCATTCGAATACCGCACTCGTGTCAACTGATGGGCTTACCTTATCCCCGTCGTGTCATGGATTGTGCGTTGGGGGGAGGCCAATCTCAGGAGGGGGGTGGAAAAAGGAAGGCTGCGATCCAACGCGCTTCAGTGTTTATCACTGCACAAAAGAGTGCTTGGAGATCTTGAGACTGGGAGAGGAGGCTGTGGTAATGGGGAAGTTGCGAGTGAGAGGTTCAGTAGGGTCAACGGAGAGACAAGTTTGGTTGTCGTATCGCGGAGCCATTGAGCATTAGTATGGATCGCAGAGATAAGGGCATATGAAACGTCGAGTGGGGGGAGATTGTACCTGATGTCCTGGGATGCTTCAATTTATGTGCAATGGGAAAGGGACAAAAAATATCCCAGTGACTACGAAGGCGAGGTTTTTGCCCTAGACGTATTGTTGAGTAATGGTGTTTGGGACGTGCACAGAATTGTAAAGTAGTCCGGAGTTGCTACTTGTATGATCGACATAACGAATGGTAGTGTCTAGAACTCGCATCAGTAGCAAAGCTAGGGACAAATTAATAAACACATCTACCCATTGTATTCGGAAACGTATTTTCGAACAATCTCGCCAAATCTCCATCAAGCATTCGGGCGGTCATTTCTCGAATGAGGTTCCACGAGTGAAGAAATAGAGGTGGATTCTGAGACTTGGACGGTGTTCATGAAGCATAAGCACCTCGACGTGGTCAGAACGAAAAGTTCGACATTCAAGCTCGGGTCGCATGAAGGGCAGCCGAGGCGGGCCACGTGAGAATGGTGGGTGAGACCCTGTCCAGTATTCCTTGTGTGTAACTTTAGTTACAAGAAGGTCCAGACCGTGTACTTCGGACAATCCAGACGCCGGTACTGCAAAGTGTGGTTTGAACGAAAATGAAGGTGTTCTACCCGGTATCCTGAGGTCCCACAGAGATATTTTGTTGCACAGAGCAGAAACACGCAGAAACACCATGGCCACAATTGAGCCATCTTCAGGAGTCAGGCCGATAGCCGTGGTCGCACTGAATGACACCACCAATTGGGACTAGCTCATTCGCCTTTCACCAGGACCAAAACGTATCGGAAAAAGCCGAGGAAACGACCACTGGTCATTATTTCCTGGTCTCGAACAAACCATGTGGTGGAGACTCTGGCCAATTGGGACAATCCCGACGACTCAGCTCCAGGCGAGAGCAACAACATTATCCTCCCGCCCGTGTGTTGACTTTCTGAGCACTTGTGTCCTTTGCCTAGGCCTGGTTTACAGATTTGTAATACTTATCGACAATCGGGAGACGATCGAGGAGTATTTCGCTTTGCATCGTCCACCACTCGTGAACGCGACTCGACACGACGGACATGCTCGCTTTTCAGCCATATCCCGGCTCGCATTTGCACGAATAGGCCGTTCACTGTCTATGTAATGGTGTTACTAGCTTGTCAACGAACACAAAGTTCCAAAATAAGGTCAAGTTGCGCCATCAGCCAAGGAACCCTAGCAAAACTCTTAGCAAACGCATTACGGTACCACGGTACTTGCCAGAGGACTCGTTGATTCCATTAGCAACGTACGGGGCGGTGGAGCCCATAACTACGTTACCACCGTCCCTGGACTGCGCCCCTTCGATCTGTTTTCTTTCCACACGGCCTCTTAGTAAAATGCGGCTGTTATAGGGTCCCTGCGCCGGCTTCTTTTTGTCATAATTAGGACTAGACCCCCCTTCTTCCTTAAACCATTTTCCCATCCCTCTTCTTCTCAAATAATTTCGCGTGCAGTCTGGTCTTCGATTTATAGCCATTTCCCTTGCATATTTTACGATCTCCCACTTCCTCGTGTACCATCTTAACCTACACGGTATTCTCGAGCTCCTCAACCTATGCGACGTAGACCGAGGATAGTATATTTGGATTCCCTTCCCTCCTCCTCCCATTGAAGGGCACCGTCCGATCTACCTGTACCAATCACCCCCAAATCCTCTATATTGGGAATATCTAAAGTACGCGACTGTGCGGCCCGGAGGCGAACTTCCCAGGCAAATACCACATCCCAACAGTCTGCCCCCCAATTTGCGCATCAACTGAAGACGTTTGCAATGGGTACAATCTCCGTGGGCACTTCCCCTACTGCTCAAATGCAGTCGATACAGTCCAACCCAATGTGCGACTTTCAGCTCTAAATTAATTGATTTCTTCCGTGGTAATGAGGTAACGACGCTACAGAAATCCTACAGAGGTACCAAGACTCCTCACGCAAAATATCTCCGCTTAAACAAGCGGTTCCCCCCTCTCGAGCTTGACCAGCAAACGCTTGAGTTCCGCCACGTCCTTCTGGAATGGCGTCTCGCTGCTCGAAGCCGCAGGAGTGTCCTTGTGTATCCCCGGCCCCTGACCTGCAATCGCCCTCCGGTCGTCCACCGCGAGCCACTTGTCCATTTGTTTAATGATCGTTTTGGCTTTGAGCTTGAAGTGCGTCCGAATAACGTCGCCAAAGGGCTCCGGTGGGTTCTTCAAGTTACCGATCATCTACAGTGGATGAGTAGCAGCAGAGTAAAAGCAGGTCGGAAGCGTACTGCAGTGTGAACGGCCATTCTCCGGACATTGGCCGAATCTGTGAGGCGAGTAAGCGAAAGCATTACGTTCTTGAAACAAAATACATACATTCTTTCGACTCTTTCGTACCAGCCATAGTCGACCAACCTGGCTCATTTAAGTCTGCATTTGGTCGTCAGTTTCGATACCACCTGGTGTCAATATCACTCACATGGCTCTTCGCAAAGGATCATAGACTGAATAGAGATCAACACTTGCAGCAACGTCGATTTGCCGGCGATCCATCCAGGACCGTCCCAAGTTCCAAGCAGGGACAAGCACACCTTGCCATCGGCGTAGAGGTTGGGGTTGAAGCGGAAAGTTCCATTATTGGTCTTCAGATAGTTAGTTGGCGACTATGAAGGGGAGTAAGGGTACTTGCAGTCATATATTTAACGCTCGGTGAGAGCTGATTATAGCTGGGCCAAGGAAGATATCAAAGAGAAATGTTCCATTCTCGTACCTGACTCAACGCCGTCAGTCGAACCCTGACCACTAGTATGAACACAATACACTTACGGTGTCCCCTCGGGTCCAGTAATCAACGCTTTGATAATGTCTACTCGAGTCTCGTCCACCCTGAGGAAGATGCTTGAGTCCCAGGCAACAGGTAAATTAGTAGTGAGCACGGCCAACTCTCGTGCAATCGCCAGACTCCGCTTGGGAATGACGGAATTGGCCAACATCCGTGCATCGGAATTGAAGTAAAACTTGTAATTCGGTCCACCCTGCGGTGTCAAGCCGTCTGAGGTGGGCACGGTAAGGTCGCAGTACTGGAATCGCTCGTTGGTGGCCCATGCCTCGTATACTTTCCTTGCCTCTGCCTCGGATGCGTCGGACGCAAGCGCGGGAGCATGAGACGCCCTAGCTGCGTCGGCCTGCGGCGAGCTGCTCATACGCGATCGGGATGCGGCGCTCATTCGAGGCAGAGAACCGTACATCCGGTCCATGAACGCATCGCCTTTCACTTCGGTAAGGGACCGATCGATGCTCGAGGCGGTGTTCAGAATTCCCGTGCAGAATTTTAGCAACCGATCGTTCTCCTCGTACACCTGGTCGGCCTCCCTGCCTTTGCCCTTGACGCCGCCGGTCGTAGTCTGCCGCTTCTGCTCCTCGGTCATTGTTTCTGGGTTCTCTTGCGCCTGTCGGGCCTTGATGATACCTTCTAGACCTTTGAGCGCAGCCTCGGCCTGGATGACGATTGCCTCGAGTAATTCTCGCGGCCCTGAGCTGCCTTCGTACAGGATTGTTCGTTCTCGTGTGGAGCGAGATTTACCAGCTCCTTTGCGCACTGTGTCTTCTTTGATGGTGGAGATTACCATGATTGGCATCGCCATGATGGACGCAAGCGCCTCATGGTTTGATATGGTCTCCAGCCAGTAGAACAATTCGGAATAAAGTACTGAGCGATCAGACATATCTGAGAGCGAATCGTTGCGTAGTAGGGTGCTGCAGACGAGGTTAAAGCGTCTTCGGATGTGGGCGAGGGTTGTAGGATGGACGAGATAATCGCTTGCTCTCCCGCCACCTTCTCTTCGAACCGATGGTAAGAACTTGCGAACGGCAGAAAGCAGGGTGGCCATAGCAGTATCCCGGGTTTTCTGTGTGGCGAGAGCCTCCATATATCCACTCATCTATACGAAGGACTGTTAGTCAATACATATGGCAACTTCAAGGGGGTACCTACGTCCTCCTGTCTGCTCCCCGCGTAGCCAATACCACCCTTGAGCTTCTGAGCACCGGACGGAGTGATCACGTCTTCGTCCTCGTCGTAGGTGCCAGCTACCTTTTCCGTCTTCCTCTTCTTCTTCTCCGGTTCACCAGGAGAATTGGACGCAGTCTTCGCTTGATCAGCGAACAGCTGCTGGACCATCGAGAGCCCCATGCCGAGTATCACACCCTGGAGATTCGCACAGTGGAAAATCTCGTCCTCAGCGGCAATTCCAGGTCTCGACTTGTCCGGTGCAGAATATGATTCGCCGCATGCCAAGCAAAAGGTCTTCGAGCACGAGGGGCAGGCTTGTCGTACCTTGCCTTGCACCTTATCGATGTAGGTGAGGAAGTCTCTCTGAGAAGGTGTCCCAACGTCACAAACCAGCACAAAATCGTGTAACAAGAACAGACTAACGTGAATTGCAAAGAAATCCGCCTTGTTGTGTTCAACGGAGCCGCCACATTGGTAGGGGCACGGGCGAGAGCCAAAGCTGAGGGACTGATAAAGGGAGAAGAGAAAACCCTGTTCGGCGCCCTCAGGGCAGCCCTTCATCCACTCTCCCTGAGTCATGAGCGGCACGCGCAGGCCGTCGATCTCGATGACCTCAGGCTCCTCCTCGACTTCGATGACTTCTTCTTTGCGCTCCTTGGAGAAGAAGATACCTGCGTAGGGGTCGACGCCAGTGTGATGTCGCGCATTTTCGGCCTTTTGGTCGTAGTCCGAGTCGTAGTCTTCGTAGAGATCCGCATCCTGGCAAAGACACACAGAATTCACATGAGATCTTTGAGATAATATACGCTGTGGCAACGTACATCTGCATATAAACACGAGCAGGAGTAAGCGCACCGATCGCGAGGAAGGAGCTGCCGTTTGTGAGAGAGTCACCCACCATCGTCCTCCTCATCTTGCATCTTCTCGTCCCCATCTTCGTCGTCTGAATCGCGCGCCTGGACGTGTATCAGCTGCTGTAAAGCCCCATTACCACCCGGTCTTGAATGTACCTTGTTCGGTTTTGACAAGGGTCCCGCATCGTCTTCATCATCGTCCTCATCGTCCGGGAGGTCTAGAATATAGTCGTATTTCCCGTCGAAGAACCGTTCCGCCGCCACCATCACGTCCCCCGATGTCTCGCGTAGTGCCACCCGCGCCTGAGCGGGTGTCGCGCCCTGTGTCGAGGGTGAACCACTCATGGTAATAAGTTATTTGTGATCCAGCGCACCATTTCGATCAGTCGCTGCACAAACGGATCCATCCCGGCCAAAGAGAGTGAAGGTTAGCGCCAAGTGCAAATAGTCAGACCGACTCAGTCAGCCTCCTCGCGTCTCGCACAACATCGCACAACATTTTACAAGAAAACGGATTGTGTATTCCTGGCCAGTACGTATAAATAACCGGCACCAGCGGAGAGAAAAGGAAAGAGACTTGGAAAGAGCGAAGTCATCGATAGAAAGACAACAAGGGGGATCAGTCGATTGACCGAAGCAACAATGTGACCGTATAACCATAACGAGAGGACTCCAAACAGGGTAGGAGGATGAGATATTCTGACACGGCGTGAGCTGCAAGTAAGCAGTTGTTTTTGAGCATCTACTCAAGGGCTATTTGGCAACAAACGGCGTCGAGCTTCGCGGCGACGCAGGGCTATCGTACGGGAGTGGGAATGCCTCAAGATCGCGGCTCAGCTCGAGTGTGTCCAAGCTGGCGCGTTCGTTTCTCACAGGTGCTGGTGAAGGCGGTAACGCGGGTGACGGTTCACCAAATTGGAAGCTGTATCCACCCAAACCATTAGAGGTGGTCGACGTGGCGGACATTACGGACATGCCCAGCATCTGTCGATTCGGAGGCGTCAACTGCTCAGGGTCCGTTTGTTCCTGCTGCACTGCGAACCCACGCTGGGCGAGCGGTGTCGACGGGTTGCTCGTGTGGTGCATAGAGATTGGCGATGGCGGTACGAATGGGAAAGCCTCTAGTATCGAGTCTGCCGTCGAGGTTCGATGCGAGGTTGCGACGGTCGACTGGGACATTCTCCTACTCGCATCGTCGTCAAAGGAGCGTGGTACGCCTTGTGCTGGTGGTGACAATTGACCAGCCGTGCGGAAATCAGGGGAACGGGGCGAGGTGATGGGCGACCTAGACAATGTACTGACTGACGATAATAGACTTCGACCAGTCGATGGTTTGAGCACCTGTACGCGAGTCGCATTCCCAATGTTTGCGATGATGGTCCCATTGCTTGAGATGATACTATTCGGTCGACTATCATCCTCGCCCTCAACAGGGCTGCCGAACGTTGCTGGCGATGTGGGTGAGGGTGGTTGTAAGCGCGTGGGATCGGCAAACGGATTGCCCACGGCTTTAGTCTCGGCCTCGGTTTCCTCCTTGATATCTTCCGCACTGAATGCCATCCGGCCAAGTGGTGATCGTGAAGACGTCGCCTGAGTCGTTCGTACGGAGAGCCCGGGCGATGAAGGCGCGGAGGATGAAAGCTGGATGACTTCCGCCTTCTGCACACCCAAGACTTGTCGGAAGTTGGCCTGCATAGGTGTAACAATCTGCGGCGCTTCATTAAGGATGGAACTAGACGCCGAAATGGTCGACGCGCGGGATGAAACACCAGAGATGCCCGAAGCTGTACTTGGTGCATATGGTGCTTTGGGCGGCGCGAGGCTGGAAAGGTCAGACGGTGTTTCGGAGACGGGCCGTGAGACATCTAGGCGCATGTCCTCTATTTCGGGTCCGCGCTGCGGTCGAATGGGGCCAGTTTGACCAGTTTGCGTCGAAACTGGTCGAGCGGGGGGGGTGATCGTGGATGCGGCCACGGAAGAAGGTGTCTTCGAGCTAGAATTTGTCGTATCTGTGATAGAGGTAAGTGCGCTGGACGAGCTGGGTGGAACGTAGGCGATGGGAATGACGTTGGTCGCGCGGTCGCTGGCGGTGTTGATAGAAGCCTGATCAGAAAAGGGATTTTCGGCAACTGGAGCGACCTTAATGGTTGCAGAGTCGGAATGGGGCACCTGGGTGGCCTGTTGCTGCTGTTGCTCTTCTTGCTGGGTCGCGGGCTTTTCGGTGGGATCTGGTCGATTTAGGACCGTCTCTGCGCGCGCGACGACGTCTTTACTGTCCTCGGTTGCACGCTTCTTTGCGAGGAGTGTCGACTGGTGTTGGCGGCGTCGATACCAGACGACGGCCGCAATAATGGCGAGCAAAACGACGCCGCCAACAGCGCCTCCCGCAATTGCGCCAATATTAGGACCAGGGTTGTCGGATTGTCCGGAGACTACACAGACGGCTACTGCGCATTGCTCACAAGTACTAGAAAAGATGAAGCGGAATTGAGCGATGAAACGGAGATGCTGCAGACGACGTACTTGAGGCGAAGTTCGCAACTCTGATCACTCGGGCACGCAGGACATGTAGGGAACTGAGCTGGACATTTTACACAGTCTCTGAGCTGCAGCCGCATTATAAGTTAACGCTGAGTGGCGAAATGAAAAATAACGAGAGGTGTGGCAACGACGGCAGTGCCCAAAGAGTCGACGACGACAAGCAGAACTGCGATGACGACGTCGTGCGTCGTGTGTCGTGAACGGGGAGGGGTTTTTGGGAGGGGCTTGGGAGAGAACAACCCTTTGTGAACCACAGCAACCACAGCGCCCCAATGGCCCCTGTTACCTTGTGCTCTCGCGCTTGCTTGGGCGTTCAGCATCACCGTATCACCGTATCACCGTATCACCGTATCACCGTATCACCGTATCACCGTACACCCCGTTCTCTTCCGGTCCCGTTCTCTACCGTCTTTTCCTTCTCCCGGGGAAGAAACCCTACAGCCTCAGCTTAGAGACCGGAGCATATGGCATGGCGATTGCAACCAGCGCCCTCGCCTTCTTAATTTACACTTGGATACCCTAGGCACAATACAACAGCAACAGCACCATTGCCTCGAATATGTCTGCCAGTGGGTAGTGGACCCACTGAACTCGGGAACTCACTCCCGGGCTCATCTGGCCCTAGGCATACTGGATGAACAACACCCAAAGGGCTCCGACCCTCAGTCTTCTTACTGAAGAACCTCAGGGACTGAAGCACACGCCGTGCCTCCTTCGTTATCTAATCATTTTCTGTATTTCCTCCGTTATGCCTTCAGGTCATCACTTAATGACAACTGGGGAAGCAAGTGCGAGCCTGAAGCGTGTTACAGGACCATAGGCAGGGGCATCACAGGGCCACTTCTCGGTTAAATAAGACCTCGATCCTTGTCCTCTTCACGTGTTTGTATCGGGCCCCAACAAAACACGATCCGTTTTGTCGTGATTCCCGAACGAGCTGACTGCAGCGTAGATGTCGACCCTAACCGCGATTTGGTATTCTCGATGGGCCGATTTTTATACATAGAAATTGGGTTCAGAATATTTTTCTCGAGACGTCCCATGGTATAGTTTGGCGAATCAATCGGTTTTCGTGAGTGCCTTCATCGCTGGAAGATATGGAAATGGGAATTGAAGAACCCGGGGGACCACCTCAAACTACTTCACTCACAAAACTTAACGCCTGGAACAACCCACACCGTCCTATCATTCACAGACCTTCAACAGTAACCATGGGTACTCCGCCGACCCTTATGTAGAAAGGACAAGTGGCCAGACCAGTGATCGAACCTGGGTCTCCCTATATCGAGTAAGGACATGCTAACAGCTGCACTACCCAGCCGATAAGTGGAGGATCGTCAACACTTCTGTCACTCGGGCGATTCCCGACGTCACCGTTCGCCATCGGTTCATATTGGCCATTTGCACCACACATACCGCACATATTACCCTTATAACCACCACTAGAGTGTGTCTCTCATCATTCAAATTACACCCATTATTCTAGATCTGCTTGGAGTATTGCGAGCATAGAAGGATAGTCATTGGAGTGAGTTTCATTTGGACCTTTGGAACAAGGACTTACTGCATTTATTGATTTAGAAGACACTAGAAAGTCGTGTTTATGCTTACTGACCTCCTGATCGAACGAAGACATACAGTAAGTAGTCAGCAAATGTGGCTTTGAGGATGGCGAAAGAAAGTACGGGTGAATACTAGCCCTCTGGATCCACAATATAAGCATATACCATTCCTTCATCACGCAGGACTGGTACACCACTCAGAAGTCGATGATTTCCTTCTACTCCTTATGAGCTGACGTCAAGAGACATATGCGGCCTTCAGCACACATGCTGCCCAGGAACTCAATGTTGGAGACGGTGTGCAAAATGGGTTTGTCTCACTGTATGACGCGATCGATAGTTCCGAACCACAACCGCCGGTCACGGCACTTATTTTGGTACTTAAAGGCCCTAGAAGTCCCGTTTCCTGCTTCCCAATACACCACACCCTCCATGGTTGCCAACAGAATCTGGTGGCCTGGTTCTCTCTCTGCCTTCAGCCGCCCCACCCAACGCTGGGTGCCCATCCCTCTGCAGAACGTACCTAGCCATGTGCCGCAGAGACTTTCTCTCATATCGTGGAACATTGACGCCTTCTCCTCGCAGCCCGTCTCACGCACCAAACTCATCCTCAACCATATCCTCGAGGGACCGAAAACTCCTGATCTCATCTTTCTCCAAGAAGTCACGCCTGACGTCAGGGCGTCTCTCCTGGACGATCCGAGAGTGCGCGCTGCCTTCCTGGCGACTGACGCCGAGGACCAAACCTCGTTTGAAGCCGTGCCCTTTGCGACTATGACATTGCTCTCCAACGAGCGCTTTACCTCCGCCCTGGATACACAGAAGGAAGGCGATGGAAACAAGGGACGGGAAAAGTTCATGCTCCGGGGCGCCTCCCGCTTCGCACTCCCGAGCAGGTACAGGAGGGATGCGCTTTATGTAGACATCACCTGCCCAACCGCGTCGAACACAGTCTTCCGTCTCATTAACGTGCACCTCGACTCGCGCGAGGATGCGCTACACAACCGCACCCAACAGATGAAGCTACTGGCCCGCTTCCTCCGCGAGCCCATGTGCAGTGGCGGGATCATTGCGGGCGACTTCAAAGCCATCAGCCGCGAGGATGATACGCTCATCAGGGATAGCGAACTGGTAAATGCTTGGATCGCATTGCATGAGAGAGTAGACCCTGATGAAGAAATAGAAGTCCTCCGCCCTGGTCTTATCAAGGTGCCCAGGCCGGGCGAGGACTCTCTCGAGATCCCATGGAGTAACCATTGCGGGTGGAGATGTACCATTACTGTCAAGGAGGTTTGGAATCGCTCCTTTTTTTTCGAGGATGAGATGTGATTATGTGCGTTTATAGTCCTAGCAAGTCATTTAAGACCTGCATCTGAGATGATTAGATGATTTACACCTGCGATATGGTTCCGTAGCCGGGGGTACCTTAGACTCACTATTACACCTTCGCACTTTTACTTCCGTAGGTCCGTATCCGCGGGTACCTTTTGAATCACGAGTACATTTTCGTTTTCTTACGACCTGTGCGCTGTCGGTCGAGTATCACATGGCAACGTGTCGGGTATATTTTGTATCGTTAC
>WNFL01141584.1_pt1 | contig 12058 bp, 11 predicted proteins | sample 5400361 | NCBI WGS metagenome assembly WNFL01 (sample SAMN13153351, study PRJNA577476) | soil metagenome | isolation source: 40 cm soil on Douglas fir-dominated hillslope | place: USA:California | collected 2013-09-17
GTTCTGGTTCAAAAGCTTTTGGCTCACTTGCTGGCGCATTAGGCGCGATAGGTTCCTGATTACTGACACCGCGAGAGAGCATAAAAGTCGTACCCGCTACACCACCGACTAGCAACAAAGCCACCAAACCCAGAAGTATCGGTGAAGCCCCTTGTTTTTTGGTCTCTATAATTGGTTGCGTCTCGGTTTTTGTTTCAGTCACGATCGATGTTGGTTGCGGGCTTGGCGTTTCCGGGAGTTGAGGAGTAGGAGCTGGTGTAGTTACCCATGGTGATGATGGGGTCACCGTTCCCACATTAACCACTGTTGTTGGCGTTTCCGGCGCCGGTGCTGGAGACATTACTGGAGCTGTCCACGATTCCGTTGTTGCAACAACCGGGATTGGAGGTAACGATGACGAATTTGGCATCAACGTCGGTTCTGTGGTTTTAGGAGGTTGGAAACTGATGCCGTCAGCTGACGCAATTGGTGGTGTTGTCAAATCTTGGTCTGGCTGTACTCCGCTGTTATCCATACATACTAATATACATTAATTTATTTTTTTAACCATTTTTTGGAACTTTTTCCAAGCAAAAGCAGTATCAAACCCAACACGGCCAGACCAATGGTCGTCGGCAAAGTACCCGAATCAGTTAACTGTCCAGAATCAGTAGCGGGCATCGTCGTCGCCGGCGTTGGTGTTGCGGTCGGGATAATCGTCGGTGTCGCCGAAGGTGTAGCTGTAAAAGCTGGTAATCCATTGCTCAAATCTGCCGCCAGGACGGTAAAAGTTCGAGTCACTTTTTGCAAAATACCATTATCATCAGTGTATTCAACCGTTAAAGTATGCATTCCTGGGTCTAGAGGTTGGGGTGGTGTCCAACTCCAAGTTCCATCCTCACCAACTTTAATCGTGACTACGAATTCAGTCGGCGAGTTGAGCGTAATTTTAATTGTCGAGCCAGGTTTACCTCGACCTCTAAACTCTGGCGAGCTTGTGGCAATCATCTCTCCATTGACTGCTGGATTTAAGATTTTCACTGATGCTGTGGCCTCTAGTGAGTCGTTAATATTATTTGTCAACTCATTTTTAAAACCAGCGTTCGTTTCAGTCGTCGCGTTGTCTGTTCCGGCGATTGGCACTCCTTCCAGAAAGCTTTGATTTTGACCCAAAATAATATCCGGTACTGGTTTTGCATGACCAGTATCTGTCAAAGCTGTTGCTGTCCCTGCTGTCCCTGCTTGAATAAAAATAGACAAAAGGCCTTTTTGGGAATCATAAGTTAATACTTTTCCTTCCTTATCTCTTGAATTAGCCAAATTCAGCCTCCATGTCCCATCACTTTTCGTCATTGCTGATAAAGTCTCTCCACCCTCTGCTTCTACATTCACAATAGCCCCGTTTACCGGATTGGTATTAACTGCTACGACTTTGCCAAAAATAATGTCTTCTGGTGGCGAGACTACCTGACTGGTCGTCCTCACCTGAAACGGTTTGCCACCATCATCGTATGTTTGCGATCCGGAACCAATCAAAAAATAATACGTTTTTGGGGTAAGACCCACAATATTTACCAGATGGTTAGTATAGCTTTGTGAAGTTCCTGATATCTGATCACGCACATCTCCAGCCGGCAAATTTATTTGAGATAGGTTATCTGAATATTTTATATAGCCTGTCAATGGCGTGTCTGTCGTCCAAGAAACGCTAAAAGTACTCGAACTCAGATTGGAGATTTTTACATTTTTGGGACTTTCTGTGGGACCAGCTTTAATACCAAATCCTTGACGCATGTTCACCAAAACAATTCCCGCTATCAAGCCACCCATCAAGATGAAGAGCCCCAAGAGGGTCGGAATGCGTTTGGTCATGATTCCTGATTTAGCCATTTTATGGTGTGAGTGTTGAGCTGGTAGTGGCGATTAGAGGTGTCACTTGTCCCTCCGGAGTCGCAGGCAAAACAGGAGTTACTACGACCGAAAGTACACCCAGATCTTGCTCAGTGATGACATCTCTTTTTGATAGATTATCAATCACTTCGGGGTTGATAGTACCGTCAATCGGCTTCACCGCTTTGCTTTGCTCGGTTGTTACTTGGCTTTTGGTTGCTGCAGAAAAAATCTGAAACGCCAAAATACCACCTACAATCGATAATCCCATCACTCCTACTAATAATACATAAGCTGAGAGCGTCTTTCTAGGTTTCATGTTCCGGCTTCATAAAAATAAAAATCAGCTTGTCCCGATGCTTTCAACTTTTCAGTTCCATTTGGCAAGGCAGATTCTTTTGTAAATACCACATTTTTTATCACGGCCAGTCGATCAATGTTTTCCAATTCTGCCACCATTCTGATAATATCCTGTGGTTTTCCTGTCACTGAAAAGCCGACCTCCGTAACAACAATATTATTATTATCTTTAGTCACCAGTTTGGTTGCCCAATCTCCTGCCGGTTTTCCCCCACCAAAAATTAACGTCCCCGGCATGGTTACGGTTTCTACAGTCAAACCATTTTTTTGGGCCAAGAACTCTATCCTCGCTGTCGTGCCGTAATAAAAAAAAAGATCAGGGACGCCTGCATCGTACAAACCAATTTGGTCTTTGTAAGCGGTCAGTTGACTTTGCGCATTAAATAACTGGGCAATTTTATTGTCGGCCTTTTTATTTAGAGAGTCTTGGTCTTCAATTTTTTTTTGTAGTGAAGCAATATTAGTTAAAGTTGGTCTAATGGCCGCAAAAATCAACAAGACTACTGTGAAAACCGAGAGGATGACTTCTAAAGAGGCTTTTACCTCCGGTCTTTGATAAATCAAATTAATTCTCTGATAGTAGAGGGAATATTTTTCGTTGTTTATTAGTCCTGCCATTTTTATTTAAATGTTGTCAAAACACTAAATTTCACCGACCCGGTTATTTGGTCAAAATTGGTGTCCTTAATACTAATACGAGTTACACTCGGTAACTGTTTTAAACCTCGCAGTAACTGAGCAAACCCTAGCTCGGACTGAGCTTCTCCACTCATATTCATTCCTACCCCATCGACGGTCAGTTTATCGAGTTTCACTCCAGAAGGCATAATACTCGCCAGTTCATTATATTTTGTGGACAGACCCAAATTATCTTTCATGTAGGCATTGACTACGGTCTGTTTGGCAAGTATTTTTCTGATTTCTATCTCCGTTTCTTCAAAGGCACTGATCTGAGCCTGTTTTTGGTCCAAAACTTCGCTCAGATCATTGAGTTTCTTATCAAAGTAAAAACGGGAACCAAAAGCCAAAAGTACCACAAATTCAGTTAACACCACGAGCACCCTCCCTGCCGTCGTCGCCCAAGTCAAAAATCTTCCCAAAGTCGAGAACTCAAAACTATCTTTAGGTAGTAAATTTATATGAGAAATTCCTTGCTGGGCAGCCACCCTTTCAGTATAGACTACTTCACTTTCTTCGACAATCTCGCTTTGATCCTATTTGCTTTTCCTTTTTTGAGTACCCCTTTTTTAGCCGCTTTATCTACCGCCGAAAAGGCTTTGCTTAAAGATTCTAAAGACAATAAAGACTTAAAATTATCAATTGCTGTCTTGGCTTTTGTCTTGGTTGCTTTATTAAAAATGGCCTTTTTCTTGTCGGACCTGAGTTTTTTGATTGCAGATTTGGTTATTGGCATTGCCTCATTTTACCACGAGCTCCTTCTGGCGCAAGTGATCTCTGTGAATTAAAATAATATGGTGGTCAACCAGATAATCTCCAAGTCTCAAGAATTCTTTAATCGCAAGAGTAGCAGTATTCTATCCGCCGCCGCGATTATTGGCCTTTCCTATCTCGGCTCAGCTCTTTTGGGGCTTGTTCGCAATCATTTGCTCGCCGCTCGCTTCTTCGGTGGTATGGAGGCCGATCTGGATGTTTATTTTGCCGCTTTTGTGATTCCGGATACCATTTTTCAATTACTCGTTGTTGGTGCCGTTTCCGCCGCTTTTATTCCAGTCTATCAAGAGTACTTTGAAAAATCAGAGAAACAAGCCAATGAGCTGGCTAATGCCGCTCTGACTATCATCGGTTTTGTCCTTTTATTTTTTTCCATTCTCATTGCTCTTTTTGCTCGTCCTTTAGCTGGCTTGCTTGCTCATTATCCACCAGACAAACTCGATTTAATGGCTGGCCTCATTCGCCTAATGGCTGTTGCTCAAATGCTTTTTACTGTCTCCGCTTTCCTTACTGGAGTGCTTCAGTCCCAAAGACGTTTTCTCATTCCCGCCCTTGCCCCTCTTCTTTATAACGTTGGTACCATCACCGGTATCTTTTTTCTTTCCCAGCGCTTTGGTATTTACTCAGCCGCCATTGGCGTCGTCTTCGGTGCTTTTCTCCATATGGCCATTCAGTTACCCACCGCCAAGTCCATTGGCTACTGGCCAAAGCTCGTTTTCCGTCTTCGCCATCCCGGAGTGCTTTCGATAATCCATTTGATGCCACCCCGAGCTATGGCTCTGGGTTTAGATCAAATCGAACGTTGGGTAGCTGTTAATCTCACTTCTTACTTAGCCATCGGCTCACTTTCCATTTTCAATTTTGCTCGCCAACTTTATGTTTTACCGATTTCTCTTTTTGGTGTTTCCCTGAGCCAAGCCTCTTTTCCTTCACTTGCACAGGAAGCCCTTTTATCCGATAAAACTAAATTTCGCCAAACTTTATCCAAGTCTATTCTTCAAATTTTCTTTTTTGCTCTGCCGGCGAGCGTTCTCGTTCTTGTCTTACGTATTCCTCTCGTTCGTTTGGCTTTTGGTGCCAAAAATTTTCCTTGGGAGGCTACTCTTTTAACTGGTAAAGCCCTTGCCTTCTTAGCCATTTCCATTGCTCCCCAAGCCGTGACCAATACCTTAACTAGAGCTTTACATGCTCTCAAGGACACCAAAACACCTCTCTATATTGGTTTTATCACCATGGCTGTTTTTATTAGCTTGGCCTATGTTTTTGGTTTTATCACCGAGCGGACTGTCGCTGGTGTCACTCTCGCTTTATCCATCGGTAATCTCTTAGACTTTATTTTGTCCTACTGGGCTGTCCGTTTCAAAGTTGGCTCACTCGGTATTTCTCTGCGGATCACCAAGATGTTCCTGGTTAGTTGCTTCACTGGTGTCTCTCTTTGGTTACCGATGCGTCTTCTTGATCAGTTAGTTTTTGATACTACCCGAACAATCCCCTTAATTGCCCTCACTCTAATCGTCACCATCGTTGGTTCCTCGGTTTATCTCTTTTTCTGCTTCCTGTTTAAAGTCGAGGAACTTCAAGATGTCATTCTCATGGTGAGAAAGATTGGTAATTGGCGTAAAATACTGGCCAGTAGTGACGAAGTTCTCGAATCTACCCCAGACGGTATTTAAATATGGCCCAACCAGTAAGAAACTTTTCTATTATTGCCCACATCGATGCTGGTAAATCTACTTTGGCAGATCGTATGCTGGAAATTACCGGCACTGTTGATAAAGATAAAATGTCTCCTCAGCTTTTAGATAGTAACCCCATCGAAAGAGAGCGTGGCATTACCATTAAACTCGCCCCGGTCGCCATGAATTATGAGGGTCATACTTTAAATCTAATCGATACTCCGGGTCATGTCGATTTTAACTATGAAGTGGAAAGAGCTCTCCAGGCTTGCGAAGGGGCCGTCCTTTTAGTTGATGCCACCAAAGGAGTTCAAGCTCAAACTGTAGCTAACCTCCGTTTGGCCAAAAACCTAGGCCTAACCATTATTCCAGTGGTGAATAAAATTGACGCCCCTTTAGCTGATGTTCCCGCTGCTACTCGTCAAATAAAACAACTTTTAAATCTTACTTCAGAGCCCCTCCTGATCTCCGCTAAAACCGGTGAAGGCATCAAAGAATTACTCGATAAAATAATTTCCGATCTCCCCTCCCCAAAGGAGTCTCCTCGACAAGTATCCCTGCAAGGAGACTCCTTGCAGGACTCCACACATCAAACAGTTCCCTTTCAAGCCCTCGTCTTTAACTCCGCCTTTGATGTACATCTTGGCGTTATTGCTTTTGTCAAAGTCGTCTCTGGTGATCTAAAAACCGGTGACAAACTCGAATTTCTTAACTCTGGACAGCCCTTAACTGCTTCAGAAATTGGTGTTTTCCAGCCAGGCAGAACTGAGCAAAAAATTCTTACCTCGGGCAATGTCGGCTACATTATTACTGGCCTAAAAGATATTCGTCGTGTTTTAGTAGGCGATACTCTTTGTCTGGCTACTCAAAGCAAGTTAGTCACGCCTCTCCCTGGTTTCCGGAAAATCAGACCTAATGTCTTTTTAGATTTTTATCCAGCTGACGGTTCTCAATATCGCGATTTGGTTGACGCCCTAGAAAAACTAAAACTAAACGACTCATCTTTAACGACCCAAGGGATTAACTCTCCCATTCTTGGTCAAGGCGTTAAAGTAGGTTTTCTGGGTATGCTTCACGCTGAAGTGGTTGGAGAGCGCCTGGAAAGAGAATTTAATTTACCGGTTATTTCCGTTTCTCCCTCAGTGGAATACAAAATTAAGCTCCGCTCTGGTGAAGAAAAAATCTTTAGTTCAGCCGCTGATTTTCCGGATCCTGCAATTATTGCCGAGGGTTACGAGCCCATGGCAGTCGTCAACATCGTTGTCACCTCTCCTTACGTTGGTGCTGTCATGGAACTCTGCCAAGATCTTCGCGGAGATCTGGTTAATGTTTCTTATCTTGATCAATTAGTGGAGATTGAATATTTTATGCCTTTAATTGAAGTCATTACGGCTCTTCACGATAGTTTGAAAAGCGTTTCCCAAGGCTTTGGCTCTCTTGATTACGAACTCGCTGGTTGGCAAAAAGCCGAACTGGTTAAACTTGAAGTGCTTCTCAATCATGAAATCTTTGCTCCGATGAGTGTCATTACGGTCAAGCAAAAAGCTCACTCCAAAGGTAAGAAAATGGCCGAAAAACTCAAAGAAGCCATTCCACGCCAACAATTTGAAATTCCTATTCAAGTCGCTATTGGTGGTCAAATTATTTCTCGCGAAACCATCAAGGCCTATCGCAAAGATGTTGACTCCAAGCTCCACGGCGGCGATTTTACCCGTAATCTTAAGCTCCTCAACAAGCAAAAGAAGGGCAAGGCTCGTATGAAACAATTTGGTAAAGTCTCTGTTCCTCAGGAAGCCTTCCTCGAAATCGCCAAAGCCTAAAACTCACCCTGCCCTGTCAAGGGGAGGGATGGGGAAGGGTTTTATGATTTCAACCCCTCCGTCCCGCCTTTGGCGGGACACCTCCCCTTGACAGGGGAGGCAATATCTTTTTAATTTTTTCTTTCACCAATTCAATATTGTTCAGGATCTTATCGTTCTCAAATCTGATTGTCTCGATACCAATTTGTTTCAAAAAATCATCTCTTTCATTGTCATAAGCTTTCTTGCTCTCGTGAGAACACCCATCTATTTCAATGGCTAAATTTAATTCTGCACAATAAAAGTCCAGGATAAATCTATTAATTGGTTTTTGTCTTGTAAATTTATAACCAGTTTTCTTGTACCGTAAAACCTCTTGCCAAATAATTGATTCTGCTTTTGTCGGATTCGCTCGGTTCTTCCTGGTTAATTCTCTTAACTCGGATAAATAATTTATATTTCCATGTTTTGGATTTAATGCCTCAGTCACAATATTTTTCATTCCGTATTTAACTTTCCATTTAAAGCCTCCCCTGTCAAGGGGAGGTGGTCGTCAACCGGAGGGTTTTTTCTAAAACTCCAAAGTAAACATCGCTGCCGTATTTGGGCTAAAGAATTCAGATGTCTTCCAATTTGCTGATGTCGTCGCTACTTGCAAGGTTCTAGAAGCCCCCATAAAATCTTTGCGGGTAATCCTAAAATTTTCCTTCGGTAAATTATCAAACTCCATCGGCACCGCTTCGGCGTGGGATCCTTTCGAATCATAATTCACCACCAGGATTTTCAAATTTCCCGATTCGTCAGTCGAAGCGATACTTTTCACCCAAGAGCCTTCTCCTTGAACGCTCATTCGGAAAGGTCCTAAATCATTCAGAAACTGCAAAGCAAAATATCTAGGTTTCTTTTCTGGCGCTCCAAATTTTTCATTAGTTAGAAGTCCCCATCTACCCCAATATTTATCATTTCCCGGCCCATCTTTAATTTCAAAAACAAAAGCTCTATCCACCGCTCCCATCATTGCCCGTGCTCCAGCAATAGTGTGTATAGCGCCAAATTTCGTGTCATAACCCTTATCGTTTTCGCTATTATGTCCCCACTCCGTCACGTAAAACTTTAAATTAACCAGAGCCGGAATATTTTCAGCCCACGTTCTTGCTTGTTTGGCATCCTTTTCAAATTGTTCCAGATCATAGGCATAGCGATGCCAACTAATAAAATCCATCCTCAAATTATTGGCATCTACATATTTAATTAGTGTTTGCAACCAATTTTGATATAGACCAGTTGTCGCTGGTCCACCGATTTCAAATAAATTAGTTCCCCGAACTCGAGCCGCAGCTCTGGCTGAGGCTGAATACATTTCCAAATAATTTTTATCACCATAAGTTTTGTAACCTCCGAAAAGATCTGGCTCATTCCAAACTTCATAAATGACGTTATCAATATTCTTCTGGTCTCTTCCGCTGTAATGTTCGATCGTGGCGGCAACCACCTTACCCCAATCACCCCAGTCTTTAGCTGGTGAAATAATGTCCCCCCGGGAAATCACCTCCGGCATATAGGAAAGAGATAAAAACGGTTTGGCTCCGGTCGCTAGAATGGACTCCACTGCATCATCAAGTCCTGTCCAGTTATAAACAAGCTGACCATTTAGGAGTGAAACAACTCTATATGCATCATATATATGGTCAATGCGAATATATTCCGGCTTGAGCGCTTTAGTCGCCGCTATTACCGGCCCCACCATATCCTTTGATTCTTCACCGCCTTGGGCCAAATTTCTCCATGGCGTAGGCATTTTCCCTAAAATTCCCTCATAATTAAAAACCAAATTTGCTGGTGTCCCTGAAGCCTTACCTATATATTGTAGGGCTGAAGGAATAGCTACTACAACTAAAATGATCACCACTAGCCCAAAAATCAATGGAGTCAGCCCTCGAAGAATCTCTTTCTTGGTAGCCATAGAATAACTTTACCTTATTTTTTCCTTTCTATCCAACACCTTGACTCTCATTTATCACTCATGCTAACATACTGCTAACCTATGGATCTTACAGAGAGACAGATTCTCATTATCAAAACCATCGTTGAGGAATTTACTGAGACGGCTCAGGCCGTTGGTTCAGTTACTTTGGAAAATAAATATCGTCTCGGTGTTTCTCCGGCCACTCTCCGAAACGAGATGGCTGTCCTCGAACAAAAAGGTTTTTTGACCCAACCCCATTCCTCTTCCGGCCGCATTCCCACCCCCACAGCCATCAAATTTTATGTCCATGATCTAATGCGCGAAAAAGATCTTTCTGTCGCCGAAGAAGTGAATGTCAAGTCTCGTGTTTGGGATCATCGCTTTAATCGAGACGATCTTCTCCGTGAAGCCACCAAAGTCTTAGCCGAAAGAACTAAAGCCCTCTGTATCGCTGCTACCGACGAAGGTCAAAGCTATCATTCTGGCTACGCCAACGTTTTTAACTCCGTAGAATTTGAAAATCTCGATGTCACCCGCGAAATATTCTACTTATTAGATCAACAGCAACGTCTCATGGACATTTTCGCCCGTGCCGCCGGCAACACCCCAATTCATATTTTGGTTGGTGATGAGATGGGTATTAGCCTTTTTCAGCCTGTCAGTTGTATTTTTGCCGATCTGCGCATTGGCGGTCGTCGTGGTAGCTTAGGTATTATCGGCCCTAGTCGTCAAGAATATGATCGGAACATTCCCTTTGTCCGTTATGTCGCTAATTTAGTTAATCAAATTGCTCAAGAATGGTAAAAAAACAAAAAACTATTGATAACAAAAACCCTGATAGAGTCGAAACAGTTCAGGAAATTCAGCTCAACAACTTGGCGCGATTGGAGGCGCTAGAAAAGAGATTTGAAGAAAATGAAGAGAAATTATCCTCTACTGAGGAAAAGTTAGAAATGGCCGAAGAAAAATATAAGCGAATTCTGGCCGATTATCAAAATCAGGAGCGTCGTCATCAAGCACAGGAATCATTAATCATCAAAATGGCCTCCGCTTCCTTAGTCGAAAAATTACTCCTCAATATTGATTCTCTTGAATTAGCTCAGCAACATTTACAAGATAAAGGTTTACAAATGATTATCGACCAATTTTTAGCCACCTTTTCCGGAGAAGGACTTCGCCCTATTAAAGTCGATCACCATACTTTTGATCCCCTAACCATGGATTGTGTCGAAGTAGTCTCTGGTGAAAAAGACAAAGTGGTGGAGATTCTTTCTCCTGGTTACTATCTTTATGATAAAGTTCTTCGCCCCGCCAAAGTACGAGTCGGCTCCGGCGAAAAATAAACACCTGTGTCATTCCCGCGCAGGCGGGAATCCATCAAATAAATACAACTTTACAAAGCAATTATAAATTATTTAAAAATACAAAAATAATATGTCCAAAATAATCGGTATCGATCTCGGTACTACTAATAGCGCTATCGCCGTCATGGAGGGTGGTGTGGCCAAAATTATCCCCACTGCTGAAGGCCGCAACACTTTTCCCTCTATCGTTGAACCGGTTAAGGGTTTAGTTGGTGACGTCGCCAAACGCCAAATGGTTCTCAACGCTCCTAATACCATTTTTAGTGTCAAGCGTTTAATGGGTCAAAAATTCTCTAGTAAACAAACTCAAAAAACTAAAGAAATAGCACCCTTCGAAATTGTTGAAGGTAAGGACGGCATGGCCGTGATTAAAATTGGCGACAAAACCTACACCCCTCAAGAAATCTCCGCCAAAATTCTTCAAAAAGCTAAAGCTGATGCCGAGGCCTACTTGGGCCAACCAGTGACCGATGCTGTTATCACTGTGCCCGCCTACTTCGACGACTCCCAACGCCAAGCCACTAAACAAGCCGGTGAAATCGCCGGTCTCAATGTCCAAAGAATTGTCAACGAACCCACTGCCGCCGCTCTCGCTTACGGCTTAGACAAAGGCAAAAATGAAACCGTTGTTGTCTACGACCTTGGTGGTGGTACCTTTGATGTTTCTATTTTGGAACTTGGTGATGGTGTTTTTGAAGTTAAATCTACCAATGGTGACACTTTCTTAGGTGGTGATGATTTTGATCGCCGTGTTATCGATTACATCGTTTCCGAGTTTAAAAAAGAATCCGGTGTTGATTTGTCACTTGATAAGCAGGCACTTCAGCGTATTAAAGACTCAGCCGAAAAAGCCAAAATCGAACTTTCCTCGGCCACTGAAACGGAAATCAATCAACCCTTTATCACTCAAAAAGATGGCCAGCCTCTTCATCTCACCATGAAGATTTCTAGAGCCAAACTGGAAGAACTGGTTGATGATCTAATTCAAAAAACTATTGAGCCTTGTAAAAAAGCCCTTAGTGACGCCAAGATCGAAAAATCTCACATCGCCGAAATTATTTTGGTCGGTGGTATGACCCGTATGCCCAAAGTCCAGCAGGTAGTTAAGGAATTCTTTGGCAAAGAACCCAACAAATCCGTTAATCCGGACGAAGCTGTTGCTCTTGGTGCCGCCATTCAAGGTGGTGTCATTGCCGGTGACGTTAAAGATGTTTTACTTTTGGACGTTACCCCGCTAACTTTGGGAATCGAAACCATGGGCGGTGTTTTAACCCCCCTCATCGAAAGAAATACCACCGTTCCTAGTAGCAAATCCCAAGTCTTTTCGACCGCTTCCGACAACCAACCTCAAGTGGAAATCCACATTCTTCAGGGTGAGCGCCCCATGGCTGCCGATAATAAAACTCTGGGCAGTTTTATTCTCGATGGTATTCCTGCCGCTCCTCGTGGTATTCCTCAAATCGAAGTTACTTTCGATATTGATGCCAACGGTATCTTAAATGTTTCCGCGAAAGATAAAGCGACCGCCAAAGAACAAAAGATTACTATCAAAAACGCCACCAACCTTTCCGA
>WNFL01094970.1_pt2 | contig 12054 bp, 10 predicted proteins | sample 5400361 | NCBI WGS metagenome assembly WNFL01 (sample SAMN13153351, study PRJNA577476) | soil metagenome | isolation source: 40 cm soil on Douglas fir-dominated hillslope | place: USA:California | collected 2013-09-17
GGAGTCGGGCGGGACGTATGTGGCATTTGCACTGCCGCAGCCGTAGTAGTCCGCGCCTTCGTTCTAGCGCAGTGCGCGCATCTCGGTCCCGATCGAAGAACTTGGGAACGCATCGCCGTGCAGGTTCTGAGGCGTCACTTGCCGCAGGAGCTGATCGAGACTTCGCTCCTCTACCAATTCCACCACGAGGCGGCCGTCCTCGATCCGAAGGTCGACCGATGTGCCATCGTCGAGATGTGCGTCTTCCGCGAGCGAGCGCGGAATACGAAGCCCGAGGCTGTTTCCCCACTTGCTGACGGTGACGATCATGTAAAGCTCCGAGTCGGCAACTTCCAGAATGGTAGTCATTGCAAACCGCTCGGAAGCCCTTCCGGGCAGGACCGTCAACTCCTCACCCACGCCAATATATATCGGTTATGTCCATGTCGATTACGCTTCGCAGGATCGGGCGCTCGGTCGGTGCAACATTTCCGAAAGAAGTGACTGACGCCTTGAAGGTGGGGCCGGGCGACAAGCTCACCGTAGTGCGCACTGCCGAAGGCATCCTTCTCACGCCGTACGATCCGACGTTCGAGCAGAGCATGCGCGCGTTCGAAGCGGTGAACGCCCAATACCGGAATGCGCTGCGCCAGTTGTCCCAGAAGTAGGCCGAAAGGCTGTTCCGCGATACATCGCCCAGCCAAACTGTAATCGGAAAGCGCGAGTATTCAGACTCCCAGCTCCGACGCAATCGTGGCCAAGCGGCGGTCGTGGGTCCATAGACGTGTTGCGCCCGTCAGCACTACCGAAGCAAGAAGGTGCGCGTCGATCAGACCAATGCCGCGACCCATGAGCCGGCGCTGCTCGATGAACTCGAGAACTTCGGAGTTGCTGGCCTGAATCACAGCGGGCAGTTCGTTCAGCAACTGTAGTATCTCCGTTCGCTTGCGAAAGTTTCCACAGGCGAGCTCACCGAGGATGAACGGATGCGTCGCCACGCGACCAGCTTCCAATTCGGTCCTCAGCCGATCGTCCCCATGGCGGAGATGCTCGGTCCACACTGAAGTATCGGCGAGGACCATTATTGGGTGCTGCGGCGCCGGGGAACTGGCACGGCCCGCGGCTCGGAGCCGCCGAGTTTTGCCAGACGTCTGGCACTCTCGCGCGCGATGAGGGCTCGGAGTCCCTCGTGAATGAGCGCGGTCCGCTCGCCGATGCCAGTGAGCCGCCCAGCCTCGGCCAGGAGCGAGTCATCGATATTCAGTGTCGTGCGCACGGTCGGCCGATCCAGGAGAGTATGCATGAAACATACATCATCTGATGCTCAGATCAATGCATCATCCCTTTCCTGCAGGCCGAATCCAACGACCGCATTCACTCCGGGTCCGGCACCTTCGGCGTCGTGTAGGTCTTCCGGAGAGCAGCCTGGTACTCGCCGAACAGCGCCTTGATCCCCTCGAACTCCTTCTTCACCGCCGCGCGATATTCCGGATGCGTCGCGAAGTCGAACAGCAGCGCGCTCATCGCCATCGCGTCGGCCGTGAATCCCTTGTGCCCCACCTCGGCCAAGGCGTCGGTCTCCATCTCGTACGTGTGGTACGGGGCGAACGACGTCTGTGCGTCGAAGTCGAGACCCGGAATCACGCTCGAGACGCTGCCCGTCTCCTCGTAGCCCATCGGCTTGCCGGGCTCGGGAATGACGTTCGTCGCGCCGTACTTCTTCAGGTACGCGAAGCCCAGCTCGCCGAGTGTGGCGACGGAGATTCCGTCGCGCGCCTTGCCGTAGTGATCGATCTTCACCTTGGTGCCGGTGCCCAGCGCGGCGGCGCGGGCGGCGTCGTCGACCATCCCGGTGAGCTGCTCCAGATACACGACGTCCGGATATCGAATGTAGAAGTCGGCCACGGTGCGATCGGGAACGACGTTCGGCGCGGTGCCGCCTTCCATGATCACGCCCTGCACGCGTGACTCGGGGCGAATGTTGCTGCGGATGCCGTCGATGTTGTCGAAGAGGTGAATGACGGCGGTGAGGGCATTGCGGCCCGCCCACGCGGTGAGCTGGTGCGCCGGCGCGCCGCTGAAGGGGTACTTCGTTCCGTTGATGTTCATGCAGCAGGTGCCGAATCCGGGCTGCGGACGCGTGGTGGCCGGGCTGCTGTGACTGCGCACGAGAATGTCGGCGCCATTGAAGACGCCCGCCTCGAACATGTCCGTCTTCGCGTTTGGAGGCATCATCTCTTCGCCCGGCGTCCCGTAGACGATGACGCTCCCGGGCAGCTTGTTCTTCGAGAGATATTCCGCCATCGCCACGGCGGCCGCGATGCCGATTGGCCCTTGCGTGCTGTGCTGATCGCCGTGAAACGCGCCCTTGGTGCCGCGCAGTGCGTCATACTCGAGAATGACGCCGAGGGTGGGGGTGCCGTTGTTTTTCCTGTATCGTGCGACGAACGCGGTGGGGAGCTTCGCGACACCCATCTCGATCGGTGAGCTTCTTGATGGACTTGTACTCGACGAAACCAACTTCCGGATTCTTCGTGATGTCGTCGCCGAGCGCGATGAGCTCCTTGTCCATGAGCTCCTTGGCGCGAGCGACCACGGCTTCGCGCGCGGGGTTCGGCGCGGTGAGCTTCGTGACGATCGACGGGACGTCGATGGACTGCTCGAGCGCGGCCATCTTCTTGAGGACGTCGCGAGCGGCTTCACGCTCGGTGGGAGTTTCCTGCGCTGTGAGAGGTGCAGCGAGAAGCGTGAGAGCGAGGAGGGCACCAATGCGCATATTCAGGCCGGCCGGGTGAATGTCGAGAAAACAGAATGCACAGACGAGGCAGAAATTACATGAAGTGCGATTGGCCCGCGACGGTGGCTGTCGCTTGGCGTCACGTATGACAACACCAATGCGCTGCTCTTCCGTCCCGGGCTGACGTTCGAGAGTCCGTTCTGACCAAGGTGGCAAGGGACATTCCCTGATGGACACCGGGCCGGCGCGACATGTATCATTCCCGACCATGCGCGGATCGCTCTGGCATAGGCTCTCCTCGGCCGTCTGCGGTCTCTGGCTCGTCACGGCCCTCACCGAGCCGTCGGCGCTGCATTCGTGCCCGCTGCATGGCTCGCATGGCAACGCGCACAACCATGCAGCCGCCCCACCGAGCCATGGCGGAGCGCACTCGCACACGGGGCACGACAAGGCCGAACAGTGCACCTGCATCGGCGCATGCTGCTGCGTCGTCGCCGTCGCGACCGTTCCCAGTGCTGCGCACGTCCTGACCTTCGTTGCCGTCGTACGGCCGACGAACCCCCTTGTGCCGACGGCGAGCGAACATCGCCCCACGGCTCCAGAGTACGCCCGCCCGCCGACCATCGGTCCTCCGCAGTCCACAGTCTGACGACTCCTGCGCGGCTCCCTCGAGGAGCATCGCGCTCTGGCGCGCACTCCGCGGCGCCAGCCCGACCGTCTTTCTGTGTGACCACACGTGCCCTCACGACAAGCATTTCTCCGGTGCGTACCACGCGCCGGATTTCTCGCCCTCCTTCCACTCGCGCTCTCGGCACAGGATCGGCCAGCGCGCTCTGATTCTCTCACGCGGCGTGACTCCATTGCACGTCTTCGCGCGGTAACCGTCGTCGCGACACCGGCCGAACGTGCTCAACCCGTGGGCGCGGTACACGTCGATGCGGCGACCATCCGTGTAACGCCTTCGAGCTCTCCCTGGGATCTGCTCCGGCAAGCGGCCGGCGTCGAAGTGCACGAGCAGGGACAGGGTCCCGGATTCGCATCCGACGCGTCGCTCCGCGGATTCAGCTCGGATCATTCGACGGACATGGCAACGTGGGTGGATGGCGTTCCGTTAAACGAACCTGTGAACGGCCATGCGGAGGGATACAACGATCTGTCGGTGATCTTTCCGGGCGGCGTGCAGGACATCGACGTCCTTCATGGGCCCACCAGCGCGCTCTTCGGAAACTTCGCGCTCGCCGGTGTGCTGAACGTCCGCACGCTCGAGCGAATGCGCGGCACGGACGCCACAGTTTCTAGCGGAAGCTTCGGGCGCGCCGAGGCGATGGTGCTGACCGGCTTCGACCATGGCAGCGACGGTGGCGGCGTGCTCGGCGTCCGATACCAGCGCGAGAACGGTTTTCGTCCCAACGCGGGGTACGACCAGACGCAGGGACACGCACGTCTCGTGCACGCTGTCTCGCCGGGTGTCACTCTCGACGGCGGCGTGGAGCTGTACGGTGGAAACTGGAATTCTCCCAGCTTCCTCAGCGAGGAGGAGTTCGTCCGCCATCAATATGATATTGTTTCTAACCCTACAGACGGGGGCTACAAGCGCCGCGCACAGGAGCGACTCAGCCTCCGTGTGCTCGCCGGTGACCTTGTATGGCGCACGACCGCGTATGCGACACAGAGCCGTTGGCAGCTTTTTCTGACGATTCCTCCTGCCGGCGGAAAATTCGAGGGCTCTGGGAGCCAGAGCGAGGAGGAAGACTCTCGCACCGGCTATGGTGCGACGACCGCGTTGACGCGGCCGTTCAGTCGAGGCGATTTTACCGTGGGCGCCGAAACGCGATGGGACCGGTCGAGCTATGAGAATTATTTCACGACCACCCGCACCCGTGATTCAGCCGCCGCCGTTGTAGTCGGACGACAACTGTCGGGCGCGCTGTTCCTGCAATCGCACGTTGACGTAAGCGACCGCTGGCGCGTGGACGCGGGACTCCGCTACGATGCGTTGGCTACACGCTCCGCTCCGGACAGCGGCGCGGTGATCAACGCCACGCACGGCGTGCTGTCCCCAAAACTCGGCTCACTGGTTCGCGTGACGCCGGACCTCGGCATCTATGCAAACGTTTCGCGCGGATTCCGTTCGGCGAACGGTGTCATCAGTGACCCAACGTTGGTGCCGATCACCAGTTGGGCGTACGAGACAGGTCTCAAGTTCGATCATGAAGGTGCGAACGCGTCGGTGGCGCTGTTTCGCATGGACGTCAGCAACGAGCAGACATTCAATCCGGTGACGCTCGCTTCGACGAGCGGCGGCGCGAGCCGACGACAGGGCGTGGAGCTCGACTGGCGTATTCCCGTCGCCGCGTTTCTCACGACGTCCGGAACCTGGACGTTCAACGACGCGCGGTATCGCAGTCTCGTCGCAGTGTCATCGGAAGGGACGGGTGATCCGGTGGTCCTCGACGGGCTTCGCGTCTATAACTCGTCGAAGTACATCGGCTCGGCCGCGTTGGACCTCGTGCCCGGTGCGCGGTCGATGCGGTTTCGCGTGAGCGGAAACTGGACGGGTCCCTATAGTCCCTTCGACGAGCCGGGTGTGGTCGTGGGAGGCTATGGATTGTTGCACGCGTCGGCATCGGCGCCGGTCGATCGATTCGACATTGAAGTTGGGTTACGCGACGTGTTGGATCGCGCGTACCCTGAGTTGATTGCAGGCCATATCGTCTCGCCCGGCCAGCCGCGCACGGTGTACCTGTCGGTGCGGGCACACATTGACTAAAGCACTGCAGTAGTGAAGATCAGTACCCTGTATCCGGCACTCGGTAAAAGAGTATCCGGTACGACTACCGACGCGCAGGAGCGACGGATCCTTGGCGGCGCGATGATGATCGCGCCGCCAAGGACTCGCCCCACTCAGCTTGCCGGCTTGATGCCGGTGTCGCCTACAACATCCCTTGCCGGCGTGCCATCTCGGCCAACTCGCCGCGCGACGCAACATCCAGCTTGAGAAAGATGTTGGCGAGGTGCGTACCGACCGTGCGCGGCGAGATGTCGAGCGCCGCCGCGATCTCCTTGTTCGACTTGTGAAGCGCCGCGAGACGGGCGACGTCGACCTCTCGGCTCGTCAAGCCGGCAATCCCCGGCGTGGACACACGCGCCGGCGGCCGGAGCCCGAGCTCACGAATGAGATCCCGTGTGGATGTGAGCTCCGCCTCCGCTCCCAGCCGAACGAAGACGTCATGCGCGCGCCGCAGCTCTTTCGACGCGGCCTCACGGTCGCCCATCTCTACGAGGACCTCCGCAAGCTTTCGGCGGACGCGCGCCCCGTCGAACGCCCATGGTATGGCATCGAGAGCATCGGCTCCATTCCGGAGCAACGGCGCTGCGCGCGCGTAGTCCTTCTCCAACATTGCGATGAGCGCATCGCACGTGTCCGCCCACGCCATGCCAAGCCGATGTCCCATCCGCACCGAGTCGCGGCGGAGTCGAGCCCCATATTGCCGCGCCGCGTCGAGGTCTCTCAGCCACAGCGCGGCCTCGATCATCATCGGCAAAAGCCGGTGAATGCCCCACAACAAATAGCCGGTACGATCAACGAGCTCGAGGCCGGCATCGCCGATCTCGAGTGCCTGCCGATGTTCGCCGACCGTCACGTGATATGCAACGAGACCCGCGTGTACGGGAGCGGCAGCGTTGACGTCGATGGGACTTTGGACATTGTCTCCACCGACCAGCGCACGCGCCTCGTCGAGGTATTGCTTCGCGCGGTCGCGCGCGTTGCGATGCAGGTGGATCATCGCCGACCACACGAGAAGTCGGGGAACGAGGACGCGCTGCTCCAACGCGCGTGCAAGAGGAATCGTCCGCTCCGCAAGCGCGAGGCCGGCATCCCAATCACCGGTGCCTGAGGCGTATTCGATCGCGAGCTCCGCCGTCCAGCAGCGAAGCACGGGTGACCCAAGCGCCTCGGCCAGGCGCTCGCTCTCGGCGAGATGCGCGGCGACCATCTGGCTGTTGCCCGAGAGCCCGCCAACCATGGCTAACGCCCAGTGCGCCGACCACGCGACGCCTCGCTCGTCCGCCGCCTCGGCGAACTCCACGGCACGCATTCCGTCGGTTTGTACGCGCTCCGCGGGACCGATGAAGGCGTGCAACAACAAGGACGACCGGTGAGCTCGCGCGAGCAGTGCTGGATCAGCCAGACGGCCGGCGATCCGCAGCGCGTGCTCGACATCCTCGCGTGCCGTGTCCGATTGACCGAGGCCGTGCATGGTCATCGCCCGCGCCATCAGGATGCGTGCGCGCAGCGAGTCGTCACCTGCGCGCTCCGCCGCGGCGCCCCCGACGTCGAAGTGGCCCAGTGCATCCTCGTAGCGGCCACTCCAATACGATGCGAGGCCGATGCGTCGCTGAATTGCCGCGATGCGTGCGACGTCGTCCGCGGCTTCGGCGGTTTCAAGCGCGCGGCGCCAGAGCGAGGTGGACGCGGCGTACTCACCGAGGCGCTGACGCGCCTGCGCAAGGTGCTCCACGAGCGATTGTTCGTCGACGAATGGATCGTCCACTGCTGCACGTGCTGCCCCATCGTATTGATCGAGCGCGGCCGCGAGATAGTCGGCTGCTTCGCGATTGGCATGGCGCTCCAGCGCGAGCCGGCCAGCCGCCGCCAGATAGCGCACGGCCTTTTGCGCCAGACCGCGCGCGTCGGCACGCGCATAGTGATATGCGAGCTCGTTGGCGTGTTCGTCCGCGCGTTCGCCGTGGAGCCGCTCGAGCGACTCGGCGACCGTAGCGTGCAGCAGGTGCGTCCGCGCGATGCCGAGTGCACCGTACAGAACGTCGCGCACGAGCGGATGCGTAAATTCGTACCGGATGGTGCCTTCTTCGGCGGACTCCGTGAGCACGGTGCGATCGCGTAGCTCATCGAGTGCGGCCAGGATGTCTTCTTCCGAAAGTCCGCTCACGGCGACGAGCGCATCATGGGAAACACGCGTTCCTATGACGGCCGCGAGATTGGCGACCGTTCGCGCCGATGGGCTCAGCCGGTCCACACGAGTGAGAATCGCATCGCGGATGGAGCGAGGCAGTCCCGGAAGCTCGGCTTCCCAGCCGAACCAGACTCCCTCGCGCTCGTGCAGCGCGCCGGATTCGACGAGCGCCTTGAGAATCTCTTCCGTGAAGAATGGGTTGCCGCGCGTCCATGAGTAGAGTCGGGGCGCGAGCGTGGATGCGGACGCCGCGTCGGAACGAAACACCGCGCGAAGCAGCGCGTGGAGATCATCCTGGCTCAGTGGCTCGAGCCGAGCGAGCGAGGCGGCATTGAGCGAAAGCAGGGATTGCTCCGTCGAGCGTAGCGTCGGATTACCATCCAGCTCCGATTCGTTGTACGTGCAGAGGAGCGCGATCCGCTGGCTGCCGACTTGCCGCGCGACGAAGTGCAGGAGCTCGAGCGACGACGTGTCTGCCCACTGGAGATTCTCCAGGACGATCAGCAGCGGTTTGTTTGCGGCTACGTGCGAGAGAAACTGCGCGAAGCTCCACAACAGGCGCGCCTTGGCGTCGCCACCCTGATCCCGCGCGGGCGTCGCTCCCGGCGCAAACGCGGGCGAGATGTGCGCGAGCATGCCAGCGTCGCCGCGAGTGTGCATGGCGAGCGCGGCAGGCGTCATGGCGCGCACCGTTGGCGCGACCGCATCCGCAAAGAGCGCGTAGGGGACACCCGTCTCGACCGGATATGCGCGACCGACGATCACCGTCCATCCTTGACGATCAGCGAGCTCAGCTACGCCGCCAACCAGCCGCGTCTTTCCGATACCTCCAACGCCGGCAAGGAATTGTGTGCTTCTCCGCCCTTCAGCGACGCTGGTAAGCCAGTTCGACAATAGCGCGAGCTCTTTCTGTCGCCCCACAAACGGCAAACGCAGTGGGGGCCGCGCAGTCCCGGCGGGGCGACGAATGTTCCCCTAGCGGCCGGCCATGGCAATAGGGCAGGATTCCTCCCGAATCGACACGCGTCGCCAACCACGAGCGAATCATGGACAACTTTACTCGCCGAGACGTCATGAAGACCTCCGCAGGATTCGTTGCCACCTTGGCGGCGGCCTCTCTTCTGCCGGCGAAGCTTGGCGCAGCCGTTCGGGCCGCCCGGCATGGTAGCGACGTCGCGCGTCTCCGGTTCGCCGTGATCGGGATCAATCACGGCCACATCAACAGCCAGGTCGACGCGACCACGAAGGGCGGCGGCGAGTTCGTCTCCTTTTTCGCGAAGGAGCCCGAGCTCCGCGCTGCGTTCGCCAAACGATATCCGAACGTGAAGGTTGCGAAGGACGAGCGCGAGATTCTCGAGGATCCCACGATCCAGCTCGTCCTGACCGCCGGCATTCCGGTGGAGCGTGCACCGCTCGGCATTCGCGTGATGCAACACGGAAAGGACTTCATGTCCGACAAGCCCGGCATCACGACGCTCGATCAACTTGCGGACGTGCGGCGCGTACAGGCCGAGACGAAGCGCATCTACTCGATCATGTACAGCGAGCGCTTCGAGAGTAGCGCCACCGTCAAGGCTGGAGAGCTCGTCAAGGCGGGCGCGATCGGCCAGGTCATTCAGACCGTTGGGCTCGGACCGCATCGGGTGCATCCGCCGGAGCGGCCGGACTGGTTCTGGGAGCCGGCGAATTACGGCGGCATCATCTGCGACATCGCCTCACATCAATTCGATCAGTTCCTCTTCTTCACTGGGTCGACGAGTGGCGAGGTCGTCGCGTCGCAGGTGCGCAACGTCCACCATCCGGAGCATCCACGTTTCGAGGACTTCGGCGATGTGATGGTGCGCGGCAACGGCGGAACGGGATACATCCGCGTCGACTGGTTCACACCTGCCGGCCTTCCGACGTGGGGCGACGGCCGGCTCACCGTGCTCGGAACCGACGGCTACATGGAGCTGCGCAAGTACGTGGACATCGGCGGCAGCACGAAGGGCGGCGACCATCTCATTCTCGTCGATCAGAAGGGTGTAACGCGCGTGGATTGCAAGAACGTGGAGAAACCCTATGGGCGGCAACTCGTGGACGACGTGTTGAATCGCACGGAAACGGCAATGACTCAGGCGCACTGCTTCCTGGCAATGGAGCTCGCAATACGGGCGCAACAGATGGCAAACAGAGTGGCAGGGTAAAACCAGTAGTAAGACCAGTACTCGGTATCCTGCACTCGGTAAAACAACGTATCCGGTACGGCACGGCTATCTGAGTCTGATTTCCGTTAGCTGACAACGGTGTCCGACGTCCCATCGCCGCAGGGGCATCGGCGGCGGAGAGTCTCAGCGTGGTGATGTCTGAGTTTGTGTTGCTGCCACTATACGCTGAAGCATCTCGTCCAACGCACTGTTCTGATACCACCGCCATACGAGCACGATGTCGTGTTCCGGATCGATCCAAATGGTATTCGATCCGTTGCCCAACGCGGCGAAGCTCGACGCCGGAGCGCTTGGCCATTGTTTCTTTCGCGTGTTCAACCACCACAGATAGCCATAGTCCGGACCGTGCTCGCTCGGCGTCACGGCATCCTCCAGCCACTGACGAGACACGAGCTGACGGCCGCGCCAATTGCCGTGATTCAGGATCAGCAGGCCAAAGCGCGCCAAGTCCTCGGAGTTGATCCACAGCCCGCCGCCCCAGCGAGTACCACCACTCACGGAGGCGATCGTCTTACCGTTGATGTCAACGCTCGAGTTGCCGTAGGGCACCCATCGCCAGTCGTGCGACGCGCCGATCGGCGACATGATCGCCGAGTCGAGCACGTCGGGAACGCCCGTGCCGAAGACGCGCAGCAACGAGAGTGAAAATCGATTGATCCGCACGTCGTTGTACTCGAAGTACGAGCCGGGCGCCTGAATGGCGCGCGGCTTGCGCGCTCCGTTGCCGAACTGCTCCGCGCCAATGAAGTCGGCGTTCTTTCCCCAGAGACTGCCCTCCCACTCGCTCTCCTGCTGGAGGTGGTGCTTCCAGGTGATCTGGCCGTTGTGCGGCGAGTCGTAGCCGCCGTCGTGGACATAGCGCGCCACAGGATCGTTCACGCTCTTCACCAGACCGCGATCGACGGCCACCCCCGCGACGGTCGAGAGAAAGCTCTTCGCAATGCTGTACACGGGATCGTTGGCCCTCACGTCCCCGAACTGCGCAACGACGTATCCATGGCGCAGGATGATGCCGTTCGTGGCGGCACGTTGCTTGGGCAGTGGGCCGAGCGGCGGTCCGAAGGTGCGCACCTGATCGCGATCGAAGTCCCAGGCACTGCCGTGCGAAAGCGCGAAGTCCACGGCCTCCTGGAGTTTCGCGGAGTCGAGACCCGCCGCCGCGGGCGACTTCCGCTCCCATTGGCCGGCAGGCGGAAAATATGTGGCGGCGCTCTGCGCATGGACTGCCGGCGCAAGCGCTGCAAGAACGAGCAGGATACCATAAAGAAGACGCTTCATCCGACTAAAATGACGGCCCGCCTCGTGCGTCACAACCCGGACGGTGCCGGTGACACTCGGGCGATGCGGTGGTGTAGTCATTGAGAGGTTCCATGCGATTCGCCCGAAGACACATCCTGCTCACGTTGGCGCTGCCGTTCCTGGTGGGCGCAGCCGCGCTTGGCGGACACGCTCCGGCGCGTCCGCTCATTCTCGTGGTGCATGGCCGCGGCTACCTCACGCGCGATTCGGCGATGATCAGACGGCAGGCGCTTCACGCGTTACGCGAGGGATCGTTTGGGTTGGCGGGTGATTCCCTCCTCGCCGATGATGACGTGCGCATGGTCTGGTATGCGGACGTGCTCGATTCACGCCATCGCGACTCGAACCAGTTGAAAACGTGTGTCCGTCGCGACGAGGGAAGTGCCACCACGATCTCGGCAGCGTCCATACTACGCGTCTTCGCAGTCTTCGCCAGCGACTTGCTCGAAGCGAGCGTGAGCGGCGATCAAGCAGACGACGTTCGTGGTGTCGCGGGCGACCTGCGCTTCTTCGGTGACCAGGCATCGCGATGCCTGGCCGAGGGTCGCATCGCGGATGCGATCTCGCGGGCGGTTGACGACGGACGACCTGTCGTGCTCGTCGCGCATAGCCTCGGCGCGCTCGTCGCGTGGAGCTATCTCCAGCACCGCGGCACGGCTAGCGAATCGCAGCCACCAGAAATTCGACGTCTGGTCACCATAGGTTCTCCGCTCGGCTCCGACGATCTGCGCGAGCTCCTGCTCGACGACAGCGGGCCACTGGCCCTTCCTCGCGGCGTGCGCTCGTGGGTCAATGTGGTGAACGAGCGCGATCCCTTTGCATCACGTTTGCTCGGCCGCGATTCGACTGGCAG
>WNFL01168895.1_pt4 | contig 12053 bp, 14 predicted proteins | sample 5400361 | NCBI WGS metagenome assembly WNFL01 (sample SAMN13153351, study PRJNA577476) | soil metagenome | isolation source: 40 cm soil on Douglas fir-dominated hillslope | place: USA:California | collected 2013-09-17
ATCCGCATCGCGTCTTTGCAAACAGGGAGATGATAGATATCACATACAAGCAAGGTTGGCCACTAATGTTGCTAAGATGCTTGCACTGCGACTTGGCGTTCACTGCGATGCATTCCGCACCGGCGGAGTGTCCAGCGGTCCGGCGCCGTGGCCACCAGAGGTCTGAGATATGATATTACCATCTACCCAACTGCGTAGGAATACTATATTATCCACTACGACGCTACATCTTCGTGGAGAAGTACAAATTCGCGATTGGAGGTCCCAAATTTAATCACTGGCAGGATAAAGTCAGTTTGTACTCTCAACAAACGCAGAGGGGCCCCTACCATCATTTAGCCTCAACTCATAGTACCGGGCAGCTGGAATGGTCTCTCCATTAACGTGTGTCCCATTCGTCGATTCTAGGTCGATGACAAATGGTCTATAAATCACCAATACACCGTGATTAATGGTTGCGAAGGACAAGAGAAGAGTAGATGCATACTTGATAATACCCTTCTTATCGCCAAACTCGGTCTTCTCCATCAGATGGGTGGTTGAGAGGGATATCCACCACCTACCCAGAGGAGTGTTGAGCATCCCAGTCCGAGTGGAAAAGGAAAGTTGGCCGCACCGCTGCATCACGACCGAAAAGGACGGCACTCTGTTTGTGAATAGCTAGTGGTTCTACAAAGAAGAGGGTAGTACTAGGAATCAATAGACGGGTAGGGACATACCTGGGTCTTTTTCATTCTCGAAATCGTACAATCGCCAGTGCTCCGTTGGCTTGCGAGCCTCTGGGGGCTCATTATACTTAAGCACCGTTTTAGTGCCATCTGATCTGTGCACCGTATTCGTAGCAGCTGCGAGCAGGCCAGAATTTTTGAAGTCTGGCTTGTTCTTGTCTTCGTCGCTGCGTTTGGTTATTAGAGTGTTGGTTAGTCTGACCATAGTGGCGAGCATACCTTGATCTGTTGATCCGTGAGTGTTTCATTACTAAGCTACCGAACAGTTTAGGCGCACCTGGATACAGAACGAGCCCGCCCGCGATCAGACCGCGCGTCCTCACTCCTATCACGTTTATTCACACTCCTTTCGTCATCTTGGTCGCCACCATAGCGATATGGCCTCCCGATGAGTTCCTTCCCATTCGGCGCGTCTCTACTTGCCCCGCGTTTGCGTTTCCTTGGAGGGCTCTGGCTCCTGCCTCGATCCGCAGGTCGTTCCCGCTTTACGGGTCGATCCCTTGCATGACTAATTTGAGTGTGGGGGGCCGGGCCTGAATCTCCTCGCCGCCCCTCGTTGTCTTTGTAGCCAGAATCGTAGCGGCGGTCGCGCGGACGGGGCCATCCATTATCCCTCGAACGGCTCCGTGGACGACCATTTCTTGAGGGCCCATCTCGGCGGTCGTAGTAGTCGCCTCGCGGGTGTCTGTGTCGTTTGTCTCCGTCGTAGTCGCGCGTCCTGCCTGAGGCACGCGAATCATAATGACCACCTCTTTTGTCGTAAGGGGAAGGCGAGCGTTTGCTCATTGTTGTGGGTAGCGAGCGCGTGAGTGCGTGAGTGTTGTGGGCAGGTTCAACCCTACTTGTTTTCTGCCTCTTTTCCGGTCAGCGCCCAGAGGAGGCCATGGCGTCGCGGACAGTGATTAAAAAAGCCATAAATCTACCTGTAACGTCTACAACGCTCGCAAACGGAGTTCCATTCGCCCCTCTCCTCAACCTCAACGCCCGGGCCTCGACTTTAGAAGCCATCGAGTATGCTGAGCACAACCACACCCACGAGGTCCATGGGCACCGTGCCGCTCCTAGAGCTCCCTGGGCTGGGGGCGCAGTCCGTTCGTCGTCTGGCCTTGTCTCCACCACGTTTGTCAACGGTACGTTGGTCGAAAACACGCTTGGCTCTCATTGGTCCCCTTCGCGGGCTCAGAATAACCGTTAACTAATTACGAAAATCATCTTCTCTTATAGCTCTCCCTCTTCATCCCGCCACTCGCTTGATGCACACTTCGGCCGTTCGCACGTATGACAATAGCATCCCGGAGCCCAACGCGGTCCCCAATTTCGAGCACTACAAGTCGGCAAATCCAGAAAACACTCGTTCCCTCTCCTACTTTATGGTCGGAAGCTTGGGCATCATTTCGGCCTCCATGGCTAAGGCGTCGATCACAAACTTCCTTTCCAGTATGTCCGCCTCAGCAGACGTCCTCGCCCTCGCCAAGGTCGAAGTTGGTCTCGCTTCCATTCCGGAAGGCAAGAACGTCATCATTAAGTGGCGCGGTAAACCTGTGTTCGTCCGTCACCGTACCGAGGATGAAATCGAAGAAGCGAGGAATGTTGATATCAAGTCGCTTCGAGACCCTGAGACGGACGATGCAAGAGTTAAGAAGCCCGAGTGGTTGGTCATGCTCGGTGTCTGTACTCATCTGGGATGCGTACCCATCGGCGAGAGCGGTGACTATGGAGGATGGTTCTGCCCTTGCCACGGTTCCCACTACGATATCTGTGAGTGCCCCTCGACGAAGTGTGATATGTTCCTGACGTCCACTTTCCAGCCGGTAGGATTCGTAAGGGACCTGCACCTTTGAATCTCGAGATCCCACCGTATGAGCTCAACGAGGCAGAAGAGAAGCTCATCGTCGGTTAAGGTGTCATAGATAAGTCTGCATAATAGGACCTATCTTTACTTTCTGGGAATATTGCCTCCCCGGGCAACCCAAATTCAACCATTAGCTCGCCGAGTACCACTCAATCGGTAGTTGTCGTAGCTGCGAGCCATCTGGGATTATCGCCGCGAATAGCCTCAGTCTAGGCTCACCGCACCATTCACTAGCATGCATCCTACACAATTGTGTCTGGTTCGTACCCTGCTGCGCACAGAGGAATCGTCTTCAATACCCTCCAAATGTTAATCCACGATTACGAGCACTACAAGTAGATAGTTGCTACAGGGAGGTACTTGCGGCTTTCCATCTGCGAGTAATTTGGACTGGGTGCGTGGTCGCTTTCGTAGAGTGAAGGGGTGGGTCAAGTCATTCTTAAAATGAGGCAACAGGCCATTCTCTGAATTGATCATGAGGCTTTCCTGGAGAAATTGGAGCAAATCTCCTTTCACATCTCTATAACGTGATGTGTCCATTTGGCTGACTTCACCAATCCGATTTCATCGTTGTTTTTGTAATGGGTAGCACAAAGCGGTAGTCAAGAGCGGTTCGAGAAGCGGTAGGTGCCTGAACTCAACTTGTCTACGGACAATGCCCCTGTCATCTCATACCCGATCAATTTCTCTTGATTTTGAGGACATTACCTTTATTGGAACCACCCAAATTCTCAATAGTACACCGCCTTAACCCATCCTCCTCTGGCCTCTGTTTGTAGTATCACGTATTAGGTTCTCTTTGGCTATTGTAGTTCCCTCTTCTTCTCACCTTGTCACCCATTTGTCTTATATGCTTTTCCTAGAATGACCCGTCCACAAGGCCGCCGCCAACATTCCTCTATGATGGTAAGTAAGTATGTCTGAGACTAGAGCATCAGTAGCACCTGTTCTCTAGCCCCGCCAACCTGAATGACTGCTGAATATGAGAGATAGGGCCACGTGCCCATTTATGAACCCTTGTAGGCCGTGTGATAGGTAAAAAGGTTGGTAGGTAGTCAAGGACATTGTGAACATGTATACTCCATCATATTATAATAATGTAGTGTTGACTCTTGTTCATCGCTATTGATTTCGGCATGCGCGCCCTCCTTTTTGAATTCATCTCACTTATCCTTCCTGCCATCCCTACCTTCTTTCACGTGAAAGCATCTGCTTTGATAAAGTGCATGATTGTATCTTTGTTTCAATAATTGCACGACTTATCCTAATTTTCTAATGACCGTACAGGTAACCCAAATCATTTGGTTTTGAGTGATAATTGGTAAAGTATTTTAGGTTAAAACTGGTGATCAGAATTAGGAACCTTTACACAGTGTCTGGCCACAATTTGAGTAAACTCACATGATCTTCTTGAGGTCTGGCTCGTTCTATCCAAAGCTATTTGGCCAGGTCCATTATGTGCACATCCTGCTCAATCCTTGTGAGACTCGGGTTTCCTAAAAGAATAGTATAAAAGAGAGGAATGAATGTCCCTCGTGATAGAGTGAGCCATGAGAGGAGATGTTATGGTCATCGCACTTTCAGTAGCCAGTCCCGACGGCACCCGATCGGAAGCATTTCCCAACGGCCTCTTCCCGCCGGCACCTGTCACGATGCACGATGTGTCATTCGGTCGCCAGTCCCACCGGCTTCGCCTCGAGTCCCAAGTCACACATCGTTCCCATTTCCGCTCGTCGTTATCCTACAATCTCACATGCTCCGAGGCCCGACACCTCATTGCCCTGCGCGACGACGCCCGTTTCCTGGTACATTTGTTCAGTCGGACACGATCCCCTTTGATACACCTTAGTTCTATTTCACTTCCGATCGTGTCTTCGTTCGGTTATCCGACACCTTGTCCCTCGACCATTGCACCATACTTTCTCGATGTGGTTTTTATACTCCTGTAGATATAATCGAATTGGGCCAGCCCCTCGCCCATTCTATCTGCCTCACCTCTCTTGTCCACGCTTTTCCTTCACGCTTCGAGTCCTACCCCCCGCACACATAGGTTGTGCTTAAGCGAAACCCGATAGCGATACTGTCAGGAACAAAACCTACCATGTCCGGGGAACGCGCTCTAACAGGAGAAAGGCAGAGAGTAATGTCGATAAGATAATTCAAACCTGAGTCGGGAGAACCAGACGCGGGTATCCCTGAAAGTTTCGCTTTCAGGCTGCTGGCTTCACACACTGGAAAGACAGAGCAAGGGAATGAAGTGAAATACTGAACAGAGGAAGGAAGACGAGATTCCAGTCGATATTCCGACTGGAGTCTTCGTCATCGCATACATGTAACTTAAATACTAAAATGGAGGGCAACGAGGAAAAAGAATAAAGTCCATGAAACAATATGCGAAGCTGGGGTCATCTGAGTGAAGGATAAAATGAACAAACTCATAGACCTAACTACAAACTGCTGCGGGCGCGGTATCGGGGGAATTTAAGTAAGATAGAAGATGAAATATAAACGAAGGGGGAAGTGGACTGGGTGATCGGAACGTTGCTATCGTGAGTGCGCGTGAATGCGGGTGAGAGGTGAAGTGTGTCGGGGACGAGCGAGCGTATTTTTGAATGTGCGTGAGTAGGCGATCGCTTGTCGGTCGCGCTTTGTGAACCACCTGCAATCGGGTTCGAAACATTGCAAATATTCGCTTTCCTAACATGTACAACGAGGATGGATGGTGAAATGAGTCCAGGTACGCGGTGCCAGATATCGGTCGAGGGCGCGGTCGGGAGCAAAGTAGAACAAAGTGGTACAGAAATAGACGTCCTCGAAAGACGAAATACAAAAGGAACAAACGCTACTACACGCGACGACAGAGGATGGGTCTCGGAGAACATGAGGAGAGGGTAAGCGAACTACGGAAGGAGATGGGTAGGAGGCCATCGGGAATGGTGACCAGGTGGCGCATCTTGAAATGCTTCTGAATTGTTGCCATCGGGTGGGAGACACATCGGGCACCGGCGGCCGCTAGCTACCGCTACCAATGGGACTGACGGCGTACCGACGACGCCGACTTTTTAGAGGGATTGCCTGTACACACCTGGTGTCATGAGATAAAAGGGTGTGATAAAAGGGTGTGATAAAAGGGTGTGATAAAAGGGTGTCCTGGGCAATGATTCCCGCCCTCTTCGTTATCCCCCAAACAACCTATCTACTTACACACTGGTTCACCAGCGCAACCATGGAATACGCCACAAGTAAGCTCCCAGCTTCGGTTCGATCTGTCCTCGTTACTGACCTTTCCTTCCCAGCGTCGGACTTAGACATCGATGGCGTCGATCTGACGTTCCTCAAAATGTGTCGGTCCCATGTCGGCAATGCCGAGACTCAGGCTGGCACGCAATACCCCTTCTCCACCTCTCCAACGACTCTAGAGTTCGACTTCAGCCAGCCCGAGGTTGACCAGATCCGCCAGTCCCGCCTCCTTAACAACTACCCAGACGCGTTTACTGACACCCACGGCCTGAGCGGCGCACCGTTTTTGTTCAAGACCGGCGCTGCGTGGCCCAAGGCCACGGGCGGTCCTCACGCCCAACGCTTCCGTCGCGAACTGCGCCCCATCGGCGGCCATCCCATCCTGTCCGCCTGGGACGCGATCCTCACGGACACCGGGGCATACCTCAATGGTGTTGGGAAGACGTTCACCGCTGTTATGGCGTTAGGCTTTGCCAACGTTGGAGTGAAAACGGCATTCTGCCCGCTGGTGGTGACTGTTGGGGTGGAGCCAGACACTATCGAGTTCGAGGTTGCCAAGTCCGTTGCCGAATACGTCAAGATCAACATCATCAACAAGGCCGGCTTCAATGAGATCGAGGTCGCCATCTGGGAATTCGGCAAGCGAGCAAAACACGTTGGAGATGCTCGTGGACCTCTTTGACTGTTTGGAGAGCCTTGAGCCACAGTTGGCATCAAAGGTCGTCTCTCGCTTTGAAGAGCTCCAGGATTGTGGCCAACGTCATTGGTCCTCTCGCGATTTTCCTGGGAAGGTCATGGAGAAGGGTATCCGGAAGGTCAGGGTGATCTTGTGGGGGTGAGTCCTGGTCAAAGTATCGCCGCGCGTGCCGCCATGTTGCTTGATTAGCTCCTTTTATGTCGTTATGCATGTATGGCGAACCATGAATTCTACTATAGAACGCAGCGCGTGTCCTTACGGTTCTTCTCTGCTTCTTTGCATGGGCTTCAACAAATATGATCATCTCCTCCACTCTGCTGTTGTCCTCGCTACCTTTTAGACCTGACCACATCACGTTGTCTACCGACTGCCTGCAATAAGGGCTGAACACAATGTCCTTATCTCTTCCACCACCAGGAATCCCATTCTGATGGACTTCCCGCCATTGGTACACCTGGCTCCGCAACAATATATTCTCTTCACTTCAATATCAGGATTCATTGATGAATTCCCCTGTTACAGACTGGACCACCAAATGGCCTACATCAGATCTTTTCGCGTTCATCCCTTCAGCAATGACTTCGTTTCGTCCGCACCATCCCCAACGGATGGCAACCCAACCTACAGCGATCTGGATCCCAGTGGACTGGAAGTATGCTCTGGTACCTATCATCGCAGCGCAAAGACGAATGCCCGATGGCATGAATGGGCTCAGCATCGATGACAGCCCGTTTGGGGCCCCCGGCATAAGTTCGCAACTCTACGAGTTCTTCAAGGAGAAGAACCAGAAGGTCAGTCACTTTATGATCGGCGCCAACATCCGTGACCGCGCGTAGGTTTTCCTTCGCGCATTCCAAGAGCTCGAAGACGACATTGGTGTACACACCTGGTCTCGTCCTTACATGGCAACTCTCACCAACGAACGGGTCGATGTTGAGATTGGTTGGACACTGCAAATTATTCACGACTCGACTGGAGGGTGTGTTCTTCGATAACCATTGTCGCTTCGCGCTTTTATTTGCCCTCGTTTTGGATCCTCTTTCGTTTTTTGTCTTCGTGTGATGAACAGAAGCTTGGCGCGTTGTTATCTCCACCGTGAGGTTGAATGCGTGTTCAATGATGTGAGCCAGGCCGCTTCTCCATCGAAGAGAATTTCACTCGAGCCTCCTATATGGGCGATCGCGTTACGGGCGCCTAATTGAGTATAATTTAAAATGCGGATAAACTCCGTTGGTCGGGTTGGTAGGGAGATGCGGGTGAGTGGCAGTCGGACGAGGAATACTGCCACCTAAGGTGACCGAAGGCGAGAGCATACGTAATGGTCCCGACCCAGCAGTACCTCCCATCCTAAGGGAGCCTGACGCACCCCCCCATCGCCGCCGCTGCTCAGAAGTCAAGCGTCTTGCGAACGCTGCCGGACCGCCCCCGCTCATGAGAAAAGGAGACCGAGGGCACTCACAGAAGCCGGCCAAGCCGCTCTGTAGTGTCGATCGCATAACCTCGTCATCGCAGCCACTAGCACAGCCACTGCTTCCTAAGATGGGGGTCCATCTCGTCTTCCAGAATTCAAAACTACAATGAGGAATCACTTATTCATTAAGATGTACGTCTAGGTATCTTATATGACACAAAAACGTGTATCAAACCAGGGAGGAGACATAGTACTAATTCCAAAGGCACTGGAACGGCACTTGAAAACTATCGAACATAGAGCAGTAAGTGATAAGAACACTAATATTCTGACAGGAAGACTGCTCTAGACCAAGTTCGCATTGTTCCTCTGGTTATCATCTGGTGTAGCATGTTGTTGTTTCGGTGTAACTTGTTGTCGTTTGTGTTCTAGGACGTATTGATCAATATTTGTCCGTCCCAGCCAAAAGGTACGTCACGCACCTTGATACGAAATAAGACCCCTGCAAACAGAGAGACAAAGGGCCACTAAGGCACCAACCTGCCCGAAACCCCAATCATATTCGTTGTCATCAATCAGGCGTCGATTGGAAAGCGTGAGCTTTATCGTCTGCATATTCCAAAAAAAAAAGAATGCGAGTGGAATGCGAGCAAATAGTATAATTAAAATTAACTTGGCCTTCGGGTTCTGGGGGGCCCAGAATTCAGACCGTCCCGACCAGACCACCAAAGAAGGTACCAGTTGACTAAGAAGGCCCCAGATGAGATCAACATACAGCCACAAAACGGCATCGTCCCGTTCTTCGGGTCTACCATCCCCATCAACCCAGACGATGAAGCAATTGCCGCCTGTGTCATCCCAAACCGAATTGAGACGATAAATAGTCACGCAATTCATGGCAACCGAAAGGAGTTGATTTCCAAAGAAATAGAAACCAAGGATGCGATCGGATGGTTTTCGTGGAGAGAAGATTAAACCACGAGAATGCCATCCCACCGTGGAGAGCGCGGATAAAAATGAATAGCAGAGGAAGAGATGATAAGTTGTGATGGTGTTCCACTGGGAGAAGGCAGCAATACAGAGGGCATATCCGGCTGCAGTGGATCCAATCACAAATTCTTGAAGCAAGGTGTCGATCCACTCCGACTTGGTTTGCTCGGAGGGAGAATGCTTTAGAGCCCATGAATAGTAAAACAGGACCAGATTAAGCGCTCCCTGAGCATAGAATGTAATGATTATCTGGAGTGGAGGTGAGGAGTGCATCACCGGAAAAAAAGGCACTGACACCAATCCCACTGACGTCTGGATTCGCATGAATCAATGAGGTGCATTCCATCCCAATGGTATGCCTGAGTGGCTGAGGAGTTGCAAGCCATCTAGCGAGCTCCCTGTTATACTCGGGCCTTGATGTCGGAACCCTTACCATGGGAACTGTAAAACTTAACAGGAAGAGAAGGTCTTGTTTTTTAGAAGAGACCAGTGACAGGGTGGTTAGGTTAAATTGAATGGAGACTGACAGTAGTGCAATTGACGACCCTGGAAAGTATGTTTCGAATGAGGCAAATCGCAAGTGATTGTGGCGCTATAAGACGCGCGCATCATCAGGGTGCTGGAGTGAAGACACGGCCGCGCCTTACCATCCAAGGGGACCTCGTTGCTTCACACCACCTGCTCGTTGGTCTCCTTCACCGAAACCGATGGATACTTGGATCACTGATGAAGTTTGGTGGAAGGATGCAAGGGTTGATGGCGAGGAGCCATATAACGCTGGTCGCTTTGGACTTTGCTGCTTCTTCGGCTCCATCGTCGCAGGAGAGCCACTCTACCTCCTTAGAAATATGTCACAGCATGGGAGGCAGTTTGCTTTCTTCAACTTTTTGATTCCGGTCCTTGGCTGCCTCATCGTCCAATTTATCACTCTCGCTAGCGCAATGTGGTTGGCTTACATGCCTTGGCGCGAAGAGTACCCAGTATGTATAGCGTCCTATAGTTCTTGTTGCTTTTTCTAATGTGGCTACTAGACTCTCGTCAGTTTCGCGCTGGGGATTGCCACGTTCTCTTCTCTTTGGACTCCTTTGGCCCTGGCAGAAGTAACCAGTCAGATCCATTTCATCACAGAAACTGGTCCGCTAGCCCCGACGTCCAAGGAATCAAGAAACACATCGACAAAGTCTTCATAGCGACCTGCATAGTCACAAACCTTGTCAGAAACGCGTTGTGGGTCGCACGTCTAGAAGATACTATTGAATGGGACAGTGTCTGGGCCTTCCAGCACCTTTATTTTGGAGTGGAGTGGATGACACTCCTGAACATTTGGTGGACGGCGCGTCTGTCGAATCTAGCAAAGTACCAAAATCAGGAAAAGGTACATATTTATCTTCTGTGTTTCGAACTGCTTACTATTCCATTCAATAGACCGATCGCGCAATACGTCTTTTCCTATTGCCAGCGCTAGTCATTCGCGAACTCTTCGTCTACCTACACTACAACTGTGCTGTAGGGGGTGCATCGCATCGGTATCTATATTCTCTCTCGTGGTACGAGTATCGGTTAGGACAAGCCGCTGTTCAGGGGCTACTGGAGGTTTTCATAGCGACTGCTTTGATGCACTGCGCTATAACCATTAGGCAGGGGACACTCGTTCATTCTGATTGCTAATTTCGAAGCGAGAAGAGTGTCCGTATGAAAATCCTCGCTGTGTCACTGTTCTTTTTAGATGGTGGTTTTCCGATAGTAGCGTTCTCGGGCCGCGAAGTTTTGTCTGTAGATCGATTGAATATATGGAGTGATGAAAAAATGATGGTTCAGGGGAAGCGAACTTGAACAGAAGGACCGGGAGAGTCGAAGTCGGCATTCTGACTTCGGAATCCGGTACAGGGTCATATTGAGGCAGAGAGAGGGAATCACGAAACACTAACTTAAATAGAATCCATAAGGAGGAGGAAAAATCACTCAAGTGGGTAAGGGACCGAAGGAGATAAGAGGTGGGAGGAGAAATATACAGGTCCACATACATCCAATATAAATATAATATATAAAAGCCGCAGCCTGTGGGAAAGATACCCTACGTGACGAATGAGATGTAGCATGCAGGGCAGGGCGGGTATTTACTCCATCCTTCATGCATTCCCTAATCGAAATGGTGATAGGCTGTTGATACTGCACAAACTCGGGCACAAACCGCTCGATTTTCACGTGCCTCAAGTTCCGCGCTGGACAGCGGCACGAGACCCATTGAGGAACGACAGAAAAGGTGTTGAGAAAAGAAAAAGGTCATAAGAACTGGTCAGAAAGTAGGGTGCGTGACTAGGCCTGGGCTGGGTGGACAAAAAGGAAAGCAGAAACAAGGATAAAGCAGCAACAGGTGGTTGTTAGAGCCTTGAGCGTTGGGCCGCGTTGGACGGAAACGGATATTATATGAGAACGCCGCCGCTTTCGCTGATCCTATGACTAATACCAAAGACAAAGGGGATCCATTCTTCGGGATATTTGGTTCGAGTCACTATTATTAATGGTGTGACGTCATAAATGTTCTGAGCCTGGGTGGCTGAACTGATCGTGAAACGGATCGTGAAACTGACCGTGAGACCAGCTGCCCTCTACGTTTCATACGAACGCGTCATTTTACCTATGGGTGTCAGATCAGATCGATGCCATTTTTCGGTTTCCTTTCCAATCGTTTGCCCAGTTCCTTGCTTCGCTGTCGTCCTTTTACACTCAATGAGCACTTAATATCATCCAGATTACTCATGTGTTCTCACATTCATAGTTGGTGTAGACCTTGAAGCGCAACTCGCGTAGCGCCCGTCGCCTTTCGTTGTGTAACGGCCGTGGTTTGCGGTCGAAACAAACGAATTCAATACAGTACATTATATGGTTACATATGGAACTTTTCAGATAGCAGTCAGTCACCAACCGCTGAAGGTCTGAACGTGGTACTTTTCGTGTGAACTGAATTATGTCACCTTGTTGGTTTAATTGTACAGTTAATCAATTGTGATACTTTCCACCAATAGAGGGAGACCGCCGGCGTGTAAGGACCTGTTGGAGCGGTTGGAATGGCAGACGGGTGTGGTTCAACAATGAGATAGTGTAACTCCCAGCGGTTATCAGAGTTCAAGAAGG
>WNFL01094859.1_pt2 | contig 12052 bp, 9 predicted proteins | sample 5400361 | NCBI WGS metagenome assembly WNFL01 (sample SAMN13153351, study PRJNA577476) | soil metagenome | isolation source: 40 cm soil on Douglas fir-dominated hillslope | place: USA:California | collected 2013-09-17
GCAAGGGATCCATGGCCCCGTCTTCGACCAGCTTGCGGCGCATTTGCACGATGATGGGCACGTGCTCCACGGCGACCGGACAAATCTCGACGCAGGCCATGCAGGTGCGGCATGACCACAGAGTCTCCATGGCCACTTGTCCGGGCGCCTTGCCGTGGATGTCGAGCTCGGCGGCCGCCGGCACGACGCCGGATTCGAGCGTCGCCTGCGCGAACTCGCGCAAGCTCAAGATCACGTCGCGCGGCGACAGCGGTGCGCCGACCGCGCGGGCGGGGCAGGCTTCATGGCAGCGGCCGCACTTGGTGCAGGCATCGAGATTCAGGAGTTGCTTCCAATTGAAATCGGTGATTTTCGCGGCGCCCACTTGTTCCTGAGAGTCAGGAACTCGGGGCAATCTTTGCGATGCCAGCGGATCGCGGACCATCAGCGAGGCCGCCGACGTGAAGATGTGTTTGACCTTGGTGAAGGGAATGAGGGCGATGAGGATGAGCGCAATCAGGCCGTGAAACCACCACAAGCCATGGCGGAGCAAGCCGCCGCCATGCTCTCCCAGCCCCAGGGCGCGCATGCCCTCCGCCAGCAGCGCGCCCACGGGAGACCACCAGCGGGTGCCCCAGACGTCCGCGCGGCCCTGCAGCCAAACCAGCCTTGCCGCTTCCAGAACATAGCCCGTCACGCCAATGATCAACAGGATCCACAGGAAAGCCCAATCTTCGCGGCGGTATTGCGGGCGATTGAAGTCCGGATCGCCCGGCACCCGGTCCGGTCTTGCATAGTCGAGTTTCGGCAGGCGCATCCAGCCGCGCCGATACATCATGAACACAAGACCCGCAATCAGAGCGACGCCCGCCACATCCAGTACCAACGAGAACACCAGGTAGAACCGGCCGTACCAGAAACGAATTCCAAACAGCGGTTCGAGAATGTCGTATTCCAGCGTGATCGTGGCCGTGCCGGCAAACAGCAACATGAACCCGTAGAAGATCAGGCGATGCGCGCCTCCCGCCGCCGGGTCACGGCGGTCGACGGTGCGATGACTGAGAACCGAGGAGAGCATAGCGCCGAACCTTGCCCACAGCCCCCCTTCAAGCCGAAGCGCCGCGCCGCGGCGATACTTGCGGATCTGCACATAGACGCCGTAGCAAAAGATCGCGATCGCCGCGTAACCCAGCAAGTAGAAGAGCCGCACCTCGGCTGCTCCGAACGCCTCGAAAAGTATCCGAGTGACGGCGTCAGTGCGGCTCATGATCAGGTCTTGTACTCGAGCTCGAACGTTCCGCCGGGCATATGCGCCGCGCCCCAGACGGCGACTTCGCGCTTGTACGGCAGCGGCTGTTGCGCCTTGGCTTCTTCGATTTCGCGGGCCAGCCGCTGGCCGGTAAAGGTCGCGTCGGCGATGAGACGCGGCGCTTCGGCGTCGCCGATCAAGTACACATCCTTGACGCCGTTCTTCTGCCACTCGCCGTGGCGTGCCTTGAGCTCGGTATACAGGCTGTCGTTCGAATGCCGGCCGGTGACCAGGACCAGCGAGTCGAATTCCACCCAGCGCTGGCTCTTGTTGACGTCGCGCGGCAAGTGACCTCGTCCGCGGTAGGTGCGCTTGGAGCCGTCACCGTAAATGTCGTACACCTCGAGACGCCCTTTTTCTATGCGCGAAGCGAAGGCGTTGTGAACTTCCTTGATGTGCAGCTCGTGCATGCGCCGCATCATGTTCGGATACTCGAGCGTGAAGTGCATGTAGTTGGCGAGATGCACGCCCGTGACCAAGGTGACTTCGTGCCCTGCGACAGCCAGCTTTTCCGCAAGGCTCGGCGCCATGAAGTAGGTGTCGGCGTTCAGGATCACGACGCGCTTGCCGATGGCCTTCTTGCCTTCCAGCACCTGTTCCGGCGTGAGCTGATCCGGTTGCGAGGCGTCCGCGCCCGGAATGGGGTCGTGGCTCAGGCAATTCGTGCCGTCGGTGTTCCACGATGAGCCGGTGGCAATGACGATTTTCTCGGCGCCGTAAGTGAGGGCCGCTTCGGCCGTCATCGGCTTCTGGCCGAGCGCCACCTGGCTCTGCTTGTTCTTCTTCACGAGCTTGTTGATCTGCAGCTCGCGGTAGTCGCGGTGGTAGCCCCACTCGCCGAGTCCAGGCAGTGTGATGATGGAATTCAAATGACCGCCGATCTTGGGCTGAGTGTCATAAAGATGCACGGTGTAGCCGCGTTCCATCAGCACCCGGGCGCATTCGGCGCCGGAAGGGCCGGCCCCGACCACCAAGATGGAGTCGTCGGAGCCGCGCTTCGGGAATTTTTCCGGATGCCAGCCGCGCCGGTACTCCTCGCCCGCGGTGGCGTTCTGCGTGCAGATCATCGGCGGCCCGCCGATTTCCCAGCGCGAAATGCAGACATTGCAGCCGATGCAGACGCGGATGTCGTCGTAGCGGCCCTCTTCGATCTTCTTCGGCAGCCAGGGATCGGAGATGGACGGCCGTGCCGCGCCGATGATATCGGCGATGCCCTTGGTCACGATCTCCGTCATTTTTTCCGGATCGGTGAAGCGGCCGACGCCGAGCACGGGTTTCTTGGCCACTTGCTTGACGAAGCGCGTCCACGGCACCTGGTGGCCTTGGCTGTAGAACCGGGAGGGACCCGCGTCCTCGCCCCACTCGGCGATGTCGCCCACATCCACGTCCCACAAATCGACCAGCGGGTCGGCCATCCCGATGAACTTCATGCCGTCATTCTCGACCTCGACCCCCGATTCACCGTACAGGGTATCGACGGCAAAGCGGGTGGCGATCGCGGTGTCGTTGCCGACGGCGCGCCGGACTTTTTCCAAGGTTTCCAGCCAGAAGCGCGCACGGTTTTCCAGCGTGCCGCCGTATTTGTCCTTGCGCTTGTTGTAGTAGGGCGAGAGAAACTGCAGCGGCAGGTAGGAGTGCGCGCCGTAGACATAGACGATGTCGAAGCCGGCGTCGCGGGAGCGCAATGCCGCGTCGACATAGTACTGCTGGACCATGGCGATGTCGTCCAAGTCCATTTCCTTGCAGTAGGTGAGCGTCTCGAATTCCGAGGCGTATTGACTCGGGCCCCGCGGCGTCGCGCGCGATTCCATGCAGGGCGCATGGGACGCGCCGTACCACAGCTCAACTCCGGCAAGGGAGCCGAAGTGATGGATGTGATCGGTCATGGCGCGCAGATTGCGGACGTCGCCCGCGTCCCAGATGCGCGCCGACAGGCGATGCGTGTCGTCCGATTCGGGGTGAATGGAACAATATTCGGTATTGATTCCCGCCCAGCCGCCTTCGGCTTTCAGCGAACGATGCGCCGCCTGGAATCCCGGCTTGTCGGAACCCGCACCGATGCAATGGGGCACCTGATAGAACCGGTTGCGCAGCGTCTTGGGGCCGATTTTGATCGGCTGAAACAGGATGTCGTGTTTTGGGTCGCGCGCCATACTCTTATCCTCCGGCTTTGTAGCGGTGTTTATTTGGGAAGGACTCGCCCCCCGAGGCGAGGAACTCGTATCATATTCTCGATCGAACGGCGCTGACCAGGCGGCCGCTGCGCCAATCGGGAGTGCGCGTCGAGCGGCCGGAGGAGTGCGCGGGCATCGGAATTAAATAACATGTCAGTTACTGTAGTGCAAATTAATTGCGTGCAGTGTAAATTGACTTGGAAGCACATGGAAGCTGCAGTCTATGCGTGACCCTTCGGACTCAAAGAGGCCTCGCTTGGCGCGTTCACCCAAAAGCCCGAGATCGGGCTCGGTATCGGCAGTCTCTTCGGGCAACGTCGGCCGGCAATTAGGCGCTGTCGCGCGGCGGGTGCGCGAGAGCCAGGATTTGACGCTGACGGATGTGGCAACCTCCGCCGGGATCAGCGCGGGGATGCTCAGCCGGCTGGAAACGGGCCATGTCACCCCCAGTCTGGAGACCCTGGTCGCGCTCGCGGGTGCGCTCGGCGTAAGGCCGGCGCTGCTGCTGCAGCAGCTGGGAGGGGACGAGGAGGGGGCGCAACGCGTGCCCGCGGGCCAAGGGCTCGAGGTGGTCAGGCGCGGCACCCGCCGCGGCCATACCTACCATCTGCTGGCCGCTCAGCGCGGCCCGCGAAAATCATTCGAGCCCTTTCTCGTGACGCTGACCGACAAGAGCGAAGTGTTTCCCGGCTTCCAGCACCCGGGCTCCGAATTCATTTACATCCTGGCCGGCTCGCTGACTTATCGGCACGGCAGCCACAGCTATCCGCTGACGGCGGGCGATTCGTTGAGTTTCCGGGGCGACGTAGCGCACGGTCCCGAGACCTTGGATAAGGTGCCGATTCGTATGCTGTCCATCATCATTTACGATGAAGAGGATTGAGCCGCGAAGTTTTGACCAATCAGGGTTCCGCAGGGTTCAACTTGGCCAGTTTTGCCTCCATTCGCGCACCGAAATAGGCCTGAGGGTTCGACGCGTCGACGTGCTCCCGGCGCTCCCTCGCGGCAATCGCGGTTTTCGCGGTGTCGAAGGCCTCGCGCAGCGAGTGAGCGGTGGGCAACGCGTCGCGGTAGAACGCCTCGCCGAAGTAGGTCAGATCCCGGTCGTTCGAACAGCCGAACGAGGTGCGATCGGCTGCCGATGCGGTAATGACGATGGTTTGCGGGTCCCGCAATGATTCGATGAAGGCGCCGGCGTAGCAGGCGGAGATGATGATCACGCGCCATTTGATGCCGGATTCGTTCAAGGCATCGGCGAGATCGTCGTCGGCCAGATTCTGGAGCGGAAGCTCTGAATTGGAGACGATGATGGCCGGATCCTTCGCACCGTGCGAGGAGATCGACAGGAACAGCACGTCTTGATCGAGATTCATGCGCGAAGCGAGGCCGCGCAAGGCGTACTTCAATCCGGATACGGTCGCGAGCGGAGCGCGCTCCAAATCGCGCGCATCGTTGAGCAACGACACTGTTCTGGCCGTCATGTCGTATCGCTCGCCGAGCACCCTCGACGCCAGGCCGATTTCCTGCGCGAACACTTTCTCATCGCCGACCCCGGCAAAGCCCAAAAAATAGGCCCGGGGGTTAGGCGACTTGTCGCGGGCGACGGCCGACAGCACCTCATCGATGCGGCCCGGCTGCCCGAACAAAATAGCCTCGGCATCCGCAAGCGCGTCGCCCGGCTCCGCAGCTTGCGCTTCCTGCGGAGTCCACACATCCGGGATGACGTCCAGTGAATCGGTGAGCCAGATGAAACCCAAGACGAACACGAGGCCGGCGCAGGCAGCCGCGCGCTGCGTATACCCTGTCATGACGTGCAGCCCGCGCGCGAAGTACAGCAGCGTGTGGACAGCCACGGCTGCGCCCGCGCCCAGGTACCACCAGGGATCGAGAAACGCCGCGATCACGCTCGTGAACAGCAGCGGCAGCGGTACCGCCCCCATCGCCAATGCGAGCACGGGCGCGAACGCCGGTGCCGGACGCGCCCGCCATTGCAGCACGGCGGCCAACCCCAAGACCGCCAGCACATACCAGGCAAGCAGCGGAATTCCGCTCGGGAAGAGCTGCGGGTCCGGCTGCGATTGCCATCGATCGATCGCAACCCAGACCGAGAGCCATGCTGCGCCCATGATGAACGCGGCGCGCTGCGGATTGCCGGAGGGCATAGACCCCACCGGCTTCAATAGCCAGAGGCGCACCAAGGCTCTAAGCCATCCTTGCCGCGGATAGTCGGCGTTTATCGGAGCGTCAATCATGATGATTGTCGGATGATAGCAGGCGACTGTCAGAGCACCCCCGTTGTGCGGTATCGTTACCGCATGACAACCCGCGGCTTCACCGGACGGCAGCGACCGCCTGATAGCATCGGCCGGATTCCACCCGGCCAGTCGGAGACGCAAGACTTTCCGGTGCTCTCGGCGGGCCCCACGCCCCACATTCGCACGGAGGATTGGTCGTTCTCGCTCAAAGTGGGACCGAAACCGGTGAAGTTCTGGAATTGGGTGTATGGCCTTGTATAAGTTGGGCGATGCTTCCCCGACGATGGCGTCGAGCGCGTATGTCGCTCCGAGCGCCTCGATCATCGGCAAGGTCGTTCTCGAGGACCACAGCAGCGTGTGGTTCGGCGCGACCCTGCGCGGCGACAACGAAACCGTCAGCATCGGCCCCCATAGCAATGTGCAGGACGGCGCGGTTTTGCACACGGATCCGGGGCTTCCGCTCACGGTGGGAGCCCATGTCTCCGTCGGCCATCAGGCCATGCTGCATGGCTGCACGATCGGTGAAGGCTCGCTGATCGGTATCCAGGCGGTTGTATGGAACGCCGCGGTGATCGGTAGGGGCTGTCTGGTCGGCGCCGGCGCAGTCATCACCGAGCGCAAGGTATTTGCCGACGGCACCCTCATTCTGGGAGCGCCCGCCAAGGTGGTGCGCGAGCTCACCGCCGAAGAGCGCGAGAATCTTCTCGGGGTTGCCGCGAACTACGCCGCGCGCGGCGCGTACTATCGAAGTCATCTGCAGCTTATCGCGTAGCGGCCGTCTCGATCGCGGAGCTACGCTATCCGCGCTGGATCTCCGGATTTCTCACTGCGCGGGCTTGTCCGGGCCGTTGGCCGGCTTGTCGTCCGCTTTGGCGCCCTTCACGGCCGCTTTGGTCTTTTCCGCACCGCGCTTGGCTGCCGTGGAGACCTCGTGGGCTCCTTCCTTGCTCTTGGTGGCAACTTCGTGTGCCACTTCTTTGCTCTTGGTGCCAACTTCGTGCCCGACTTCTTTTGCCGCCACGGCGACCTGTTTTGCGCCTTCCTTCGCCGCGGCCGCGACTACTTTGGCGTCATGTTTGACCGTCTCGCCGACCGTCTTGGCATCGTGCGATACCGTTGCGGCAACGCCGTCGGGCGGATCCGAGGCATGCGCGTTAAATGCCAGTGCCAACAGCACCCCCAGACCGATCAAGGACGCGTCAATATTAGTTTTCATACGCCTGTCTCCTCCGGCGAGCCGAACACGCCGCCGTATTGTTCTCGAAGAATCGCTTTCTGTACTTTGCCAGTTCCTCCCACGGGAAGCGATTCCAAAAATACGACCTCGTCCGGAACGCACAAGCGGGCCATTTGCTTCGCCAGAAACTCCAGGATTTCCTCTCGCTCCAGGGTCCTGCCCGGCTTGCGCACGACGAAGAGCAGGGGTCTTTCCTGCCATTTCGGGTGCTTCACGCCAATGACGGCCGCCGCCGCCACCGCCGGATGGCCGACGGCGGCATTTTCCAGGTCGATCGAACTGATCCATTCGCCCCCGGTCTTGATCAGATCCTTGACACGATCTCGGATCTGCATGACGCCGTGGGGATCGATGGTGGCGATATCGCCGGTGGGAAACCAGCCCGCCGCGAGCGGTGAGGAATCGCATTTGTAGTATCGGCTCACGATCCACTGCCCGCGCACCATGAGTTCGCCCTGCGATTTGCCGTCGCGCGGCAATGTGGCGCCGCGCTCGTCGACCACTTTGACGTCCACGCCGAACACGGGTTTCCCCTGCTTGGCGACGATCGAGTGTCCCTCCGCCGGCGTTAACCGCTGCTGCTCGCAATCCAGGCTGCACAACGTCGCGACCGCAACGGTCTCCGTCATCCCCCAGCCTTGCCGCACGTCGATACCGTATCGATCACACAGCGTCGAGATCAAGGGACGCGGCAGCGCCGATCCGCCAGAGATGACACGTTGCAGGGTGGAGAAACGCAAATCATTCTGCTCGAGGTACTGCACCAGGCCCAGCCAAATAGTGGGGACGCCGGCACTGACGGTTACGCCTTCGGCTTCCATCAAGCCGTAGAGACCGGCGCAGTCCAACCGTGGGCCGGGCAATACCAGCTTCGCTCCAGCAATCAATGCGGCATAGGGAATGCACCAGGCATTGATGTGGAACATGGGTACGATCGGCAGCACGGTGCCTCTCGGACACAGGCCCAATACTCCGGGCATGCAGATGGTGATGGCGTTCAGCACCATCGACCGGTGTGAATACAGAGCGCCCTTCGGGTTTCCGGTCGTGCCGGAGGTATAGCAAAGCACGGCGCCCGTGCGCTCGTCGAATTCCGGCCAGTCGAATTGCTCGCTATGCGCGGCAATCAGTTCCTCATAGCAACGAAGGTTGGGTATCCCCTGTGCCGCGGGCATGTTCGCGGCATCGCTGAGGCTGACCCAGGCCTCGATGTTCGGGCAATGGGGCGCAATTCTCTCGACCAAGGACGCGAAGGTTGCGTCAAACAGAAGTACTCGATCTTCGGCATGGTTGATGATGTAGATCAGCTGTTCTGGATGCAGGCGCGGATTGCAGGTATGCATCAGCATGCCGCTGCCGGAAACAGCGTAATAGGCCTCCAGGTGGCGGTGATTGTTCCAAGCGATGGACCCGACCGCACTCCCGGCCGCCAGTCCCAGGTGGCGCAGAGCGTGCGCCAGCCGCCGAGCGCGCGCAGCGCACGCGGCAAAACTGTAGCGAAAGACGGGGCCGTGCGTCTCACGCGAGACGATTTGCGTGGTTCCGAACTGCGCCGCCGCATGCTCGATGATGTCGGAAATCAGCAAGGGCCGTTCCATCATGAGTCCCGGCTGCAGCATCAGCGTTCCCCCGTGCATCCCAGCGATGCTCTCATTATATGCTCTAGCGCTTCGCCTCTTGCTCTCGGTACGCAACCCAGCTCTGGTCGATCAAGTACGCATGGATGTGCTCGACGTCTTTCTCGCTCAGGATGTCGTCGAACCGTTCCATGCCGGCGGGCGCGAGCACCCCCTTCAGCACGATGTCCTTGAACGCCGCATGCAGACCGGCGTTGAGTTTGCGGAGGTCAGGTGTGCTGCTCGGCCCCAGCACATGGCAGCGCGAACACTCTTCGACGAATTTGATCTCGCCTGCGTCGATCTCCGCCTTGGTTGCGGTTTCGATCGGGGGCTTTTCAAATGGCTCCTCCACGCGCGGCGCCGGCGCCGGAACTGCGCCGCCCCCCAATTTGAAGGCAATGATGCGGTTGATGTTCTGATACTTGAGAGCGGCGCTGCTCGGCGGGATGGGACCCACCGTAATCGCGGCGCCCCCGTATCCCGCCTGGATGGCCACGAATTGCTCGCCGTTGACGGAGTAGGTCATGGGTGCCGCCATGAGATGGCTTCCGGTTTTGATCACCTTCAGCACCTTTCCCGTATCGGCGGCATAGACCCAGAGTTCGCCGCTGCCGCGCCCCTGGAACACCAGGTTTCCCGCGGTGGACATCACGCCGCCGTCGTAGCCGCGAATCCCCTCGGACGTCTCGTGTTCCCAGACGGTTTTCTGCGCCACCGGGTCCCAGGCGCGCAGCAGCTCGCGCACCGGCTTCACCTTGCGCGCCGCTTTGATCGCATGCAGGTCAGGGACCGGTCCGTACAGTTTTTTCAAGGCTGCGGCATTGTAGGTGTCATCCGGAAAGATGCCCTGCACGGTGAAGAACCCGTCGAGGTATTTCATGGTGCCGCCGTTATGCAGCATGTCGATCCATACCGCCGACACGTCGATGACGGGAATATAGACCAAGTGCGTCTGCGCACTGTAGGACATGGGGTTCCAGGTGTGTCCGCCCGCCCAGGAGGGATAGACATTCTTGGGCGAGGAATACCAATCGGCCTGCGCGGTCACGACCGGCCGCCCTGTCTTCATGTCGACGTGAGTAGCCCAGTTCACGTAGGTATAGTTCTTCGCGGAGAGGAGCTTGCCGGTCTTTCGGTCGAGGACGTAGAAGAAGCCGTTCTTGGAGGCCTGCATGATCACCGGCCGGGGCGTGCCGTCTACGGCCAAGTCGGCAAGAATCAATTTCTGTACCGAGTCGTAGTCCCAGCTGTCGCGCGGCGTGGTCTGGTAATACCAGGCCATGCGTCCGGTGGCCGCGTCCAGCGCCAGGATGGATGCGGTGAACAGGCTGTCGAGCTTCGCCGGCCCGAGCTGGCGCAGGTCATAAGGCGCCGCATTGGCCGTGCCGAAGTAGACGAGATTGAGGGCCGGATCGTAGGCAAATCCATCCCAGACCGTTCCGCCCCCATGCAACTCGGGTTTGCGATGGGGATCCCAAGTCTTGTCCGCCTGCGCCAATTCCGGATTTTCATAGGGCTGTCCAACGGGGGGCGGCACCGTGTAGAAGCGCCACTTGAGTGCGCCGGTGTCCAAATCGTAGGCCGCGACATAGCCACGCACGGCCGTGCGGCCCATGTCGGCGCCGCCGTTGCCGATGACCACCACCGAACCTGCGATTTGCGGCGCTCCCGTGCTGGAGTAGGGCAGCTTGTGATCGGTGATGGTATCGGCTTCCCAGATCTTCTTGCCCGTCCCGGCGTTCAACGCATGCAGACGTCCGTCGGTCGAGGCAACATAAACCTTGCCCTTCCACACCGCCACGCCGCGGTTGACCAGATCACAGCAGGGGTGTCGGCCGATGAAGTAGTCGGGCTTCGGGTCATAGCGCCACAGTTCCTTGCCGCTGGCGGCATCCACCGCGTACACATAACCCCAGGTTCCCGAGGTGTACATGACTCCGTCGATGACGATGGGGGTGGCTTCCTGACCGCGCATGGGATCGCCCAGGTCGTACTGCCACGCAAACCCCAGTTGCTTGACGTTCTTCGCGTCGATGTTCGCCAAGGGTGAGTGGTAGCTGCCGTCCTTGTCGCGGCCGCCGGTGAACCAGTTCTGCGGCTCTTTGTCCGCTCCCAGCAATCGCGCCGTGTCCAGATTGCCCGGTACCTGCGGCGGAATCGCGGCCCGAGCCGGCTTCGGCGCCATCGGCAACGCTAGCGCCAGAGCCAGCGTCAACGCCGTGCTCGTCAGTAGGACGCTTGTCCCGCGCGAGCCGAGGCGGGCGAATGTTTGGTATCTGAGCAAGGTTTATTCTCCTGCAGGGTCGGTCGAGAGCTTAATGAACATCCGGTGCCAACGGTACCACCGGCTCGCGTCCGGGCTTGCATCGCGACACACGCAGTGTGCCGCAGCGTCCACCGCCGGCCGGTTCGGGACTGCACGAGCACGCAGTGCGATCCGTGCGCGAATAGTTCGAATCTTTCCGGCCGGTACAGGCTTCGTCCGTCGAGCGGCAAGCCCGACGCGTCGCGGGGATTGGCATGCTCGATGACGAGCGTGTTCGAGGCCGTCAGGGCATCGTCCGCGAGCGTCACCGGCGCGCCATGCAGGGCCTTGCGGACGACGCGCGCCAATTCACTTCGGCTTGAGTCGCTCGGATTGACGATGACGGCCGGCGGGTCGCTCGAATCAGGCCAGGCGGCAATGCATAGCAGCGAGCAGAGCACGAATGACAGGCTGGTACGCACCCACACCTGCATTGCGGCGGCGCCTCACTGCGCCGCCGGCGGGCGGTAAATCCGGTTTTGCCGCCAGAACGACTTGATCACGACGCCGTTCGCCGCCGCCGGCGGTACATAAGCTCCCGCTTGGAGCTGCGGGGGAGGCTGCACGCCGCTCGGCGGCAGGGGGCAAACACCGTTCGCCCGGTAGCTGAGCGCCGACGCGAGCAGGCCTTCTGCCGGGTCCCCGAGGGAGTGCGCAAAGTCGTCCGCCACCGAACAGCCGGGCACCAAGACATCCATCGGGATAGTTGCCGAAGCCCATGGCGTTGACGCTTTGGAACTGGATCGAAAAATAAGTCACGGCACAGTTGTCGGTCGGATAAAACCCGTAGGGCTTGCCACAGGTCGTCGAGCCGATCTGAACGACCTGTACGTTGACGCCCTGGAGGCTGTTGATGATGGACTCGCTGGCGGAACAAGTGCTGCCGGTCGTGAGCACAAAGACTCGCGGCAAGGCTAAGAACGGCAGCGCTTGGCCTGCAGTCGACGAAAATCCTTGGGTAGTCGTATGAAAGCCAAGCGGTGCGATGGCGCTTTGCGTTACCGGATTGACGGTCGGATTCTTGCTGTTGAACTGGTCCAGTTCGAAGGTCTGCCCCGCCGTTAGGTTAGGGCCCGCGATCATGTAGGCGACCTCGCTGGCGATGTCGAGGAAGCCCCCGCCGTTGTAGCGGATGTCGAGAATCAGATCGCGCACGCCGGCGCTCTTCAATTGG